>Ga0193709_1000072_pt1 | contig 44703 bp, 28 predicted proteins | sample H3c2metaG_FD_160571 | JGI IMG/M metagenome (GOLD analysis project Ga0193709, IMG submission 160571) | Soil microbial communities from a riparian zone of the East river system, Colorado, United States - H3c2 | ecosystem: Environmental > Terrestrial > Soil > Riparian zone | place: USA: East River...
ATCCTGAACGCTGAGGGCCGCGCCAATGCCGACCGGAGCCATGGTGCGAATCGCGGCGATGGCCGCATCACGTTCGGCGGGATCTTGAATTTCGTCGGCCCATTTCAACGCTGCATCTGTGTCACTCCCGCCCCAGCCGGCAAAGACAGCATCGAGGAATTTTCGTTGTTCTTCGGCAGGAAGTTGGTCGCCCAGAGCAAAGGCTGCTGCGGGATCGGAACTAACCAGCGAATTCGCCGTTCGACGCAAAACTGCTGCGCGGCCTGCGCCCTCAGTCAACTCATTGGCCCAGAGCACGGCCAGATCGGGGTTGTCGGCCAGTTCAATTCCGAGGCCGGCCTCGATCCCATATGTCGCGATGTAGGATGCTCGGTCCCGCGGCGAGCTGAGATGGCCCTGAGTCCATTGTGTAACCAATGCGAGTAAAGCGGCTTCTCGTTCAGTTTCGTTGGTGAGGTCTTTTGCGGCTCGTAGTGCGTTGGTGGGGTTGCCCGCTGCCAACGCAACAAAGGTTTCACGAATTCGGTTGAGTCGTTCCAGTTTGTTCGTGAGGCCGGCGAGTGGGTCGGACAAGATCGGGTTCGCGACAGTTTCAGACGCTGTGGCCTGGCTCTGAGACAGCGTTTGCGCTGATTGATGCGCCGCCGAAAGAACTGGCTCTGGCGTTGTTTCTATAGCAGGCGATGGTGGCTGAACATCGGACTGCGCCATCGGCTCCGAATTGCGATCTGACCGACTCCATGGGTGGAAAACGGTGACGGTTACCGCCAGAATCGTCACGGCGAGCATGAGTCCGAAGGAGACTTTCGTTTTCACTGGAGCCCTGTATATCGAATGCAATCTTCACCTCGCGAACACAGAAATCAAGCCAGAAAGGCGTGCGTGTTCCTAATCACGTTTGTAGGACGCTGGTTTTCGCAACACCGCGGCTACATTATCTGCGAGGCCGAACATTGCCAACGCCTTCTCCGTCACTCGGTAAACCGCTTTGACGGGTTTCATTGCCACATTTTCTTTGTACGCGGTCGTTCGCTTCAGCAAATCGCCCCGCTCCTGGTTTGAGATTTCCGCGCCGCCGCGCCGCCAATCTTGCCAAATGACAATCGGGTTGAAATGCGTGAAACGAATTTCAGCAACTTCGAAAGAATCTCCGACAAGCTTTTTCAGCGTGGCCGCCGTAAAATAATTCAGGTGCTGCGGATAAACGTAACGATAGCGTTTGCCGATGGAACGAACGGCGAGAGATTTCATGTTGGGAACCAGGACAAAGCATTTACCTCCCGGCTTCAGAATTGAGGCCGCCTTGTCGAGGAATCGTTTTGGCTCGATCAAGTGCTCGAGCACAGCCCAGAAGGTGACGGCATCGAATTTCTTGCCGCCGAAATCGTGAGTGAGGAAATCGCCGCGCAATACCGGCACGCCCTTCGATTCGGCATAACCGAGCGGCGCGCCGCTGACATCTGTTCCAAGAATTTCGTAGGAGCCTGGGGAACGATGATTTAATTGATACAGAAATGCGCCGGAAGAACAGCCGACGTCGAGCACCGCGCCCGATTGGCAATGTCGCCAGAAAAGGTTTAACTCGCGCTCGAAGCGAACGGCTGCGTAGTCGCTTTCCAGTTTTGCGGGCGAAAGATAGTACTCGGCGCCAGCAGTGTCGTAATATTGACCCGAAGCGAATTCGGCTGGTACGGGATTTGCAAAAAGCATCGAGCAACGCGCGCACCGGACGACTTTCAGGCCCTGCTTTTCCAGGTACGGTTGAGATTCAGCGGAACCGCAGACCGGGCAGTTTCGGGAGATTTGATTCATGGCGCAGCGCCGCGATTTCGATTGTCTCGAAGACGCCGGAGTTATAGAACGAAGAGGCGGCTCAATCAAAGAATCTTTGGCAGCATGAGTGTTGCAGAACGCATTAAATCATGGTGGCGCGGCGTCGAGCTGCCGGTTCATCTGCAATACGGCGTTTTGGGCGAACGCGCCGCCAAAAAGCATCTCAAACGCCAAGGGCTGAAGTTCCTTACGGCGAATTTTCGCTCCGATCGCGGCGAGGTGGATCTGGTCTTTCGCGATGACGATTGCCTCGTATTTGTCGAAGTCAAAACCCGGTCATCTGACGAATGGGTCCGTCCGGCGGCCGCGGTGAACAAGGAACGGCGCCGGCGGCTCTCACGCGCGGCGCTGGATTATTTGCGATTGCTCAAAAATCCACAGGTGAAGTTGCGTTTCGATATTGTGGAAGTGCTCCTGGAGGAAGGAGCGGTTCGCGAAGTGCGGCATTTGCCAAATACGTTTGCGATGGAACGACCGTATCGATATGGGTAATCCGTCAGGGCTGGATAGGAGTCACTATGCGGTAGAATCGGGTGGAGGCGTTGGTTGCGCTCGCATCGGACAAAGTCACGGTTCGGATAGTATCGCCCGCAAGTTCGTCGCGAAGTTTTTGCCAAATGCCTGAGGTGAGGCTGTCCGAGTATTGCAGCGTGTAACTGATGCCAGGCATAGCGGTGAAAGAGAATTGAGGCCGCGAGGTTGTCGCGTCCATGCTTTGGAATTGCAGTTTCAAGCTGCTCTGTGCGTCGAGCGGATCAGTGCCAGCGCGATATTCCTGTAGGTTCGTCATGCCGTCGCCATCGGCATCGTCTTGAGCGCGGGAATGATCGCTGGCGAGACCGGTGGGATGGCCAAAAATTTGCAGCATCCACGAATCGGGAATGCCGTCCCCGTCCGAATCGGGATCCCAGAACGATTGGATGGGCGTGACCACGCGATAGAAACGCATCGGCATGCTTGCGAAAGTCGGATCGTCCACCAGGACGGAGCGCGTGGTAACATCCACACTCACGTCACGCAATTTCCGCCAAACGGGAGGAGTGAGGCTGTCGGAGTACAGCAGTGTATAACCAATACCAGCGACGGCAGTGAAGGAATATTGAGGTTGGCCCGTGGCGGGATCGGTTCCGAGTACGCGCAATTTGAGCACGCTTTGGGCGTCGAGGGGATCGGTTCCGGCCCAATACTCCTGCAGGTTCGACATGCCATCGCCATCCGCGTCGTCTTGTGCGAGGGAGTTGTCGATGGTGAGGCCGATAGTATGGCCAAAATATTGGAGCATCCACCAGTCAGGAATGCCGTCACCATCGGTGTCCGTATTTGACGAAGCTTGAATAGGTGTCACGAGCCGATAGAAGCGGGAGCGTGAACTGGCTGCGCCAGGGTCGTTTACGATGACGGTGCGGGTGGTCGGATCTTCGGGAAAGTCGCGGAGCTTGGTCCAAACTCCTGATGCCAGATTGTCGGAAAATTGAAGTGTGTAACCGACTCCCGCGACCGCAGTGAAAGCAAGTTGCGGACGTCCGGTTGAAGGATTAAGGCCTTGCGTGCGCAACTTCAGGGAGCTTTGCGGATCGAGCGGGTTTGTGCCGGCGAGATATTCCTGCAGGTTCGACATGCCATCGCCATCGGCATCATCTTGCGCGCGCGAATGATCGCTGGCCAAACCGGTCGGATGACCGAAATATTGAAGCATCCACGAATCGGGAATTCCATCACCGTCGCTGTCCGGCCCGATAACTTTCAATATCGCCGGGGCGCTGGCCAGCATGCCGACGCTGTTGGTAACCACGACCTGATAGATACCGTCCTGGGACGGGTCTGCCTGGACCAGGGACAAGGATGAATCGGTGGCGTTCTCAACCGGGGAGTTATTAAGGTACCACTGGTACGCGAGCGGCGCGGAGCCGATAGCGGTAACCTGGAGAGTGGCGGTTGCGCCTTCAGAAACGGTTAAGCCAACGGGTTGACCCGTGATGACCGGAGCCTGTAAGACGGTCAACGTTGCCGGCTGGCTGCAAATGGAGCCGGCTGTGTTTGTGACCCAAACCCGATACGAAGAAGCATTGGTGAATTGAGCGTTAAAGACGGTCAGTACAGCGCTGGTAGCGCCCGGCAAATTTACACCGTTGCGTTGCCAGCGGTATGATAACGGCGAACTACCCGCCGCCGAGACGCTCAGCGTCGCAATACTACCGATGGGAACTGAATCGGCCTGAGGCTGGCGAGTTATGGTTGGCGGAACGACGCCGGACGGATTGTTGGTGCGGCCGGCGGTGGGAGGCTCAGCTTTCCAATTGAACGGATCATTGCCGAAATTTGACATAACACGGCGTTGCAACGACGCGCCGCCGCCAGCGGCTGCGGCAGGCCAGGGAGGGGTAGGTAAATAGCTAACGCGATCCACAAGAATGAAAGGCACAAAGCCTGAATCCGGTGGCGGCGAGGGCGGATCGGGCTTGTACAGCTCGACGGTATCGCCTTCGTTTGCGAGGCGGCCATTGAACGGGCCGAAAATAGGCGTGTTAGTATTCAGCCCAAATCGGGTTCGAAATGCTGAAAGGGCGGATGAGTTGGTGAGAGGATCGAAGTGAACGACCAGAAGAAAGCTCTGAGCGGGGAGGTTGACCCCGGCCGGGAACGAAAAATTAATGCCGCCTTGCAATCGCCAGGTGTTCGCTGGAAAGGACGTAGCAGACAGCGGAAGGTTAGTGGATGAAAGATTGTAGAGTTCGATGAACTCTTCGTCAGGGTTTTCGAACAGATTTGTGCCCAGGACAGTAACGGGATAATACATGATCTCGCTAATCACAACCGGGCCGACTTTGGGATAGGCATTGGGCAAACCAGTGCCCGTACGGAACTGAGCGAGGGATACAGGATTATCCACCCCAAAGGTGCGCTGGCTCATCGCAACAAATTCGATGCCAGTCGAATTCGTATAGCGGCCAAAGGAGACGCCGTTTTCGGCAGCGCCAAATTTCACGCTCGTGCGGAAGCCGTAAATCGCGCCGCCAAAGTCAGCAGCGGAGAGATACACTGCATCGCCGTGAGCGGAATCGAGAGCGAAACTGGGGGAGACGCCCGGTGACGGATTGAACTGATATTCGTAAAAGACGGCGAGGCCATTCGCCGGCAGCCAGGTGCCTTCAGGAATTTGGAATTTTTTGGGTTCGCTTTCGCTGTCGCTTATATACCAGCCACCAATGTAGAGGGGATTCGCGGTTGTGTTGCCCAATTCAATCGCGTCTTCGAGCGGCGGGTCGGTGTGCGTCAGAACCTCGTTGATGACGACGCCACTTAACGGAAGATAATTCGCCTGGCCAGGCGTTGGAGTGGTCGGGAAAGAAGTGATCGCAATGCCCCCATCCGGCAAACGGCCCTGAGAAACGCCGGGTTGCTGGACGGCGAAATCGATGCCGTCGATCAGATTAAAATTTGTATCGTAAAGACGAAGCGATTCTCCGGAGGCGGCCAATTTGAAATTCGCGTGGTTGCGACCGCTTGATGGGCTGCCATCCGCCTGGAATTCGACCCAGCCATGGCCGGGAATGAACGATAGCGGAGCGACGGTGAATTTCGTCAGGCCAGCCAGCGAGGGGTCGTCGGTTAGATAAAGGCCACTGAGTTCGACCGGCTGCGCGTTAGTATTGTAGAGTTCGAACCAATCGTCGCCACTGGAAGACGCCATCCATTCGTTGAAGCGGAGGCCGGAAACCGCGCCGAGCGCGACAGGACTGGCGTTGTTAGCGCCCGGAGTGGGATTTGACAAGAGATGCCAGCTTCCGGCGGAGCGTCCGATGGATTGATTGCTGATCTGAAAGCCGTATTCAACGTAATCGACGGCTTGCCCGGAAGCGTTGAAGAGATAAGCGCCACCGCTGTTCCCGTCCAGGGAGTGGCCCGTATTCAGATTCGCCTGGGAATTGGCGGTAGCATCGCGGGAAGAGTCGCACCAAATGGTGAGATAGCCTCCGGCGGGAATGATGGTTCCAGTCGGAAACATCCATTGGCCAGGAACCGAATTGTCGAGACTTAGACTCATGCCGGTGAGGTCGAACGCAGTAGCGCCAGGATTGTAGAGTTCGAGCCAATCCGAATATTGACCCCAGGGATTCACGACAGCTGAATCGTTGCGGGCCATGAGTTCGTTGATTCGCGGCCCGGCGAATGAGACGACGAAGTTGGTTGTGCCGGGGCTGGCGCTGCCGGGAAAGCTGATGATATTCGGGGTCCCATCGGGATAACGGCCCTCAGAAATGCCATCCAATTGCGGCCCGTAGTCAACGCGATTGAGTTGAGTCCCGAATGAATCGTAGAGCGCGATGGAATTACCCTCCGCAGGCAATTTGAAATCGAGGTGATTGGGCCCGGGCGACTCGTCAGCAAATAATTGGACATAACCGCCGGGAGGAATGAACGAAAGGGAGGTGATCTGGAACAGTTGGTTGGTGGTCCCGAGATACAACTCGCGAAGGGCTACCGGCTGGCTGGATGGATTGTAAAGTTCGAGCCAGTCTGATTGACCGGGTGCGGAATTGGCGAGCCACTCGTTAATGACGAGATAGCCGGGAGGAGCAACGTCGACCAGTTGATTTGGAGAGCCTGGCGTCGGGTAAGTGAGTTGCCAGGTGCCGCCGAGTCGGCCCAATGAAAGATTCGGAATCTGAGGGCCGAACGTCACAGCGTCAACACGTCGCGACTGCGCGTCATAAAGGAACAGATGTTCACCCTGACCGCTGAGAGCAAAACCACTATGCAATCCGGGGGCGTTGGTTTGGGAATCACAAAAGACGAGCCGGAAGCCCCCGGCGGGAATTGAGGTCGGACTGGGAAAGATAAACTTGCGCGGATTACCGTCGTTGCTGAGGCTCCAACCAGCGAGGTTGACCGAGGTTGCCCCGGTGTTGATGATTTCGATCCAATCAGGGGTCGTTACTCCATTTGTAAGAGTGCTGGAGTTAAGGGCCATCACTTCGTTGAGGCGAACAGAGCCTTGCGGCGGGAGGGTTGAGATCGTTCCGGGCGTGCCGTTGATGGCTGCGCTCAGACGCCAATTAGCGGGATCATCTGGATCGCCTGCTGGATCATTGAGTTCGATGGACAAACCGTCCGTTGGAATGGGCCAGCCGCCAGTATTAGAAAAATTCACGGCGTAAACCGTTCGGCCAAGGGCATCGATGATCGCGATCCGTTCACCGGTTTTGGCGAGCTTTCCGGTAAACCAGGCAGCGACATTCAAGCCGGGGTAGCGAGCAGCAAAGGCTGCCGGATTTAGCGCGCTCGCGAGGACAACGACTGCACCGGGCCCAATCGTGAAGCCGACGGGGAAGACGAAAGAAATGCCGCTGATGGACCAGCCGGTTAAGTCTAGGGCCGTTGCTCCAAAATTTTTGAGTTCAAGAAACTGGTAGGTGTCGCCACCCACGGGTTGGTACATGATTTCGGTGATGCGCAACGGCAAAAGCGGCTGCGCAACTGTGAAAGTTGCGTCGTTCAGCGGACTCCAGTCGGTGCCGTTGAATGCGCGCGCCTGGATCTGCATCGTGCTGTTGATTATCACAGGCGAACCGTAGGCAATTGCATTGGTAGAGATCCCGCCCGTTCCATAAGTGCGAGGGTCCGTTCCGTTCGTCGTGTAATAAATCGTTCCAACCGGGGCAGTCATCGTGAGGTTAAGACCTTGAGGAACATTGCCGCCTGCCTGACTGAAATTCGGAGCCGCCACACCGCCCGGCCCGGGATACAAGAGTTGCATGACGTACTGACCCAAAACGACAGCCGAGCGCTTCGGAAGGTAAGTGTTGGTCATCCAATTCAACTCGGTGAGAAAGTCGGTCTGGCTGAACGGATCGTTCGTGCGGGCTGGAATACTATCACCCCAACGAGCGGATTCGAGAACCACGGCCGGATCAATCTCTTTGATCCGCTGCATATAAAGCGCTCCAGGGCGATTGTTCTGCGGATTGGCCGGATCAACTGCTGAATTGTTTGTATTCACCGACAGCGGACCGGCATTGAAGAAATATTTTTGGACGCGGTCGGCGAATTTGAGGCGGTACTCAGCGTTGTTTCGCAAGAAACTGTGAATCATCGTCGGAGATTCGGCCTGGTTATAGCCGGTAACGTTTTCGTTGATGTTTCGCATGACGATCTCAGCGTCCCAACTCAGGAATTCGTAGCCGGCCCCGAGCGCGCGCTTGCGGATGCCGTACCAATTGTGGTTGGCCCAATCGATGTTGCCGACGTACTGATTAAGGATCATGTAATCGATAAAACTATCGACATCGAGATACTGGCGGAGTTGGTCGTATTGGGCGTTATCCGAGAGACCGCCATCAATCAATGCCATCATCGAGGACCATGCATTGGTGTCACCTTTTATCACTTCGAAAAACCCCTGAGTGTTCCGCACGACATCATAATCCGAATTGTCGCCGCCAAAGTAGGAGGCCGCGAAATCGTCGTCGGTTCGTTCATGCACGTTGTAGAGGCCCCAATAAAGCCCATTGAGATACAGATGCACAAAGCGGCCATGAGAACCGGCGTGACTCATTTCCAATAGCAAATCGCTGCAGAATTGGTCACGCACGAATTGGGCGTGAGAGCCGCCCGATTCGTAACGATCATTCCAACTGACATTGAAGCCGGCGCTCAGCACCAAAGTATGAAAGGTGGAGACCGGAGAATCTTGAAACAACGGAAAGTGAAGGGTGCCGTCGTAAGTGTCCTTGAAGAATAAACGAAGAGAGTGTTTATGGGTCCAATTTGGATCGCGGCTGGTGTTGCCGTGAATGCGCAGACCGGCGTTCATGCGAAAGCCGGCGCTGCCGTCGGGCATGATGAGCTCAGCGGAGGCCGTCCGCTCCCATGAGGGACGGTCAGGGAGCAGCGGATTTGGATTGGCGTAAATGCCGCCGTTCTGGCTGAACAGGTCGTCTATGTCGGCGACAATGGAGAGAGTTGGAAGGTTGGTCAACCCTTGGGCCGCAAGGGCACTGTAGGCCGAATTCGTGATGATTCGCGAATCCATTTCGTAATCGGCGGGGACGACAGTTTCGTTGGTAGTCGCGGCGTTGGTTTGGGTGATCCACGAATCAGGGAAGCCGGCTGGGTTTGCCGGTTGAGCGAGCACGAATTGAGGGAAGATATAAGAATGCGTGACCACACGCGAAGAGAGGAGGCCGGCTTTGAAAGCAAGGGCGCGAACATTAACGACGGCTTGGTCGGAATTTCCCGCTATACTGATAGGTCCAGTGTAAAGTATACCGTTCGCAGGGGTCGGCTCGCTGCCGTCCAGAGTGTAGACGAGCGATGCACCCGGCGTTGGTGTGCTGAGGGAAAGGGAAAAAGGTCGATTGAAAAAGCCACTCTGAACGCTGGCTTTCGGGTCCGCTACAACGCCGCTGAACGATACCGGCCCACTATTGGCGAATCCAGGCGACGCGTTGGTCAAATAAGCGAAACTGCCGTTGTAAAGTCCGTACGAAATGTTCGCGCGTTGTTGTGGATAGGCGGGCACGAATTGAGTTGCGACGTCTCGCGGGAGATTGGCATTGAACAGCGCGAGGTATTGTCCGCCCGGGCTGAGTTTGAAATTGGTGTGAAGATTGCCACCATCGGATGGCCGGCGATCTTTGCCGGAAGCAAAAACAACCATGTATTGGCCTGGCGAGAGGGTGACTGATGGAAACAGCCACAGGTCGGGCTCGCTGGGATCATCGGTCAAAGACCAGCCATTGAGATTCACGGGGGATCCGCCGCGGTTGTACAGCTCAATCCAATCCTGCAATTCGCCGTCCTCATCGCGCAGACCGTTCGTGCTGGCGTTCGAGGCGAGAAATTCGTTGATGATTACGTCGCCACTAAATTCGCCCGGGTGCAAGGTGTAACTCCAGCTTCCGCCAGCAAAAGGATTGGGCGCAGGAGCGAGATCATGGATCCCATGATTGGAAGCCCAACTTAATTGGACTGCGCCAGGCGCGGGAGAAGCAAATACAAAAATGTAAGGGCCCACGTTTGCGCCCGTGACCTGCGTTGCCGGAACTCCATTGAGCAAAAGATCCGAAGCATCGACGCCGTCAACGGCTTCGCTGAACGTCACCGTTACCTGCGACAAATGGCCCAGACTGGAGCCCGGAAGCGGATTAATGGCTGTGATTGTGGGCGGCACTTTATCAATCAGCGTGTAGTTCCAGGTCGTGTTAGCGCCGAGGTCATCGAGCCGATTGCTCAGGAGATCGGTGATATTGTGTCCTCCATTCCAACTCGCTTCGACAATGCCCGCGTTGGGCGGACTGAAACTGAATGTATAAACAGCGCCCGAACCGACGACATTGGTGCCGGAGCTGCCGTTGAGGATTAAATCTTCGGCGTGGACCCCGAGGACTGGTTTGATAAAGGCGACCGTGACCTGCGACAGGTTTGTCACGATGCTTGAAGGTGCCGGGATTACCGTGGCGACCGATTGGCCCTGGCCTGACGCTTGCCAGGACAGCAGAATTACGCCAAGCCACCATGCAGCGAACAACTTGAGCACACGGTTGTCTGCATGCTGTGGGGTTAAAATCGCCATGCCGGTATTGTGACTATTTAGTTTTCAGGGCAAAATCGGCTGAGCGCTGATATCCGCGTCGGCATTCTGCCTACAAGCGAATTCTGAAGCTTTTAATTGTTATGCAGTTGACCGCAGAATTCAGCGCATTACGGGTCGAACCAACGATTCTCACATCAACCATTAAGTGCCCGCGAAAGAGTCAGAGCATTAATCTTACGCGTTTTGCCCGGCAAGAGGATGAAGCAAACTGTTTACCGTGCATTGACGGATCTGGTGGAGATCCGTGGTTGTGATATTACTGTCGGCGATTATGCGCAAACGATGACGTTTTGCAAGAAGAAACGCTTTGGTGGGTGCGATATTTGTGCGTAAGACAAAATTCTTCTGACCCTGCCGCATAAATGCGGCGTTCCACTGGGTCCATGAACGCCGCATTTATGCAGCAGCGAAGAATATTGTCATGTGCCCGTGCAATTTGCGCACGATGGTTTCTGTCTCATTAAGTACCGCAGCACGATGGGAGGTTTAGGGCGCGCCAATTTCCGTGCGGCCCGCGGCTTACTTACGGCGGCGGAAGGCGAGCAGACTGCCCAAGCCCAGAATGGCCAAGCTGAAAACGGATGGCTCGGGAACGAGGGTGAAGGCGTCCACGACAAACGCTTGATCGCCACCAGCCGGATTGCCATAAGCGCCGATTATCGTTGCGAGCGTCCGCACGGTGGCCGTACCCGCAGGAGCGGTTGCCGAGAGGGTGTAATCGAAATAGCCGAAGGCATTGCCGCCATTTGGACTTCCCAGCACATGTTGCCCATTGGACACGAGATTAAGCGTCGAGTCGCCGATCAGAGTATTGGCCGCATTGAAAAATTGAAGGTGGAATTCCGATTTCACCGTCGGGTCAGTCAAACCTATGTAACCTGCCCCGGCGCCCGCCCAGCCACTGAGGGTGTACGTCAAGCCAGCCGTGGCCGGGTTGTCTTGATAAAGGCTTGCGGTAAGTGTGTCGGTTAAGGTCCCCTGGAATGGCTTGAAGAACACGCCGTATCCGCCTGCAGCCGAAATATTGGCAAACGTCTCCGAAGACATACCGTCGCTAAACGGCCCGGACACGCTTTTAGTCGCTGACGCAACCCAACCAACGGGCGTTGCCAAAGTCTGGCCGGAAATTGCAATCGAGTCGAGATTGCCATTAGACAGGAAATCGGCGCGCGCGACACTGGTTCCCCAGGTTACCAAGCCAATTAATACAAGCGAAAATAGTTGTCGTTTCATAATTCTCTTCTCGTTGGTTTTGAAGCTAGAAGCACATTTACTACCGTGGGTTAATGGTTGCTCCACCTATAAAAGCCTAAAAGGGCACGAAATGTCAATGATAATTTGCGCAAAAAAATTGCGGCGGGCGCATGAATTCGCTGCCGCATAAATGCGGCGTTCCGTAGCCGATGGAACGCTGCATTTATGCGGCAGAACGAGCGGTCAGGAGAATTATGTCCTGCACGCTGACGGCAGTTTCGAATTGCTAGGGCAAACTGAATGGGAAGACGCGATAGTACCGCTGTCCCACGCTGAACGGCAGAGCCGTAGTCGCCGGAGGACCATTATCAGTCCAGTTCACAGTGGCGCCCGTGCCCGGAATTTCTCCAGTCGGTGAAGCGAACCATTTATTCAGATCAGGCGAGTATTCCACCTGATACGTGCGTCCGGCCAAAGTATTCCAAGCAAGGTTGAAAGAGTTTTGAGCCGGTTGAGGCTGGAGATTGAGCGCAACCAGAGGCAGCGGCAGGAAGCCCGCTCGTTGCAAGCCGCGTTGAACTTCCTCATTTCGCATGAAAAACTGCCATGGGCGTTGTGTCCGATAATTTTCGATCATGATGACGATTGGCCCTTCGTCAATGCCGAGTTCGTCGGTCGCATAATATATTATTGGTGTGGTGCCAAGGTTAAAGGAATCCTTAAAGCCATAGGAGGTCCAAATGTGAAGTCGAAAACGGGTGTACATCGCTTTCAACGCGGGCAAACAGACTTCCGGCGCAAAAGCCATTGACCCACCCGGGGCGGTTGGCGCGATCGTGCCATTATCATTCTGGGGCGGCGGCGCGCCATGGGCCTGATAGCGATTGGGGTCGTCACACGCCGTCAATCCCCAAATTGTGCTGCTGTAGCCGAGCTGACCCCCTGGATTCGCGATACAATAGTTCCGCTGCGCCAGGGTTGCCCGCCGCGAGTTCTCGAAATAGGTGGTGTCGTGGCTGTTCATGTAGGCGTCCGTGATATGCCGAAAATCGATCCAGCAGTGGGAATATTGGTGCGTGAAGAGCGGGGGATAGGGGACGAACGAATAGCCATATGTCGTCGTCCAGGTATATCCGCTGGTCCATTGATTCCACGAGGAAGCCGGCAGCGGATTCGTCGCGGTGCCAAGTCCAAGGACGTAAATGATCATTCCTTCGTTGTATCCGATCCAATCATCGGGGATAAAACCCGAACCCGATCCAGGGTTCCATCCCATCGAAACTCTGTTTGTGCCGCGCGCCATCCAATTCCAATCGACGCGATTGAAAATGGCGCCGGCCATGGTCCGAATCGCCGTTTCGTCCGCGTTCGTGCCGTCGAAATACTGTTTGGCGTAAAGCATGCCGCCCAGAAGCAGCGAAGTATCAATCGACGAGAGTTCGCTGTTGGGGCTCCGCACGGCCGTGTTCATATCGAGAAAATGATAGAACCATCCGTTGTAACCGATGATGCCTGAAGTGGCGGGCCCTTGCGGTCCGTTCAAAAACGTATTCATGGTCGCCAGCACCCGCGCGACGCCTTGCGTTCGCGAGATCCAGCCATGATCAATTGCGATTCCGATCGCGGTCAGGCCGAACCCCACAGCCGCGATGCTGCACTGTGAGCCAATCGCGCTTCGATCCGGCACCAGGCCATTTGCGGTGTTTGAGGCATACCAAAAATAGTCGAAAGCCGTCTCCTGAATATATTCCAAAAACTGATCATCATTTGTAAATGCAAGGGGTGTTACCGGGATAATGACGGACGGCGCGCTCTCCTGTGAGTTGGTTGTCAAAGCCGTCACCTGATAATAATACGTTTGCCCATCGGTCACGCTGACATCGCAAAAGCCCGGCGCTATGAACGGAGCGCCCTGTGCAACAAAGGGTCCGCCGCTGTTGAGGGACCGATAGACGCGATAACTTCCAAGGTTCGCATCGCTATTTCTGTCCCAGTGCAAAACGACGCTGAGATCTCCCGAGCGGCTTACCACGCCGGTTGGGGGGTTGATCGCAAAAAGGCTTTGAGCAGCAGAAACCAGCAGCAAGAGACAGAAAACGAGCGGTCGATTCATTCGCGGTCAGGGCTAAGCTGGGATCGATCATACTAAGCTTTGGGGTAAGTTCAATTAAAAACACGTTGACAACTGAATCTTCCACGCGGATCGTGTGTAATACACCTCGCGGCGCCACCGGCTGTGAGGGAATCCTTTCGCTTATGAAAAATGTCCGTTTCGCAATCGAGCACGTTTCTCCCTCTCAAATCCCAAACCAAAAAACGAAACTCAACGCCTTGGCTGCGCTGCTCAGCTTCGCGCTGGTTTTTTGCGCGGGCCAAACTCGAGCGGCCAATCTTCTGATAAATCCCAGCTTCGAAACCAACCAAAACGTCCATATCGTTCCATACGGTTGGACGCGCTTTGCGCCACCCACCGCGCAGGCTGCCGGGAATTATTGGGTTGAAGGCGCCATCACTCCACATACCGGAACCTCTTACTATAAGGAATGGGGCGCCTGCTATAACGGCACCAACAATGTGGCCGGAATCTATCAGGATTTCAGCAGCGCGCCCGGCTCCGTTTATCAAGCCAGTGGGTGGTGCTTCACCCGAGGCAGCGATTTGCTTGGGGCAGATTGTTATCTCTGGTTCGAAGTCGCGTTTTTCGGCACGAGCAGCAACCTGCTCGCCCTTTACAAATCAGATCCTTTCAACTCCGGGTTTGGCTCGGATACCTGGTTTCAATTTCAAGTGACCAATGCTTGCAATGTCTCTTCGCCGGTTTCCACAGGTGACCCATTTTTCACAACGTATGCGGTTACCGGCGGGGTGAGCCAGTTGATAGCTCCGATCGGCACATCGACGGTTCGTTTTCGTTATGCCTATCTCCAGAATGCCAGCGAAGGCGGCTCCGCCTACATTGATGACTGCGTTCTCAACCTGGTCAGCGGTCCGATTCCACCTGTCATCAGCAATCTTTTGCCACTCAACGCGATTTTCGTCAATCCGAACGATGGGCTCAGTTTCAATGTCAATTCGCCCGGTGGATTTACGATCAACAGTAGCGCGATCCGGGTCGTCGCCAACGGCACTGACGTCTCCTCCAGCCTGTCGGTCAGCGGCTCAGCTTCGAGCAAGAATGTCAACTGGTCGGGTCTTCAATCGAACACGACCTACACCGTCTCGATTACGGCGACGGATAGTTTTGGCTTTAGCGTCAGTGCCAACACTTACTTCGAGACGACCTGGGTTGGCACTCCGCCCGTCGTCTATCTGTGGGAGGCCGAAGATTTCGACTTTGACAGCGGAACGTACATCAACAATCCGTCGCTTTGCAGCGCTGCCGGCAATCCCAATTGTTATTTTGGGAAAGTCGGCGTTGAAGGAGTGGACGAACACGCGCTCGGCAGCGCGCCAAATCACATCTATCGCCCCGACGACCCGATCGGCACTGTGGCTTCGGGCGATTACGCGCGCAAAGATCACCTCACCGCAGGCGTGCTCGACTATCGAATCGATCCGTTCGTCAGTGACTCATGGCTGAATTACACGCATGATTGGCCGGCCGGCACCTATTGGGTCCTCGGACGCCTGTCGACTGACATCGGCCTTTCCGGAACCATCACGCTGAGTGTGGTTAACCCCGACACCACAAACGACCTGGGCACCTTCACCATCAACGGCGGCATGGGTTGGACTGCGTTTCAGAACGTTTATCTGACGGATACCAACGGCAACATCGCGGCCATCACTCTTAGTGGCAAAGAAACCTTGCGCGTCACCAGCGGCGCCAATCTTCTGGCGAACTTTTTCACGCTCGTCGCGGGCCAAATTGATTTGCCACAGATGCTGAATCTTTATCCCAATGGCGCTCAGCCTTTCCAATTCACCAACACCCTGAGCTTCACGGTCAATTCGTCCGGCGCCACTTTCCCGGCGAACTCAATCAAAGTGAATGTGGATGGCGCTGACGTTTCTTCTTATCTGATCATCACTGGCTCCGCATCGACCAAAAACGTCGTCTTCCCTTACCTGCAGCCGAACGCAATCCACACCGTCCTCATCACTGCGACCAACTCGCTCGGCCACGGTATCAGCATCTCCAATCGCGTCGACACGTTTAGCGAGCAGAATTACATGGTCGAAGCCGAGGATTTCGATTACGGCGGCGGCCAGTACATTGCAGATTGGTTTCCGGAAGCCTATTCTGGCTATGACCCTACTCCCGGCATCGATTTTGTGCATGCACCGGTGACTGGCGAACCACTGCCCCTGTATCGCCCCGAAGGCATTCCACAAGAACCGGCAACCGATTTTCGCCGAACAAATTTCCTCTTTTTCGGCGCGACTGATTATCACCTGGCTTTCTTTGGCCTCACAGATTGGGCGAATTACACTCGCTCTTATCCCACGGGTGTCTTTAATGTTTACGGCCGATTCGCCGGCAGCGGCGACTGCTCGATGTATCTGGATCAAGTCACCAGCGGCGCTGGTACCTCCAATCAGCTCACCGCGCGCCTGGGCCATTTCGAGGCGATTGCTCACGGCTTTCAAACGCATGATTGGGTCCCCTTGACCGATGACGGCCTGGCCGCGCCGACAGTCGTCAAGTTAGGTGGCGTTACCACTCTGCGCCTCTCCTCCGGCACGTTCAATCCGAACTTCCTGATGTTCGTGCCCGCCTCTGGCATTACGCTTAAAGCGACACGCAGCGGTGCCAACAATCTCGTCTCGTTTCCAACTCAACCCGGCGTGACCTACAGGGTTTTCTATCGCACAAATCTTACCGCGGGTAATTGGACGGTCCTGACCAGCGTATTTGGTGATGGCACAACGAAATCGGCGAGCGATTCAACGACCTCCTCTCAACGGTTCTACAAAGTCGTGTCGCCGTGATTGCAGTCGTAGCGCGGGCGTCCGCGACTCGTATCCGTTACGGGCAGGGCGCCAGGGCCTCAACGCGGAAGAATACCGCTGACTCCCCGCCGTTGGTCACGCTATATCGCCAAAGCCCATCGAACGCGATGTTCGTACTGCCCGCCACTACCGTCCAATTCGTCGGTGGCAACGTCAGATCCGCAGTCTCGATGAGGCGGTATTGCGCGTTGGTGGTTCCCACAAACATGAACGTAAAAGTGTTGGTCGGATTGCTCGCAATGCTCAAAATGTAATTTGTGCTGCTGCATACGGCGGCCACACTTTGCTCCAAAGCGTTGGTGCTACCCAAAAAGTTTTCGTCTCCGCCGAACGCCGCGACCAACGCGTTGGTTCCGGGCGGCAGGAATTTGGTGGTGATGCCAGCGATGCCGTTGCTCAAGGACACAATTCCCAGGACTGCGTCGTTGGCGAAAAAGGTGACGTTTCCCGTCGGGAAAGTTATGGCCGGTGGAACTGGGCCGACGCTCGCAGTAAACGTCACGCTGTCTCCAGTGGTCGAAGGATTCAGTGACGAAATCACCATGTTGGTCGAATTCGCCCATGTGATCGCCAATGTCCCATTGATGAGCGCGAGAGCGTAATTCGTGTCCGCCACAGTCAATGTCCCCTGCCCTATGGTAATCACGTACGCGCCCACCGAACTATTGGTGTCCGCATCTGTGCTTAATAGCGGATTGCCGCTGACAATATTCGTTCCGTCACCATTCACAAAGCCACTGTAAGTGAAAGTGAGCGGCGGATTCGTTGCCCCATAACTCCGCGTTTGATCGTCCGCCCTGGCGCTCAGGACGGCTTGCGTCACGACTAGAGTGCCATTCGAAAAAACCAGATCGAAGTTAGTATCCGCCACACTCAATGTTCCTGCGCTCACTATGATTTGGTAAGCTCCCGTGGGGCTGTTTGTTTCTGCCGTTGTAGTCAGTGCCGGGTTGCCGCTGAGAATGTTCGTTCCCTGCCCTTGGCCGAATCCACTGTAGCTGGCCGTCAAAATATTCGTCTGTCCATAACCTCTACTCGTGTCGTCAGCCTTCACCGTTAAAGTGGCCCGCGCCACGGTCAGCACGCCGTTATTCGTCACCACCACGTAATTGCTCAATGTCCCGCCCGATGGCATCGGCACAATGGGATAGGTCCCCGCCGGGCTGGTCGCATCCGCCAGCGTATTAAAGCTCGAAGTTATCGCGTCATTATTCTGGATGCCTGTAATCGTTCCAGTAAGGGGCGGATTGGTTATTCCGTAGAGCCGTGACTTATTATCGGCCGTCACGCTGAGCGGCGCTGGAGAAATCACCAATGTGCCTTTGCTGGCCACGACGGTATAGTTTGTGAGCAGCGCGCCCGATGCCGTCGGCACGATATCATAGCTTCCAATTGGACTATTCGTATCCGCCGTGCTGTAGCTGAGGAGAATGGCATCCCCGTTTTGGATGCCGGCAATTGTTCCGGTCAACTCGGGGTTCGTCGCTCCGTATGAGCGCGTTTGGTTATCTGCACTGATACTGAGGAGCGCTTGAGTAATCGTCAGCGTGCCGTTCGTGAAATAGAAGGTGTATTGCGCATTGCTCAAGGTTCCCATGCTCGCTGTGATTGCATACGTTCCAACGGGACTGTTCGTATCCGCAATCGTGCTCAGCGACGGGCTGCCGCTGAGCACACTGGAATCATCTCCAACCGCAAAGCCACTGTAGGTGAACGTGAACGGCGGATTGGTTGCCCCGTAGCCACGCGTCTTGTTATCCGCTTTAACTGTCAGCACCGGCAAGGACAAATGCACGCTCACTCCCCCGAGCACTACATTCGATTGTCCGCAGCCGCTCATGGAAGACCCAAGAAAACTCGTGTCAATCTCCCGCGTCTGCGCGTTGGTATCGTAGCCCGCCAGCCCCACCACCGCCGCTATTTTGATGGTGTCTCCCGGTTGCAAGCCGCCCAACTGATTGTAAGGGATGGCGACTTCAATGAAATTCGCGTTGCGTTCAGGATAGGTGCCTTCGTACGGCCCAAGCACCTGCGGCGAGCGATTGAATTGCTGCAGGCGAATGCCTGCGATATTTGAAAATCCCGCATTCAGCGCGAACACGCCCTGGCCCATATTCAAGCTCAGGCCTGGCCTGGTGAAATTCCGAAATTGCCCATCGGCGAATTCATCGCCAAGCAAACACCCCACCGAAGGCGCAAAATTTGTGAACGAAAGGTTCTCGAGAAAATCCAACCCGTCCACGCCCTCGACATTATCAGCCATCCCATTGCCCAGACCTGCCAAATTGGTCACGCCGGTTTGGCCGGGCGTCTGGATGAATAAAAACACATTGTTGTTCGAGTAGAACATTGCCTGGTCGAAACCGATGAACAGATTCGTGAAATCGTTATTCACATACACGCGGCCAAGATTGGAACATTTACCCGCGACGGTCAGTATTGACGTCCCAGTGAAATCAAAGGTCTGTCCGTTGATGTTGCCATGTCCATCATTTGCTGGTGACGTTTCCACAAGCGGCGTGTGCCATGACGACTCATAAAGTTGTGACGGAGGCGTGGTTCGCTGCAATGTCATGTAATCAAAAACGCTCCCACTGCTGCCGATGGTTTGAAGGAAAAGCGTGTCGCCTTGCACGGTAATCTTCGAAAAACTCGAGATCGTAAAAAATTGCGAACTGGCAGGGTCTCGTTCGTCTTGTATGCCGTTCATTAAGCCGCCGCCTGCGCCATTCACGATGAATTGCACGCCCCCGACCGGATTAAAGCGTTCGTAATCATGATCGTGTCCGCTCAGGATCATCTGCACTCCATAACGCTGCGCCACCGGCAGAAGAATGTTCCTGACGACCTGGTAATCGTAAAGCCCGCTTGTAGTGTTATGGTCCTGGCGATGGCTTCCCGAAGTGGCCAGCATGTGATGCAGCGCAATGAACTTCCAATGCTTCGTGCTCGCAGCCAGATCATTGGTCAGCCAGTTGTACTGATCCGAACCTTCGTACAATTTGTAAGCGTCCATCTCCGGCAACGACACCAGCCACGGCACCCAGAGCGCCGCGAAATGCGCATCGCCATGATCGAACGAATAGTAGTGGTCCGTCCCGGTCACAGAATTTGTCGGTAGATGAAAAGTTGCGAGGTAAGCAACCCCAAGCGCTCCGTTCTCAACTTCGTGATCGCCCATCACAAAAAAGAACGGCGTCGATCGCATCATCGGACCATAAACGCTCAGACAGCGTGTGTCTTCCAATCCAAACGTAAAATACGGATACACGACATCGCCACAGTGCATGACTAAATCCGCTCCGGCCGCTTCCATTGCGTGTGCCACGGCATATTGTCCAGCCGAACCGTTTCCCCCGTCGCTGACCATTAGAAAACTGAAATCTCCACTGGCCTTCAACGTATGGAAACAATTGGTCGGCGAAATCGCTGTCGCATCGCCAGCCGTGCTCTTAACTCTGTAGAAATATGCCGTGCCCGGCTGCAAATTGGTTAGTGTAACTACGTGGTTCGTCGTCAGTGTCGAATCTGATATAGTCGTTTCAAGCGTCGCATTCGTGCCGAACTCTACGACACTGTCTGCCGGCACCGGCGTTCGCCAAATCACCTGCATGCTATTTGTAGTCGCATTCTGAATGAACGGGCCTCGCTGAAAATTAGCAAGTAATTCAGGCACCAGCCGCATTGAGTTCACATTTCCCGGTTCATTGGTGATGGCCGTGTGAACTTCAATTGCTAAAATGTTTTCACCCGCTGCCAGCAGATTGGTCGCGGAACTAACATCGAAATCCACCGCCGCTCCGCCAAGATGCGGGTCTGCATAATCGTCGAATTGAACCGGATCATTCGTCAGCCCCCGCCTTCCAATCTCCTGGCCGTTCAGGTAAGCCACAAATCCGTCATCATAATCCAGCCTTAAAACCAGCCACTTGACTTGGGTTGGGTCCGCAACGGTGAATTTGTGACGAAGAAATACGGCGTGATAGTTTGCCGTGTCAGGCCAAAGCGTTGCCTCGCGGAAATCAGCAACGAAAGAACTGCTGAAGCCAGACAATCCCTTTGGCCACGCCGAATCGTCGAAACTCGCGTTTCGCCAGGCCGTGATGGGGGTCGAAGGAGAATTTGTGCCGCTTCGGTAACTCCAAACCTCACCGACACGCACGAGTGAAATCTCGTCCGCTGCAAACCCAATGGTCACCGGCAACCACAACCCCAGAAAAAACAATCGCCTAAACATTCTCGACCTGCCTTCAGAGACTCGCCGTGCGTACAGGCAATTCTTGAACTGCCGCTGAACCCTTCAGGAGAAATCTGATGACATTATCTCACGACAATGCCTCACGCGCAATTTGAAAAAACGGAGGGAGAAACCGCAACATTTTCGGCGATTACCTCAGGGAACCACGGACTCGCCCTTTTCCAGGGTCTCGGTCTGGCTCTGCGCATTGCCCACTGCCCGCGTTTTTACTGCTGGCTCACGCGGTAGAGACGCTGGCTGGAGGATGCGGTAGTGTCGGTGAGGGTCATAGTCGAGCCGTTGCCAGGAAAAGATGGGAGCAAGGTCCAGGTGCTGTCGGTCAAGGCGGCCTTGTATTGCAGTCCATGCAAAAACTGACAGGGTTTGCATGGAGAAAGGGTGTGGGGAAATGGATTTCTAGCGATAACCTCATCCTAATCTATACTTGGCTGTTTCAAATCCGACTCCGAAGGCGAAGAAAGATCGCCTCGGATTGGTTTGAGAGGGCTGCGGACGGCGATGCTGAACTTTAGCTTAGTTCAACTCCCTCGAAGGCCCCGCAGTTTTACAACTCCACATACGATGCCAATCAAACAGAGAGTGAGCGCGTTCGGTTCGGGAACTGAGACGACAAGATTGTCCAGTGATCCAAAGTCCGGGATTTCAACACGAGTCAGATTTGAGAACTCCTTGCCGAAGAAGTACGTCTCAAATGTGATTCCGTTCCTCGGCACGCTCGTCGTGACGATCGAACCGTCTGCTCGGTAGCCGACAAATTGAGCCGTAACATCAGGAACAACTGAGCTGTAACCGGCGAGATCAACCGAGAAGAGGTTAAAAGTCGAACCATTCGTGAAGCTGAACATCATCGACTCGCCCAGCGCCGCCTGAACGAAGGAGGTTCCATTATTTGGCCAGAGAGAGTTAGTCGGCGGGCCTCGCCGGTTGAAACCGAATGAGCCAGAGACCGGCGTGAACGACATCCCCGCTTCGTAATAATTCGTTGCAACGACTCCTGTGCCGGAAGCAAGGAAAGGAGGCCCCTCGAATGTAATCAGCATGGTGCCCTGGCCGAGAGTGCTGCGCACGAAGCAGACGCAAGCGAGCAACAGAACCGTGATTTTCATCTTCATAAGAATCAAAGCGAATCAAAGCCAAGGATTGCCCCGGGTGAATAATGTAGTACAGTGAATTCCGAAACTTTCATGGGTTGACCACGGCGATGCCGAACTTTAGTTTAGTTCAACTCCTTCGAAGACCCCGCAGTTTTACAACTCCACATACGATGCCAATCAAACAGAGAGTGAGCGCGTTCGGTTCGGGAACTGACACGACAAGATTGTCCAGTGACCAAGTTGCGCTGGCGGTGGGAATTTCCACGCGGATCAGGTCTGAGAAGTCCTTGCCGAAGAAATAGGTCTCAAAAGTAATCCCGTGCCTATCGACGCTGGTCGTGACCGTCGAGCCGTCCGCTCGGTATCCGACGAATTGAATCGTCGCATCAGGAACAACAGTGCTGTAGCCAGCAAGGTCAACCGAGACCGCGTTAAAAGACGAACCATTCGTAAGGCTGAACGTTAGCGACTCGCCTAATGCTGCCTGAACGAAGGAGGTACCATTGTTTGGTGGGCGAGGGTCAGTTGGAGTGCCTAACCGATTGAAACCGAATGAGCCAGGGACCGGCCTGAACGACATCCCAGCTTCGTAATAGTTCGTTGCAACGACTCCTGTGCCAGGAGCCAGAAAAGGAGGCCCCTCGAACATAATCAGCATGGTGCCCTGGCCAAGAGCGCTGCGCACGAAGCAGACGAAAGCGAGCAACAGAACTGTGATTTTGATGTTCATAAGTCTCGAAGCCAGGGATTGCCCCGGTGAGTAGTGTAGCACAGTGAATTCCGAAACTCTCATGGGTTTACCACGGCGATGCCTTCAATCTCATCGCTCATCGTTTGCTGCAATGAGAGCAGGTTGCCGACCAGGTCTGTCTGGACGAACGTCTGATGGGGTGAAAAAACCTCGACGTCGGCGACAAAGTACAACGACTGCCCGTCGGGAGCCAAGGCCACGCCCGTGCCCCGTTGGAAACCGAATGTCCTGAGATCAACCAACAGGCCCCCGCTCACCGGAGCACCCGTCGTTCCGTTGTATTCGTGATAGATAGGGGACTCGTCGTGCTCATTAATAAGAAAGTTGCCGCTCGGGAGCACGACGAAACCATCCGAATCCTTGGACGCGGGGCTGGCGATGGAGATTGGAGCTCCGATGGTATTTCCGGTTGCGGGATCTACCCTGAAAACTTTTAATGGAAAAGAAGTCTGATAGCCCGATAGCACGTAGAGCGTGCTGTTGTGGAACGAAAGACCTGCGATTCCCGCGCCGGTCTGCGGATTGCTCAGCGGCCCTCGACTATCGGGGCCGCCAGACCCCTGCGTCCCGTACGGGCAGACGTGTATCCCGTCCGTTGGGGGTGCCTCGGTATAGAATATTTCAGTCCCTTGAATCGCAAGGGCACGCCCACTAGCTACGCCAGTCGCGGCAGTCGGAAGGAAAGAGTTGATACGGTTACCGGTGATGAAATCGTACGTTTCGATTTGCGATTGAACGGCGGTATTTCCCGTGATCAAAACCGGCGGGGATGAGCATGGCTGCAGGCAAGCCGCGTTTGAAAACGGGGATTCATAAGTTATTGACGTGTCGCAGTTATCCACATGCGTGAATGTGACCCGATAGCAATACGTCGTGCCCAATTGCACATCATTATCGGTAAATGTCCTCGCATTGGAATCATTCACGGTCGCATATAGAGCCACCGGAGTGCAGGAGCCAGACGTTGTCGAGCAACGATAAATCTTAAATGTATTGACGAGGGATCTGATGGAGTCTGGCACCCTCCAGCTAAGCAGGATTTTGTTCTCGCCACACGTCGCCAAGAGGGCGGGTCCGGAGACCACATTAATCGTCACACTGGCTGAAGGGGAATTTGCCCGACAGTCGTTCACAGTAAACTGGAAGCCATCGGGTCCCTCGTACCCTGAGGTCGGCGTGTATGTGACGGACGCATGAGTTGAGTCAATTGGAGTAATCGAGAATGCCGCCGTGTGATTGGGCCCGGTACCGGGGACGACAGCAAAAATCAGGTTTTCATTGCATAGGTCCGACCCGCTGATGGTAAATGCTGCTGGCGTACTGATCCCAGTCATGACATCCTGGCAGTTCGCAACGGGATTGGGATCGCCTACATCAATCGTCACGGTCGCCGTAGGAGACACCCGCACCCCATCGCTGGCGGTGAACGTAAAACTGTCCTGGCCGCAGAAGCCGGAATTGGGAGTGTAAGTCACCAGCGCACTGCTCGGAGGTTGCGGCGTGACTGGACTGAGTGAACCGTGTAAAGGCTGAGTCACGATCGTAAACGTAAGGTTTTGGTTGCAAGCCGCGGAGCCTTGCAGCGTGATTTGGATCGGCACGTTGCGGCACGTCTGCACACCCTGATCAAACGCGAACGGCCGCAAGAATTGATTATCAAATGTGATTGCCGCCCGGTTATTTGCCCAATCTGTCACATACTTCCAATTCCCGGGAGTGGGTTCTTGCGGACTGGGAGAGACGGCGTAGGGTGTCAGAGAAATTACCAGCTTTTGAACATCGCCATTATTCGGGCTGACACCCGGGGCGTTCACAGTGACTGGAACGCTTTGCAGATTAGCAGGAATTTGCACGGAATAAATGCGAGGCCATTCCGCGGGTATGGGATTCAATGTGTATTGGCCCTGATCGTAACTGAGCGTGCCGCCCGGCGCATAATAAACGGTTAAAGGCTGGCTGGTGTCACCGCCGAAACGGGAAATGGTGAACGTCGTCGTCTCACACGTTGGAGTCGAACTGTTAGCGAAAATGCTCACCACCGGCCTGCTTGGTGCCGTGTTGAAATTTTTGAGCGGATCATAACTGCCATCGAGTGCGTTATAGTTTTGCCACTCCGTGAAATTGTTCAGATTATCGCTGTCCGGATCGCCATTCGCCCCGTTTATGACGTTTATACTGCCATCGTCGGTTGGGTCGATGCCGTATTCAACCTCCCAGTTATCGTTCATCCCATCAAAATCACTGTCGGGAACGTTGACGTCGGTCGGACGCCAGGTCCCGGTTTCATTATAGCGGAACCAGGCCTCATAGCCGTCCGAAAGGAAATCGAGATCACTATCTTCGGCAGAGAGGACAACGAAGAAGCCCTGGTTAGGGTCCGGCTGCGCCAGTTGAAACGTCGCCTGCCCGGCATTGTCGCACAGTATGCCAGTGTAGACGCGGCGAAACTTCCATCGTTTTGTGAGATCGCTCAGAGCTGCAGCGTCATTCGAGAAGTAAAGGTCGTATTGTGCAAAAGGGGACGCCCCGGAAACTGTGAATCCCAGCCTCTGCCCGGCAAGGATCGTTTGAAACAGTCTCGCCTTGGCGCGTTGATTTTCTGGAGGAGGGAACCCAACCAACTCGGCCACGGCTGTGTGATAATAATACGCGTCCAACAAGCAACAATGCGTGTAGGCGTTGCAAGGATCGGAATGATAGGTTCGGAGTTCTGCGATGTTGGAGAGGCCATCGTGATCGCTGTCCTTGTCACCGTCCGGTATTCCGGTGTTGCCAGTATCCGGGCTCGAGGGGTCAAGATGTCCGAGTTCCGGGTGGTCGGTGTCGAGCCAGATTTGGAGTTCTTCGGCGTCAGTCAGTCCGTCACCATCCGTGTCGGGGTCCAAATAATCCGCAATTCCATCGCTATTCCGGTCCGTTGGCTTGCCGTTGTTATCGACCGCGACATAATGGAATCCAATATCCACAACACTGTTGGTTTCCTTGATTTCCTGGTTGCCGATCATGTTAGTCATCACTGTGAAATGATAAAGTCCTACATAGTAAGCGTTGGTGCTCCCGGCGTCGATGAGACGACTCAGGTTGCCGCCGTTAGTGGGGTAGTAAAATCGGCCGAGCGGTCCAAGGACGTAATCGGTATCGTCAAGAATAATGTCGGTTGGTGTGCTGGGGTTGACACGTCCAGAGTTAGTAACAGAGGCGTTATGACCTCCAGAATAAATGAAGTCGTTATCGACTGACGCTCGGTCAAAAAGGTTGTTTACGATAATGCCGTTGGTATTGTACGCTGATGCAAAGAGAAACATGCCTCCGTAAAAAAGACTATTGCACACCGTGGCACGACCGCTACTAAAATATGGCTGAATGAAGTTCTGAACCCTTTCAAAGAGGCAATTCGTGATGGTACACTGCGCATACGCTACGTAATAACCGCCATGAAACTGGCAATCGCGAACATCTGAAGATGAGGTAAGCATTCCCAACAGGGGAGTGTCCATCGCTACAGACGCAAAGTCGGTGAATCGGCAGTTGAAATAAGCCGGGGGCGGGGAGCCGTTTTCGTAAATGTCATCCGTAATCAGGCTGTAAAAAGGCATGTTCCAATTTATCGGTGTCTGCTCCTGCACCGCGCTATACTCAACCACACGCACCGGCTGAGTCGGCGTTCCTTGGGCTAAGAATTGCGCGCCGTTGGCAATGGTCAGGCTGCGCCCATTTCCGTTTGTGCCGAATCCGGCGATTACCGTTCCAGGAGCAACCGTTACGGTGACACCATTGGTAACTGAAACCGCCCCAAATTCGTAGTCAATTGGATCATAAGCATAACCTAAGTCTATTGAATTGATCTCGCGCTGGACTTGAGGTGACAGCGTCAAGTTCGTAGTAGTTAAAAGGCCGCCGGCCTGAACAATCGGTGGCCGCGTAGTTTTTTGACGAAGGCCGCTCAATAGGTTGGGATCAATGTTCGTTGCGCCAGCGCCAATAAAACTGCAGCCATTCGCGAGGTAGTAATGGCCACCGCCCCCTGTTTGGAACGGGTAAAACGCGTTCGTAACGGCGTAGCCGAATGGGGGGCTGCTCCAGAAGCCGTTTGTGCCGCCGTTAAGAGTGATCGTACCGGGCGAAAAATTTGTGACGGTGGCCACAATGGTTGTGATATCCGCCAGCACGCAGTTCGTGAGATCTAATTCGGAGGTCGTCTCCTCGGGAGTCCAAGCCAGGGCCGCGGCCCCGCTGAAAGTCACATTGTCGGCGACTAACGATCCATTGCCATTGAAACTAACTTCGGTCTGGGAACCAGCTAGTAATGCGTTTCGCAGTTGAATCGTTCCGTTTCCCGTGTTGAGCGGGTACGCGCAATTGATGAACTGCGCGTCCGAAATATCCACAGCATTGTGCAGATCGAGGCCCCGAAACGCATAGGAGATTCGAATGTGCGGGAGCGCGGACACCACTGGCGGGCCGAGTCCATCGTCGAGGTTAAGCGCTAAAGCGGTGCTCGCATAGTAGCCCGACGGCGTGCTCGCGCTGCCGCTAATAGTTTCGCCGACCGACTGGTCGTCTTTGGCAGTGAAAATAATTGGCCGGTACGCGCTGGCGCGACAGGTGAGAGTAGCGTTGTTCGCGACGGGATAAACCACTATTGCTCCATCCCTGTCATATTTGAGCACGGTCCCTCCTTCAAATACAACGTTTCCAGAAAGCATGGCGCCCGCCCCGCTGACATAATAGGTGCTGTCCCCCTTGAATGTGAAATTTGTGGCGGTCGATACCAGACTGTAATCCAAAAGGAAGCCCGGTCTTTGGTTTGCTCCTGACTGCGCAATCTGCATCGTATTCGTTGCAGCCTTTGGGAAGGGCGTCTTTGGCGAATGACGCTCGCTAATAATGATTTCGCCGCCTGTGCGCGCGTCAGAGCCGGTCAATGGCCTGAGAACTTCGTGCAACTGGGTTCTCACAGTGTCCGCTGGGACTTGTTCAACGAGGAATCTTCTTCCCTCTAACTCGACCCAGTGCTTCTGAACGCGAATGCTCGCCTTGCCACCGATTGCAAACGCCTCCCCCGGCCCCATTATCATCGCGCCAAAATCCAGACGTTCGTCTTCCGAACTGGCGTGCGTGAGCGAGGCGAATCGCTTGGGCGAAGGGCCTCCGACAAATTCAGTCCAGACTTGCAAGACCGCGTTGGATATTCCGTATTTTATCGGATCGGGAGGCTGCGAGCGCAAGATGATATCCTGTTCAATACCGGCTTTGGTGTTGTGATAAAGAATATCCGCAGTACAGTCGCCGACAAGCGCATTGGTGTACAGCACCTCGTTCGCGCCGATTATTTGCCCGACCGAGTCCGTTAATTCGGCAATGATTGTGCTATTCCCATTTTCTTTGTCGGAATACCTGAGCCATGCCACGTGAGACTTTAAGATCGTCTTACCATCCGGCATTTTAATCTTTAGAGCCGTCGCAGAATTAGCGTTGGCCGCGAAAAACACATCGTGCGCGCTGTTGGTTGTGGCTGCTCCACCCGGTGCCGGAGCAATTCCATCGCTGGCCTCAACGAACTCGCCTGTTGAATTCCTTCGATGCATCCCTGTCTCGATCTCTGTATACGAATGCGAATTTGTGCGGATGATCGTCCGATTATTCACGACATTTGTCTCAATTGTGAGTCGCTGAATTACGCGATGGTGCGGTCCTCGTTCGATAATGCGATATGGTCCTTGAGCTACGCCAAGTTGGTTAGTCGGCGAGACTGTTTGCCCTTGGGCGATTGACATTGAGATACCGATGAGAAGCGAGATTCTGGATAGGATTTTCATAGGTTGCTCTCCAGCAAGACCCCTGAGAAAGAACCACTGAGCATTGGCCGTCAGGAAACCCGAAATCGGACTAAAATGTCAGCCGCAGCGAAATCGCTTACCAGCGGGCGATCAACAATTGCCTCGAAATTCCTGACGGCACAACGCGAGCCCAGCTCAAGTACTGCCGTGATTGGGCTCGACCCTAAAGGATCCAAAATCATCCGCAAGTAGGTGTTTACCTACTTTTAGGACTTAATCGAACCCGAACAGGTTTGGACGAAGGGGAATCAAAAAAAAGTGGCCGCATTTTCGTGCGGCCACCGTCCCCACCTGACCGTGGGCAATTCTAAGCTGAAAACTATTTGCGCCGGCGAAAATTCATTACCAGCAAGGCCAAACCGCCCAGCAAAAGTGTCGCGCTTCCAGGTTCCGGCACGACTGTCAAACCTCGCAGCAAGGTATTGTCCCCAGGCTGCCCAATCTGCCCTAGGAGCGAGGCCAAACCGGTTGCCAGATTGATTGTATAAAGATTTGCTTGAACGTCTGAACTCGTCGCTCCCGAGGCCAGATACGCTGTTCCAGATGCGTCGGAAATATCAAACCCGTTATTTCGAGCAACGTCAAATCCGAGCGATCCGATTGTGGTATAGTGTCCAAGTACCGGATCAAAAGTTCCAAACGTATTTGCAGAGGAATCGATGCCAAACATCGTCGGAACGCCTGATCTGCGAAAAGCCAGAGCTGAAAGGAAGGTGCCAGTCGGACTTACTGCGGGTCCCACCGTTGCGGCACCCGTAGTCCGGTTTGCGGTGAGGTTTTGGCCAAGTTCGCTCACAATGTGAAAACCGGTCGTATCGTTTTCGACACCGTAAGAGGCACCGTTGAGCACTACTCCAAGACCAGTGCCGACTCGGGTTGCTTGACCGGTGTTATAGTCCAAAGTATAAAGATTTCCACCGCTGCCAAGCCCATAAACCGCTCCATTCCAAAAATCTATCCCGCGAATGGACTCTCCCGACGCCAATCCATTGATCGGATGATCAAACGAAATCGATCCCGGGTTGCTGCTGTCGAAGCCAACAATGTCGTTGTCTCCCCCACCCTGGCTCGGAAAACTTATACCGACTAACAATTCGGCCTTTGCCGATAGAGTTGAAATAGCAAGAAGGCCTGCCGCACTTGCAATTAGCAGGTTTTTGACGAACCGCAGGGACGTTTTAGCACTCATAAACCTATTACTTCCGGTTTTAGCCATTCTGAGTGGCTGGGTTTGTTCGAATTACTCGTCACTGTATGTAGTCACCTATTAATTGCAAGCTTTTTTTTCTTTAATTCCGTTTTTCCTTGGGTCCATAAGTAGTTTTACGGACACAACTCGCCGCCTTTTTTCTATGGCGGGCATTTCACGCCCAAAGCAGCGGCCGACGAAGGGAGGCGGACCGACCGAAAGCGGCATAGGACTGCCGCACTCCCCCGAAAGCTTTCGGGGCTGGCGCGAGGTTCTAGCGTGCTGCTCCGTCCGCGAGGTCGTGGAGTGCGGCAGTCCCATGCCGCTTTTTTGCGCTTGCAACAATTGAAATTCCCTAAAGTTTATGGGGCTCATGCCCGCCCGCTTCACCTGGGGGCTCTAATTTACCTCACGTCGGCGGCTACGAGGATGTCGGGGTTTCATATTCACCATAAAACAGTTGGGTTAGAGGCGATCTTTGGACGACCAAAAAAGTTGCGACTTGCCGGAGGCGGGAAGCCCATACAGTAACAGATCTGGACAAGGGCAACCGAAGGCCGACATTCTAATCGGATGCATGGGGTTTTCGAATCCTGACCATTATGAGTTCAACGTCCGAGCCTGATCCGGTCCCGCTTCAATTGGCGGAAGAGGTCTTGCGCCATATTTATGGCGACGATTTCAAGGGCTGCACCGTCAGCATGGACAGCGTTGCATCAATTATCGCGAATGGGATTGGTCAGCAACAGAGGGGCGCAAACGAATTGATTGATCTATACGAAAAGCTGGTGGAAGCACTGCACCTGCTTTCGAATCCTCCAGAGGCTGGCAAAATCGAACCTGTGGAATGGCAAAAGTTCCTCAGCCAGCGGCTCGATTCCATTCACGCTCTGACGACAAAGACAATGGAGACCACAGCTCGGATCAGGCCGAAGAAAAGCATGTAGCCTGGACTTTTCATACCGCAAGTAGCCGACGACGCAAGGAGGCGGACTGCACTAGACTTAGATTGGGTCATGCACGGTTAGATTGTTGCTAACCGCCGGGCGGGAAATGCCTCAAAGCTCCATCTGAGGCAATTTTACGGGCTGTGGCGTTCTAAATTAGATCAAGACTCCCAGAAACGGCCAAACTACATAACCTAGTTATGCAGTTTGGAAAGTAGGTACAACTAAAACAAATGGTCTTGACGTGAACAGGACCGATGGCTGAAATCGATTAATGCACTGAGTTAAAGAAGAGCTTTACGATCTTATGGGGTGAAAAAATAATCAAGTCTCCGACGGAGCATTCTTCCAAAATATCTCTAAGCTTAGCCTGATTTATGTCTTTCAGATGGCTGTCGCTGCTTATAAGAATCGTCGCATTTGCAAGGGCTGCTTCAGCAATCACGAATGAGTCATTGACCTCTTCATCTGGAATTAGGCCCACAGAACGAATTTTTCTAGCAGTTTCTTCGATTATACCATGTCCAACTGGGACATAGTTGATAGGCTGAAAGCGCCAAGGGTCACGAATACTCTTGAGGGACAATAGGGCTAGTGTCCGGGGACTCATCATCATCGCCGTTTTTGACAATGTCTGCCAGTTCTCCAATAACTGTAGGGGGTACGATTATTGGGGCTTTTTTGAACTTCTTCCTTATGGTGGAAAGACAGTCAAGGGCTGTTTCGTCATTCTCCGCAAGATCAATCAGGACATTAGTATCAAGGGCGATGACTGGGGCATTTGGCATGAGATGAACCGCCGTAGATTAGGGCCATTCCCTCTTCAATCAATGTGGCGCGCTTCTCATCACTATGAGTATTCCCTCGTACTCTGGCCTTTTCGGCTATAATCGTGCCCTTGGACTTTTTCTCAGATGTGCCAGTCTTCTTCATTTAACAACCAATAGCATCAAGTGTTCCTGCTTAAGAAGCTTACCCTTCTGAGCGCTGCTTCACGATAAAACCATAATTCTTTTTTATTGACAAATCAATGGAAAACGAGACAATCCCATACCGCGCGAGCGCGGTATGGGATTGTAAGGAGGCTATTTCTTGGTTCTTTTTTTGGAGTGCTATTGCCCCGATTGCTTGATTAACTTTTTCTTCCAGAGATTGAGCGTCTCCAGCAAGAAATCAAAGTCCTCTTCCTCAATAGGAACAGGTATTTTGAGCGATGCCGTGCCGCTCGAAAGAGGAAACACGAAGTCTCTTAGGCCGGGCTGATTCACGACAAGCGCGAAAAAAGCGGCATAGGACTGCCGCACTCCAAGACCTCGCGGACGAAGTGGCACGCCCGGACCTCGCGCCAGCGTCGTGGAGTGCGGCAGTCCTATGCCGCTTTTCCGTGAGTGTTCATTGGCAGGCGGAATCTCCAGCAATAGTTGAGCCTTGGCTACGAATTTTGAAATCTTACTAAGCTCGCTATGTTTTGCTCAACGCAATGGCGAAACGGATAGCCGATAAAATCCGCGCGTGTTAGTCAACCTTTCCGAATAAACCACGTTGGTCGGCGAAACCTGCGGGGAAATCGTGAGGACATTCGACCAGGCCTCCGATTGAGTCGCCGCCATGAAATCAGCGCGCTGGAGCTGGTAAACCCAATTGGTTGTCGCGCTAAAACTGACGACTATGTCCTCACCCATCGACGCCACGCTGTCAAACATCGGCCGCGGATTCGGCAGCGCGGTGACATCGAGCCTCGGTTGAGCGTTCGTATTGCCGAAATTCCTCGAATTGAACGTAAAGCCAACTTCCGGGCTGGCAGCAGTCAGAAGCAAACTCACTTCGTTTCCCTGGCGCACATCGGTAATGAAATTGTCCGCCAAAGCGAGCGCAAAGGCGGACTGGCTGTTGACGCCGGCATTGGTGAAAATTCCGAGTGACACGTCGCGATTGGAATTTACCAGGCCAGGCAAATCGTTCCAGGTCACACCGTCGCTCGTTGGAGCGTTGGGCTTGCCCGTGCCTTCCAGCCAGGCATCGGCAGCCTGAAAGCGCACTTCAAAGGCTCCAATGCCGCGATTAAAAACGGCGTTGTCCGGCGCTGCCATCTCCGACAGGACCAATTGGACGCCGGTCACGATCCAGTCGTGCTGGCCCATCGCATTATCGAGAGCGGCGACGATGTTGCTGGCAGGAAATCGAATCAGTGTGTCGAAGAGGCCGTTCTGAACACCGAGGCCATTCACGGCGGCTGCACCCGAAACTGACAACGCGCCACCCGCGCCGTAGTTGCTCGCCGGGGCGAGGGAACGCATAAAAGAATCTGCATCGGGAACAACGGAGACGGTTGCTGCTTGCGCGGACTCAGGTTTCGCGAGCAACAGCGCGACTGCGCTCACAATAGCCCGCGCGAGAAACGATTCTTTTCCAGCTTTACACTTCATGCGCGCGTTATATTTTGGAATATATATCGGATAATCGCAACCATTGACACTGCCCCCCTATGGAGTGCGCCGGCAGAGCGGAGCGGCGACGGCGCTTTGGCTCAGGTCGCCGTGCCCGCCGATACGAAAGTGGTGTCCACTGAAAGCTTTCGGGGTTGCCACCACGCCCCATACCTGCGACGGACAAAGCGTTTGGTGGTAGTGTCACGATGCTCCCGCCTCGGATTCACCCTCATTGAACTCCTGGTCGTTATCGCCATAATCTCCATACTGGCGAGTCTTTTGCTTCCGAGCCTTTCGCGAGGCAAAGCCAAAGCACGCCTTGCCCAATGCACGAATAACCTCCGGCAGTGGGGACTGGCATACCGGCAATACGCCGATGACAACGAAGACTATCTGCCGCGGCGCGGACAAGGCGTCAAGCCCCTGAACCAGATAGATCGCCCAGAGGATTGGTTTAATGCCCTACCGCCCTACCTGCAATTGCCGAGTTACCAGCAGCTATTTACAAACGGTCAACGGATTGTGGCGGGGTCGAAATCAGTCTTTATGTGTCCCGAGGCGACGGATCCCGGGAGCAACTACTTTCTGCCGTATGGCATGAACATGAATCTCTGTCCGTGGGGAAACTCCGGCAATACTGAGCCAACCAGGTTTGTTGATGTCGCACGACCCGCTCAGGTAGTGGCCATGGCTGACGCCCCTGGCCCCTATTCGGCAACGTATCCGTCAAGGAATCCATACAGCCCGGTTCAGAGGCACACCAGCCGGGTTAACCTTCTATTCCTGATGGGAAACGTGCAATCGTTTAAGGGCGATTATGTCGGGTGCGGGACAGGCGATCCCGCTCGCGAGGATGTGCGCTGGCTGACTGGCACAGACAGCGATGCCGGAGCGGCGAAATACTGATCGAAAAAATATTTCCACCTGAACAACTTAATGCGAGAATCAGTTAACTTTGCTGAACCGCCTTTAACCTCAGTTTCACCAGCTTAATTTAAGCTTGGCGACATCTCACTCAATCCCTCATAACCCGTAACATGAACAAACGCCCGCTTCCCATTACGATCATAAGCTGGCTCTTCATTGCCGTCGGCCTAATCGCGCTGACCTACCACTCAACCCATCCATCCGAAGACCACTTCATTTGGATTCTCTTCGTTCGATTCCTCGCGCTGCTTTGCGGAGTATGCATGCTCTTGCGGCAAAATTGGGCTCGCTGGCTCGCTGCCGCCTGGCTTGCATACCACGTTTACCTCAGCGTTCACCATGCGATCTCCGAGCTGATTATTCATGCATTGCTCTTTGCCGTAATCGTCTTTTTCCTTTTTCGGTCCTCGTCCAATGCCTATTTTCGAGCTGCGAATTCTCCTTCGCCAAAATCTTGATCACCATCCGCAAAATTGAAGCCCGCGACTGGCCGTCCGTCTGGCAAATCATCGAACCCGTTTTCCGCGCTGGAGAAACTTGTGCTTATTCGCCGGATATTTCTGAAGCCGACGCCCGGAAAGCGTGGATCGATGCTCATCCCGCCACTTATGTCGCTGAATCCGAGGGTGCCATTGTAGGTACGTATTACCTGAAGCCAAACCAACCCGGGCTTGGCTCGCATGTCTGCAACGCTGGTTACATCGTGGGCGAACCAGCGCGGGGCCAAGGCGTCGCTACCGCGATGTGCGAACACTCACAAAGCGAAGCCAAACGAATGGGGTTTCGCGCGATGCAATTCAACATCGTCGTTTCCACTAATGAAACTGCCGTCCGCCTCTGGCAAAAATTGGGATTTGAGATTGTTGGCCGCGTGCCCGGAGCATTCAAGCATTCGAAGCTTGGATTTGTGGACGCATTTGTGATGTACAAGCAGCTTCGGACATGATTGCGACTCACACAGGCGTTCGCCAAGTAATCCAGGCCCGTTTATCCTACGAGCATGCCTCCTGAGAAGTTTCCAGAAGTGCAGCTCTGCGAAAAGATCCACAACCTTTGAACGCCTCGGACGAACCCGACCAACCTCTTAAATAATTAGAGAACTTCGACGGACTGGTGGTCTTGGTCGCTGGTTTATCATCATGGTTTCATTGCCGGCACAACCTTATCCGTCATCACAGCCTCAACCGTATCCGATGTTACCTGTGCGGCATCCTTATCCAGCTTACTCGGGTTCGGATTCTCAAAGTATGCCCCGCCCTTGGCTGTGAAGGTCTTGGACCCGCTCGCGGTGAACGCCGTCCCCTTCACCTCAACATTCGCAAGGATTTTGGGCGGCTTGCTCTTGTCATCTTTCGTCACTTTGAGTGAGACCTGCAAATCGTATTGAACCGGGTTGGTACCCTTCGCTTTATCCAACGTGTACTTTGAATCGTTTTTCTTCATGATCTCGCCAATTTTCTTCTTCATCGCATCGTACACGGCGGTTTTGTATTTGCTGTCGAAGATCGCATCCACCTGGCATTTGATGCTGACGTAAATTAAGGGGTTGGCCATAAGTTTTTTAGATTCCGTTCTTAGTTTGTTTTCGTTTATTTATTGCCGCCGCAATTGCGGCCAAGGTCAGGATATTGACGAACCGTGAGGCGCCTCTTGCACAAAACGGATGCCCTACCCCAACTCAATCAACGCCAACCCGGTCTCCTCACCCACCACCTTTGCAGCTGCCTCGGCGATTCCTTGGTTACTTCCAGTGGAACATTTCAAGGGCCAACCGTGAACCGAAATTCCGCGCCTTTCCCCGGCGCGCCCTCGGCCCAGATTCGCCCGCCATGGCGTTGAATGATTCGCCGGACAGTCGCCAACCCGATTCCTGTACCCGGGAACTCCTCCGGGCTGTGCAATCGTTGGAACGGCTGAAACAGCTTGCCAACGTATTCCATCTCAAATCCCGCGCCATTGTCTTTCACACAAAACACCAGGCCCTTCTCGGGTTTGCGCTCGGAGTAAAATTCGATTCGCGCGTCGGCGGTCTTCGAAGAATACTTCCACGCATTGCCCAGGAGATTTTCCAGGACCGCCTTTAAAAGCCCCTCATCGGCATTCGCGGACATGCCTTCCTGGACTGCGACCTCGAAGTGCCTTGCCGGCTCGGTTTGTGCGAGATTGCCCAGGATTTCCCGGCCTAACTTCGTCAAATCGACTCGCCGCGTATCCAGCACAACGCGCGAACAACGCGACAACTGCAACAATCCCTCAATCAATTCCTGCATCTCACGCTCTGCCGAACAGATATGCCCCAACAGCTCCTTGCCGTCCTTGTCTAATTTTTCCGCGCTCTGCTCCAGCAACATTTTCGAAAACATCCGCACGGCACGGAGAGGCGCGCGCAGGTCATGGGAGACTGCATACGAAAAGGACTCCAGCTCATTATTCGCTGCCTCCAACTGTGCGGTTCGGCTCTTCACCCGCTCTTCCAACTCTGCATGAACGCGCACATTTTCCATCGCGACGGAGGTCGTATTCGCCAGGGCCTGCAACAACTCGATCTGTTCGGGTGACGGCACATGCCGGCTCGCCCAATAATTCCCGATTGCACCTATCGGCGACTCCGTCCGAATTGGCACCATTGCCATGCTCTTCACAAAGGTTGGCCGATATGCCTCCGCCGGAATCCGCGGATCCTGATAAATATCCTCAATCACTACAGTTTTGCGATTCAACATCACCCAGCCGCTGATGCAAACCTTCATCGGAAACTTTTGGCCCTTCCAGAGCGGCGCGATGGCGTTTTCGTCCGCGTAATGACATCGATCGTCGTCGCGCAAAACGAACGTTGCGCCGTCCGCACCGGTTAATTCACGCGCCGTGGTGCGAACAATCTCCATGATACGGTCCAGGCTTCGCGCCAGCGACAAATCCTGAATCGCCCTCACCAGGCGGGCCATGCCCTCGTTTGCCGAGCGCAACCGGGCATTTTCGGCTTCGAACCGCTGAACTTCGCCCAACCTGTTGACACCCGTGTCCCGATCGAAACCAATCGGGAACGACTTTGACGCCCCCTTGATTGGCAGTTCCATCTGGAAATTATCAACACTCATATTTTGTAAATCCCGGTCCATCTTGAGCAGCACAAACCATTCCTCACAACCCGGGAATTTTCTGGTGCGTCGCTTGACCCGTCACGTGACTAACGGTTGACTAATAATTGCTGCATGACTGAGGACAAATGTCCCCAGGGGAGATAGGTCGGCGCTGAAAGTATCGCGCCAGCGAGCGATGGATTTGCTGCGGCCTCTGATCGCAGCCGGTCTCGCCGAAAAGATCCGCCGCAAGAAAATGGGGCGTTACGCTCTACGCCAACAATGAATCAATCGGGGATGCCGAACCGCTTATGGAAGCTAAACGAGAGCGTGCGTCCCAGGACAAATAGATCAGCTTGCGACAGAGTCAGCGGGCATTTCAGAGTGCGACGACTCAGACGCAACTGGCTCAGACGCAACTGGCTCAGACGCAACTGGCTCAGATGCACCGGACTCGGGGCCTCGGAGTTCGCGCGGGTTTTTGGCGCGTTTATTTCGCGGCAGCGGACTGACGAGGACGTTAAGGTCGCGATCGCCGAGGAGTTTTGGTGGTGAATCGGCTTGGCCGTACAGGGCCAGATCCCTGACGAGCTGGTTCATCACCTGAAAACCAATTTCCTTGTGAGCCTTTTGGCGTCCGCGAAAGCGCAATTTGATTCGGACTTTCATGTCATCGCACAGAAATTGGACGGCATGATCGCGTTTGGTCGCGAGATCGTGCGGATCGATCGCGGGCGAGATTTGAATCTCTTTCAGCTTGCCGGTGGGCCGCTTGGAATCCTGGCTGCGCTTGGATTCGTCATAGAGAAATTTGCCGTAATCGACGATGCGGCAGACCGGCGGGACAGCATTGGCCGCAATCTCGATGAGGTCGAGGTTTTTGGAGCGCGCCAGGGCCAGCGCATCGTTGAGGGACATGACTCCAAGTTGCTCTTTTGTGTCACCGATGACTCGCACTTCGCGAGCGCGAATTTTTCCGTTGCGCCGATGCAGTGGTTCCCGGGACCGAAATGAGCGGGCGAAAAATGGGGAACTCAACGACGTCCTGTCGGTTGCGGTTTAATCTGCACACGCAGACCGTTATGAAGATTTTCTATGTTCGTATTAATAGCCATTAAATGTCGCACAAAACGTGATTCAAGCAAGCACGAGTTTCAATTTTTGAATGCTTTTTCTCGGTTGACCCGTCCTAACCTTCTCAGGCATTACGGCTCGCATTCTGCGCAAATAGTTCGGCGAAGATGGGGGCGTAGGGCTCGAGGAGCATGACGTCGGTGTGGCAGTCGTCCGGGCCAAAATGTTCCTCGGCGCGGTCGGCGAGCGAGCCCCAGCGGAGCGGATGGCGGCCGGAGCGGACCCAGGCTTTGCAGGGCACCAATAAGACGAGCCGGCCAGGAAAATGGCCGGGTGTATAACGGGCCAGGGCCGCGAAGGTGGCGCGTTGGACTTTGATGCGTTGGGCCAGAACTTCGCCGGAGATTTTTGATTTTTGATGTTCGGAGGGCCCCACCCCGACGCTCTCCCCACCAGATGGAGAGAGGGAGAAGACGGGGTCATGCCGTTCGTCTTCCGATTGGCCGAGAATGAGTTTCACTTTTTCGCGCATGTACGACCAACGTTGTTCACCGGGGAGAGATGCCAGCGCGCGGGCATGCCTCGTGACGCGGGCGCATTCAGCGGCTAATCGCAGACGGATTTGCGAGCGCAGGCGATAGGCGGTCGCATAAGGCGCGCCAAACAGAGCGACGAGATTGACCGTCGATCCGCTCCGCACTAGCTGCCTTGCTAATTCGAATGCAATCGCTCCACCGGCGCAATAGCCGGCAATGAGGTACGGACCATTGGGCTGAAACGCCTTGATTTGAGCGGCGAAGTAAGCGGCAAGATCCTCCACGCGGGTGAGCGGTTGCGACTGTCCATCCAGCCCTGGTGGTTGCAGGCCAAAGAAAGGCTGATCGTCGCCCAGGTGCTGCACCAGAGTGCGGTAACAGAAAACGTCTCCGTTGTGACCGGCGACGGCAAAGACAGGAGTGCCATTACCGCGTGGTTGCAATGGGATGATCGCGCGTTGCTGACGAGCCAGCGCGTCGGCCGTGTCCAGGAATTTGAGAATATCCGCCTTGCGTTGATGCAGTTCCTGCCGGAACTCGACACTGAGCGCGCCGGGCGGCGCACTGCATCGCAATTGGCCGCCTTCAGCCCAAACCTGGATGTCGCGACCGCGAAGTGTCGCCAGAAAAGCGGTGGTGTTCATACATCGACCACCTCACGTTCGCCGGCTCGCGGGGTTTTGACGAAATTAGACCACGCCATGGCTTCGATGATCTCGGCCATGCCCGCGAGTGTTTGGCGCTCGAAGACGTTCTTCAGAGGAAAATCGATGTTAAAACGCTTGCGTACCTTCGCGACGAGTTGCATGGCGAGCATCGAATGTCCGCCCAATTCGAAAAAATTATCATGAGGTCCGACGCGTTGAAGGCCGAGCAGTTCTTTCCAGAGCATCGCCAGGGCATCTTCGACTGGTGTAACAGGTTGCTCTGGGCCGTCATGGGCCTCGCGCCCATCGACGGCGGCTGGCAGCTCTTCGGCCGCAGCGTAATCGGAGTTACGTGCCATTTCCGGGAGTGGAAAAGCGTTGCGGTCGATTTTCTTGTTGGGAGTTTGCGGAAAAGCGGTCATGAACACGAAATGCCCGGGTACCATGAATTCAGGCAGTTTGCCTTTGGCATACTCGCGCAACTGTTCGCGCGTGGGTTTTTCGCTTCCGCGCGGGATGAGGTATGCGACAAGGGCTTTCTCTCCGTTGCTGAGCTCCCGGAAGAGAACGACGCTCTTGCGCACACCGGACTGTTCATCGAGGCAAGTTTCGATTTCACCAGGCTCGACCCTGTGGCCGCGAATTTTAACCTGATGATCGATGCGGCCCAGCAGTTCAATGTTGCCATCCGGAAGGTAACGGGCGAGATCGCCGGTGCAATAGAGGCGAGCCGGGGGTTGAGTTTCAGATGTCGAGGGGTGAATGAAAGGATTGGAGATGAAGCGTTCAGCAGTGAGTTGGTCGCGACCGAGATAACCGCGCGCAACACCTGCTCCGCCGATCAAAAGCTCGCCTTCAACTCCAATGGGGACGGGCTGCAGGTCAGGAGAGACGATGTAGATTTGGGTGTTGGCGATGGGGCGGCCTACCGGAATACGTGCCAGCACGGAGTCTGGCGGCAATTGCCAGGTGGTGGACCAAACTGTGGTTTCGGTCGGCCCATACATGTTAAGAATTGTGCCTTTGCAGATCTGCCTCAGTTGCCGGGCGAGGGTAACGGGGAATGGTTCGCCGCCGACCAGAAGTGTCTGCAACTGGCCGAGGGCATTGCGAGTCCCTTCGTCTATTAGGAGCATGCTGGCCATTGAAGGTGTGCATTGGAGGTGAGTTATACTGTGGCGTTGAATCAAAGATGGGATAGAAAAGTTCGGTGCGGCTTCATCGCCCCGATTAACCACAACTTTGAAGCCGCGCGATAAGGTCCAAAAGAGTTCGAGCACGGATATATCAAAGGAAGGGCTCGTCACCGCGAGCCAGGTGTCGCCCGGGCTGAACGGGATGCGCGCGTCCATGGCGGCAAAAAAGTTGAGTGCATTTCTGTGTTCGACCATCACGCCCTTGGGTTTGCCTGTCGAGCCGGAGGTGTAGATGACATAGGCGAGGGCGGATGCGTTATGCGTGTTGCGCGATGATGCGTGAAAACAATCGGACGCGAGTGGAAAGTCGGCGACTCCGTCCAAATTATCCAGGCGAAGGACGTGAGCGCTTGTTTTTGGGACGAGTTCGAGCAATTTCGTTTGGGTCACCAGGACGAGTGGTTTTGAATCCTCGAGCATGAAGGCGAGGCGTTCTTGGGGATAGGTCGGATCGAGGGGAACGTATGCGCCACCCGATTTCAGAATGCCCAGCAGGCCGATCACCATTTCGAGCGAGCGCTCGATGCAAATGCCGACTAACGTTTCCGGTCCGACGCCGAGTTTGCAGAGCTGCGCGGCGACCTGGTTTGCGCGCGCATTCAGTTCCGAATACGTAAGTTGAAGATCACCGCAAATGAGCGCGATGGCGTCCGGGGATTCTGCGGCTCTTTGCTCGATGAGTTCATGAATCGAGGTCGCGCCAGGGAGTTCCGTTTCGGTTGCGTTCCAGTCTGTCAGCAATTTTCGCCGTTCCGTCTCATTAACGGGATTCAACTGAGGTGGTGCTTGCGTTTGAAACATGGTTCCCGTTGATACACAACTGATTATTTCATTGCGACGGACGCCTGGACGGGGAATCCCCTTTCGGGGTTCAGTGCCGGCTCGTTCAGAACCGGTTTTGCTTGTTCGAGCAATTTGGCAGCATAGAGGACCAGTCGGCCTTTGAGGGTCAAAACTTGCTCGCATTGATACTCGCGCACGACCTGGCCGCCGAAACCCCGTTTGAAGTCGTTTATGCTGAGCATTTCTGCATCGCTGCCGAGATGCCAGCCGCCAAAGTCGAAGAATTGCAGTCCTTGCGCCTTGTATCGCAGAATGTTGCTCCAGGTCAGGTAGCGGTTCGCCCGACCGCTGAAATTGCGCGCAGCGCTTTGCGGAAGACTGCGATAGAGCGATGGCATTTCCAGTTGTGTGGCCCGGCGGCCATCGCAGTAATTGGCGTGATAAACCAGAACGTTGCCTTGAGGGTCTTTCGCAGACGAGATGTCCATGACTCCAGTAGCGGCCAGGCTTTCGAATCGCGCGCGATTGAGGGCTGGCAAGTTTTTCATTTCAGCGAACGTATTATACATCTGCTGAAACTTGTCTAAGACGCCTGAGTCATGCGAGTCGCAGCATTCGCAAACGATTTTGTCGCGGTCCCGAGCCCGGCGGATTTTGTAGGCGGTATCGTCGCGAAGTTGAGAGCGCAATTGCTCCTCACTTTGGGTGAGGTTGATAAGGAGAGTGTAGAAACTGCGTGACTGGGCCCCGGGAATCGGCTGCGAGCGGAGATGATAGAGAATCCAATCGACCGGCCCGGCAGTTTCGGTGGGCTCATTGTCGAACCACACTTCTGCCCGCCTCAGGAACCGCGATTTATATGTAATCATCCGGATACTCCACTCTAATTCGGAGCGGACCAGTACTCCGTATAGAACCATCGGCGGGTTGAACTTTGAATAGGGCGAAACCCTGAGAGCTGCACTGCTCCGGTTTTTCAGGATGACTGGCCGGCGACTACAGGCACGAAGCCATGGGGTTGAATTTTGACGCGCCAACGCCGCTTCGAGCAATCCTCGTGCCCCGTCGTTTCCAGGTTCCTGGCGGAGCACCGCCTGAGAATGCGAAATGGCCTGCGAGAACTGGTTTTGGGCGTAGGAGCAAGGCCGAGATTCAAGTGGGCTGGACCAAAGTCAGGCTTGAGGCGAAGCACCCCCTCGAACTGCAGGCATGCTTCAGCGCTGCGTAAGAAAGTTGGTAACTGCAGTGTTTGTGAGGTGACAACATCCTTGTCTGAGGACTGCTTTACTGAGTAGTCTGCTTTGGTAACCCCAAATGTGTCTCGCGAAGAACGCCACTAAATTCTGACCGATCGCTATGAACAGTATCACGCTGACCGATCGCTCTTCGATCCGCCGAAAATGGCTGGGAAATTGTGCGAAAAGCGCGAGGTTGACCATACGGCTTTTGCAAAACGCAATTGTCCTGGGCCTGACACTGATGACTTCACTCGCGGCAGCGCCAGTGCGACTTGGTGCATACCCGCAAAAGTTTCGGACATTCTACCCTCTGGACTCAACTGCAGTGCCTGCCCCTCTTCGTGCAGCCGCCATTTCATTGCCTTTGGGCAATGTCGCTGTAAGGGCTCGCGATGGCGCGTTTTGGCTCGGAACAACGCAAGGATTGATGCGGCTTGACTATTCCGCCACGGAACGCGACCGCCGTCAGTTTCTGGCCGGGAAGCGCTATTTGCCCGACGACAACGTGGAGCAACTACTGCCGGATGCTCAGGCAGGAGTTTGGGTGCGCACGCGTACTGGGGTTTCTCACATCGAACTCAAACCCATGACCCTTGCTCAAAAAGCACAACTATTTGAACGGCGAATCCGGGAACGCCACGACCGCTACGGTTTGGTGGCAGACTCCGACCTTACCATTCCTGGCGACACTTCGAGCAATCGGCTCAGCGACAACGATAACGACGGGCTGTGGACGGCCATCTACGCGTCCGCCGAGTGTTTTCGTTACCAGGTTACGAAGTCGCCGGAGGCTTTGGCCAATGCCCGCAAATCTGTCGAGGCGATGCTGTTCCTCGAAGAAGTGGCCGGCCGTCGCGGATTCCCCGCGCGCTCATTCATTCGCAAAGGCGACCCGATGCCTCAAGGCGGCGAGTGGCATTGGACTTCAGATGGGCAGTTTTACTGGAAGGGAGACACCAGCTCCGACGAAATCGTGGGTCATTTCTTTATTTTCAGCATCGCCTACGACCTACTGCCGGATGCGGCCCTCAAACGGCGGATTGTGGAAACTGTTCGGCGGATTACGGACCATATCCTCAACCACGGTTATACATTGGTGAACCAGCAGGGGCATCCGACGACCTGGGGTTGGTGGTCGCCACAAAAGCTCGCCGAAGAACCCGACGAACGGGCCCTCAACAGTCTGCAGTTGCTCAGTTTCCTCAAGACGGCGGCGCACATCTGTGGTGAACCACGTTACGAGGCTGAATATCGCAAAGTGGCTTGGGAATTGAAGTATGCCGATTGGATCACGCGTGTGAACGAATTCCGACAGGAATTGAACTACTCGGACGAAGAACTGGCGATGCTCCCATTTTACTCTCTTTTTGAATACGAGCGGGACCCCGCCCTGCTAAAGGCTTATCGAAAAGCAGCTGATGCCTGGTGGGAAAATATTCAACGTGAAGCCAACCCGCTTTGGACTTTTATCTATCTGAAAGGCCAGCCTAAGGCCAAAGTAGATCTCCCCGCCGCAGTCTGGACTCTCTATCGCGCTCCCATCGACACGATAAAGTGGACGGTCAAGAACTCGCAGCGCCAGGATGTCATTGGGTCCCCGACGGCAGATCGCTTCGGGCAGCGTGAGGTGGTCAACCTTTTGCCGCCGGACGAACGGCCGGTCATGCGCTGGAACTCCAATCCATTCATTATCGACGGCGGCGACGACGGACGCAGCGAGGACGACGGCGCCTCGTTTCTGTTACCTTACTGGCTCGGGCGATACCAGAAATTGTTGGTCGGCGAATAGGCTAAACAGGGAGACGTCGCCAAAGCCTTTGCATAAATCAAATTGACAGCCTATCGACCAAGGCGGTTGGCTAAGGTGGGCCTGTCCTCCGTAGTGCTTTTGACGAAGGGGGATCATCGCACGCGAAGTTATTGGACCCGAAAAACCCCGTCAGGGGTGACATGATTGTAGCCCCGGGTAAGAACGCTTCTATACAACTCTTCTTTCAAGCGTTCGCCACCCGGGGGTTACCGTCAATCGCCATTGAGTTAAGGATTTCTCAAAGATAAGAATGTACAAGGTAGATACATTTGTGCATTAGAGTGGAGGTGCACACGATTACTGAAACAGTTCCTGGTTACCTTGTTAC
>Ga0193709_1000073_pt1 | contig 44507 bp, 33 predicted proteins | sample H3c2metaG_FD_160571 | JGI IMG/M metagenome (GOLD analysis project Ga0193709, IMG submission 160571) | Soil microbial communities from a riparian zone of the East river system, Colorado, United States - H3c2 | ecosystem: Environmental > Terrestrial > Soil > Riparian zone | place: USA: East River...
GCCGGATCCCAAATCTACCCCGGTTGTCCTACTCCATCATCCTGTCTTCTAGGCCTTCCGGTTTTGCTCGCACACAAAATTCCGGTTTTGAAAATTACACGACATCTTTTTCTTCGCGTTTCGACCGCTAATCGGCCACGTTTCAATTTGGATTCTTGAGCCCGGAGTCGTCCTCGCTGACGCGCTCGCGATCAAACTTCTCATCTCAGGACGCCTTCTGCAGGGTGATGCTTTTCTCGGAGTGAGTTGGCGACGCGCCCTCCTCGCATCCTTCCTCGGCAATTCCACCTCCTTCTTCATCGGCGTCATCGGGAGCCATGCGCCCTGGATTGTGCATCAAACGGCGTCACTGGAATGACGCTCACACAAGATGGGCTGTCGAGTCCTGCCGCTTTCTGCTCACCTCTTTTAACTTATTTAACTCGTTTAACCTATTCCACCTCCTAATACATCCGTATTTTTACGGTAGGACCGTAAATGTCCCACCCCCCCCTACAAATCTCGCGTATGAAAATGATTCAGTAGTCAAAAACGCTCGCGCAAAAACTCAAACATATGAAAACCGAATTACAATCGGAGCTCGCTGTCTTTGTCTCGAAGCGGCCAGCCAGTCCGATTCCGTCCGACTTGGTCTTAACGAGTCCGATCGGTCCGACCCAGTCAAGGCCAGTCCAACCCAGTCCAACCAAATCCAGCCATAGTCCCCGGTATCAAGAGCGTGTCCAACCAAATCCGAGTAACTTTTGCTCACCTCCTAAACCCTTTTGCGCGACGGCTCCTGCTGACGAAGCGCGGTAAAGAAAAAATGAAACAAAATGCCTGAAATTTCACATTATTTCACTTTCTATCACTTTTTTCTCATGCACAAAGTGAAAGTCGGTAAAGAAACGGTAAAGATTTTGGCGATTTTTGACCACCTGCCAGCCGCGCGGTGCTGGCATATTTCGGCCTTTAAGCCAGCGACTGCCAGCCCTAGACTTCGGCCCGCATGAACGACAACAAAATCACCTTCATCAAGGAAGACCCCTGGCGCATCTTTCGCATCATGGCGGAGTTTGTGGATTCTTTCGAGGTCCTCTCGCAAGTCGGTCCCGCCGTCACAATCTTCGGCTCGGCGCGCACGTTGCCCTCGGACCCCAGTTACCAGGCTGCCGTTGAACTCGCCAAAGGCCTCGCCAAACATAACCTCGCTATCATTACCGGCGGAGGACCAGGCATTATGGAGGCAGCTAACAAGGGCGCGGCGCTCGCCAAAGGCAAATCAGTCGGTCTTAACATCGAATTGCCAAACGAACAAAAAGGCAATCGTTACGCCAATATCCCTATTCATTTTCATTATTTCTTTTCCCGCAAAGTCTGCTTCGTGAAATACAGCATCGCCTTCGTCTTTATGCCCGGTGGTTTCGGCACACTCGACGAATTCTTCGAAGTCCTCACCCTCGTCCAAACCCGCCGCATCCCTCAATTCCCTCTCATCTGCTTCGGCAGCAAATATTGGAACGGCCTTTTCAAATGGATGAAATCGCGCATGGAGGATGAAAACGCATTCATCAGCCCCGGCGATCTCGACCTCGTAACCATCACCGACGATCCCAAACAAGCCATCAACATCATACTCGATTACGAGCGTCGGATCGGCCCGCCAGAAATCGTTCCAAAAGCCTTCGCATGATCGCCTCCGAACATGTTCGATCAACCTCCTGGTGGGGCGAGCGTCCCCTTGAGCCGATGAAGGGACAAGATGCTCACACCCCAGTGGCTCGCGCGGACGCTCGCCCCACCCCTGCTTCTTCGTGGGCGCACGACAGAATTCTTCGCTGCCGCATAAATGCGGCAGAACGCGATGATAGAAGAAATTTGTCCTGCGCCCCTTCGTCGTTTATGCCTCAATCTTCCGTTGCATTTCACCACTTACTCAGCTAGTTGAAAGCGCCATGCGATTTATCGGCAGTGTCATAGAAAAGTTACAACGCCATCCGAAGCGGATTGTTTTCCCGGAAGGCACGGAGCCCCGTGTACTCCAGGCAGCCCGCCAGTATTACTCGCTTCGCCTCGGGGCCCCAATCCTTCTCGGCGACCGCACCAAAGTCAAAGAAGTCGCCCAGGCGCTGAACATCTCTCTTGAAGGCATTCGGGTCATCAACCCCGCCGACAGTACCGATCTCGACAACTTCGCTCATCGCTTTGAAATGTTGCGCCGCAGCAAGGGCCTCAAAGAAGTCGAAGCCCGCGATGCGATGCTCCAGCCCAATTATTTCGGCGCGATGATGGTTGCCATGCACCAGGCCGACGGTTTTGTCTCCGGCACAAACCAAAGCTCGGGCAGCGTTTTGAGGCCACTATTCCAGATTATCAAAGTCGCCCCTCAAGCCACCACCGCATCCAGTTGCCAGGTCATGGAAGTCGAAGACAGCCGCTTCGGCGAAAACGGCGTCCTGCTGATGGGCGATTGCGGCGTCATTCCCGATCCCACCGTCGAACAGCTTGCCGACATCGCCGTCTCCACCGCCCAATTGGCCCGCCAACTCGTCGGCGTTCGTCCCCGAGTCGCGCTACTTTCTTTCTCAACCAAAGGCAGTTCCAGGCATCCCTCTGTCGGCAAGATTCAAGCCGCCAGCGCTCTCGCCGAAAGGCAAGCCCGCGACAAACAACTCGACGCCGACTTCGATGGCGAACTTCAAGTCGATGCCGCAATAGTCCCCGAAATTGCTTCCCGCAAACTCCCTGAGAGCCCGGTGGCCGGAAAAGCAAACGTCCTCATTTTTCCGGATCTCAATTCCGGCAACATCGCCAGCAAACTCGTTCGCCACATCGCCCGCGCCAATGCCTATGGCCAAATCCTGCTCGGCCTGGACCGCCCCGCCGCCGACGTCTCCCGCGGCTCGAATGCCCACGATATCCTCGGCGTCGCCGCCATTGTCGGCGTGCAATCTATCGACTACCACGATCTCTTCCCCGGCGCTGGCCAAAAGTTACCCGGAGAGCAAGTTCCCACATGAGTGCGATTCCTGAAGCTTGTAGCGCCGACATTCCTGCCGGCGAGTTTGGGCAATCGTGGAGGAAAGCGGCAGAGGACAGCCGACCAATTTAATCACGTCCCGTGAACGCCACAACGCCCCGCGTCTTCATTGCCGCCACACGCCAAAACGACGGCAAGACCACGACCTCTCTCGGCCTCATCGCGGCGCTCCAACAGCATTACCCACGAGTCGGATACATCAAACCCGTCGGCCAACGGTTCGTCGAAATTGCCGAACAGAAAATTGATGAAGACACCATTCTCATGGACAGTGTCTATCAACTCAATTGTCCTCTCGTGGACATGAGTCCGATCGCCGTCGAACCTGATTTCACGCGCAAATACCTGCAGTCCTCCAACAACGAAGCGCTCGTAAAAAAAATTCAACAGGCCTTTGATCGCGTTGCCTGGGAAAAAGACTTCGTTCTCTGCGAAGGCTCCGGCCATGCCGGCGTCGGTTCCGTTTTCGACCTCTCCAACGCGCAGGTCGCAAAAATCCTCGGCGCAAAAGTCATCATCGTGACCCAGGGTGGCATCGGCAGGCCCATCGACGAAGTCTGCCTGAACAAAGCTCTTTTCGAAAAGGAAGGCGTCGAAATCATTGGCGTCATCATCAACAAAGTTTTGGGGACGAAGGTGGATTATATCAGCGACTTCGCTCGACGCGGTTTTCGCCGCAAAGGCCTCGAACTCCTGGGCGTGCTTCCGCATGAGCAGATTTTGTCCAATCCCACCATAGATTTGATCCGCGAAGAGCTCCAGGCCGAAGTCCTGACCGTGCCCGGCCCCATGAACAATCTCGTTGAAGACGTCGTGGTCGGCGCAATGGGCGCCCAAAACGCAATGAAGTATTTCAAACGAGGCGTCTTGCTGATCACCCCGGGAGATCGCGAGGACATCATCCTTGCTGCCTGCACTGGCCTTGACGCCGATCGCAACGAAAGAATGGCCGGCATCGTCCTCACTGGAAACCTGCGCCCTAACCCAAGCGTTCTCAAAGTCATTCGCGCCATGCCCATCCCCGTCTTGCTCACCCGCGAAGACAGTTACCGCGTCGCCTCCACAGTCCACGACCTCACCGTCAAAACCAGGCCGAGCGATATCGAAAAAATCTCCATCATTCGCGACCTCATCGCCAAACATGTCGATTTAGAAAAGATCCTCAAGTCACTTTAGCTTTCCAAAGGCAACTTCGCTTCCATTCACGCATCACTAATCACGCATCACGCAACCATGGCACTTCCCTTCCCCACAAACCCCGTCCTTCAATCCCTTCCGGTTTACCAACCCGGTCGGCCTATCGAAGAGGTGGCGCGGGAACTTGGCTTGCCTGCAGGCACCATCATCAAACTCGCCTCGAACGAGAACCCGCTCGGTCCTTCCAAGCTCGCCTTGGCCGCAATGCGCCGGACACTTCCGCACCTGAATCTTTATCCGGATGGAAATGCATTTTACCTCAAACAAAGGCTTGCCCAAGAACTGGAGCTGGCCCCAGCGAACATTGTCCTCGGCAACGGTTCCAACGAGATCATCGAACTCCTTGGTCATTGCCTTCTATTTAGTAGCAACGGCGCAATTCCCGAAGTCATCGTTTCCCAATACTGCTTCGCAGTCTATCCTATCGTCGCAGCCCTTTTCGGCGTAAAACTTGTTACTGTCCCCGCAAGAAATTACGGCCATGACCTCGATGCAATGCTGGCCGCCATCACCCCGAGCACGCGCCTCATCTTCGTCGCCAATCCAAACAATCCAACCGGCACTAGCGTCATGCCCGAACAGCTTTCAAATTTCATCCAAGCCGTACCCGAAAATGTCGTCCTCGCCCTCGACGAAGCCTACATTGAGTTCCTCGATAAACCACTCGACCTGCTGCCCCAAATCCGCGCTGGCCGCAAACCAAACCTTCTGCTCATGCGAACTTTTTCGAAAATCTATGGCCTCGCCGGCCTGCGGCTCGGATACGGAATCGGTCACTCCGAGTTCATTGCCGGCCTCGAAAAAATCCGCCAACCTTTCAACATCAACTCCCTCGTCCAGGCCGGCGCTCTCGCCGCCCTCGACGATACCGCTCACGTCGAAAAGACACGCTGCAATAACATGCGCGGTTACAAATTTTTCTCCCGCGCTTTTCGCAAGCTCGGCCTGGAATTCGTGCCTTCAGCGGCAAACTTCATCCTGGTCTGCGTTGGCGACGGCCAGCGTGTGTTCAACGAAATGCAAAAACTTGGAGTCATCACCCGCCCGATGGCCGGCTATCAATTGCCTGAGTGGATTCGCATCTCGATTGGCACACCAAAAGAAAACGCTCGTTGTCTCGAAGCGCTCCAGGTTGCCCTCGGCGGGACCTCGGGTTGACTTACGTTTTACGCTTTACGTTTTACTTTTCACCCCTACTCATTATTGATTCAAACTGACATTATTAACGAAACGTGAAACTGACCGACCTCCGGAGCATCCTCCAATACATTCCCCAATTCCGTGAGAAAGCGTTCATCCTCAGCATCGATGGCGCCATTGTCACCAGCGAGAACTTTGCCAACCTCCTTCTGGATGTCGCCGTGCTGCGCTCGCTCAACATCCGAGTCGTCCTGGTCCACGGCGCATCCGCCCAAATCAAAGCACTCGCCGAGGAACGCAATTTCAAACCTTCTGACCTTGATGGCGCAGGCATCACCGACGCCGGGACTTTGCAAATCGCCCTGACCGCCGCGAATCGCCTCACTCATGAAATCCTCGAAGGCCTTTCGGCAAACGACCTCCGCGCTGCTTGCACCAACGCCATCATCGCCCATCCGATGGGCATCATCCAGGGCGCAGACCATCTCTTCACCGGCAAAGTCGAACGCGTTGACACCGAGCTGCTGCAAACTTTGCTTAGCCAGGGCATCATCCCGGTCGTGCCACCGCTCGGATTCGATGGCGATGGCAAGACCTACCGCGTCAATTCGGACAGTGTTGCGGTTGAAGTGGCCGATGCACTCAAAGCCAGCAAATTGATCTACATTACTACCCAGGAGGGAATTCTCCGTCAGGGCAATCTCATCCACCAATTACTGGTGGCAGACCTCGATGACCTTCTCGCTAATCATCGAAGTGAGATTCAGCCAGAGATGCTTTCCAAAGCCATCTGTGCGTCCGCTGCTTGCAAAGCGGGCGTCCAACGCGTCCATATCATCAATGGCCGCGTCGATGAAGGTTTGCTCGCCGAAGTTTTCTCTAACGAAGGCATCGGCACCCTCATTTACGCCAACGAATACCAGCAAATACGGCGCGCTCTCAAGAAAGACATCCGCCATCTGATGATGCTCACCAAGGATTCCGTCGCGAACGAAGAGTTGGTGAAACGCACTCGTTCTGCCCTCGAAAAAAGTCTCGCGGATTATTACCTCTTCGAAATCGACAAGAACCCGGTCGCGTGTGTTGCGCTCCACATTTACCCGGAGCAGAACAAAGGCGAACTCGCTTTCCTCTACGTCAAACCGTCCCACGAGAACCAGGGAATTGGCCGCAAGCTGATTCAATTCGTCGAAAACAAAGCTCGCGAACTCGGCCTCAACGAGTTGATTACCCTCTCGACCCAGGCGTTCACGTATTTCCAATCCAAAGGCGGCTTTATTGAAGGCACCCTGGACGATTTGCCCCCAGGTCGTCGCGAAAAATACGACGCCAGTGGCCGGAATTCGAAGATCCTGCTCAAAAAGCTTAAGTAATTAAGACAATTAAAATTGATTAAAATGCTTGCGTCTGCCCGTCGCCTATGCTGTACCATCCCCTCGTTGGGCGTTCGGTCGTTTTTTCCAGCGGGATTCCCCATCCCCACCTCCTAGGCGACCGGGCGCCCGACTTTGCTGCTTTTCAGACCGCTTTTTTACCCTACCTTTCAATCATGACTTTGATTGAGCAGATGACCGACTTGGCCAAGCGGGCCAAGGTCGCTTCTCGCCATCTCGCAAAGCTCGATACGGCGGAGAAAAACGCCTGCCTCGCTGCCATGGCTGACGCGCTCGAGCGCGACGCGTCTGCCATCAAAACCGCGAATGCTCTGGACATGGAAACGGCGGCTAAGATGGGTCTCACTACCGCAATGCTTGATCGGCTCAAGCTCGACGATAAACGCATCGCAGCGATGGCTAATGGTTTGCGCGAAGTCGCTGCGCTCCCCGATCCTGTTGGTCGCCTCCTCGATGAACGAACCCGCCCGAATGGACTCAGACTTCAAAAAATCACGACCCCAATCGGGGTCATTGTCATTATTTATGAATCCCGACCGAATGTTACCGCCGACGCCGCAAGCCTCTGTTTCAAATCTGGAAATGCAACCATTCTGCGTGGCGGCAAAGAAGCTCTGAACTCAAACCAAACGATTGCCCGAATCATGATTGCCGCTGGCAAACAGACCATCTCGCACTTTCCCGATCACGCCATTCAGGTTGTGCCCACGACCGACCGCGAAGCTATCAAAGAACTGCTTTCCCTGACTCAATACGTCGATCTCTGCATGCCTCGCGGTGGCGAAAGCCTCATCCGCGCCGTCGCCGAATGTTCCAAAGTGCCTGTAATCAAACATTACAAAGGCGTTTGTCACGTCTTTGTGGATTCGGATGCTGACCTCAAAATGGCGGAAGAAATCGCGATGAACGCCAAGGTTCAACGTCCCGCCGTTTGCAATGCCATGGAAACCTTGCTCGTGGATAAACCCATCGCCGCTCAATTCCTGCCATCGATTGCGCAAAAGCTTGCAGAAAAAAATGTCGAGCTTCGCGCAGATGAAGCCACCCAAACCATTCTTAAATCGAAATTGAATGGCCAAAACCTGAAGCTTGCATCCGCTACCGACCAGGACTATTTCACGGAATACAACGATTACATTCTCAACGTGCGCGTCGTCGATGGTTTGAAACAAGCGATCGATCACATCAACCACTACGGCTCTGCCCATTCCGACAGCATCGTCACCAGAAATGAGGCTCACGCGAAACAATTCCTCAGCGAAGTCGATTCTGCCACGGTCTATTGGAATGCCTCGACGCGTTTCACCGACGGCGGCGAGTTCGGCATGGGCGCAGAAATCGGCATCAGCACGGATAAAATCGGCGCCCGCGGCCCTATGGGGTTGGAAGAACTGACCAGCTATAAATGGATCGGCCTGGGAAACGGCCAGGTGCGAATTTAAGGCCGCCTTGCCGCCGAGTCCTTGTTGCCTTATGTTCCCGCCGCTTGAGCCAAATCGTGAATCGCCCGAAAACGCTCGCAGTTAGGCTATTGTCGTCGTCGACGTCCTTATGATCGCCGAGGCGGCACAAACTGAAGTTGGAGCAGCCGAGCGCGCTCGATTCGTTCGCGGCCAGATGCCGTCCGCTGGTCTTTTCGCCGGCCACGATTGGCGCGTCTCCCCGAATCCATTTCGCCTCGGACCTGAACTGGCCGCCGATCTCGATTCTCTCGGGCGCGTCCTCCTCCAATTCTATCGCGCGGTTAATTTGCTTTACCGCAAAAGCATTGAAGGCAAGCAGCCCGAATGGGTTGCCCGCTGCCTCGATCTCGGCAAGCCTTCAGAGTTGCTTGCCCTGCAACGCTCGCCCGCATTCAAAAACGACCTGCCGCGCGTCATCCGGCCCGATCTACTCATTACCGAAAATGGATTAAGCGTGACCGAACTGGATTCCGTCCCGGGCGGCATCGGTCTGACAGCATGGCTGAATCAAACTTACTCAAACCTGCCGCGCGCCGAACGTGCATCAGTTCAGCATCCAGCTTCGCCTGCATCCACGAATGGAAGTGTTGCGGTGATCGGCGGCGCTGACGGAATGTTGCGCGGATTCGAAAGCATCTTCGGTGCTGCTTCGACTATTCACATCGTGATTTCCGAAGAAGCCGCGGCGTATCGTCCGGAAATGGCCTGGGTCGCAGGCCAAATCGGCGGCGACAAATTCAAAATTCAAGCGCCTGAATTTTCTGATTTTCGCGATGGCGAAGCCGTCTATCGTTTCTTCGAACTCTTCGACCTCGCTAACGTACCTGATTCAAAGAAAATTTTTGAACTTGCAGCTTCTGGGAAAATTCGCTTAACGCCCCCGCCCAAGCCGGTCTTTGAAGAGAAAATGCTCTTCGCCCTGCTCTGGAACCGCAATTTGCACGAATTTTGGCGTCAGGAATTAGGCGAGAAATTTTTCAACCGAATGTTTCGCCTCGTCCCTTATACCTGGCTTGTCGATCCGTCTCCGCTACCACCGCACGCGGCCATCCCGGAACTGAATCTCACCGATTGGCAGCAGCTCAAAACGTTATCGCAGAAAGAGCGTGAACTGATCCTCAAAGTCTCCGGCTTTTCTCCACACGCCTGGGGTGCTCGCGGCGTATATCTCGGCAGCGATCTGTCCCACGCCGATTGGTCCGCTGCGGTGGACAACGCCATCGCAAATTTCCAACATTCACCGAACGTCCTGCAACGCTATCACAAGCCCGGATTGGTTGACGCCGAGTGGTTCGATTTCACGCACAACGAGATTATTCCAATGAAAGGACGTGTGCGACTTTGTCCTTACTACTTCGTCAGCGGCGAAGCCGAACAGGCTCGGGCTCACTTGGGCGGAGTGCTCGCAACTATCTGCCCTGCAAATAAGAAAATCATCCATGGAATGACGGAGGCCATTTTCGCTCCGTGCTCCGCATGAGACTGACCGAGTACACTCTGCTCGCTGCCAGCTCGCTTTTTGTCATCGTTGATCCGCTTGCGACTGTTCCGGCCTTTCTCGCGATGACTCCGACCGATACTCCTGAACAGCGCATCAGAATGGCTCGCCTCGCCTGCTGCGTCATGGCGGGCGTATTGATCGTCTTCTCCGCGGCTGGCAAATGGATATTCAAATACCTGGGCATCACCATGCCTGCTTTTCAACTCGCAGCCAGTGTTGTTCTCCTGTTGGTCGCGCTGGACATGCTTCGCGCCCAACGCTCGCGAGTTCATGAGACCGAAGAAGAAACCACCGCCGGCCTGGGAAAAACAGACATCGCCGTTGCGCCTCTGGCAATCCCGATGCTCGCTGGTCCGGGCGCAATTTCCACCGCCATTTTGTTGCATCAGCAGGCAGCCAACACCACTCAAACCATCGCCCTATACCTGTGCATCCTGGCCGTTTCACTGGCCAGCTACATCATCCTGCATCTTTCCGCGAGCGGCGCGCGCTGGCTCAGTCCGATTGCCATGAATATCACCGTTCGCATCATGGGACTCCTCCTCGCCGCGGTCGCCATCCAATTTGCTCTCAACGCTGCTAAAGACTTGCTTACCCACCCTGCCCCGTCTCTGCCTTGAAGGATTGTGACGCTTGCCGTTACCCTTTTGTGACGGCTTTGTGACGGGTCCAACCTCAATTTCGATCCCATTTTACCGAGGTGTGACGGGTCCGAAGGGGTGGAAGGGGTATGCCTGATCAAGGAGCTCAAAGTTCGATGTTTTCTTCGTGGCCCTGTATCGCTCCACCGCTCCGGCAAACTCCACCCAACTCCCACCAATCGACGGTCATCTTTTTCACCCCCCCAAAACACCTGCCTTATCCGTCCAAAACCAGGCTCCGTGTGGGGTCACAGTCGCCGCTCCAGTGCGGTAATCACCCACTTTATCGCAATCACCCCCTCTCGTACGGTTCGAGCGGCTAAGCTCACTGAGATAAAACGCCTGAGTTGTGCGGGCGAAAAATCAAACGGCGTGAACTCCGTGGTCGGCCATTGGAACGTGCAAAACGTAGCAACGAACGGCAGATATGAATGCAGGACCCGATTATGAGACTGCTATTCGTTCATCAAAATTTCGGCGCTTTCGGAGGCGCCGAAACAAATATCCAAATCACCGCCGATGAATTGGTCCTCCGCGGACACACTGTTGCCATTGTGTACGACCAGGACAGCGGTCGCAGCACCGAATCCTGGGAGGGGACATTTTCGACCCGCTTTGAATTGCCGGCCCTGAGGCGTGCAAACGCCGTCGCTTTTGCGTTAGACGCCTTTAAGCCTGACATCGTCTATCTCCATTCGTTGCCCGACATCGAGGTCATCGAAGCGCTTCTGGCCTCCCCAGTGCCTGTCATTCGAATGGTGCATGACCATTCCTTGTACTGTCTCCGGGGCTATAAATACAATCCGCTAACTCGCGCCATTTGCCATCGCCCGGCATCGCTGTATTGCGCTTTTCCTTGCATGGCGCCCGTTGCAAGAAACAAAAACGGCGGATTCCCGTTGAAATGGGCCAATCTTTCGCGACATCGCAGAGAATTGGAACTGAGCAAGCAGTGTGACCGGCTGATTGTGTATTCCGAATACTCGAAAGCCGAGCTGGTTAATAATGGCTACGCTCCAGAAAAGATCCACATCCATGTTCCGATGCGATGCTGGACCGATGAACCGATCAGCTCCTTCAGTAATCGGAATCTGATTCTTTTCGCCGGACAAATCATTCGCGGCAAAGGGGTGGATTTACTCCTGAAAGCTTTGACAAAGCTCAGCGTGCCGTTCGAATGCCTGATTTTGGGAGATGGGAATCATCGCTCGCATTGCCAGCGGCTCTGCACCCGACTCAACTTGACTGAGCGGGTGCAGTTCCGCGGCTTTATCCCTTCGGAAGAACTACAAAAATTCTATCTCGACGCGAGCGTTTTTGTCGTTCCCTCTGTATGGCCAGAACCTTTCGGAATGGTTGGACCTGAGGCAATGCGTTATGGATTGCCGGTCGTTGCCTTCGACTCAGGTGGCATAAAGGAATGGCTGATTCATGGAGAAAACGGATTCCTGGTTCCGTGGATGGATACCCATTCGTTCGCCTCTCGCATTGAGGAACTGCTCCGTAATAAGAATCTTGCACACCAAATGGGCCAAAATGGACGGGAACGAGTGAACCGTGTTTATTCCGCGTCGCGCCAGGTGGATGCTTTGGAACAACTGTTCACTACAGTGGCGCGCAATCCTGTCAAGCAGCACGTTAACCTCACATCTGACAGCGATGAGGTGTCACTTTGCACTGCGCCGTCCGATTTTCCCGCATTCCCCGCCTCAAGTTGCGTCGAGGCATTGGCGCATTCCACCACCGCAAATGTCTGAGGTTTTTGCCTATGAAAAATGACGATATTACATCGAAACTTCTGCGGCGTTATACCATTGCGCAGAGTCCACTCGGCCGCTGTTTTTTGAGAGTTCATCTCGAACTGCAACGTTTGCGCGCTATTTGGTTTGCGCACGGCGCGTCGTTCCTCAAGCGAACTTTGGACATCACTCTTAGTCTGTTTTTCCTGGTCTTGCTCAGTCCGCTTTTTGCCGCAATCGCGTTACTGGTCTGGATTGAAGATGGCGGCCCTGTTTTTTTTGCACAAACTCGCGTCGGACAATTTGGCCGTGAATTCAAGATGCATAAGATTCGTTCAATGTGCCTCGATGCCGAGGAGCGGTTGAAAGATCTCCTTCGGAATAATCAACATAAGGAAGGTGTCACCTTCAAGATCAAAGACGACCCGCGCATAACCCGCATTGGCAAGTGGCTCCGCAAATTCTCTTTCGATGAGCTTCCTCAACTTTACAACGTGCTAATTGGGGACATGTCACTGGTCGGTCCGCGTCCGCCGGTTCCGCGCGAAGTTGCTAAATATTCCCTCGAACATCGCCGCCGTCTGGCGATCAAGCCTGGCATCACCTGCATTTGGCAAATCAGCGGGCGAAGTGAGATCGATTTTTCCGGCCAGGTTAAACTCGACGTTAATTACATTGAAAGCCAGAGTTTTGTGACTGATTTCATGATTTTGGCGCGAACCATTCCAGCCGTACTCTCAGGAAAAGGCGCTTGCTGATGAAGGTCTTGCTGATTTGTCCTTCGATTCGCAGTTCGGTGCCGCTGCTTGCGGAATCGGCGCCTCTCGCCGCTGTGCCGCTGCTGGGCCAGAACTTGTTGGAGTATTGGCTTGCACATATTGCCAATTCCGGGATCAAAGAGGTCATCGTTCTCGCCGACGACCGCCCTGTTTACATTCATTCGATTGCAGGCGCCGGCGCCCGCTGGGGATTAAAGGCGACTGTAATCGAGGAATCGCGCGAATTGACTCCGGCACAGGCTCTGTTGAAATACGAAAAAGATTTGGGCTCTAATGCAGCCCGCAATCGAATTATTGTGCTGGACCATTTTCCAGAGCACCCCGACGAACTCCTCTTCACCGGCTACGCGGCACATTTCCAATTCCTCATGAATTGGATGCCTCAAGCCCGAACTCCAGATCGAGTGGGCGTCAAAGAAGTGATGCCGGGCGTTTACACTGATTTGGGCGCGCATGTTTCGGCGGACGCCAACCTGCGGGCTCCCTGTTGGGTGGGCAAAAATGTGTATGTCGGCGCGGGTGCAACCGTCGGTCCGATGAGTGTAGTGGAGGATGGCTCGTTCATCGAGTCCGGTGCGCTGGTTTCGCATAGTTTTGTGGGGCCAAATACGTTTGTCGGCCAGCTTGCCGAACTCTCAAACTCTTTCGCTCTGGGCGATACTCTCGTCAATTTATTGACGGGCTCCATTACCAAAGTTCCTGATAATTTCGTGCTCTCGGCGCTCCGGCAGCCGCGACCACCTCAGGCCGGGCGATTGGTTGATCGGTTATCTGATCTCTACTTGCGCAATTTGGGCGAAGTACAGCTTCTTTGGAAAAACTTTCTAATGAAAAAAGAGAGCTAACCCGAAAAGCGCCAAATGTCGACCAACTCCTCCTCCCACGCCCGGGAGCCAAACAAGCTCTCTGGCGAAATTGGGGCTTTCAGTATTTGCCGCCATTTTTCATTACCATGTGATCTCGCGCGGGTCCGCCCGATCGTTGTCGCCGCGCGCGATTTTCTCGCTAATCAAGGTTTCGAAGGCGATGATCTGCTCGCTTGTGAACTCGCTCTGGTCGAAGCATGCAATAACGCGATCCGATATGCCCCAGCGCCTCGACGGCATTTGCCGATCGAAATTCAACTGTTCTGCGAAGCTTCGCAATTGGAAATGCACGTTGTCGATCACACCAATGGATTTGATTGGCCGGCCCGTGTCGAACTGCCTTCACCGGAGCAGGAGAATGGCCGCGGCCTGTTCATCATACAATCCACCATGGATCAGGCGCTCTATCTACGCGGAACCGGCGAAAATCAGCTCGTGTTGCGGAAGGCTCTGAAGGGCAATCGGCCTGGACCCTCTGCGCCAACCTCCCAGGAACTTCAGCGCAAACTTACATTAAGCGAGGAAGTAATCGGAACCATGGCCAAGGAGCTTTGCTTCCGTTCGGAAGCCCTGGCAGCCATTTTCCGTTGCACATCGGAACTCGGCAAGACGAACGCTGTCGAAGAATTCTCATACCGCCTGCTCGGAGATCTTCTTCGGATCGTAGCGGCAGACTGGTTCATCTTGCGACTCGTGCCCAAGGATGGACCGTTGCGTCTCGAGTTCACCAAAAGCTCTCGACCGGGATTGTCCCTCGATCCAATTTACCTCGACCTGGATTCGAATACGACCGCAGACTTTTCCGCCACGGCGAAGATACGCACTCGGCTGCATTCGGTTGGGATGTCGGCTGTTTCAATGGGCTGCGCAGAAATACAAGCGGCCCTTTCTCACAAGGACGTGTTCTTCGGCCCGCAAAGTCCTCTTGCCTCGGATGATCCACTCGGTAAAAAACTTGCGCGTTCGGTTGGGCTTGTCCAACCCATCGCCCGTGGCGAGACGCTGCTTGGCACGCTCGCGATTGGCCGATTCGAAGTTGACAAGCCGTTCACGGTTGAGCAGGTCGAAGTCATTTATACCTTCTGCGAATTCCTCGCGATTCAAATTGTGAACAGTCGCTTGCAAAAAGAGCAAGTGGATTTGCGGCTGACTGCTCACGAACTCGAAATCGCGCGGAATATCCAACAATCGCTGCTTCCGAAGACATTTCCGACTTTGCCGGATTTTGGTTTGTCCGGCTTCTGCCTGAGCGCGCGGCAGGTTGGCGGCGATTTTTATGATGTCCTGACTCTCTCGAACGATCAGGCATTGTTGATTGTGGCGGATGTCATGGGCAAAGGCGTTCCAGCCGCCCTGTTTGCCGCGACGCTTCATACGCTGGTGCATACGACCGCTGAGTGGACTCATACACCTTCGGAACTCCTGGCACGCATGAATCGGCTTTTGTTCGACGAACTTTCCGGCGTGGATATGTTCATCACCGCTCAACTGGTACTCGCCGATTTTCGCCGACGCCGTCTGGTGGTTGCGAGCGCAGGTCATTGTCCGTTGTTCGTCGTCGGTCCTACAGGGCGCCTAAAGTCTGTTTCTCCCGACGGCGTTCCTCTCGGTATCCTGCCGAATGTAACGTACTCTCAGGAAGTCCTTTCGCTTGATGAATGCAGTTGTGCGCTCCTTTATACTGACGGGTTGACCGAAGCTCGCAATTCACACGGGGAACTCTTTGGCCAGGAACGCCTCGGCACCTGGTTGCGCCAGAATGTGAGCAAAGAGAAGACCGCCGCTGAATTGTCACAGAACTTTCTCACTGAACTCAAATCGTTTCAATCGCAGGCGGGTTTGTCCGATGACCAGACGTTTCTCATTCTCGTCGATGAAACGAATGCCCGCGCGAAGCCACCGAGGGCCGAGGCGGACGTCAGTGTGATGTTGCCGGCACCAGCGATGGCAGTTGGTGTCAAGTAAGGGCGCTATCTATCGAAATGTATGTTCGATCCATTGCAAGGCTTTATGGCAGTAATTGCGAACTCGTCAGAGATAAGACTTGCTTACAAAATCACGAATTACGGCCAATTCCAACTCTCCTGCGATTGTGTGCGGCTTCGCAAATTCGTGCCACTCAACGTGCAGTCCTGCAGCTTTCAACATGTTGACCTGTTCGCGCGTGTCGGCGAATGGGACCATGGGATCGAATAGACCGTGAGTGACGAGCAGACGCTGCTGGAAAGCGATGGGCGAAAGTTCTGCGAGCAATTTCTCGGGCTCGCAAACCCATCCACTGATGCCGACGATGCCGGCGAGGCGATGGGGATAGCGGAGTCCGACTTCAATCGCGATCAAACAACCTTGCGAGAAACCACCGAGAATTGTCTGATCCGTTGGAAAGCCAGCGTCCCGCTGCGCATCGAGTAATTCGAAAAGCGATTGGCGGCTGCGCTTGACGCCGGGTACCATATCGCCTTGAAAATCGAACCAGGAATAGCCGCCGTAATAATCGTCTGGCGCATTAACGAGCAGATAGTTTAGCCGCGGCAGATTCATCGCCTCCGGGAACCAGCGATAGCCTTCGATGCTATCGCCGAGGCCGTGAAGCATGATGAAGAGGCGCTTTGAATCCTTCGACTGCGCCGGGATCAGTTCGCTGTGCAGTGCGGCCATGGTGTCGGTTGCGTGATGCGTGATGCGTGATAAGAGGCGTAAAAACGAATTGCGTAAAGGAGAAACAAATTAATCTTCGGCACCCTTCGTCATTTGGGTGGAGGGTTCGTACCACGAACCGCGGAGCCAATCGGCGATCAGGTTGATTTGCTGTTCGGTCAGGATCTGGTTAGCTCCAAAAGCAGGCATACGATCGTTGTTTTTTCCATAGAATTCTTCGTGAGCGGAGTTGTTGATGAAACTGATGAGCCAGCGGCGGGAGCCGTAGCCGATCAAATCGGGCGCGGTTGCGTCTTCGTCCTTTTTACCAAACTGATGGCAATCCGTGCAACGCAAATCATTTTGAATCGCAGCGCGACCTTGTTCGATCAACGCGCTGCCATGTTGGTCGGCAGCGAGTTGCGATTTGAGTTGGGCTTCGGCTGACAACGCGATGACTGCGGCCTTTAGTTTCTCTTTCTGTTCCGGTGTATAAGAGGCAACGTCTTTTTTCAGAAACTTTGCCATTTTGCCCTCGCGATGAGTCGTTGCACCGAAATAATTAGTTGTCGCGATCTTCTCGGGATCGAGCAAACCAGTCAGCCATTCACGCGTGGCGAAATCTTTGAGGTCGGAAGCTGATTGGGGATTTTTTGGAATTCTGCCGGTGCCGTCGTGGCCATCGTAACGATGACAGCTTGCGCATTTTTGCGCGAACAGTTTTGGTCCCTGAGTCAGAGGATCGTTACGAAGCATCGTGACCGCCCCACTGCTGGGAATACCGGCGGGTGACTTGGCGAGGACTCGAACACGTTCGGCATCGTGCTCGGCTTCCTTAACGGCAGCAACGTAGTTTTCATTGTGGCGATCTTCGGCTTTCGCGAGATAGGTAAGCAAACCGGCGCCCGCAAGCAGGCAAAACAGCAAGCCAATATTGAATCGGTGACCTAAGCGCCAGCGTCCGAGCAAAGGCATAACGAAAATGACCAGCATAACGAGACTGGGGATGATGATTGCGCCCCAGATTTCTGTGCCGCCAGGAAAGAACTTCAGAAATTGGAAAAGGAAGAGGAAATACCATTCGGGTCTCGCGGCAGAATAGCTTTCAGAAGCATCGGCGGGCGCGCCAAGGTCAGTCCCCAGTTGGTCGTGATGACCGAACAGATATGGCTTCACAATCAAGAGGAGGACTGCTGCCATCACGGCCAGGCACGCGACTGCGTCTTTGAGGACTTGATCGGGCCAGAACATGGCATCGGGTCGGCGCTTCGGCAGTTTGGCGGTAATTCCGTGGCGGCGGAAAAGGTAAATATGACCAACGAGCAAAGCCGTGATGGAAGCGGGCAGAACGCCGGCGTGAAGAGCAAAGAACCGAGTGAGCGTGTGATGACCGTATTCGGGTCCGCCAATGATAACCTTTTGCAATTGGGGTCCGATCAGGGGCACAATTGCGACGAGATTGGTGGCGACTTTTGTTGCCCAGAAACCCTTTTGGTCCCATGGAAGCAGGTAGCCAGTCAGCGAAAGGCCGAGGACCAATTGAAGTAATATCAGGCCGAACCAGAAATTGACTTCGCGCGGCGCTTTATAAGCGCCATCGATGACGACCTGCATCAAGTGAAGGACCAGCAGGATGGTCATGGCCTGCGCCATGTAGTGGTGCAAACCGCGCAGCAGCCAGCCACCACGCATTTCGTCTTGAATGTAATAAACGCTTTCCCAAGCCGTCTGTGAACTGGGGCTGTAGGCCATCCATAGGAAAATGCCGGTGATAAATTGCACAGCGAGCGCGAAGGTCAGCGTGCTGCCCCAGACGTAACGCCAGCGGGCACCGCCCGGGACATTTTCGTAGAGCGCCTCGTGGACAATACGCCGGCAACCGGTCCGCTGGTCCGCCCAGTCGATGAAACGTTTGATCATGCGACTGGAATTTTTTCCCTTCGACCAGCTTCAAAGTTTTGAAATTTCACCCAGACTTCATTGCCACGAATTTCGACATCGAGTGAATCTAATCCGCGGGCGGCTGGACTCGACGGATCGCCGATGCGTCCAGCGACTGTGAATGTACTGTTATGGCAGGGGCAAAGATAAGCGTTTCGCTGCTGGAGAAAATCGACGTTGCATCCGGCGTGAGGACAGACGGCATTGAGCGCCTGAACCTGGTCGCCGGTCCGACGGAGGTAAACAGCACCGACGGGGATTTGGGTGAACTTATTCCAGGCATCGACGCGATTTGCGAGCACGGCGAATTTGCGGGGAACGCCGTCGTCGGGTAAGCCTTCCAGCGCCGCGATATGGACTGCCGAACCGGCGCCGGCCTTTCGGCGGAGAGGGTCGAGGAAGACTTCTAACCCAGCCAGGATAGGGACAATGCCAAGCACTCCGCCGATCACAGTGGCCAGAAGGCTCTTGAAGAAATTGCGCCGACCGACTGGCGGAGACGAGTTACACGGATCGTTCATACTTAATGAGACTCTAAAGGTTTAGGAAATGTTCCGGGAAAAGGCAAATGTGTTCGCAGAGGGCGTTAAAACGTTGAAAGGGTAAAACGGGGACGAAAGTCAATCTTTACCCGGGTCGGACTGGTCGGACCACTCTTCCAAAATGGCGGTTTGAAGCAGCTTTCAGTTGCGGTTCGTTGTAATCTTGAAAGGTAGAACTCGTATATCAGGGAAACGAACGAGTTGGGGCAAAAATATGGAGCAAAAGCTATCTGAACGATGGAAGAATGAGCCAAATTGGCGGTTGATGGGATGCTCAACGCCGTTCATCAATGAAACTGACGATGAATTCACCAGATGCGCATTCCAATCGAACGGGGCACGGTTCGGCGGTGGATCGCGCGCAAGAACGGAAATCCCGTCCGTTAATGTGTAGGGTCGCTTGTAGCGCCTGGCGAAAATACGACAAAATGATATAGTCAACCCAGACCACTCGAAACGCAGAGCAACAATTCACACCAAAACTCAAACCTCCTAAATCACAAAACTTATGGCCGTAGCAACAGACATCCCGCAAGCACTGAGCAAGATTCAACCCGCAGCCGCCGCGCTAGCCAAAGCCGCCGAAGAACAGAAAGGCAAGATTCAAAACCTCGTCAACGACATGTCCAAGGTGATGAAGGATTCGAATCGCCCGATGATTGAACGGCACTTGCAGACTTTGGAAAAGCTTAAGCTGGCGCCCTACGCCAGCTTGCTGTCAGCGACCAACACACTTCTAGGGCAGCTCAAGGAACTTGAACCGGAAGATAACAGCGAGGATTTGAAGCAAATCAACGCGCTGACGAGTTCACTCGGTGAGCTTAAAGGGAAGTTGGAGCGCAATTTTGATCGGCTCAAGTTGCTCGAAGACGCGGCCAACAAGGCGCTCGCGCAGAGCGCGCAGGATGGAAGCGATGCGACTGACGAATGGGCTGAGATGGAAGCTGAATTGAACAAGCAGTTGCAGGCGGCGAAAACGCGTCTCGAAGCAATGAAGACGCTGGAAGATCTGGCGGATGCGGCGGTAAAAGATGGCGATCAGAAGGATCTGGATGCAGTCATCAAGAAGAGCGACGTGCGGGCGACGTGGAAACCGAATGCGACGGAAGTTCTCGCCAAATGGTCAACGTTTTGCAAGAAATGCGCGTCACAAGGTTTGAGCAAAGAATTGCAGGACCAATTGACGCGGGATCGGGCGAGATATCAGAAGATTGTGATACAAATCGTGGACCTGAACCAGGCGATGGATAATAGCGTCAAGCGGATTCAGGCCAGGGAAATTCCCAACGCGAAACCGCAACCGATCGATTTCAAGGAACTGAAGCATGCGCTTGGCCTCGATAAGCATCCAAAAATCGAGGACGACCTGAAGGGCGCGCTCAAGGGCGAGGGTTCGGCAAGGGCGAAGGCGCTGGATGCCATCGAGAAGAAGTTCAATTTCAAGTTCAAATCGGATCAACGCGCAAAGCTCATCGACGCGAAGAAGCAGTAGAACTGCTGGCAGCAAACAAAGGCGCGGTCGAAGGACCGCGCCGACGGTCCAAACTTGCCCTGCTGCGTTCACTGCTCACATCCGGTCCGCTTTCCGACGCGTCATACTCGTTCGACCTGTCCGAAACCAGACGACCCGCGCAACGGCAGAACACCTGCGGCTTCGAGAGAATTTTCTGCGTGCTTTTTGGGGTGGAAGGGCTGTAATTGATCGCATGACAATTTGGCTATTGGCTTTGCTGTGGCTGGCGATATTGGCCGGGCTGGGGTTCCGGCAGGGAGCGATTCGGGTAGCGTTTTCTTTGCTGGGTATTTTGCTGGGTGTGTTGCTGGCCGGTCCAATTGGCAAACTATTCAAGCCGGCATTAATGGCGGTAGGTTTGAAGAATCCGATGATCGTAGGTCCGCTGGCGCCGTTGCTGGCGTTCATCCTGATTTCGATTTTGTTCAAGATTGCAGCATTGACGGTTCATCAGAAGGTGGATGTGCATTTCAAATATCACGCGGGCGATTTGCGCCTGGCGCTCTGGGAGCGACTGAATCACCGGCTGGGCCTGTGCCTGGGGCTGCTCAACGGGACCGTGTATTTCATTCTGAGCGCCTGGGCGATTTATTCATTGAGTTACTGGACGGTGCAGACGGGCGGTGGCGATTCAAATCCGACTACGTTGAAGGTGTTAAATCGCATGGGCGAGGATCTTGGCAGCAGCGGTTTCGTGAAAGTTGCGCGGGCGATGGATCGAATGCCGGATACTTATTACCAAACCGCTGACATCGCGGGACTCGTGTATAACAATCCACTATTGGAGGCACGGTTATCTCGTTACCCGGCATTCGTTGGATTAGCCGAGCGACCAGAGTTTCAGTCGTTGGCGAATGATCAATCGTTCGCCGAGATGCGACAGCGGGGCGAGCCGGTGCTGAAGCTGTTAAATCATCCGGGCGTGCAAAATATTCTTGGCAATCATGAACTTGTGGATGCCATCAGCAAGACACTGGTGCCAAATTTGAAGGATCTTCGGGCTTTCCTGGAAACGGGGCGTTCGCCGAAATATGAAGCGGAGAATATTCTTGGCCGGTGGATGTTTGACGTGAATTACACGCTGTTGGCAATTCGCAAAACGAAGCCGAATCTGCCGTCGAGCGAAATGTCGAGAATGAAGAAGGGATTGATGGCGACTTATGCAAAGACCGCGCTGGTCGCGACGATTGACAACAAAGCCATTTTGAAGAATTTGCCGCAGCCGATTTCGGCGCAGCCAACGTTGGAGGGCCAGTGGAAGGGAGCGGAAGGCAAATATATCCTCACGCTGCCCGGGAAAGGCGACGTGAGCGCGAATGTGGACGGCGATCGGTTGACGGTGACCGGTGAGGGGTTGGAATTGGCGTTTAGCAGGGAAGAATGATTCGGAAATCGTTAAAACGTTAAATGCGTCCGCAGTCCGTCGGACACGTTTAATCGCTCGCCCGCGAGGAGGTAGTGGTTTTCATATCGCCATTCGTTTTATTGACTCTCACGGGCCGAACAGAAACTCTGTTTGCGAAAGCCGCGCTGTGCAAAGCGAATCATCTATCTCCAAGCCTCAATTTTCCCGCAATTTTGCACCGCTCGACTCCGCTCGGCGAAAGGCTTACACGCGTTTGCTGCCGCTCCTTTTTCTTTGCTACGTCGCTGCGTATGTGGATCGGGTCAATGTTTCAATCGCCAAACTGACGATGACGCGGGAGCTGCCCGGGTTCGATAACGCAGTTATCGGCTTCGGCGCGGGGCTTTTCTTTTGGGGATATTTCCTCCTGGAAATTCCCGGCTCGTTGCTGGTGGAGAAGTGGAGCGCGCGCAGTCTCATCTGCCGAATCATGGTCGTTTGGGGATTTGCGGCGGCGCTGACTGCATTCGTCAAGACGCCGTTCCAATTTTATGTCGCGCGCTTCTTGCTCGGCCTGGCTGAAGCGGGTTTTTTCCCGGGTGTGATTGTATATTTGACGCACTGGTTTCCGGGCCGGGACCGCACCCGTGCGCTCTCGTGTTTTTTGATCGCGACGCCGATTGCTCAACTCATCAGTCCGAAAATATCCAACGCGCTGCTCAAAATCGGCACTGGGGACATAATAAACGGCAAGGCCATCTATTATCCCGGGCTGTTCGGACTGAAAGGCTGGCAATGGGTCTATATTTATTGGGGCATACCCGCCGTTCTGCTGGGGATTGTTGCGCTTTTCATGCTTACGGATCGGCCATGCGAAGCCAATTGGTTGACGGCAGAAGAAAAAGGGGCGCTCGAGACGGAGTTGGAAAAGGACCGCTCCACCCGGGCCGCGACGCGACGGTTGACGGTGCTCGAAGCCTTTCAACATCCCAAGGTCCTGCTTCTAACCTTCGCCTATTTTTGCAGTACCGCCGCGAATTACAGCCTGGAATTCTTCCTGCCGAGCATCTTGCAACAGTGGTATTCGCTCACACCCAACTCGATCACGTCACTGGTTCTTCTGCCACCTATTTTGGCATTGGCCGGTCAGCTCTTTGTGGGTTGGAACGCGGACCAAACGAAGGAGCGCCGACTTCATGCCATTGTTCCAATCGTAATCGGTCTAGTCGCACTCGGCCTGACGCCTCTGACGCGCGGGCATTTAGCCCTGACGATCGCGTGTTTCATGGCGGCAGCAGCTGGGATCAAGGCGTATCAGCCGGCATTTTGGTCTTTGCCGAGTCTGTTCCTCACGGGAGCGGCAGCGGCCGGAAGCATTGGACTTATCAACTCGATTGGGAATCTGGGCGGATTTTTGGGACCGACAATCCTCGGAACACTTGAGAAACATACGGGCTCATTCGTGGGCGGGATTTATTACCTGTGCGCTTCGATGGCAATTTGCGCGATGATCATCGCGTTGATTGGAGTTGGCCATCGCGAGTCAAGCGCGATTGAGAATTAAATCTTATGGGCGAGCGGCAATGCTCTTGAGTTGAGCCCGCGGCGAACTAAACTTTGCGTTCGATGTTGAATCTCGGATCGCTGAATCCTCAACAACGTCTTGCTGTCGAGACTTTGCACGGACCCGTATTGATTCTCGCGGGTGCCGGGACGGGAAAGACGCGCGTGATTACTTACCGCGTCGCGCATATGGTCGCGAGCGGCATTTCTCCGGAGCAGATCCTTGGGGTCACATTCACGAATAAAGCCGCGCGCGAAATGCAGGAACGGGTTCGCAAGCTGATTCCAAGAGGCCAGAAATCAGTGGATGGCGAAAAGCCTTTGCGACCGACCATCTGCACGTTTCACTCACTTTGCGTCCGGATTTTGCGCCAGCATATCGAGAAACTCGGTTACAAGCGCAACTTCGTTATTTATGACCAGTCCGAGCAACTCAGCGCTGTAAAAAAGATTCTCTCTCACGTATCGGCAAAGGGCGAAAAGATCGATGCCGGAGTGATTCTCGCTCGATTGAGCAAAATTAAAAACACCGCCGATGGCGCCAGCGCACCGACCGACAACGAAACCGCGGTAGCCCGGCACATCGGCCCACGCTACGAATCGGCACTGCGCGCGTGTAATGCGGTGGATTTCGACGACTTGCTTCTGCTGGTTCTCCGGCTCTTCACCGAATACCCCGAGACCCTCGAAGTCTGTCGCGCCAAGTATCGCTATGTCATGGTGGATGAGTATCAGGACACGAACGCGGCGCAATTCAATATAGTCCATGCGCTCACGCGCGAGCATCGCAATCTGTGCGTGGTCGGCGATGATGACCAAAGCATTTATGGCTGGCGTGGGGCTGAAATCTCTAATCTGCTTGACATGGAGAAACATTATCCGGACGTCAAAATCATCAAGCTCGAGCAAAATTATCGCTCCACAAATACAATTCTCAATGCGGCCAATGCGGTCATCAAGCACAACGTACGCCGCCGAGGAAAACAGCTTTGGTCGCGGAATGGGCATGGACCAAAGATTTCGCTGCACACGTTCAAAGATGATGAGGAGGAAGCCCGGACTATTGTTGAGCTGATCGAATACGGACGAATGGCGAAACGCATTCCGTGGTCTGCGCAAGCAATCCTTTTTCGCACGAACATCCAATCGCGCCCACTGGAAACCGCGCTCCGACAGGGTCAGGTGCGTTATCATTTGATCGGCGGCCAGAGCTTTTTTGATCGCCGCGAAATCCGCGATTTTCTTGCTTACCTAAAGATATTCGTGAATCCAAATGACGACGTCAGCCTGCTTCGCATTGCCAATGTTCCTGCACGCGGGCTGAGCGATGTGACGATGGAACGTCTGCTCGGCGCCAGCCACGAGCGCAAATGTTCTGTGTTCACGGCGATGAAGAATCCGGCGGTGACGACGACGTTCCAAAGTCAGGCTCGCAACAGCATCGAATCGCTCGTTGAATTCGTCGAACGAACTCGGCATCCGCTTGAAAGTTTGGACACTCAACCCTTGGTGCTTCTCTCCTCCTGGGCCGACCGCTTTCTGGACGAAATCGGCTACTTCGGCGAACTGCGTCGCTCCGAGAAAACGCCAGAGAGCGCAGAAAGCCGCATCCGAAATATCAAGGATCTCCTAGTGACCCTCGACTCGCAACCCTCATCGCTTTCTGCTCATGACCGGCTTCAGTCATTCCTCGAAGAGATTACCCTCGACACCGAGCGCGAAGAGGAAAAAACAGAAGCTGGCGACGCCGTGACGCTCATCACCATGCACAGTTGCAAGGGACTGGAATTTCCGCACGTCTATATTGTCGGGATGGAAGAGGGCCTGCTGCCGCATTCGCGCTCGAAAGAAGAAGGCACTCTCGACGAAGAACGCAGGCTTTTTTACGTCGCGCTCACGCGCGCGATGCAAACGCTCACGATCAGCCATTGCGCCAGCCGCAAAAAATATGGCCAGGGGATGCCGTGCCATCCGTCGAGTTTTCTGCGCGATTTGCCGGCTGAACTCGTCGAGCATGCAGACGAAATGGCGAAGAAGCCGGTGTCGGCGGAATCTGGAAGGGACCAGTTTGCGGCGATAAGGGCGGCGTTGGGTTGAACAGGTGCGATGAACATTATCGGTCAATTCGCCTGAAAGTTAAACGGCAGAGGGTAGCCGCACTCCAATACCTCGCCCAGGGTGTAGCGAGCGGGAGTACGCGTCCGCGTCTCTGGCTTGACTCTTGGACCGGTAGGATAGAAAGTCTGCACCATGAGTCGCCTCGCTTTATTTGCCTTCGCCCTTTTTTTACTGGCATTTTCCACGGCTGCCCAGGTCAACGTCCTGACATATCACAACAATAACAGCCGCACGGGCGATAATCTCAACGAGACGAATCTGACCCCTGCCAACGTCAACTCGACCACATTCGGCAAACTTTTCACGTACACAGTCGATGGCTACGTTTTTGCGCAACCGCTCTATGTCTCGGGACTCAATATCCCGGGCAAAGGCATTCATAATGTCCTCTTCATCGCGACTGAACACAATGGCGTCTATGCCCTTGATGCTGACAACAGTGGCGCTCCCGGCGGCATTCTCTGGTACACAAATCTCGGTCCTTCTGCTGCGACGCCCAACGCCGATTTCGGCACGCGTTATAACGGCGGACAATATCTCGACATTGTTCCCGAGGTTGGCATCACTGGCACGCCAGTTATCGATCTTGCGTCGGGCACAATGTACTTGGATTCATTTACGCACCAGGGGGCTTCGTATTTCCATCGAATTCACGCGTTGAATATCACCAATGGAACAGAGCAATCGTTCGGTCCGATTTTGGTGTCTGCTTCCGTTCCGGGCACAGGGGTCGGCAGCGCTGGCGGCGTCGTCTCTTTCGTCCATAAGCAACAAATTCAGCGTTCGGGGCTTGTCCTCGCCGGAGGCAAATTATTTGTTGCTTATTCGGGCTACGCCGACACGGATCCCTATCACGGCTGGGTCCTCGGCTATGATGCTTCAAACCTTCAACGACTTACAAATTTCACTTTCTGCACGACTCCAAACGGCACTGTTGCGCAGTATGGCTCGAATGCCGGTGAAGGGGGCATTTGGATGGGGGGCGGCGCAATTGCCGTGGATGCGAATACGAATCTGTTCTTTCAAACAGGCAATGGGGTTTTCACGGCAACCAACGGCGCGGGCGGCACTGAGTACGGCGATTCATTCATGAAGCTCTCGACCAGCAATAGCTTGGCCGTCACCGATTATTTTACTCCTTACAATCAGGCCACGCTTGCGGCGGGTGACACCGATCTCGGCTCGGGCGCGTTAATTCTGCTGCCGGACCAACCCGGCCCAAATCCGCACTTGCTCGTCGGCGCTGGGAAAGAGGGCAAGATTTATCTCATCAACCGCGATCAAATGACCACGGACAACACTCACTACAACGCGACCGGCAGCAGTGACGCAGTTGTTCAAAATGTCGCTGGCCAACTCGGCTCAGGCGTATTCGATACGCCTGCATATTTCAACGGTCGCATTTATTACGCCTCCAACGGCAGACAAATGAAATCGTTTACGCTGAATAATGGCTTGCTTTCGACGACGCCGAGTTCGACCAGCGCGCGGACGTTTGCATTTCCGGGGGCAACTCCGGTTGTTTCGGCTAATGGAGCAAATAACGGCATCGTTTGGGGCCTGGCCTTTGCTAGCCCGGCGGTGCTTGTCGCTTATAACGCCAACAGCCTAACAGCGGAACTTTACAACACGACACAGGCCGCTGGCAGCCGAGACACACTGGCAAGCGGTGTGAAATTTGCCTCCCCGATTGTCGCCAACGGAAAGGTTTACGTCGGGGGCCAACATGCTGTCACGGTGTTAGGACTTCTGTCCGGCACGCTGGCGTTTAGTTCTCCAACTTATAGCGTCAAGGAAAGCGGTGTATCCGCGTCGATCACAGTCACCAGAACCGGAGGAGCGCAAGGCCCTGTGCAAATTTCCTACGCAACGGTTGCCGGCGGCACTGCGGTGCCAGGGGTGGATTATGTCGATACGTCCGGCACGCTGAGTTGGGCGAGCGGTGATGCGTCTTCGAAGAACTTCACGATCCCGATTATCGACAACACGCAAGCAAATCCCAACAAGACGATGAATCTGGCCTTAAGCTCGCCAACGGGCGGTTCTTATTTGAACCTGCAATCAAGGGCCGTACTTACGATTGCGGAAGATCCCTGCGAGGCCTGGACATTGGTTCACTTTGGGACGAATGCAAATGATCCGAGCATCAGTGGCGATCTTGCGGATCCCGATGGGGATGGCATCGACAACCTTTTCGAATACGCAACCGTTTCTGATCCGAATGTCGCGAACCCTGGTGGTACCGTTCTTGGTGTCATCAACGGCGGGAATTTCCAATTGACGTTCCACCGGAATGTCTCTGCTACTGACCTCACATATGTTATCAAATACTCCGACTCGCTTACGAATTGGAACGATTTGATGACGTTCACGGCTGCAACCAGTTGGCTCCCCAACACTCCCGGAGCATTTGCGACCGAGACTTTTCCTCAAGGCGTCCCACCGGACAGCTATGTAACCGTCAATATCAACGACCCGACCGTTTTTGCTGATCCAAACACGGCGAGCCGCTTCTATCGGCTGGCCGTACATCGGTAGCGTGCCTATCTTGCCGAAACGATCTGACGGCCGCCGTTTCGGTTGGCGCCGTGCAGCGCCGTTTCAGAGAAAGGAGATTCTTTGGGCCACGACTTGTTTATTGACGCGCATTCCGGTCGTTTGCTGGGGCCTGATGCAACTTGCATCCAAAGCTTATCTTAATTGGTGGTGGGATTGATCAAGCAACCGCCGGATTCTCAGTGATTCGAATTCAGCGCGCGTTTGACGGCAGCGATGACCTTTCGCTGCACAGAAAGCGGCTTTCCTGGGATGCGCGCGCCGGCGGCGGCAGAATGGCCTCCACCACCAAATTGCGCGGCTATTTCGTTCACGTTGACCTTTTCGCTCTTGGACCGCAAGCTGATGCGCGTCAACTCTGGCTCGAGTTCTTCAAAAACGCAGGCCACGATGACTGGCTCAATTGCGCGGATGTGGTCGATTAAACCTTCTGAGTCCTGGCTATCGGCCCCGGTGCGAACGAAATCCGCTGTCTTGAGCCAAAAGTACGCAATCTGGTTTTGATGGGTCAGGTGGAAGTGACTATAGACATGGCGCAAAAGGCGCGCTCGCGAAAGCGGATAGGATTGATAAACTTCGTCGCAAATTTTGGCGAGGTCAGCCCCGCGGCGAACCAGTTCGCCCGCGACATGATAAGTGCTTGGGCGAGTCGTCGAATATTGAAATGAGCCGGTATCGGTCGAAACCGCCGTGAATAAACAATCGGCAATTGGTTTTGTGATCGGCCACTTGGCGGCAGTCAGCAGCCGGAATATGAGTTCACCCGAGGAAGGTTCCTTCGGCGAAACCCAATTCACATCAGCATAGCGAGTATTGCTCTGATGATGATCGATGTTGATGAATAGTTTTCGATTCGTCACGCACGGTCCCACGGCGCCAAGTCTTTCAAAGCTCGCGGCGTCCGTGGCGATGATGCAGTCGAACTTCATCCCGCGTTTTGGCTTTTGAATAATCTTTGAAGGATCCAGGAATTCGTATTTTTGCGGCATGGGATCTTCGTTCCAGCACCAGACTTTCTTGCCTTCGTTTTGCAATGCGAGCGTGAGTCCCAATTGGGAGCCGACGCAGTCCCCGTCGGGGCGAACGTGGCCGACAACGCAAAAGGTCTTGCGCTCCCGGATGCTCTCGATAATCCGGTCAACGATTTTAGGATGACTCTTCATTCATTAGCCGTCAAAAGCGTTTAAACGCTGAAGCATCAAAATGCATCATTGGCTGGACTCATTGGAAGGCGCAGTCGTTTTGTCGAGTTCGTCAATGATTTGAAGCACCCGATTACCCCTTACAACCGAATCATCAATCTTGAATTTCAGTGTAGGCGTATATTTCAAGACCACTGCGCGGCCGACGAGGCCCTGAATCCGCTTGCGGTGATGTGTCAGCAAATTCATGCCGCGCTTTTGCTGATCGGCGTTGCCAAGAATGCTGATGTAAACCACAGCCGAGTGGAGATCGCCCATCACATCCACATCATTGACGGTGATGAGGCCGGCTTCGCTGACCTCGAATTCGCGGCGAATGGCTTCGCCAATCTCGCGTTTTAATAACTCGCGAACACGTTGGAGTCTTAAGGAAGGCATGTGCTTTGGACGTTAAAGCCCCGCAATCGCGGGATTAAAACGTGAAGAGAGTTGCGGAATCGAACCGCTTCGATGTGTTTTTCACAATTTCTGCGCCACCTTTTCGACCGCGTAACACTCGATATTATCTCCAATCTGAAATTCGGTGAAGCCTTCGATGCGGATACCGCATTCCATGCCCGCGCGAACTTCGTTGACTTCGTCCTGGAATCGCCGCAGCGACTGAGCGATGCCCTCGTAAATGATATCTTTGCGCCGGCGCACGCGCACTTTGCCCTTCACGATCCGGCCGCTCACCACCATGCAACCCGCGACTGGCGCGCCTTTCGACAACTCGAAAATCTTGCGCACTTCGGCCGCGCCGACCGTAAGGTCCTTTAGAATCGGTTCGAGCAAACCGGCCATGGCTTCTTTCACCTGATCGATCAACTCGTAAATGATCGCGTAAAGTTTGATCTGCACGCCTTCGTGCTTGGCCTTGTCCGCAACGCCGCTATCGATTCGCGTGTGGAAGCCAAGAATCACCGCATCCGAAGCTGACGCGAGGGCGACGTCCGATTCAGTGATCGTGCCGACGGCGCTATGAATGACTTCCAGCGAAACCTTATCGGACTCGATTTTCTTCAGCGCCTCCACAATCGCTTCGACGGAGCCCTGGGTGTCCGCTTTGACGACGACTTTGAGCAGTTTGAACGTGCTCGAAGCAAGTTTGTCGAAAAGATTTTCGAGCGTCACCTTCGCTCGCGCCTCCAGACCAAGTGCTTTGGCATGTTGAGCGCGCTGCTCGCCGAGTTCGCGCGCCGCTTTTTCGTCCTCGACGACACTGAACTCCAAGCCGGCTTCCGGCACGCCGTTTAGACCGAGCACCTTGACGGCCACGGAAGGCCCGGCTTCTTTCAGTCGTTTCGCCTCTTCGTTAATCAAGGCGCGGACGCGTCCGAAATATTGGCCACAAATAATAACATCGCCGACGCGGAGCGTTCCTTTTCGAACGAGAACGGTTGCCGTAGGCCCGCCCGGTTCCAGACCCGATTCAATCACATTGCCCTTCGCGCGCCGATTCGGGTTGGCCTTCAATTCAAGCAGGTCGGCCTGCAATAAGACCATCTCGATCAACTTATCCACGCCTTGCTTCGTCAAAGCAGAGACGTCCACAAAAATCGTATCACCGCCCCAATCGTCCGGCACAAGACCTTTGTCCTGCAATTGCTGGCGCACCTTCAGCGCGTTTGCATTGGGATGATCGATCTTGTTAACGGCGACCAGAATCGGAACCTTCGCTGCTTTGGCGTGGTTCAGGGCTTCGATCGTCTGAGGCATCACGCCGTCGTTCGCAGCAACGACCAACACGACGAGGTCCGTGACGTTCGCGCCGCGAGCGCGCATCGAGCTGAATGCCGCGTGGCCAGGGGTGTCCAGAAAAGTAATTTGCGCGAGTTCGTCTTTCCGTTCCGGATGCGGAAAAGAAATCGTGTAAGCGCCGATATGTTGCGTGATGCCGCCCGCTTCGCCTGCGGCAACGTTCGACTTGCGGATGACGTCCAGCAGCGTCGTCTTGCCGTGGTCAACGTGACCCATAATGGTCACGACCGGCGCGCGCGATACGAGGTGTTCCGGCTTGTCTTCAATATCCAGCTCAACCTTCTTGATCGGCGCATGAACAAGTCCACTGCCTCGTTCGCGCTTTTCGACTTCAAACTTGAAACCGTATTTCGCGCAAATCCGTTCAGCGACACCTTCCTCGATCGACTGGTTAACGTTTGCAAAAACGCCAACCTCCATCAAATCAGCGATGATCTTGAACGGTTTCTGTTTGAGCTGCTCGGCCAGTTCGCGAACGACGATTGGCGGTTTAATTGAGATGACCTGCGCATCGGCGGGCAGTTGAAGCTTGGGAGCCGCGGGCTCGGCAGGTTTCGGTCCGCCAGGACCTTTTTGCGGTGGGAACTTGGCGCCGGGATACGTTGGTCCCCCGGGTGCACTGGTACCCGTTCGAACCGTGCGAATATCTCCGCGCTTCGTGAAATCGGTTCTTCTTGGTTCGGGCGGTCGCGTCGGGGGCTTTGGTCCGCCGAATTTTTCCTCAGGTTTCGGAGCTGGCTTAGTCGGGAGCTGGATAAAACCGACCTTGTCGCCGACTTTGGGTCCAGTTGGCGCCGGTGGAGGTGGTGGCGCGACCGGAGTCGGTGTATGTGCGATCGGTTCTTCTTCTGGCTCTGCCTCGGGTTCAGCGACAGCAGTCGCGACGTCTGGTGGGGAAGGCGGTTCCGTGGGAGTTCCTTCCGTTTCGGGCGGAGGCGGTTCGGCTTCAAGCACAGCCGTCGCGGTTCCCATCATGGGCTCCTCTTTTTGAACTGCTTCTACCGGCGCAGGTGGCGGGGCGGAGACAACCACTATGGGTTCGTGCTTTGCCGGTGTGTGTGCCGCAGGGGCGGGAGCTTGAGCGCGCTCGGGATGCGCGATGACGAGTTGTTGCTCCAGATATTCGGCGGTGATCTTATCCAGCGAGCTCGACGCCACTCGCGCGGCGGCTATGCCCAATTCTTTCGCCTTGGACAGAACTTCTTTGTTCTCCAAGCCAAGCTTTTTTGAAATGTCGTAAATCCGAACGGGCATATATCTCTAACTCTAACTTAACGAGCCTTGATTGCTTTGCAGCCTTCATAGGCTCTAACTAACAAATTGTTTTTCGACTACCAACATAACACTAACCAGAAACAGGTGCTTCGCCGACTTTCAGTGTGCGGCGGGCTGCTTCAGCCCGCGCGGACTCCAGGATCGTTGCTGCCTGCTCGCCGATCTGCGGCATGCCGCTCAAATCGCTGACATCGGCCTGAAGCAGATCTTCGAGCCGCAGCAACCCATTATGCACCAATGCATCCGCTTGCTCTCGGGTTATCCCGGGAATGGCTGCCAGCGATTCTACAGCTTCAGCCACCTTCTCTTCAAAACCTTTCGTAACCACCACTTCGGGCTCAACGTCGACCTGCCAACCGGTCAGTTTCGACGTCAAACGCGCATTTTGGCCACGTTTCCCAATTGCCAGCGACAACTGATCTTCGCTGACAATAATCTTCACTCGTTTCCCCGCCTCATCAATCTCAAAAGCCTTTAATTTTGCCGGTGCCAGGGCATTCGTGATGAAAGTCCTTACGTGTGGATCCCATCGGATGATGTCCACCTTCTCATTATTCAGTTCGCGAACGATATTTTTCACCCGCTGGCCCCTCAAACCGACACAAGCTCCGACTGGATCGACCTTCTCATCTCGCGTCCACACTGCCAGTTTGGTCCGAAAACCTGGTTCGCGAGCGATACCTTTGATTTCGATGGTTCCATCGTTGATTTCCGAAACTTCCAACTGAAACAGTTTGATGACAAACCGCGGATCGGCCCGGGACAGGATGATTTCGGGTCCATGAGGGCCCTGCTCTACGGCCTTCACATAACAACGAATCCGTTCGCCCACCTGATATTCCTCTGTCGGCACCCGCTCGCGATTGGGCAACAGCGCTTCGTATTTGCCGAGGTCGACAATGACGTCCGAGCGATCAAATCGCCGAACTGTCCCGCTGATAATATCCCCGACGCGATCCTTAAATTCAGTGAAAATCAATTGCTTTTCGGCGCGGCGAAGCTGCTGCATCAATGCCTGCTTGGCATATTGCGCCGCAATTCGCCCGAATCCCACCGGCGTTACTTCCACTTCAATCTCTTCCCCAACTTGAGCATCCGATTTAATCCTCCGCGCATCGAATACCGAAATCTGGTCATGCGTCGAAATCACACGTTCAGAGACAACCAATTTTGCGAAAGCCTTGATGTCGCCATTCTTGGGATCAATCGCCACCCGAAGTTCCCGGGCAGGCCCGACAGCTTTTTTTGCAGCCGACAGCAACGATTCCTGCACAGCGCCGACCAGGACATCGCGGCTAATGCCCTTTTCGCGCTCCCAAAACTCTAAAACTGCTAAAAAGTCGGCGTTCATATTCATTCGAACGGCTACCCTTTCCGGGGAACAAAAAAGTCGGCAGATTAGCTCTTCCGACTTTGGCGTGCTGGTCTTATCCAGCCAGTCTATACCGTTCTAAGCTAGAACCTAAGATTTTCTGTTAATTCAGTCAAGCCCCAAGTTCGAGTCACCCGAATCCTTAGCGAAACACCCGGAAGGCGCGATTGGAAACGGACGCGGCTGCGTCAAAGACCAGCCGCAGCAGGCCCAACGCAAGCTGACACGCTAAAACATCCATTCGCGGTCGATGGGGAGCAGCTTTCTGCGGCTGGTCTTCGACACAGCCGCGATCCGATTCGCCAAGGATTCGGGAGGTCACGGACTGCACTAAGGCACCGCCACCGAAGCGCGAGCTGGAAAAAATTTGGTTGCTATGGATTTCTATGAGTTACTGTAGGTTACCGGTAACGTTAACGTAAGTTACCGACCAGGATAGGAATTTCCTCCGGGTCTGGTCGCCTATTGTTGCGTCGCCTATTGTTGCACGAGCCGATAAAAGCGGGCGGTGAATTTTGGAGAGTCTCGGTCCACAAACTCGCAAACACCTTTGTCATCCGCAAGGGCGCTTCCGATGTCCACCCAATTCTTCAAATCCGTGGACGCTTGAACGCGATAAATTTGGGCGGGACTTGCCATAAACTGCACCCGCATCGCGTTTCCGGAATCGCTTCCGTTCGAAAGACGTCCGGCGTGAGCTACCTGCGGGGCTGCAGGCGGCGCTGGCGGACTGACATAAAGCAGTTGCAAGCCAGCTATGATGGCGTAGCCATCGACGCCCGGATGTACCGTCACTGTAAGCGCGTCGTCAGCAACGACGACTATGTTCGTGAAGCGCGCAAATTGACGGCCTTCCTGCCAGACTGGCGGGTCCATGAGTGGCACATCGCGAGTTAATGCAGTTCCCAGGTTGTTTGCGCCCACTGTCAGCTCGTAATTTCCATCCTGCGAATAGACGTACAATTCGTACGGACCTGCTGGCAGATTTGTAACCGTGACCGTTGCCACTCCGCTGAAAGGATAAATATACGTGTTGTACATCGGATCGCTCGAACCGTTGGCCCAGCACCCAGGTGCGTTGCTTACAATCAGACCTGCGGTAGTCGTCGTCCCGTCGGCCAGTTTCAAATTACTCAATGCCCCGTTGTCCCGCCAGCGTTGGTAATTCGTGCCCCCAGTCGAGATGGCGTCCCGGCTGTAGAAGTTCCAGAAGTCATTTGCGCTTTGTCCAACTGCTGCAACGCCAGTCTTTTGTGCGTCAAGCCCGGGAGTCAGGTGCGAGCCAAAGGTCACGTTGAGCAAGTAGTTCGTGGTCGATTCGACTACGGCCAACGCCGCTTCCGCGCTGGTAGCCACACCGGCGACATTGGACACTTGCACCGAGTAATGCCCGGCTTGAGCGACTTGCACATTGGTCAGGCTCAGCACGCTGCTGGAAGCACCATCCAGGTTGGTTCCGTTCCATCTCCATTGATAACTTAACGCCTCGGATCCCACCGCACTAACGCAGAAACTCACATCGGCACCGACAAAGACAGATTGGCTGACGGGCTGGCTCACAATCACAGGTGCGCTATTGGAGGAAGCGCCTCCGCCGCCCGCGATTTGCAATCCGGAAATAATCGCATAACCATGCACGCCAGTCTGCACCGTCACAGTCAGAGCTTGTCCATTGATCACAGACAAATTAGCAAAGCGCGCATACTGCCGCCCTTCCTGCCACACGGGCGGATTGCTCAGCGGTTCATCCCGAGTCGTCTTCGTTCCGGCGGTGACTCCGCCCAGGCTAACCTGATAATTGCCGTCCGGCGAATAGACATACAAATCAAACTGACCAGTGGGCAAATTGGTTACAGTAACGGTTGCCACCCCGCCGAACGGATAAATATATGTGTTATACATCGGATCGCTTGAGCCCGCGCCCCAAGCTCCTGGTGCATTGCTGACGATTAGCCCCACTGGTGTGACCGTCCCATCCACCAGCTTCAAATTCGTCAGGGCCGCGTTCACCCGCCAGGTACCGTCGCTGTCATTGCGGCTGTAGAAGTTCCAATAATCGTTCGCGCTCCGGCCAACGGCCGCAAAACCGGCCTTCTGGGGGTCAGAAGGCGCTCCGCCAAAATCCACGTCCAGCAGATAAGTGGTATTAGTGAAGGGTTCAATGACAGACAGGAGCGCATCCAGGCTGGTGGCAACACCCGCGAAATTGGACACTTGCACGGAATAATTGCCGGCTTGAGCCACTTGGACATTCACCAGGCTCAGCACGCTACCGGTGGCCCCATCAAGATCGGTCCCATTCAATCTCCATTGATAACTCAACGGTTCTGTTCCCACTGCAGTTACCGTGAAGCTCACCTCCGCACCCGCAAAGACCGACTGGCTGGCAGGCTGACTCACAATCACAGGCGGATTGTTTGAGGAAACAGTTCCGTTTCCGGCGATTTGCAATCCGGAAATAATCGCGTAACCATGCACCCCGGGCTGCACCGTCACGGTAACAGGTTGACCATTGATGACCGACAGATTGGCAAAGCGCGCATACTGCTTCCCCTCCTGCCAGACCGGCGGATTGTTCAGTGGTTCATCCAGTGTCGTTTTGGTTCCAGCACTGACCCCACCGACGCTGACCTGATAATTGCCGTCTTGCGAATAGACATACAAATCATACTGGCCAGAGGGCAAATTGGTGACGGTAACAGTTGCCACACCCCCGAAGGGATAAATATAGGTGTTGTACATCGGGTCGCTTGACCCGTTGAGCCAGGCGCCTGGTGCATTGCTGACGACCAATCCAACCGCCGTCACGGTCCCGTCGACCAATTTTAAATTTGTCAGTGCCGCGTCGACCAGCCATGTCCCACTGCTGTCGCTGCGATTATAAAAGTTCCAAAAATCATGCGTGTTCTGCCCAATGGCCGCAAAGCCGCTCTTGGTGTTGTCAGAAGCCGCTCCTCCAAAATCTACGTCCAGCAGATAGGTGGCATTGGTGTTGGGTTCAACCACAGTCAAAGTTGCGTCTGAACTGGTAGCAACGCCCGCAAGGTTGGACACCTGCACCGAGTAATTGCCGGCTTGAGCAAGTTGAACGCTGGTCAGACTCAATGCGCTGTCCGTGGCGCCATCGAGGTCGGTCCCATTGCGTCTCCATTGATAACTCAACGGCCCAGTTCCTGCCGCACTAACAGAGAAGTTCACGTCCGCACCGACAAAAACCGTCTGGCTGGCTGGCTGGCTGACGATTGCAGGCGCGTTGGAGGAACCATCTCCGCTGCCCGCAATTTGCAATCCGGAAATGATCGCATAACCATGCACACCCGGCTGCACCGTCAACGTGACAGCTTGTCCATTGGTAACCGATAAGTTGACAAAGCGCGCATACTGCCGCCCTTCCTGCCAGACCGGCGGATTGCTCAGCGGCCCATCGAGAGTCGTTTTCGTTCCAGCGCTGACACCGTCCACGCTAACCTGGTAATTGCCGTCCTGCGAATAAACATACAAATCATACTGCCCGGAGGGCAAATTGGTAACGGTTACAGTGGCCAAGCCGTCGAACGGATAAATGTACGTGTTATACATCGGATCGGTTGACCCATTCAGCCAGGCTCCCGGTGCGTTGCTGACGATCAGTCCCACCGCCGTGCTTGTCCCATCCGCCCGCTTCAAATTCGTCAACGCAGCGTCCACAAACCACGTGCCATTGCTGTCGCTGCGATTGTAGAAGTTCCAGAAATCATTCGTGTTCTGGCCAACAGCGGCAAAACCGCTCTTGGTGTTGTCGGAGTCCGCTCCTCCAAAATCCACGTCCAGCAGATACGGGATTGAAGCCTTGGACGATTGAATCGAAAATGAGAACGCCAAAATGACCATGACCATCGCAGCGAGCAGACGCATGAGAGGTAGCCGAGAAATACGAAAGCTAGTTTTCATGTGACCCATTCGTTTTACCATGACAGCAATTGAAATTTCCTTGATCGAGGCTACACTTCCAAAACAGCCGTATTCTGTCAACGATATTTTTCCAGATTTCTGCCCACCTGCTGGCGGATTTTCGGACCGGGGCAAGATCCCTTTGCTTTTCCCGGATTACTGCGGCAATCTAAATCCCGATGACCAAACCACTGGCACTTGTTCTTTATGAAAGACTCATGCCAGGCTCTCAATTGGTCAATCGCCTGCAAGATTTGGGCTATCGAACTGAAACTGTTAACGACCCAAAATCGCTCGTCGAGCATGCTGAAAAGATCAAGCCGATGCTCGTTGTGGCGGATCTGGAACCTGCCAAAGCTGATGTGTCCCGGGCCTTGTTGCGCCTCAAAGAAAACTCGGCCACGTCGCACGTTCCGATTATCGCCTTTTGCGCCGACAATTCCGCCGATCTGCCTAATATTGCAAAAGCTGCGAACCTGGTCGTCACCGACAGCGCAATCGTGTCCCATTTGCCTGAATTCATTCAACAGGCATTGCAGTTCGATTGACAACCCGAATCCTTAGCGAAACAACAGGAGGGCGATTGGGTTGACAATAATTGTCTAAAGAAATACTTGACCTGCCCGAGACCACCTTTTATTGTCGATTCGATTTGAGGCGTATGCGGTTCCGGAATTGATGTGCGGACACACACTGTTTGAAACAGAGGTGTCCGTTTCTTTTTTCGGCTGCCCGCCTTGGATATTCAGGAGACATTAACTATGGCCAGCGGCAAAGTTAAATGGTGGGACAACAAAAAAGGCTTCGGCTTCATCGCTCAGGATACAGGCCAGGACGTCTTCGTTCACCACAGCTCCATCGTAGGCAAGGGTTTCAAGACCTTGAATGAGGGAGACGAGGTGGCGTTCGACATCGTCGCCAGCGACAAAGGACCCAAAGCCGAAAACGTCCAGCGCGTTCGGGCGCACTAGCTGAGAAGAGTTACCCCGCGCGGGTAGCACTTCGCTGCGTCTCTTCCCCCAGGGACGCCGTTCGGAACTGTGGCCCCGAAGATTTCGGGTTTCCGCCGGGCTCAATTATTCTCGCGTGATTCCCCCAATGTGGGCGCTCTTTATTGTGTAACCTTTGTAACTTCCAAGTTTATTGTTCTGCTGAAATAGCCTAACTTATCTCCATGGCCGAATCGCCACCGCTTGTTACAAGTCTCTATGTCCATGTTCCCTTTTGCGCGCAAAAGTGCTCGTACTGCGCCTTTTATTCCGAAGCTTCGAGTGGCGAACTGATTAATCGATATGTTTCGGCTCTCATAAGAGAATTGGAATTGGTCGCCTCCGATCTCAAACCATCAACCGTTTTCTTCGGTGGCGGGACGCCTTCCATCCTTAATCTTCGCCAATGGGAGCAAATCCTGCGCGCGATGGAACGGCTCAACCTGCTCGGCGCGACCGAATGGACCGTCGAATGCAATCCTGCGACAGTCTCCCACGACAAGGCCAAACTTCTGCGCTCCTTTGGAGTCAACCGGATCTCTATGGGCGTCCAATCGCTCGATGAAGCTTTGCTCGATCGCCTCGGACGCATTCACAGCCGGGATATGGTATTCAAATCATTCGATATTCTGCGCAACGCAGGTTTCGATAACTTGAATCTCGATCTGATGTTCGCCATTCCAGGCCAAACTCTCGAAATCTGGCGCAACACTCTCAACGAAGCGCTGGCCCTGCAGAGCGAACACCTCTCCAGCTACGAAGTCATTTACGAAGAAGACACTCCGTTATTCGCCCAACTCAAGGCCGGAGAATTCGACGTCGACGAAGACCTCGCCTGTGCCATGTATGAGGAACTTGTCTCACGTGCTGTGCAATCCGATTTCCACCAATACGAAATTGCCAACTTCGCCCGCGATACCTCGCATTACGTTCCACGTTCGACTCGTGATACTCTCCCTTCGCTCGCCTGCCGACATAACATCAACTATTGGCGCGGCGGCTCCTTTTATGGCCTGGGCCCCAGCGCTACCAGCTATGTCCGGGGCGTGCGAACCAAAAATTGGTCGAATACTCAGCTTTATTGTGATCAACTCGAAAAAGGCCGGCGCGCCATCGAAAGCCGCGAAGAATTGCCGCCGCTTGCTCGCGCAGGCGAGACAGCCGCATTTGGCCTTCGCATGATCGCAGGGTGGCCCTTTGATCAATTCCACCAAACTACCGGCCAGGATCTGCGAAAAGAATGGAGTGAAGAAATGAATCAACTGACCCAGCGAGGATGGGCTACGGTTGATAACGAACGTTTCCAACTCACGCCTGAAGGTCTGCGCTTTGCCGATTCCGCCGCAGAACTCTTCCTGCGTTAACCCATGGATTCGCCATTCTTTTGCGAGCTGGCGGGACGCCTGATGCGTCATCCGGCCGCGCCCTATCACGAGCATGCGGTGCGGGCTGAGGTCGGGAAAATTTGTGAAGAGCATGATCTGCCGTTCGAACTGGATCGTTTCGGTAATCTCCTGGTCCGACTTGAAACGGCTAAAAAACAGCGGCCTTTTGTCATGGCGGCGCACATGGATCATCCAGGATTTGAAGTCGTTCCCGGGAAACGAAATTCTACCAAACTGGTCCGTTTTCACGGTGGCGTGCCGGATTACTATTTCCGCTCAGGCATCAAGATAAGGCTGATGCCGGGCGCGATTCCAGCCAGGCTGGGGAAACGAGTCGGGAAGGATCGAACATTTGAAATTCAATCTTCAAAGCCCTTTGAGCGCCAGCCTGCGTTTGCCGTTTGGGAGTTAGAGGATTTTCGGGCAACCGATTTGATTGTGGGCCGCGCCTGCGACGATCTCATCGGAGTCACCTCAATCCTCGGCACAATAATTGAGCTGAAGCGGGCGCGCGCTCGGGTAAATGTCATTGGGGTTGTTTCCCGCGCCGAAGAGATCGGTTTTCGGGGCGTGTTGGCACTGACAGATACAAAGCTTCTGCCGCGAAATTCGCTGGTCATCTCGCTGGAGACGAGTCGTGAATTGCCCGGCGTGAAAATAGGCGAAGGCGTGATTTTGCGCGTTGGCGACAAAACATCAGTCTTCGATTCCCAAGCGATGCGTTTTCTCTCGGAAGTCGCCACTGAACTCAAAACCAAGCGAAAAGATTTCGAATTCCAGCGCGGTTTGATGGCGGGTGGAACCTGCGAGGCTACTGCGTTTCAGGAATTCGGTTTTCAGACGGGGGCAGTTTGTATAGCTCTCGGCAATTACCACAATTGCGCACCGAAAAACAAAATCGCCGCTGAATACGTTAACGTTGTAGACGCTTGTGGAATGGTGGACCTGCTTGTATCCGCGGCCAAACAGATGCCGAATTTCGCTGCCGTGGTCGGCAAGTTACCGAAACGTCTTCGCCAAATGCGTCGCGAGGCTGAAGGACGCCTCACGAAAACGGCTTTCCTAGATCGATCTGATAGAATTTTTGGCCGTCAGGCAGGCAGCTTGCCCAAATAGCAGTAGATGCTCGCCTGCATCGGGGACTCCCCCACGTAGTAAAGCGCCTGCCAAGGCCTAGTATGCCTTCTGGGATGAAACCAGAATCGCAGTATGACCAATGACAATTTCATTGGGGTATCCATTCATCCCACGCGGCCCGAGTGGGCGCAAAAACATGGAGATGAGCGTTATGAAACAAAACCGATCGTTCGCAGCATTGTTATCCTTTGTAGTTTTGGTCCTTGGCGCGGCCGTGGCCTACGCCAGATATCGAGTTGGGGCAAACGCGGAAGCCGCAGGGATTGGAGTAGTCGCCTTTGTCCTGGCGCTGGTCGTTTTATCTGCAATTCAGGTGGCTGATCAATGGGACCGGGCGGTGGTATTGCGCCTGGGTCATTTCCACTCCCTCAAAGGGCCAGGCCTGTTCTTCATTATTCCTATCCTCGATGCGATTCCTTACTGGATCGACACTCGCGTCATCACGACGGGTTTCAAGGCGGAAAAAACCCTGACCAAAGACACTGTGCCGGTGGACGTGGATGCCGTGCTGTTTTGGAAAATTCTGGATCCCAAGAAGGCGGCCCTGGATGTAGCGGACTATCGAAGCGCTATTAGTTGGGCCTCGCAAACCGCACTGCGCGATGTGATCGGCAAAACCATACTTTCGGACATGTTGGAAGGCCGGGACAAAATCAGCAGCCTGCTGCAGAAGATTATTGATGAACGCACCGAGCCCTGGGGCATCAACGTGATTTCAGTCGAGGTGAGAGATGTTTTGATTCCCTCTGGTTTGGAGGATGCCATGTCCATGCAGGCACAGGCGGAACGGGAACGCCAGGCCAGGGTGATCCTGGGTGATGCCGAGCGTCAGATAGCGGAGAAGTTTAACGAGGCTGGCAAAAGCTATGAGCACAATCCCATCGCCTTTCATTTGCGGGCTATGAACATGCTTTATGAGGGTCTGAAGAAGAATGCCACCATTGTAATCGTTCCCAGCACCGCCGTGGAATCCATGCAACTTGGAGGACTGGCTGGGATGACTGCGCTGACCATGGGCCTGGGCCAGGATCGCGCCAACGGACACAAGGATGACGAACTCAAGAAACAAATGGATGACAAAACCCGCGGCAAGGAAGCCCCCAACGGCAGCCAGCCGGACTCATAGCAGCACCATTAGTCACCGCAACAACGCCGCTGACCGACCACGTCGGACATGATTTCGGCCAGACAACCGGAGATAAATAAATGACTTCAGCAACTTCTTTGGCCGACCTACAAAAGCAGTCTTCGACTCGCTTGCAGCGCCCGCAGAAGCCGGACGCGGCCATAGACACCGCCCTGAAAGCAGTCAACCCACTGGACCTCGCGCGCTACGGCATCACGGTGAAAACAATTCACCGCAACCCTTCCCCGCCGCAACTCTATGAACACGCCATCCGCTACGAACCAGGCTCTTCCATAGCCGACTCCGGCGCGCTCATCGCTTACTCTGGCAACAAGACTGGCCGTTCGCCTCTGGACAAACGGATCGTCAAACACCCGGACTCCGACGGCGATGTGTGGTGGGGACCGGTGAACATCCCCATGAACGAGCGCGCTTTCCAACTCAATCGCGAGCGCGCCATCGACTATTTGAATTTAGGCGATCGCCTCTACGTCGTCGATGCCTTCGCCGGGTGGCACCCGCGCCATCGTTTGAAGATTCGCGTCCTTTGCGCGCGCCCCTATCACGCTTTGTTCATGCACACGATGCTCATCCGCCCGACCGTTGCGGAACTCGCTGACTTCAGAGAACCGGATTACGTGATCTTCAATGCGGGCCGTTTTCCGGCAAACCAGTTGACCGAAGGCATGACGTCCAAAACGTCGATCGACCTTTCTTTTGAAGACAAGCAGATGGTCATTCTCGGCACCGAATACGCCGGTGAGATGAAGAAATGCGTTTTCACGCTCATGAATTACCTCATGCCAAAACAGGGGCTGCTCTCAATGCATTGCTCTGCGACCGCTGACCTGACGACGGAAAAATCCTCGGTGCTCTTCGGCCTGTCCGGCACCGGCAAAACCACCCTTTCCGCCGATCCCGCGCGCCGGCTCATCGGTGACGACGAGCACGTTTGGGGCGATGACGGCATCTTCAATATCGAAGGCGGCTGCTACGCCAAGGCGATCGACCTCACACCGGAGAGCGAACCGGAAATCTTCCACTCACTTCGGTTCGGCAGTGTGCTGGAGAATGTCGTGTTCGAAAACCGGGGGCATCATGTTGATTTCCACAACACGAGCATCACGCAGAATACACGTGGCGCCTATCCCATCGACTTCATTGGAAACGCAAAAATTCCGTGCCTCGCCGGCCATCCATCCGACGTTATCTTTCTCACCTGCGACGCCTTCGGCGTCCTTCCGCCCGTCGCCCGACTCACGCTGGAGCAGGCCATGTATCACTTCATTTCTGGCTACACAGCCAAAGTGGCGGGCACTGAGATGGGCGTAACGGAGCCGGCGGCGACGTTTAGCGCGTGCTTCGGCGCGCCCTTCCTGGTCTGGCATCCGGCGAAATACGCCGAGTTGCTGTCAAAGAAACTCCAGGAGCACAAAGCCAATGTCTGGCTCATCAACACCGGTTGGAGCGGCGGCAGCTATGGCACCGGCTCGCGCATCAAACTCAAATTCACGCGCGCAATCATCAACGCCATTCACGCCGGCACTCTCGCTAACGCCCCCACACAACCCGACCCAACCTTCGGCATCCAGGTAGTGACCCGCGTGCCGCAGGTCCCGGCAGATATTCTCATCCCGGAACAAACCTGGTCCGACAAACAAGCCTTCGCGGCTGCCGCCCGGAAACTAGCCGGCTTGTTCGTCGAAAATTTCAAAAGGTTCGAGTCCGGAGTAACGCCCGAGGTCAAAGCGGCCGGGCCGAAAGCGGATTAACCAATTCTTCCGGAAAAGCCAATTTTCCATTCGGAAAACCAGGAAAATTCTTGGGGAAACCGACTGTTCCGTTAGGAAACAGCGAAATTCCCAGCCGGGAAAACAGATTCCCCGGGCTAAAATTACCGCGGTTATTTCCAAAAGCATTGTGCCTCCGCGGTGCTTGCCATATGATTATGCGAATTGAAGAGGACCATGAAATCAAAGAACGCCGATAATATCTCGATGATCCAGGAACGCACCGATTTCTACGAGTTCAACCGGAAAGTTGACGGGGCGGCCGAAGTGCGGATTGTGATCCCGAAGCGATTTGCCGACCTCTGGGCTATCAAGCTTGGCAATATGCGGACGTCACCGAAAGAAATTGCCGATTATGAAACATCGAACTAACGCTGACCCGCGTTCCAGTGACCGTATAACGAACGTGCACGAGGCGAGGGCGGGATTCGTTCCTGTTTCATGTCGGACGCGCTCGGGCCACCGCGCCTTAACACCGGTGCTAGTGTAGTGTATCACAAGTGACTAGACATATTTGATTCCTCGTGCAAAATTATGGCCGATGCCAAAAATTGCCCGTCCCGTGGTCTTGTCCGAGGCTGATCGAAACCGGTTGGAGCGTTGGGTC
>Ga0193709_1000075_pt1 | contig 44134 bp, 32 predicted proteins | sample H3c2metaG_FD_160571 | JGI IMG/M metagenome (GOLD analysis project Ga0193709, IMG submission 160571) | Soil microbial communities from a riparian zone of the East river system, Colorado, United States - H3c2 | ecosystem: Environmental > Terrestrial > Soil > Riparian zone | place: USA: East River...
ATGATCGCTTCGTCACCTCCGAGACCAGACTGCTGAACTCGTTTCAACGAGTCCTGGACACGCTTGTAATCCTTCGGCATGACCTTCACAAACTTTGGAATCATCGCATTCCAGTCGGCCAGAATTTTGGCAGCGCGAGCGCTTTTTGTATAAGTATGGTGCCGCTGAATCATTTTCCAGACCTGCTCGATTTCGTCGGCATCCTCCAGCTTTTCCAGGCTAACCATCTGCATGTTGCAGCGCGTTGGGAAATCGCCCGCTTCATCCAATACGTAAGCAACACCCCCGGACATGCCAGCCGCGAAATTCCGGCCGGCCGGCCCAAGAACTACCACACGGCCACCAGTCATATATTCGCAACCGTGATCGCCGACCGATTCAACAACGGCCGTAACACCGCTGTTGCGAACACCGAATCGCTCGCCCGCCATACCACAAATATAGGCTTCGCCACCCGTGGCGCCATAAAGCGCCACATTGCCCACGATAATATTCTCTTCAGGGACGAACGTTGAATCCGCCGGCGGATAAACGATAATCTTACCACCAGAAAGCCCCTTCCCAACGTAATCATTGGCGTCGCCTTCGAGCATGAACGTCATCCCTTTGGGCATGAAAGCGCCGAAGCTTTGGCCGGCGCTTCCAGTAAAATGAATCTCGACGGTATCTTCCGGCAACCCTTCCACGCCCCACCGGCGCGTAATCTCGCTGCCGACAATCGTTCCAACGACGCGATTGACGTTACGGATTGGCAACGCGGCAATCACCTTTTCCTTCCGCTCGATAGCCCCTTCGCACAGTTTCAGCAGCACAGTGTTGTCGAGCGCCTTTTCCAAACCGTGATCCTGCGGAATCTGGCAGAAACGTCCCACGCTCGATGGCACCTCCGGCTGCGCGAGTATATTGCTGAAATCCAAACCTTTTGCCTTCCAATGATCGATGGCTTTCTTGACCTCCAGCCGATCAACCCGCCCAATCATTCGATTGATCTGCCGGAATCCAAGCTGCGCCATCAATTCGCGAACTTCCTCCGCGATCATTCGCATGAAATGGACGACATGCTCAGGCTCGCCCATGAATCGCTTCCGCAACTCAGGATTCTGCGTCGCAACTCCAACCGGGCACGTGTTCAGATGACACACGCGCATCATGATGCAACCCATCGCGACGAGCGGCGCCGTGGCAAAACCAAATTCCTCAGCTCCGAGCAACGCAGCGACGATGACATCACGGCCAGTTTTCAACTGTCCGTCCGTTTCAACAATGATGCGCGAGCGCAAATTGTTCAGCACGAGCGTTTGATGCGTCTCGGCCAACCCCAACTCCCACGGGATTCCAGCATGTTTAATCCCCGTTTGGGGCGAAGCGCCGGTCCCGCCATCGTAACCGCTAATCAACACCACATCGGCATGCGCTTTGGCCACGCCCGCCGCAACCGTCCCCACGCCAACTTCAGCCACGAGCTTCACACTAATTCGCGCATGATGATTTGCGTTCTTCAAATCGTGAATCAACTCCGCCAGATCTTCGATCGAATAAATGTCGTGATGCGGAGGCGGTGAAATCAACCCAACCCCTGGCGTCGAATGCCGGACTTTCGCAATCCACGGATAAACTTTTTCTCCCGGCAACTGACCGCCTTCGCCCGGCTTGGCCCCCTGCGCCATCTTGATCTGCAACTCTTTGGCCTTAACAAGATAGAGGCTCGTCACACCGAAACGCCCCGAAGCAACCTGCTTAATCGCGCTGTTCTTGGAATCGCCATTCTCCATCGGAACATAACGTTCCGGGTCTTCGCCGCCTTCGCCTGTGTTGCTCTTGCCGCCAATACGGTTCATCGCAATCGCCAGAGTTTCATGCGCTTCCTGGCTGATCGAACCGTAGCTCATCGCGCCGGACTTGAAGCGTTTCATGATGCTTTCGACCGATTCAACCTCTTCGATCGGAACAGGCTTTACCTTCTTAAAATCGAGCAAGCCACGCAGCGTGCACCAGTTCTTTTGCTGCTCGTTCACGAGCGCAGAATATTCTTTGAAAACTTGGTAACTGTTCGTTCGAACAGACTGCTGAAGCTTGTGAATCGTTTGCGGATTGAACAGATGATATTCCGCGCCGTCCCGCCATTGATACTGGCCGCCCACATCGAGCACATGCCCATTGACTGACCGCTCGGGAAAGGCCCGTTGATGTCGCAGCAGCACTTCCTGCGCGATGACATCGATGCCAACGCCTTCAACGCGCGAAGGTGTCCAGGTGAAATACTTATCAATGAATTGCTTATTGAGCCCAAGCGCTTCAAAAATCTGCGCGCCCCAATAACTCTGAATCGTCGAAATCCCCATCTTCGAGATCACTTTTACGACCCCCTTCATCGCGCCTTTGAGATAGTTTTTGCAAGCGGTCTTGTGGTCCATCCCGGTGAGCAGGCCCTGCCGCAACATATCGTCCAGCGTCTCGAACGCCAGATACGGATTGATGGCGCCACACCCGTAACCAAGCAGCAGCGAGAAATGATGCACCTCGCGCGGTTCACCCGATTCCAGCACGAGCCCGACACGCGTCCGCGTCCCCTCCCGAATCAAATGATGATGAACGCCCGCCACTGCCAGCAACGACGGAATCGGCGCCCATTCCTTGTTCACTCCGCGGTCAGAAAGAACCACCACATTATAACCATCCGCGATGGCTTTGCTGATTTTCGCGCAGAGCTCTCCCATCGCCTTTTCCAAACCCGAAGGCCCGCTCGATGCTTTGAACAGAATCGGCAGAGTCACCGATTTGAATCCCGGCAAATCAAGGTGTTTGAGCTTCGCAAATTCTTCATTGGTCAAAATCGGCGACTTCAACTCGATCAGGCGCGCGCTCTCCGGCTTCGGATCGAGCAAATTCCGCTCTGACCCAATCGCCGTCTCCGTCGCCGTGATGATCTCCTCGCGGATGCAATCAATGGGCGGATTCGTCACCTGCGCGAAAAGCTGCTTGAAATAATTGAACAACGGTTGCGATTGATTCGACAGCACGGCCAGTGGCGTATCAGTTCCCATCGAACCAAGCGCTTCGGTCCCCGAGCGCGCCATCGGCAACATCAGGACGCGCAGATCTTCAAACGTATAACCAAATGCGAGCTGCCGTTGAACAACCGTATCGTGCGCCGCTTCAGGCAAAACACCCGGATCCGGAACATCCTTCAACCGGATCAAATTGTCGTTGAGCCATTTTCGGTAAGGTTGTTCAGTCGCAATCTTTTGCTTCAGTTCCTCATCCGCGACGATGCGGCCCTCTTCAGTATCAACGAGGAACATGCGGCCCGGTTGCAATCGCCCTTTTTGCAAAACCCGATCCGGCGGAATATCCAGCACACCCACCTCACTCGCCATGATTACCAAATCATCCTTGGTTACATAATAGCGCGACGGCCGAAGGCCGTTGCGATCCAATACCGCGCCAATCTTTTTGCCATCCGTAAACGCAATCGAAGCGGGACCATCCCACGGTTCCATCAGGCACGAGTGATATTCGTAAAACGCTTTCTTTTCATCGCTCATGCTCTCGTGCTTCGTCCATGGCTCGGGAATCATCATCATCACCGCGTGCGGCAATGAACGGCCCGCGAGCACCAGCAATTCGAGGCAGTTGTCGAACATCGCCGAATCGCTGCCATCGGTGCAGATGACCGGGAGAATCTTTTTAATGTCATCGCCGAATAAATCCGACTCGAACAGCGCCTGGCGCGCATGCATCCAATTGATATTGCCGCGCAACGTGTTGATTTCACCATTGTGCGCCATGTAACGGTACGGATGCGCGCGATTCCAACTCGGGAACGTGTTCGTGCTGAACCGCGAATGTACCAGCGCCAACGCCGTCTCCATCGTTGGATGAGAAAGGTCAGGATAATAGCTGCCCAACTGCTCCGTCAGCAGCATCCCTTTGTAAACGACCGTCTTGTACGACAGGCTGGAAACGTAAAAGAAATCGCCGCCTTTGATTTTCCCTGAATAACGAATCGCGTTCTCTGCTCGTTTGCGAATGACGTATAGCTTGCGCTCGAAAGCCAAATCATCCGTAAGCTTCTTGTTTCGCCCGATAAATACCTGCCGCATGAACGGCTCTGATGCCCGCGCAGTCGCGCCGAGTGGCCCGTTGTTCGTCGGTACCGTTCGCCAACCGAGCAACGTCTGCCCTTCCTCCGCCACAATGTTCGCAAAGATTTTTTCACACTCCGCTCGCTCACTCCGTTTCGGTGGCATGAACACCATTCCGACACCGTACTCGCCGGCGGTTGGCAAGCTCACCTTCGCCTCTTTGGCCACCAATCTCAGAAAATCGTGCGGCGGCTGGATTAGAATGCCCGCGCCATCCCCGGTATTCGCTTCGCACCCGCAGGCGCCTCGATGATCGAGATTGGACAAAAGCTGCAGAGCCTGGCGGATAATTGTGTGAGACTTTTCTCCTTTGATGTTGACGACAAATCCCACGCCACAGGCGTCGTGTTCAAATTGTGGATCGTACAATCCTTGCTTGCCGGGCGCCCTGATTCTAGGCGTCGGATGGCTCTTCCTGCTCGGTTTCCTGCTGCTCATTTTTAGGAGATCCGCGTCCCCGTTCCGATTCAAACTAAATTTTAATAGTTTTTACTCAATTCACCCTCCGATGCAACATCCGAATTCAGATTTTTTCGATGCTCCTGGTCGGATTATCGCTGGGGACGCCTCGATTCATTCATCATTCTATCCCGTTTCGATTGGACCGCCGCCCGGCCGCCCGTTTACCGCTTGACACCCGGTCTCCTGCTTGAAAGCCTCCAACATTCACTGCTAATAAAATCATCACTTCATATGGCCAATAAATCCTACGTCTCTGTGAAATGCGACGCTAAAGACGTCTTCAATACTGCACTCAAATCGGGCCTGATCAAGGCCATGACTTCCAACATCAGCAACGCTATCAACAACAAGAGCGGCGGCAAACTTACTACGAAGGACAAAAGCACTGAAGGCTTTCTCCTCACCGCAACTCTCACCAGCTTGAAAGCCGACGACAAAGATAAACCCACCAAACTCGATGCCAAGGTTGCGCTCTCGGTGATGACCATCGGCTCAACTGCCAAAGCTTTCAACGGCTCATCGGGCGGTTCCGAAGATGGCATCGGTCCAAAAGTTCAGGATGCTGCCGAAGAACTCGTCACTGGCATTCTTGATGACTTCATGCCAAAGGTCATCAAAACCATGCTCAGCCTGTAACCAGGCTTCTTTACGTTCGAGAAGGTGATGCGTCTACTGCTGCGACCCGCTTATGCCTCCAGCGTTGCGTTGAAGAATAGGCCAGGCATCCCACCCTTTTCCGTTTGAACGTTCTAACGTTTTAACGCTTCAACCTCCCCACTCCACGTCCCACCCAGCGCCTTAATCAACCCAATCATCGCGACCTTCCGTTCTCCATCAAGCTGCACCACCGCCCGCTCCTGCGTCAGCGCCGCGCTCTGCGCTGTCGCCACCTCAAGATACGTCACCAATCCCGATTTATATCGATTGTTCGCAATCTCCAAAGTATGCCGCGCCGACGCTAACGCCGCGCTCTCAGCCTCAAGCTGTGTCGCCAGCAAATTTTGGGCAGCCAATTGATCCTCCACCTCTTGAAATGCTGTCAAAACGTTCTGGCGATAATTCGCCACCGCTTCATCATATGTCCGCCGGGCGCCATCATCCAGATTTGGACGACCTCAGTCCGGACTGGGTCGGAAGCTCCCCGCCGAGAATTACACCGCCATTTTCTCCAGTTTTTCCCTCGCATAAGCAATCAATCCGCCCGCGTCAATCACCGGATCCCTCTCCATTGCGGGCGCCCTTTTCAACTTGGAACCTGAAGCCTGCAATCTTCAACCTCTCGCACAAACCTATTTACATTACCCCCACGCGATTTATACTAGCCGCCTACCACAGCCGATGTGGCGGAATTGGCAGACGCGCTAGACTCAAAATCTAGTAACCGTGAGGTTGTGTGGGTTCGACCCCCTCCATCGGCACCATCTACTCTAAAGTGTGAGAGTCTGCGGTGATTATGTCCGGAATGGACGAATTAGGGCGAATTAGGCGGAATGATTCGGAATATCAATGACTTAGGAGGGCCGGATAGGGTGCGACATGTGTCCGGTTTGCCGAGCGTGTCCGGTTTCAGAGTTCCAAAAGCGAGGCTCATAAATACATTGATTCACCGAGGCTTTATGCGATTGGAACTGAAAACCGGACAGAATCACCGCAAACTCGGAGGGTGCGACGTGCGACACGATCTTTAACGTTATCGTGGCAGGTGTATAGAATTGAGACAGGGCGTTTTTGAGGGGTGATTCGCTTGGCGGAAATGGCAGTTTAAACGGGCGTTAAAGGCCGTCTAATTTTCATTTCTTAGCCAAGATGGTGAGCTGGCGAAGTATCAGGACCAGGAGAACAATTCCGACGCCGGCCAGGGCAAGCCATATGGAGAGGGAGCCGGTATAAACGAACACGGCCAGGAGGATGGACGGAAGCAGCCACCAATAACGATAGATCGGAGAATTGATCTTTTGCCTCGCCCAAAATGAAGGCTGGTGATCCACGGACCTACAATAGCAGAATCTGAGCGGAAGGGGAAACTCAAAATCGCTTTAGTCACTTTCGGAATCTCGCTTGGCCTGTGACACAACCCACATGACAAAAGTATCCCATTCATCACTTGTGAAAGGAGGCGGTTCAAGGGCCAAGGCTGTTTTGGCAATTCGTTCCATGTGCTTCAAATACCGCAATTTTTTATCAAACTCGGTTAAATCCAGAGGCGGTAAATCTAATAGCTCGGGGGCACATTCCTTTAACAGCTCGCCAGCGTGGCGCATTCTTTCCGATCCCAAAGAAGTATATTCCAAATGAACACCCTCGTTCGTGACGACGTTGTTTCCAGTGATCCATTTTGCGCGAGCCATCCGCTGGATGAGCAGATCGCCCGCCGCCGAATCTTTCGAGCCATCAAATGCGTCCATAAAATAAAAGCGCGGCCAGGTGGACTGGCCGCGGGGTGATGGTTAGTTGAATAAGTTTTTGATCGGATTCGAAAGGGCAATGCGCCGATACGGTTCACAGGAAAAAGCCCGAAAGGCTTTTGCCCGCCGAATCAGTTCATCCGATAACTGTATAAGTTCCTCCGAAGTTAATCGGCGAGCGAGCCGCACAAGATCGGCATCAATGTCTTCAGTTTTAGATTTTGAATTCTTTCTCATGTCGTGAGCCGGTTAAGTGGTTGCGGGCGCAGGAGCGGCTGGCGCGGTGCGGTGAATGACTTCGCGAATTCCTTTTTTGGCTTTGGTGAGATTATCATCCACATAAAGGGTGAAGACATCGTCAATCATTCCCCAAAGCTGTTCGAGCCCGTGTTCAATGCGGTTGTAACGATCTGGATGGGTTGAACAGCCGGTCCCTTCGTCGGTTCTGCGAAGCAAAGCCAGCGTAGCGGTTTGGAGAGCGAGGACTTGATCGGATACCAACTCAATGTGGCTCATCGCGTCACGAATGCTCAGCTCGGCGCGGGTCAGAATTTCATGCGAGAGCGGGCATGCGGCCTTAATGCTCTCGGATTCGGTGCTCACTTCGTGGGCGCGATTGATGGCGGCTTGGGCGATTTCATTAAGTCTGATTGCTTCGTCAGAGTGCTCCGTGTTTTTGCGGACGGGGGCGGATGCGATTTGAGGTTGTGAATTTTTTCCATTGCTACTATTTTTTGCGCGGATTCGGACTTTGATTGTTTTCATATGATCCTGAGTTTGAGTCTGTTTTGCCTTGGTCGCGTTGACGCGCGGCCAGGGCGTTTTTATTTGCGCTCTTGAAGTTCGACCCAATGCAACATCTTGAGCGTTGTTTCTCCAGCCGGCTCTCTTTCGCCGGACAGCCATTGTGAAACATTCGCGAGAGGGACGCCCAAGTATTCTGCCAGCTTTGATTTTGTGCCGCGCTCTGCGGTTGCGCGTTTTAGCCGATCCATCAGGTTTCCGATTCGCGATTTCACAGAATCGTATTTAGCGGATTCGGTAACATCTGTCAAAGGCTTTTTTTGGTCCAAACCAAGAAAGGTTGTCCCCGTGCCATCATCCGCCGTGATTATGGTCGGAAGCTTTCCGGTGCGTTCTCTGACACCAAGCATTTTTTGCCCCGCTATGGATAAAATCTTTAGAAAATCTCCGACTTCGTTTTCCCGCAGGGCTTTATACCAAAAATCGAAAAGGAGCGCGAAGTAGTTTTTGTGGAAGGCGGCTCCGTCTCCCGGCCTTTGAATCGGCCTTATGACAAAGCCCGATTCCTTCGACACTCTTTCGTAAGCTGGCGCAAGAAATTGATCGAAGGCAGCCCCAAATGGCAGGTCCGTGGGGATTTGAGCAGATTCTTTTTCCGCCGCCAGGTCCATCAGGAAGCGAGGATGGCCGGTCCCAAGAGCCAGCCATTTTTCGCTGATTAAGAATTGGTGGCAGATTCGTAGGGCAATATCGAAGCGGACCGGCGCCCGCCCTTCCTCATAGCTCGCCAGGCGCTGGCGCTTAATCCCGGTTTCGTCTGCGAATTCCTCCTGAGTGAAACGCAGCGTTTCTCGGGCTTCTTTGAGTCTCTGACAGACCTTGCGCTCTCTTTCCAGGATGGGTTTTCGTTTGGTCAAGAGGTTGAGGATAGCAGGGTGATCAAAAAAAGTTCAAGAAAATGTGATCTGGGGTATTGACAGTAGTTCGCTAAATATGCTAACGGTTGGCTAAATGGCGATTGCTCGCAACAAGATTGATGGCCGGAAAGTGAGTCTGCCGAGGTTGGCGGAGCAGCTCGGGGTCAGCCATTCGCATCTTTACCGGGTGATTAAAAAGCAGCGGGTGAGCGGCGTGCTGATGCGGAGGTATCGGCAGTTGGTTGCGGAGCAAGGGAAGGAAAAGGAGATGGCATGAAGGATAAAAATGAAACGAGTGTTAGAGAAGTGAAACCACCAGACACAGGGAAAACGGACGCCGAGCGCGCGCATGAATTTTTCGTCAAGCCGCGCTTTGGGATTACCACGAGTCTTGGAGGCGGCAGGATAAGGCGCGACATAATTTCATGGGGTGAACTGATAGCGGGTTACAACGCGAGAATCATCGCGCCTGGCACAAATGTTGAAGTGTCGGGAAGTCACCACAGAACAGCCGATCAATTGGTTCACAGTTATCAAGACTATCTCGAAAAAGAGCGAAGGAGTTGGCATCAAAAGCCCGCGACGCCCGCGCAGAGAGCGCCCGCTACGGTGAAGTCATTGTTGGAACGGCTGCAAAGGGTGAAAGTTTTGGACGTCGAAATATCGAAAATTATTGCGGCTCTGGCCGAGGCGGAAAGCGACGTCAAACGGCATGAACTCGGGGCGGCAGACATTGACGTTTTGGGGTTGACGGACGCGGATGCGAGCGCCCGCCATACTGCTGTTCAGCGACAAGCGTTAGTGCGCGAGCTTGGGCCAGCGCGACTTGACAATCTCAAGGCGCAAAAGGTTGAAGCGGAATTGGAGCTAGGCGACGAAATAAGAGCGTTCAGTCCGAGTTTCCGCAATTACGTTCAGGGGCTTCAAAAGCAAGCGGTTGATGAATTCTGCCATGCGCATGGGGCGGAGTTTTCGGAAGCAAACGCGATGGAGGCGGCGACGCTGACCATTAAGTTTATTGAATTGGAAGAATTATTGCACACCGGGCGGATTGAAAGCTTGGACGCGAACAACCAGGAGCAGATAGCGGAACGATTTATCGGCGGGTGGCGCGCCGCTGAAGCGTTTGAAAATAAGCAGACCAAGAAATCGAGCAAGTGAGCAGATCGATCCTTCATAACAGGGGAGCAGAATTAGGAGACGGCCATTGGATACATATCGTCCCGAAAGGCGAGCTTCCGAATGGCGCAGCGGGGATCGTTCAAGTGTTGGATGATAAAGCCCTGGATTCGATTCTTGCGAATCTGAAATCTGATGAGAACAGGTTAGGCAACCGCTGGCCCGGCCTGTATGGCGGAAAAGAGCATTGGATTTACGAAGCCGATCAGGACAGCGGGGCATTGGCCTGGTTCACCAAATTTGAAAAGCGAAATGACGGAATCTGGGCAAGTGCTGACGGATTGACGGGGAGCGGGCGCGATGCGATCAGAAACAAAGAATACAAATTTACTTCATTTTCCGCAGATCGGGATGATCTGGAACCGCTCGGCGGCAATCGCTATCGCGTATTGAAAATTGACACGGTGGGTTTTACTAACGCGGCGAACGGGAAGGAGTTGCTTACCCCGATTAACAACCGCTCGCTCGCGGCAGTCGCCAACGGCAAAGCGCCGGCGCGATTGGATGCGGCAGATTGGGCTTCGAAAGAGTTGTTGCGGCAGATGGGCCAGCTTGATCCGCGAATGGGCGTAAGTGGAAATCTTGCTTTGATCAAAAACCGGCAACCGCGCCTGGTAAAGATTTCGAACCGGGAAGTCGGGTTCGAATATCTCGCGGGCGTTGAAGGGTTGGCGCACACGGCCTATATGAAAGCCGTGGACGGGGAGCCCGGATTGGTGCAAACGAACGATCCTCGATACCGAAAGGATGGTAACTCGCGAACTGAATTTCTCCAGGCCGCCTACGAGATGCGGCGGCAATATCCGGATGCGGGCTATGAAGGGCGCTGGGAAAAGCTCAAAGAGGAACAGCCCGATCTGTTTTGGCGGTTTGTGGCATCCTTCGAGCCGGAAACGGAGACTCCGGCGACAACGTTTTCGTCAGCCCAAGCGGAACAAGACAAGGCATTCACGAGCGAACGCAAGCAGGCGGCTTTGGAGCGGACGTATCAGAGCGGATATCCGAGACTTTCGTGAAAACGAGCAATTTCATTGCAGTCCTTTTGTTTGGAACGCCTGCCAGGGAGCGGACACCTTGGCAGGCGTTTTTTTTATGACGACGATGGAACATAGGCCAGCGAGAGAAGCGCGGGAGTTTCGGCCCGTTGTGCCGTGTTACACGATGGACCTGGTTGCCGCGTTGACTGGGCGAACGAAGGACAGGGTCAAACATCTGATTGAGAGCGGGGAATTGTGCCATGTGATTAATGTGGGCGCACTGACCGCGCGAGCGAGGGAGCTTCGGTTTCTTCCGGATTGCGTGATGGCATGGGTTGAAAAGCGAAAATGCACAATGAGGTTCGATGATGTGATCTCGCTATTAATTCCCTATGCAGGGCCGGAAGTGACCGGCCCGGAAATCTACCGCTGTCTGAACATCACGGATGATTTGAGCCGCTATTTCAGGGCTGGAAGTTTGAAGGTGAGCAAGCCCGGGCGGACGGGTCGGACAGGGGCGGCGCGGATCACCCGAAAGAGTTTCTGTGATTTTGTTCAATCCCGATTGGTGTCGTGAAAACTTATGTCGATAGAAATTTCGATGCGATTGGAGGCTTTAGCCCGCCAGGCCGATAGCATGCAAACCCTCGCGAACATTTTGACGGCACAGGCCGCGCGGCAAAAGGTGGAGTTCGCCGCGTTGACGAAGCTTTGCGCGGAGGAATGTTCCACGGGGAACGGTGCTGTAAGAGCGCCAAGCCTCGCCGAGATGCTGAAGGGAAGGCAGCGGTAAAAGTCATATGGGAGAGCAGAGGAAAACAAAGAATGAATTTTTGGGGCTTCAATCTGTTGCAAAACAGACCTTTTCCACCGCGCCCCTCCCGGCGTCCGCAGATCTCTCCCCTGCGGGCGCTTCTGATTTAGTCCGGCATCGCGAAGAGTCCACCTCCGGCTCGGCGAGCGCGGCAAATGCTGCGTTCGCCGCTTCGCTTCCCAGGTGGCAACGGGAAAGGATGCGGCGACTGCATCGGATTTTTGTGGCTGCGGAGGGCCGGATCGATGGTGGAGAACGATTGACACATGCGTTCAATCACTTCGCATGGTGGGTAAGAAGGAAGCCCCGTTTCTACCGTTGCGAACCGAGCCGGCCATTCCGATTCTTTTCGCAAAAGACTTTGATCCGCCTTTGGTATTTGTGGAATGGAGGGAAAAATCCTGAGGCGCTGGTATTGAAGTATCGGTCGCCAATCAAGATCACCAGGCGGCAAGCTCGAAATTTCGCAATGGCTTGCACATTGCCTGGGGTCAAAAGGTTAAAAGATGCCTTTCGCCGGATGGGTAACCGGGTTGCGACGATTGCCGGTTATCGGCGGGCGATGCCAGGGGAGGTTTTGCGGGAGGTCACCCGGTTGCATCGCTGGCGGCGATTTTGTGCTCTTCAAGAGAAGAAAACGGCCCGAGCGATCCGGAGGTGGAAACGGTGAACGGCGAGCGGACAATTGAGGCCTGGAAAGTGTGCCGCGCCGGGATGGGGTTAAACCCTGCTTTTAGCGCCAGAAATGCCCCGGGACGAAAATCGGCGTATCTGGGGAGCGGATTTTCAATCTCACGCAACACGCGGGCGTTTAATGGCTTCTTAATGGGCTTGTGGCGGGTAGTTAGGTATCCAATCTCGAATTTGGAGGGCTTATGGCTGTAGATCGGGAATTCCGAGTTAGGTTCAGCGGCGATGCGAGCCAGTTGAACGCGGCGTCGAAGGAGGGGGCTGCGGGGCTGGAAAAGGTCGGGGCTGCTACGGAAGAATCAGGCAAGGCGTCGGAGAAAGCCACATTCTCACATAAGGACATGCATCGTGCCTTGCATGAAATAGGAGAGAAAGCGCCCGAGGTAGGGACGGCACTGAACGCAATGTCGCGCGGTCCGGCTGCGGGCCTGGTGATATTGATTAGCTTGATTAGGTCTACGCAGGAAGGGATTGCCAATCTTCAAAAGAGTTTGTCGACTTCGGACTGGGATAGTTTCAGTTCGTTGATCGATGGGGCCAAGAAATCGTTGGAGGGCGCAAAGCTTGAGGCGTCGGCTTTTGCGCGAGAGATGGAACATGCGGCCAAAGCCACGCAGACGGCAACAGAGAAGGCTAGTGAGCTTGCAAAAATTCACGCGGCAGAGAGCAGCGCGATGGATAAAGTCCGGGACGCCCAAAAGAAATTCGAATTGGCCGAAGCCGATCAAATCACAGACAAGGAAGAAAAGGAGAAACGGAAAGCCACGATTGAACTACGGTATGCAGCGGATAAAAAACGGCGCGAAGATGAAGACGCCAAGTTCAAGATCAACGAAGAGTATCGGTTGCTGGCGAACGAAGATAATTTCCAAACGCGCAATGCCGCAAAGCTAGAGGCTGCGCGGCAACACGCCCAAGGACTTGGCAGCGAGGAAGAGGTCAACAAGAAGATCGAGATTGAACAGGCACGGTTGAAAAAAACCGAGGATGAGATCGCCGAAAAACAGAAACGGCACGATGAACTAGCCGACAAGCCATGGTTGCGCCGTTCGACGCCGGAAGAAAAGGAAAAGGATTATCTGGCGCAACAGTTGCAGCAGTTAAGCAGCATACAATCGGGACAACAGGCTTTGCTACGAAAAATGGAGCAACGTCGACCAGGACAAATAAATGCGATTCGCACGGCGGGTGAGGAAGTAAAGGGATTGGAGTCAGATCAATTGGCGTCGGCGACGCGATCTCACAAGTTGCGTGAGGGTCTGCCCGGTGATGAGCGAATCGCAGGGATTGAGAGCGCCGCCCGCAATCAAGTTTTCATGACCGATCTGGCGAGCGGAGCTGCGGGCGGTCGAGTCGGGATCGGCGAGGCGGCGCAAGCAATGCATGCGGCGGGATTGAGCCAGGGAAATCTAACAAAAGACATGTCCAATTTGATTCAGGTGTTAATGCAATTCGCCCGAACAAACGACAATGCCGACCTACGCGCACAAATCAAAGCTCTGATAACTGAGGTAAACCAGATCAACGAAAGAGCCAAACAGGCGCGTATAAACCATGGAGCAGGATGACGATTTCGAAACCAAATGTGATACTGGGTCTGGCCGGATTGATCGGACTCGCAGGACTGCGCGCGGAAGGGCAGACGCCGGTGTATTTCAAGATGCTGGATTTGACGAGTGGCGATCTGAACCGGACGATCACTTTGGAGCAGGTGTTTCCAGCCGGGCCGCTGGTTTATGGCCCGGCGCTGGCGAACGGATATAAAGCCATTGTGCAGCCGGTGCATGGGGAGGCGACGAACTATCTTTTTGCGGGCAGTTACCGGATGAGTTTCGCGGGGCTGCCGGCCGCGCCGATTTTGAATGTGTATGACACGACGAACATCATCGGAGCCAATACTAATATCGCGGCGGGGATCGTGCAGGTTTATTATTTGCCGGTAACGAACGGCGGGGGATTTTCTGGCAATACGAATCAATTCGGAGCGTCTGGAGGGCAGACAAGTATCAAAGCTGCGTCACTGCAAACGAACAATCAGTTTTTTACTTCGGGCGGAAGCAACGACATACGAATTACGGACTCGGCCGGGAAGGCGATGGCAATTTTCAGTTCGTTGAACGGCCTTTTTTTTCCGGGCATTTCGTTTTTCAATTTGTTTGGGGCAACGAACGGGGCGGGGCTTGCGACAATTACAATGGCTGGCGCAGATGGAAGTGTGTCGGCAACGGGCTTCATTGGCACAAACGCATCAATTGGGGGCGCTCAGATCACAAGCAGCGGAATATTTATATCAAGTTCAGGAGGTGGCTTCATTCTTGGCAGCGATGGGGTAAGCGGTCTTTATCAGAACGGAAATCTGATCGTCAACACCGAGCAAATTGCGACCCCCGGCACTGCTGCCACTGTTGTCAATCTTGGATTGGATAGCTCTGGAAACGTCGTGACGAATGCTAGCGCGATAGGCGGAAGCAGCGGCACAGTCACCAGCGTTGGAATCTCGGCTCCGGGAACTGGATTGACGCCCGGATCGGCTGTCACCACATCGGGAACGCTGACGCTTTCTTCGCCAAGTTATGTCGTGACGAACAATAATGCGAACTCACTTCTCCAAAGCAACTCGTTCAAGATTGATGCAAAGCACGCGCTTTCGCTGAGCAATTTTACGGCGGGGCTACCGATGTTGTTGAACAGTGACAATACGGTGACGCAGTTGAATGTCGGGTCGGGTCTTTCAATGGCGGGAAACACCATTTCGGCGACGGGCGGTGGAAGCGGAATAGCCATTAACAACGGATTCGGGACGAATACCTTCCTTCAATACCCGACGCTCTATGGGGATTCGGACTCTGGAGGATCGCTGAAGATTATCCCGTCGTCCGGGAACATCATTTCTTATGGAACCAATGATGGATCGGGCGCGAATCTCATAACAAATTCCGATCACTCAGTTGTCCTCGGGGGAACTGTCAACGTGATGACTAACTCATCTTTTTCAGTCATCTTCGGAGGGAACGACAATACGAATGACTCGTCTGGTGATTCTGGAATATTAGGTGGTGTTTTCAATGCGATCCAGGGCTTCGGCGAGTCCGTGATCTTGGGAGGAAGGCAGAACGTTCAGCAGGGGTTCGAGTCCGCAATCATAGCGGGGCGTCAGTGCTTCGCCTCGGGTAATTGGGTTCTTGCGGCGGGAAGACGGTCTCGCGCGACCCATACCGGTTCGTTTGTATGGAGCGATTCGCAGGATGTCGATAATACAGACGCTGGCGCGGACACTTTTAATGTGCGCGCGAGAGGGGGAGTATACTTAAACGGTTCGCCGATCAGCCCTACTAACTTCTGCGAATTTAACCTGTCCACCAACGAAACATCGGCTATCACGACAGGGACAGCCAAGGTAAGCTGGCGAGCGCCGTTTGCGATGACTTTGAAGGATTGCCGGGCGTCGTTATCGACGGCGTCCAGTTCGGGCATTCCAACGGTGAACATCAAGGAAGGCGGGACAACAATTTTTACCACAAAGCTGACCATTGACGCGAGTGAGACTACGAGCACGACGGCGGCGACGCCGTTTGCTTTTTCGGACACGCCTTTGGCTGACGATGCGTTGATTACGTTCGATATTGACGTGGCGGGGACAGGTGCGACCGGACTGAAGGTGAAACTCTACTACACTCGATGATGCAGCAGACGAATAACATTTTCACAGCAAGCCAGATCGCAGGAGCCGTTCAGCGAGAGCCTCGCACAGTGCAGCGAGCATTATTAGGCATCGCGCCGAGCGCCGGGGTGATAGTCAAAGGCAGTCCGGCCAGGGCTTGGGAATTTTCAGTGTTGCCGGTGGAACTGCAAAATCGATTGTCGATGGAAGCGGAGCGGCGAGGCTATCGAAACGCAGAGCAGCTTTTGAAGGAACCGGCGAAGAAAGACGCGGCGATCCCGCCATGGGAAGTGCATCCCGATTGTTACGAATACGCGATGAAACTGCAAAGGGCTTTGGTGCCGTCGCTTGCTCGATTGGATGATGCTAGTCTGAGCCGCGCCGAGTTGGAGCGCCTGGGGATCGAGGAATTTGCTCGAGTCTTTTTAAAGAAAATCAGCCGCCGATATTTTCGAAAACTGATGAAGCGGACTTTGGACCGGGACGCCGGCGCGAAGAAATGGGGCGAGATAAAAATCTATTTTCCAGAGCGGACGGCAAGCCGCCTGCAGGGTGAAAAGCCTGAATTTGAAATGCTGGCTTCGTATCTCGCCGCGTGCGGCCGGCCGGCGTCAGAAATTGAAGTGCGGGGAATCTGGACAATGGCCTTTGAGGAATACGGCCGATTGGTTACGGCCGGGGATTCGCCCAAGAGAGCAGCGCGGCGGGTTCGCGAATATTTGTTTTCGCATGCTTCGTTTCTGGCGCCGACGCGGGAAGCCTTGCTAAAAGCGTTTGGCCGAAAGCTTTCGGCGTGGATCGAGAGTGGACACGATGCAAAAGCTCTGCGCGACGGCAGGGAGAAGAATGGGGCGCGGTTTGAACTGCCAGAGGAAGACCGCGATCTGTTGATTCACCGGGCGGTGTTTTATTATCGCGGCGATGTTGCTTCAGCCTGGCGCGATTTGCTCCGCAACGGATTCTCTGAGCCGGTGCGGATTCGCTACGCGGAAAAAGCGCAAAGCAAATCGCATGTTCCAACTTCGATCCGGGATTCGGTTTCCACGGAAGTTGAAATTTTGACAGTGATGCATCAAGGCCCGAGAGCGTTTGACCAAATCAGAGGCTTTGTGAACCGCAGCTATGACGGGATTGCGTCGCGAAAGTGCATGGTTGCCGATGATTTCACAATGCCGGTGTATTTCTTAATTCCAGACGGCAAAGGCTGGTTCAATCTCACGCGCGGCCAGGTGCTCATATTTTTGGACTTCCGATCGCTCAGAGTTGTAGGCTGGTCACTACAGCCGGATCGCAATTATAGCTCGCTGACAATTCGAAGTCTTTGCACACACGTCTTCGGCGAGCCTGACAACGGCGTTCCGAGCATTTTGCAGTTCGAACGCGGCATTTGGGAAAGCTCCAAGTTGATTAAAGGCGACAAGGAAGCGGCATTTGGTTTCTCCGAAGTCGCGCAAGGGCTGCGCGAATTTGGGATCAAGTTCATTCATTCGATTCGCGCACGGTCAAAGACCGTTGAGCGTGTCGGCGGGTTGCTACAAGATTTGATGGAAGCGGAGCCGGGCTATTGCGGGCGCGACGAGCGGAGAGACGCTCCGGAATCATTGCGCAAACAGATGGCGGCGCTAGCAGCTCGAAAGCCGGGATGTCTCACACACTTTTTCTCTTACGAGCAGTGGAATGCACGCCTGGGCGAAATTATCGAGCAGTATAACGCCACAAAGCAACAGGGCCGCATTTTGGATAATTTGTCACCAGATGAGGCATTCGCGAAGTTTGCCGATCCAAACGATCCGCCGATGGAACTTTCAGGCGCGATTCGCTACCTCTTGGCACACGACAAGCGCCCGGCCCGCGTCACCATGAACGGAGTTACCATCCAAGTCGGCAAAAAGATATTCAACTACAAAGGGCAGGAAATCAGCCACCTGGTAGGAGAGGAAGTGCTCGCATGGTTCGATCCTGAGAATCCCGAAATTTTGGTTGTTACCGATATGAACCGAGAAAACCCGATTTGTGTTGCACGCTCAAGTGAGCCAAGCGCACTGGAATGTCTGACCGATCCCGAATCTGAAACACTCGCGCGAGAGTTAAAGCGCGTTGATGGCCAGGCGTCTTATATGAAGACACGCTTCAACGTCCTGAAATCGAAGTTTGCAATGCCAAGGCGTTATACTCTCGGCTCCCCTGGGACGATAGCGCTTGGAATGGAGATCGAGAACCAAAAAGGCAGACTCAAAACCGAGCAAGCGCAAGATCATAAAATTCGCAAACTCGCCCGCAATCTCAATATGGCCGTTCCTGAAGGCGCAACGCGGACGGCCAGAGACAGCGCCGGCGCTCGCCCGCCTGGGTGAACTTTTAAACGAAGAGGATTGACTATGAGCAGCACACGACGATCCGAGCCAGGTAAACCATTGCGCCAAGAGCGATGGGCTTCAAGCGATGAATTCGAACAGGGCATTTGGGCGAATTTAACCGCGCGGCGATGCGGCAAGGTCGAGAGCATTGAAGATCGAGAGTCAATCTGGTTTGTGCAACACATGTCACATGCGATGGGATTAAAGGCTTTGCTTGCGGAGTTGAAAGACCGATTTGGATCGAGGATCGGGACACCAACAATGCGGAAACTTGGCGCTCTAAAAAAATATAACGCAGACCAGGTCCGAGCTGTGCGTGACGAATTGCCAATTCCCGAGCGTGAATCTTTTCTGCTGAATGGTGATCGCTCGTTTCTGGAGGTCATTTCAAAAAAGGAACGAATCGAACTCTCCGCCGAAAATGAATCCTATATCAGGGCGGCTGAGCATGATGAAGCGCGTAGGAGTTTTATGAAGGTTGCCGATTGGGATGATGGACTGGGCACAAAAAGCGAAGACGAAAAGAGGCCTGACAGTTATTTGGCGTGTCAGTTTATGGAGCTTTGCCAGCGCTATTTTGAAAAAGATTTCGAGAAAGATTTGGTCAGGTTCTGCAACGATCCCGCATCGAGCACAAAAGGTCCGTGGTATTTTGTCGAGATGGCCGATTGCCTTCAGGAAATGCGTAACTCCCGAGCAATCAGCGGGAAAGTTGTAACACAGATCGGTCGAACAATTGATGATGTGCTCGATTACACGCTGGCCACAAACTGCCTGAGTCTTACCAATGGCAATTCTCGAATCGGCAAGAGCTTCGAAGTCAAAGCCTGGTGTGAAGCTCACCCACATCAAGCTCGATACGTGGAGGTTCCCTCAACGAATGATGACATTGGATTTTTCCGGGCCATTGGGAAAAGCTTGGGATTGAGCCGCGCCGGGAGTTGGAAGGCGGTCGATTTGAGGCAGCGGATCGAGGATGTTTTGCAGTCTGGCGATTTACTGATTGCGTTTGACGAAGCGCACTACCTTTGGCCGAGTAAGGACTTTCGATCACAACCAAGCCGGGTCACCTGGGTAATGACGGCACTCGCAAACCACAATGTGCCGGTTGCACTGATTACGACGCCGCAATTCATACGCTCACAGCAAGCCGTAGAAAAGGCAACGCAATGGACGTCAGAGCAGTTCATTGGACGAATAGGGCGATATGTGCAGTTGCCAAGCAGCTTGGCTGAATCTGACCTTTTTAAAGTTGCCGAATGGCAATTGCCGGAGGGGGATGCGAAGGCAATAGAAATGCTTGTGCGATATGCCCAAGGCTCGGCGAAGTATTTGGCTGGCATCGAATCGGCGGTTAAGCATGCGAGATACTTAGCCGGGATTGATGGCCGGAAAACGGCAAGCCGCGCAGACATAAAAAGGGCAATCCAAGAGGGCGTTATACCCTCTGACACAGCTTTGGCCGATGCGTTGGCAAACAGTTCCAGCCATGGCAAACGAATGCGTAGAGCGCCATTTAAAGAGCCTTTAACGGGGGATTTATCCACCGATATCAGACCGGCATTTCCGCACTTGGAAACGAATAGAATTTCAAAACTTCCGCAGCCTCAAATTAGCCGTTTCGAGGCTCCGGCTATTGGCGTCTAGCAGACATTTTAGCATCGGTCTTTTTGCACACTCGCCAAATGAGTGCGCAATTTCTATGCTCTCGCCGTGTGGAACAGTTGGAACTCAAAACCGGACAAAATCACCGTGGCCTTACAAGTGAAGCAATCACTTGCAACCCGAAGTCGGATACCCGGAGTGCTCGTCATCCTTGCTTACTTGTGCCCACGCCTCTGCCAGGCCGCACCTCCCGCTGGCTACTACCTCGTTTGGGCCGACGAGTTTAATACTTTCTCTCTCGACACTTCCAAATGGGATTACTGGCTTCTCGGCAATCGTCGCGACGCCGTAAACACCGCCAGCGCCGTATCCGTCAACGGCAGCAATCTCGTCATCACCACCTACACTTCTGCAGGCACCCATTACACCGGCATGATTGCCACCGATCAAACTTTCCGCTCTCGCTACGGATATTGGGAATCCAGCATCAAATGGGGCGACACCAACGGCATGTGGTCCGCCTTCTGGATGCAATCTCCGACCATGGGCGCGAACCTCAGCGATCCCCAGGTCTCCGGCTCCGAAATCGACATCGCTGAACATCGGTTTGTCGATGGCGGAAACAACAACATCGCCAATCAAGTTCAGATCAACATTCATTGGAACGGCTACGGCTCCTCCGGCCAAAGCTCCGGCAGTGGCAATGTTGGCAGCGGACTCGCCACCGGTTTTCATACCCATGGCATCCTTTGGACGCCCAATTCGTATTCCGTTTCCATCGACGGCTCGCAAGTTTATAACGGCGGCTCCTCTCCCATATCTCACAGCACCGAATGGGCAATTCTCAGCAGCGAAGTCGATGACACTTCCACTACGTGGGCTGGCTTCATCCCGGCCGCCGGTTACGGCCCGCTCGCCTCCAGCACCACCAAACTCGCCGTCGATTACGTCCGCTATTACGCCCCAACCAATGTCCTGTTCTGGACCGGCGCATCCTCTCCTTACTGGACGAATTCCGCCAATTGGATTTCCAACCTGCCACCGACCTCCGTCAACAACGTCACCTTCTCGAGTCTCAGCGGTAATCTTAACAATACTCTTGGCAACGATTTCAGCGTGAAAGGCCTTGTCTTCCTCAACCTCGGTAACGGCCTCACCATCAACGGCCCAAATGTGCTTACTATCGGCTCCGATGGCATCGACATGGTTGCCGCCAATCACACAATCGCCATTAGTGCGCCAATCAACATTGGCGCCAACCAAACCTGGCTCGTCGGACCCAACAACCCCGGCAACACGCTCAACATCAACGGCGGCATATCCGGCGCGAACACCCTCACAAAAGGCAGCTACGGCATCCTCGTCCTCAACACTTCAAACAGCTTTTCCGGAATTCTCAACGTGGACACCGGCAGCACCACCAGCAGCGACGGTATCCTTCGCGTCGCCCATCCGGCCGCGCTTGCCAACGTCGCCTCTCCCATTTCCATCCGCAACAACAACGCTGGCAGTTCCACGCTCCAACTCAGTGCGGTCGTTGGCAATATCACCATCAATCAGGCCATCGCTCTAAATGCTCGCAGCAGCTCAAACGCCGCCATCGAAAATCTTTCCGGCACCAACACACTCGCCGGCGGCATCACGCTTAACGTTGGCGGTTCTCAGTACTGGCTGCAATCCGATGCCGGCCAACTGAATTTGGGCAGCGTGATTTCCTCCGTCGCCACTGGCGCTCGCACAATCACCTTCATGGGCGCTGGCAATTTCTCCGTCCCCGGCTCGGTTCAAAACGGTTCTGCTACCGTTGGCATTGTCAAAGCGGGTTCCGGCATTCTCACCCTTTCTGGCATTCAGACTTACACCGGCCCAACCGCTGTCAGCAACGGCACTTTAATCGTTAATGGTACCGTGGCTTCCAGCCCGATCACCGTTTACTCCAGCGGCACGCTCAGCGGCGCTGGTGTTATCAAAACTCCGGTGTCTGTCCTTCCGGGCGCAACACTTGCACCTGGTCCCTCCGGTCCCGCCTCTGTCGGTGCGCTTACCATCAGTAATTCCCTCACCCTCGCCGGAAGCACAATTCTGGCTCTCAACAAAACTACCCTCACAAACGATTCCATTCTCGGCCTCAGCTCTATTTCCTATGGTGGAAGCCTCACCGTCGTGAACCTCTCCGAATCGCTTAATGCGGGCGACTCCTTCGTTCTCTTCCAATCGAGTTCCTACGGCGGTTCGTTCAACTCAATCACGTTGCCCTCCCTCGCCGCTGGCCTTGCCTGGAACACAAATTCTCTTACAAACGGAGTCATTTCCGTCATCAGCACCGTACCCCCAGCTATCTCCTCAATCACTCAACTTCCCGATGCCAATTTCCAAATCGACGGCAGCGGCCTGCCCGGTGTAAACTATCAGCTGCGGGGGACCACTAATCTCGTCCCGCCAATCAACTGGCTGCCGCTGACGAACCAAACTGCAAATGGCAGCGGCGCTTTCCAGTTTGTTGATTGGAACGCTACCAACTTCCCCCAGCAATTTTATCAGATCACGGGCCCTTAGGAAGAGCCTGCTTCCTCGCCCCTGGCTGGTCGACCGGCAACCAGCAATTCGCCCCTTTTCGGGCCACGTTTGCTGCTTGCCTCTTATTGAGAAATTCTTACAGTGGTTGAATGCGAAAAGTTGGTCTGTGGCTATGCTTATTGACGGGAATCGCTTCGCCGGTTCTCGGGCAGGTCGCAGTCGAAGTCGCGTTCGATCAGGAACAATTTCTTCCCGGTGAAGCCATCCCAGTCTCAGTCAAGGTTAGCAACCGCTCCGGCCAGAAATTGAAGTTCGGGGTGGATGCCGATTGGTTGACATTCGCCGTTGAATCGCGCGACGGATTGGTCGTGCCGAAAATTGGTGATGCTCCGGTAGTTGGAAGTTTCGACCTCGAATCCGCCGAGCGCGCAACGAAGCATGTAGATATTGGGCCGTATTTTGCCATTCCACAGCCCGGACGGTACGCCGTCACTGCGACGGTCCGGATCAAAGATTGGGGTGGCCAGACTGTCAGCAGCCAGCCCAGGAACTTCAATGTGATGGAGGGAGCAAAGCTTTGGGAACAAGAGTTTGGTGTGCCGCGAGCCCTTGGCGCGACCAACACAATCCCCGAAGTTCGTAAATACGTTCTTCAACAGGCGAATTATCTCAAAGGCAAGCTCCGCCTTTATTTGCGTTTAACGGACGTGACCGGCACCAGAGTTTATCGGGTCGTGCCGATTGGTCTCATCCTGTCGTTCAGCCACCCCGAGCCGCGCATCGACAAATTCAGCAACCTGCATTTGCTTTACCAGAATTGGGCGCACTCCTTCAGCTACACCGTATTCAATCCAGATGGTGAGATTCTGGATCGGCAAACATACGATTACACCGATACGCGTCCGCGGTTGCTGGTGGATGACGAGGGCAAAATATCAGTCGCAGGCGGAGTAAGGCGCGTAACTTCCAACGGCTCTCCCGTTGCGAGCGAAGCGCCCTGACGCAGGGCCGCGCTCCGCCACCATTTCAACTGCATCGTTACGGCTTAGATGTAGTACATCTTTTCCTTTTCAGCCGCTTGCTCGATTAGCTGCTGAAAAGTAATCCCATCTGCCACTTCTTCCATTGTGCGTTGCATCCGTAGCCAGGCGTGACGAAGTTCGGGGGGGCAATCCGCATCGCTTAAGGCAGGTGTATCGAAAACCGTGCCGTGCACAGCCCGCAAGACATCGCCGAGGCTGATTTCCGCCGGGGGACGCCCGAGCATGTAACCGCCTTCCTTGCCCCGCACGCTTCGTGCGATGCCCTGAGCTTTGAGTTCAATCAGAATCTGAACCAAATAATTCGCAGGAATGGCTTGCAACGCTGCCAGATCCTCGACGCGGAGGGCTTCTTTCTTTGGATAATGACGGGCAAGTCCGAGCACGGCGCGAGCCGCATAATCGCTTTTGACCGACAACTTCACGTGTGTAAAGGTTAGGCGGAGGCAAAGAAATAAGCAATGTGATTAGGTTTCGCTAATCAGCGATTGGTAATCGGAAATTGGTAGTTGGTGGCATTTAGCCCATAACGCTTTTCGAATTCTGCCAGCGCCCGAGTGCCGGAGCGAGTTGCGGCTTCCTTTTCATAGAACATTTCTACTTCATCGTCGCTCGCCGGCTGCGGCCAGACCCAATCTCGACCTTGCAGCCAGGTCGTTGATTTGGATGGGATAGCCGGTAAAGCGTCGCCACCGTCGTCCTTCTCGTCTTCGCCGATCGAATACAGGGTAAACGAACCATCTGAATTTAAGCGGTAACGAAGTGATTTGCCGTCCGCGGGGTCATAGGGAATCGTGGTAACGAATTCCGTTGCCATGTCGCTCATTTGCGCTGGATAAGCTCCATGCCGAAGTTGAAATCTTTTGAGCGCGAGCGTGGCAATGACGAGTTGCCGCGCAACTTCGGTTTTAAATATCCGTTGAGGGAAACGTTGAATCGAAAGAACCGATTGGGACATCATTGAACTGATGTCAATGTCGTCAATGCCGGGCAGTCCGCCGTCGGACTGATTTTTGCGTTCGCGAATACCGAGGGCGGCAAGGCGGGTTTCTTCATCGCAAAGCACCGCACGGAACGCAAGATTCGTCCGGGCCGCTCGAAATGTCTCCAGAATTATTTGCTCACCGCGCAGCATGCGGAGTTCATCCGGATCCGACCAGGCGAAACGCCACATGCTTTCCTTTGTTTTCAGCACGGTCGAATTTGCGACTTGCTCAAGCCAGCCAGAGGACGAGTTCTGCGAGAACATTGTCGCCTGGCGGCGAAATTCGGCGCTGGATTGGCGCATCCGTGCCGTTGCGGCCTCGCACATCGCGCGTTCCATTATCACAGCATTCTCGCCCCCTTGAAGAAATTCAGCTTCGGTCCATTCGCGCTGAAGGACCGCGAGTTGCTCTTCCGTGGCCTTTGGTGATTGAAGGAATTCCCAGGTGGCAGCCACGGCAATATTTGCGATGGCGATGCGCACCAACTGCGAAATGATTAAACGTTCGTCCCCCATTCCTTTAGCAATTGCCAGCATGGCGCGAATTTTTACGGTTGCCGCGGCAGCATCCCCACGCTGCAAATCGCAAATCGCGGTGATGGAAAGGTGTTGGGCGCAACGTTTCAACGGGGCGAGGTGCGGCAGTAGCAAAGTGAATCCTTCCCCGTAGTCCAAATGAAAATCGAATGCCGGCCGATCGATTATACTTTCGAGCAATTCTGCGAGTTCACGCACCTGGCTGGCGGCGGCTTGACACTCTTCCCACGAATTCGTCTTTTCGCCACGCACATCTGGCTGAGCCCACGCGATCATCGCTTTCCCCGGTTTCACCGAACGCATCGGGGTGGGACCGTTTGTGTCGAAGAAATGGTATTTGCCCCACAACCGGTGCGCTGCCTGAAAGGTTGCGAGTCCGTTCTGGTCGGGGGGAACCGCTCGTGGACGCATCTCCGAAACAGTCAATTTTTCACCACTCGCTCGCAGTTGAGCGCGATAGCTTTCGACCGCTCTTTTTCCCTTGGCGTGAAATAGATAACCAGAAAATGACGCTGCGAGCAGCGCAATGCCACTCACAATCAAAATAATTCGCGATGACCTCAGTCTCATTCTCAGTTCAGGTGTTGGCCAACCATAGAAAGATTGGACAACGGTCGCGCAATAGCCTCACGAGCCAAGGGGCCGCGACGGCAATTTTTCGAGGAATGTGGTACTCCTCCAAATGTGCTGCGAACGTTATGCCGCAAGCTTACGGCTTGGTGAAGTATTTGCGCTGTTTATCGCTGATTGGCATTCCCAACTCCTCCATCACCATCAGCATGTCCTCCCAAACCCTGCGTTTTTCGCTCAACGCCTGATTTCGCAGCACATAGGCGGGATGATAAGTGGGCATTAATGGGATCCCACGGTACGTTTGCCAGTTGCCGCGCAGCTTCATAATCCCGACCGTTTTCCCAAGCAACCCCTCCACGGCCGTTCCACCAAGTGCGACCAGCACTTTGGGCTGAATCAAATCAATTTGCTCGTGTAAAAAGGGAATGCATGTTTGCATTTCTGCTGGCGTTGGCTTGCGGTTGCCAGACGCCTGGCCCGGAGTGTCAGGGCGGCATTTTAAAATATTGGCGATATAGACGGACTCACGCCGCAACCCCATTGTCTCAATAATTTTTGTCAACAACTGTCCCGCTTTTCCAACGAAGGGCTCTCCTTGTATATCTTCATCGGCCCCCGGTGCTTCCCCGACAAACATCAATTGCGCGTTGATGTCGCCCACGCCAAACACGACGTTTTTGCGGGAAGACGCGAGATGCGAGCATTTGACACAGGCCATGGCTCGCTGGCGCAAATCGGCGAAGGCGGCTGCTTTTGCTTCCGGGGAAAACGCAGGAGCAGCGAATGTCGCGATTTTCTCAACGGGCAATTCGAATGACGGCGGTCGCGCGCCTGTACGAGTCGGCGGAGCCGATTTTGGCGCCAATTTCCCACCTTCCGGCTTCGGACCAGCGAATCCCGGCTTCCGAGCATTGGCGTTAGCCAGCCCGGAAAGTATTTCCGGTGAAACCAAAACGAAGCGCACTCCGCGCCCCTTCAACTCTTCAAGATGCTGAATCGTTGCCTCAAGTAATTCTGCATAACCTGCCGCCATCAATCCAATCGTATTCAGCAAACGAAAAAGTGCACGAGAATTTTTCTTTCTGTCGTGGTCTTTGACTAGTTTCCCGTCGTTTGGAAGGAGAGCAAGTAGGGAACAGCCGGATGGCCTTGTTGATCCTTGAAATTTTGGTACTGGCCTCGGTTAAGCCAAAAGGCATACGTCTTGTTCGGTTCGAGTTTCACCTTGAGAACGTAGGTCTTCTGATCGGATTCGTATTTTGGTTTGCCGAGTGGTGTTCCGTTTGCGCCTTTCCACGGCTCGATCCAACTCCAGGAACCATCAGCCATTTCTTTGCTGAACGTCACTTTGATCTCGACGGTCCCCGGCGAGACATTCGTAGCGCCTGCTTCGGGCACAGCCTTCACGACGACCGGCGGCATCGAATCGATGCTCTGTTGCGCGCCGCTCTTCAAGGATACAAAGGCACAGAGGCCAATAATGGTCAAGAATCCGATCAATCTGATTTTGTTCATTTGGTTTGGGTTGAAGGTTTAGATTGCGATTACGGTGAATGAGAGAGCGCTGCTTCCAAAACAGGATCGTGACCAGCGAGGAAATCTTCGAGCGTCAAGCGCACAGGAATGTCCGGCATGATTGACTCCGGATCCGCATCTGAGATTGGATGGAAAGATTTCACTGGGTAATAGATGGCAAGATTCGAATTTGGGAGCGTCGCTTGTTTGACTTCACCAAAACCGTTCGGTTTACCGCCGGTTGGCTCACCGACAAGGATCGCGTGAAGTTCATCCTTGAAGTCCATTGCCGCCATCATCCCGGATGAATACGTGACGGGCCCGATGAGCGCATAAAGATGCCCTTGCGCGCTCAATGAATGGCGCGACTTCAATCCTTCAATGAGAGGCCTGATGACGCGTGAGTCGCCTCCGGCATTAAAACGCAAATCTACCACCACTCGCTCGATCAAATGCGAGTCAGCGAACGAAAATACATTCCGCGCAAAATCCTCGAACGGCTGCCCGCCATTCTGGCATTTGTTGTATTGAATATAGAGTGTCTTTGCGTTCGGCAGATATTCGCGCCAATAAGCCGCTTCTGGCTGTTTGCGATAGAGCGGATTTTCAAGTTTCCCCGTGTCCCAGACCGTAACCATGTTCGTTTGAGCTTTTAAAGGCCATCTCGGAACTTCCAGGTTGAAACGCTTTCCATCGTTTCTTTCAAACGTGAATTCAATTCGCCCTTTGGGCGGAACGATTTTCAAATCCGCGAGCAATTCGTCCAACACCATGAAATTGGGACTCTGATAATGCAGCCACGCTTGGTTCTCGTGAGGGATGTAGGGAGTCACAGCCGCCTCGACTTGTTCAGGAGTCATCGAACCAATTCGAACGACCCTCGCGCCAACAGCTTCGCGCAAAGATTGCGCCGCGCCCATGACCGCCAGCCCATCGCTAAACCAACGCAATCGCAATGGATAAAAATGGAAATCAAATTTGTCTGACCGCCAATCTACGGTTGCGTGAGCCACACCCAGGCCGGCCACCTGACGCATCAAGCGGAGTATGATTTCTGAATCGGAAAGGTGGTCGGCTCGATCTTTTAGTTCGGAAATCTCGCGGCTAAAGCTCTCCTTGGGGGCAAGCTTTGCAAAATCCCTGTGTCCTGAATTCAGGGTGGTTGAGAAGGTCTCAAGGTCCTCGCGCCAACGAGCCGCCCGAGTGGCCGGAACTGTTCTTCCTTTGGTTTCAAAAATGAGCAGATACGGAAGAGCGGGCGTTCCGCCGGAATCTCGAAAATTCTCAAAGCTCTCCCTGTTGAGCCAAGCCGCGTATGTTTTTCCAGGTTCAAGTTTTGTTTTGAGGACGCAGGTTCGATGATCCGAGAGGTAATGTGGGCCTTCGATAATCTCGGGCATTGAATCGTCCCACGCCATGCACCAGCTCCAGGAGCCGTCTGTCATTTCCTTGCTGAACGTGACGCTCAGGTCCACGATTCCTGCAGCTATATCCCGAGCGCCGGAGACAGGCGTCGTGCGAACGACGACCGGCGGCAGAGTGTCAGCTTCGGACGTAACCTCCTTAATGGCGAACGCTGACGCGAGCTGCTGCAATCTTTCAACTTCTTTGATTTTATTCACAATCAGGGGGTATTTATCTGTGTAATTCATTCGCAAGTTGGCTAGTTCTTGCCAGGCCTTCTGCAATTGTGACGCGTAATAATCGTGCGAACTCGAATTCGTCGACCTTTCCGCGAGCGAGTATATCGACTGCCGCTCCGCATCCAGCACAGCCGGGCCCTGTTCCGCAACCGATGCTGCCGGTGTTGTTTGAGACCGGATTGAGGATGACGCGCTACTTCTGAGAAAAATCAGCAGGATCGCCGCGACAAGCAGAGCAAACATCAAGCTCATCATGACCAGGGCAAACCGTGGCCGTGGAAGCAGCCACGCAGCTTTCACCGCACCGACAGTTGGCGCCGACTTTCCCGGCGTTGAGATCGTTTCGACATCGGTTTTGAATTCGCGCGCTTGCTGGTAACGGCGTTTCGGTTCTTTTTCCAAGGCGTGCAACACAATTTCGTCGAGTCGCACATCCACGTGAATTTTTTGCGACGGCGTCGGAAAACGGCCCAGCGGTAATTCACCGGTGAGCAATTCATAGAAAACCACGCCCAAGGAATAGATGTCAGCTCGATGATCCACTGTGGCAGGCTTTTCGATTTGCTCCGGCGCCATGTAATGTGGCGTGCCAATAACGCCCTTTTCTCCAGTCAAGGAGCCGTGCGACATAGATGCGCCTAAAATCTTCGCGATGCCGAAATCCGCGATTTTCACGCGGCCATATTTATCGACGAGAACATTGTCCGGTTTAATGTCGCGATGAACGATTTGCTGCTCGTGAGCGTATTGGAGCGCTTCACATATTTTGGGCACGATGGTGAGGGCCCGCGCCGGAGTAATCTTCCCAGTCTGAAGCAATTGGCGGAGATTTAATCCATCGACATATTCCATCAGCAAATAGTAAAGCCCTGCGGTCTCGCCGAAATCGTACACCATCACGATATTCGAATGACTTAGTCGCGCAAGTGCCTGGGCTTCGCGCTGGAAACGTTCCGCAAAATGCGGGTCTCGCTCTTTTCCTCGCGCCAAAATTTTTAGCGCGACGAAACGGTCCAGCCTGGGCTGGCGTGCCTTATAAACCACACCCATTCCGCCACGCCCAAGGCATTCGAGAATTTCAAGTTGCGGAAAATTTTTCGCAATTTCGGGGATGGACAACGGCTCGGATCGAGATTCAGCAATGTGCGTTCCGTGAGGGCCCGCATCCGTAGGCGCTTCCGTCTGCGGTGCAAGGTTCATCTGAATGAGGCATCGGGGGCACAAGCCTTGCGCCGCATAGGGAGACAACTCCGTGCCGCACCTGGAACATTTAGGCGCATCTGCCATAGCTTTCCGCTACTCAGTAAATCAGGAAATTTCCTCAAAAGTTACAAAGAACTTTTGAGAAAAGAGATTTCGGTTTTGGTGAAAATTAGTCGCATGCAGCATCAGCGAGACATTCAAATTGTGCTAATCACGCTCCTGACTGGAGAAAGATTAATTCGTTCGACGGACGAGAAATCTGGACTGGCCGGAAGCAGCGGCATTTCGGTGTCTTCGAGGCAGCCTTGGCCAGAGCCGACTCGCTCGCGGCGTGATAACCAGGCCTACGGGCCGAAGGCTGCCAACAAGTGTCGAATTTCCTCATCAATCTCCTCGGGCTTCTCAACTGTATGGGCCACTTCCTGGCGGAAAAGCTCGCGAAATCGTCGTCGTAGACGGTGGATAGCGACCTTAACCGCGCCGTCGCTCATGCCCATTAGCCCGGCTGTTTCAGCATACGGAATTGCCCCTTTGTCGGCCATGAGATAAGGTTTCAATTTCTCGAATTCTTGCTCTTTTCCGGCCGCCTTGAATTCATCTCCCAGCCGCGCCAGCACACACTCCAACAACGTCAAAGCCCACCTGCGTTCGTAAAGTTTTTCTGCCGTCAGTTGCTCAAGGGGCTCGGCGCTATAACGAGTTTCCGCGGTGTGACCTTGCAAAGGCACGCGAACCGAGCCGCCACCGCGCTTTTGCGAGTTGGCGCGATGCCATTCGTTTGCCAGAAACCGCTTCAGAGCGACGAGAAGAAATGTGCGAAATTTTCCCTTTTCCGGTGAGACGCTCGCAAGCGATTCACTCTCCAGCAATCGGGCGAAGAATCCCTGAGTCAAATCTTCCGCGTCGTGGGGCGTGTGACCCTGGCGGCGAACGTAAGCATAAAGTGGATACCAATAGGTCTCGCACAGGTTGGCCAGTGCGTCTCTTCCCCGTGTCGTTTCACTTCGGCCCGCGCTCAGAATCGCCGTCCAGTGAGTCGTCGCAAAAACATTTCGCGGTTTTGCAGGCTCGCTGGCGGTCATAACAAAACAATTCAAAGGCGAAGGCGAATCTCAGAAAGCAATCGGGCCGAGCGGGACTCACTTACTCAACCCTACGCCGCAGGCTGAGTAGTCATCGGTCTGCGCTCCTCAACTGCGGTCAGAATCGGCGTTCCCGTCACCGGCCGGTCATCAAAAAGAAAAATAGTCCGTCCAGCTACGATACAATCGTGATGCTTCAATTTAGTCGTGTGAGTCCGTTTCCCGTCCACCCAGGTTCCGTTTTGAGAATCGAGATCCTGGATCGCGTAACCGTCATTATCGCGGAACACCATGAAATGCCGCCGTGACAGAGATTCGTCATCGAGACTTACCTCTGCAGAATCATCCCTGCCAATTGAGACTGGCTCGTTGTTAAGTTCCCAACGTTTGGCGATTAGCCCAACGTCATCAAGCAAACACAGGCTGGCCATAGTCGTTTTTCAGTTCCTTCCGCTGACTGCCAAAGCTTTCACCGCAATGTCCAGTCTCTAATATTTTGGACGCTGAGCAAGCTAAAAGGTTAGTCTGCGAAGAGGGAGAGTTGGCAGCCCGCGGGACGCCGAAACGCAGCACTAGAAAGATTCGGCGAATTTCCCGCGATACCCGCTTTTCGAACCGCCACGTCGAATAATGCATCGATCTGATCAGCATAAATCCCATTGCCCCGCATGCGGATGCCGAACTGAGCCTGATTGAGCTTGCCGCCCCGGATCGCGCGAATTCGGTTCAATACTTTTTCCTTCTTTTCCGGAAAATGTTGCGTAAGCCATTGTTCAAACATCGGCGCGACCGCATACGGCAGGCGCAAAACAACATACCCGGCGTATTTCGCGCCAGCTTCGACGGCCGCGGCCACCAGAGAAGGAATCTCGTGATCCGTCAAACCGGGAATAACCGGCGCATGCAGCACCCCAACGGGAATCCCGGCTTGCGAGAGCGCCCGAATGGCCGCCAACCTCGCGGTGGGCGGCGATGTGCGCGGTTCCATGACCGTTCGCAATTCGGCATTCAGCGTGGTTAACGAAATGAAAACGGCGACGGCGTTCATCGCTGCCAGCCGCGAAAGCACATCAATATCGCGCGTGACCAGATTATTCTTCGTCACAATTGCAACCGGATTGCGAAATTCCGCCAGCACCTCGAGACATCCCCGCGTCAGCTTCAACTTGCGTTCGACCGGTTGGTAACAATCGGTCACACCGCTCATTCCAATGATCTTTGGTGTCCACTTCCGCGACGACAACTCCTCCCTCAAAAGTTTCGGCGCATCTTCTTTCACCATGATTTTCGTCTCGAATTCCAGGCCGGAAGAAAATCCGAGATACTCGTGGAATGGCCGTGCATAACAATAAATGCAGCCATGCTCGCAGCCGCGATACGGATTAACGCTTGCCTCGAACCCGACATCAGGACTGTCGTTGTAGCTGATGATCGTGCTCGTTCGATCGCGGAGGAACTGAGTTCTCGGAAGCGGATTTTCCTCCGGATTCCAATCTTCATCAGGTTCAAGATGAATTTTCTCGAATCGATTGGCCGGATTGCTGGAAGCTCCGCGAGTTGGAATTGAATCTGTGAGCATCGTCTGAACAGTAGCTCACAGTTTCAAAAAAGTGAAATGGCGTTTTACCAGCGGTCTCGAGGCTCTGGCGTGCCGCTCCATCCGCGAGGTCGTGGAGTGCGGCAGCCCTATGCCGCTTTTCACTCGAGCGTTCATTAACAGGCGGAATTCGTCGGAAATTCCAGGCCCTCCGCCTCATTACATCGGCGGCTACGAATTTTACAGCCGTCCTACGCAAACAAGCTTCGATATTCTTCTTCGACATCCTCCGGCGAGGAAACCGTATCGGCAATAGCAGAGCGAACCACTTGCCGGAATCGCCGACGAATCCGATGTACCGCTACCGCGATTGTCTTCCCAGTGGTGTTCAATTCCGCGCCAGCCGCTTCATACGATTCGTCATCTCCCTCTCTCGAAAGGAACACCTTCAGCACCTGGAATTGCCGCTCCTTGCCCGCCGCGTGGAATTCATCGCGCAGACGCGCCATGGCTGTCTCAAGCAATCCCACCAGCCAGCGCTGGTCGTATGCCCGGTCGGGTGTGCGATTATCCACCGGCTCCAATCGGTAACGATCTTCTGCCTCCGTTTCTTCAAAAGAGACAATCTGAAATCCTCCTCCACGTTTCCACGCGCTGGCCTTTCGATGCGCATCCGTCAGAAAGTTCTTCAGCGCGGCCAACAGAAAGGTTCGAAACTTGCCGCGGCCCGGGTCAGCCCGGACAATTGAGTTTGCTCCCAGAAATCGAGCAAAGAATTCCTGCGTTAAATCCTCCGCGTCGTGCGGCGCCCGCCCGTTGCGTCGAATAAACGCGTAAATGGGATACCAATACGCGCGGCAAAGCTTTTCCAGCGCATCTTGCGATTGAGTCGAGTTGAAACTTGCGCGGCGCACCAAAGTCCATTGAGTCGGTTGAAATTTTGGGGATGCTCCGCTTGTCGAATCCAGGTTGGCCTGATCAATTACCATATTCATTCAGTTATTACGTTATTGGCAGGCGCGATTGCAGCACCATATTCCGAACTGCCGTTTGCCTCGCCATTTGATTTTGTCATTTCCAACTTTTCTCGAATCGGCACGCGCAAAAGAGTGATTTCGCCGCCCTCTGCGCGCCCACTTCCAAACGCCAGCATCGAATTATCCGGCGAATACGCCACCGACCAACTCACGCCAAATTTGGATTTGAACGTCAGCAAGGGTTCGCCGCTTGCTACATGCCACATTTTCATCGTGCTATCCCAGCTTGCAGTCGCCAGCGTCTTTCCATCCGGTGAAAAGGTCATTCCGAATATTTCATCCTTGTGGCCTTTCAAGCGGAATTCCTCGGCCATCGTTGGCAGATTGAACAGCACGACGCTGTAGTTCGATAGCGCGGCTGCAAGCTTCTTCCCGTCCGCCGAGACGGCCAATCGCACTGCCGAACCCAATTGGGTTGCGGATTCAATTGGCGTCGCTTGCTGTTTGCCAGTCGCTGGATCCCAGAATTTGATTGGCTTCCCACCTGTGATCAGCGTTTTCCCATCCGGTATGAATGCCACTGTCACAATCGGCTCTCTGTTATCCAACCGCAGTCGCTCTTTGCGACTATCCATATCGTAAAGGCGCACACTCGTATCCAATACCGGCACTGCGAGTGTCCTGCTGTCAGGCGAGAATACCATTGCGGTTATAGGATGCGTCGGCGCGGGAATTGTTCCTAAGTGTGCCCAATCTTTGACCGAATACAGGTGGATGATGTTGTCCTCGCCAAAAGCCGCCAGTAATTTGCCATCCGGCGAAAACGCAATTCGCACGTCGCGCGTGTCCATTTCCGGCAACGTCTTAAAAAGCTCGCCACACTCGGCATCCCACAACTGAACGCCCGCCCCGCCGCCGGCCAGCACTTCGCCGTCGGGCGAAAACGCCAGCGAAAAATTTGCTGCCGTCGGGATGGCTTCCGCGTCCTGGCGTCGCGTCGCATCCCACACACGCACGCTCCCATCCCATCCTGCGGTCGCAAGCCTTTGACCATCCGGCGACCACGCCAGCGACCAAACGACTCCTGTGTGACCGGTAAACTTTGCCCGCAGGCGGCCGCTTGCGACGTCCCATAAAGAAATTAACTGGTCAGTCCCCGCCGTTGCCAGAGTGGCGCCATCCGGCGAATATGCCAGACAGACGACCTGCCCGGGCTCGTCAAATCGATGCATCGGTTTACCCGTCTTTGAGTCCAAAATTTGCAAGTCGGCGTTCGCGGAGGTTGGGTGCCAACTGGTCGTGGCAAGGCCCCTGTCCCGCGGCGAAAAATTTACTCCAAAAATGGGCCCCATCGAGTTGGAGACGAAATTTAACAACTCGCCAGTTCCTCCGTACCAAAACCTTACGCTCCCATCTTTGCCGCCGCTCACCAACGTTGTCCCATCGGGCGAAAATTGAAGCGAATAAACACCGTCCTCGTGCGCATTGAACGTATGTAAGACTTGTCGTCTTCTAAGATCAAAAACTGTGATGTGCGACGCGATTCCATCTGCCGGAGGGGCATATCTGGTCGATGGAAACCGTTTTCCCGTAGGCAATTTCGCGGTCCCGGCAGCAAGCATATTCCCATCCGGAGAAAAGGCCACCGTGCTTAGCGAATTGGTCTCGGTCCATAAAATCCCGAGCCTTTCACCCGTCGCCGTATCCCAAAGGCGCGCCGTCCCGTCGCCGCTCACGCTTGCCAGTGTTTTCCCATCCGGTGCAAATGCTATCGCACTGACGACATTCGTATGGCCCCTTAATTCGGCGCGCTCTGCGCCACCGATCGCATCCCAAAGCCTTACCACTCCGTCATCCCCTGCGGAGGCCAGCGTTTGCCCATCGGAAGAATAGGCGACAGCGCGAACATAGCCGATGTGACCGGTCAGGCAGAAAATCTCACTATGCGCGAGTTGCTGGAGATAATGCCATTCGAACCCGCGCAAATCCTCTTCGCCATTTTGCGGCCTTAGTCCATTCAAGAGTTCCTCCACTCGCGCGACGTCACCTTCCTCGAAAATCTGCTGAGCCAAATTAATTCGCGCCGCATACAGTCTTCGTCGGCTTTGCCGCGTAACGCTCTCAGCCCGCTGTCGTTCATTTGCTTCCAATGCAGCGTTCTTTTCTGCGCGTTGCCATTCCTGGTTGATTCGATAGACCGCAATCGGGGATCCAATTGCCACAACGACTGCCAGCCCCAACAACAGACCAATCGCTGTCGCCAGAGCGCGGTTTCGCCGGCACCAGCGCCATCCTTTTTCAAGCTGACCTGCGGGTCGGACGCGAATCGGTTCGTCCCGCAGAAATCGGCCCAGTTCTTCCGCAAGTTCCAGAGCCGTTGTGTAACGCCGAGATGATTCCTTCTCCAAACACTTCAGGCAAATAGTCTCGAGATCGCGCGGGACTGCTCCATTCAACAATCGCGGCGCAACCGGCTCGTTCTCGACCACCTGCCGCATCGTCTCAACCGAACTGTCCGCCCGGAACGGTGGCTTGCCGGTCAAGGCATGATACAAAATCGCCCCGAGGGCATAGACATCACTTGCTGGGCTCACCTCGCGCACCTTGCCTGCTGCTTGCTCGGGCGGCATGTAGCTCGGTGTCCCAAACGCAATGCCGCTCATCGTCATTTGACTGTCCTCTTCCATCAGCCGCGCCAAGCCGAAATCCATCACACGAGGTTCAAAGTTTGGATCGAGTGCGACGTTGGCGGGTTTGAGATCGCGATGCAGAACCCCCTGCTCGTGCGCATAGTGGATCGCTTCGGCCACTTTTTTTAAACACTCGGCAGCCTGCCGGGGCGGCAGCGTATTCTCCGCGAAAGCTTCAGCGAGAGTTCTGCCCGGGACATATTCCATTGCGAGGTACGGTTGCCCTTTTACTTTGCCAGCTTCATACAACACGACGATGTGCGGGTGGTGCAGTCTCGCCACAGCCTCGGTCTCTCGCAAAAATCGCTGCCGTTCATCCCCGGACGCGTGCTGGCCTTTGCGTATTATTTTTAGCGCAACCAAACGGTTCAGTCGAACATGACGCGCCTTGAAAACCTCGCCCATCGCACCGTGTCCGATCGACTGGATCAATTCGTACTCACCGAATCGTTCGCCTCCAGAATCGGTTAGCGTGCGGAACAAACGATCGCCGGTGCGAAATCTTCGTGCCGGTTCAGGCAAGAATTCATCCGCTAAGCCTTCTTCATCCACTCTGTTGCCATGCTCTGTCTCCATAAGCGCGACACGCTTCAAGCACTCCGGGCAAACACCGTCACCTCGGGAACCTCCGAGCATTTTGCCGCACTGAGAGCACGTCGTAATCATGAACCGCATTCAACAAAGTTCACTGCTCTCGGTAAGCACGATTCAGATTCGAGATTTTGCATCGAGTGTTTCGCCAGTCTTATTTTCCACTTTGCAAAAAAAGACAGTCTTGGCCGCCTCACACGTCACGTAAATGGGACAAAAGTGGTATTCATGTTGGGTCACGCGAATAAAACGACCTGCCCTGAAAACACGGCCCGCGAAGCCACCAAGGTCTCAATATTGAGGTAGAAGCCAAACTAAGTGCTCAATCGCTAGCCATTTCGCTCCACACCGCGCGTTTCATCCGATTTGTCGATCGATCGGTGTCCAATCGCACTCCAACGCCACCAGAATTCACTATCTTTTGAATCATAGGCTTAAGTTGGATGGAAGAACTCGCCCTTTGTTCCCGCTCCTTTAAGTGTTTCGTGTGACCTGCCGCCCATCCGTCCAGTAAAAGGTCAACGTTCGACTCGTTTACGTTTTAACCCTTCCACGAACGTTTCCTTGAAAACCAACGTTCTAATGCCATCATGAATAACAACGATGGCCTACCGAGCGTGGTTCCAATGCATCAATCCGGAATGCGGTGCGAAGTATCCGCTTAACTCAATCATTTACCAATGCCCAGAGTGCCAATCACTGCTCGAAGTCCAGCACGATACCGCCGCCCTGGCCGCGCGCGACGCCAAAGGTTGGAAGCAACTTTTCGAGGAGCGCTACAAGAGCAACCAGTGGCCCTACGGTTCCGGCGTCTGGGGAAAAAAAGAATGGCTTCTCCCAGAGATTAATCACGAAAATATCGTTTCCCTGTACGAAGGCGGCACCAATCTCTTCTGGGCGGAACGTTTCGGAAAAATGATTGGCGTGGACGAGCTCTGGATCAAACTCTGCGGCAACACTCATAGCGGCTCATTCAAAGACCTCGGCATGACGGTCCTCGTCTCTCAGGTCAAGCAGATGATTTCCGAGGGTGTGCCAATCAAAGCCGTCGTTTGCGCCTCGACTGGCGACACTTCCGCCGCGCTCGCAACTTATTGCGCCGCGGCTGGCATTAAATCCATTGTCCTGCTCCCGCGCGGCAGGATTTCGAGCGCGCAATTGGTCCAACCAATTTCCAACGATGCGCTGGTTCTCTATCTCGATACTGATTTCGACGGCTGTATGCGTTTGGTTCAGGAGATCACCAAAGACCCCACGCTTTACCTGGCCAATTCAATGAACTCCCTGCGAGTCGAAGGCCAAAAAACTGTTGGCATCGAAATCCTTCAGCAGTTCGATTGGGAAGCGCCTGACGTTATCGTCATCCCGGGTGGCAATCTTGGAAACGTCTCCGCCCTCGGCAAAGGTCTCCTGATGATGAAAGACCTCGGGCTAATCTCCCGATTGCCTCGGATTGTCGTGGCCCAGGCCGAACGAGCCAATCCTCTTTACCGGTCTTACCTCAAAAACTTCGAGTGTTTCGAACCTATCCAGGCCCAAAAAACACTCGCCAGCGCCATCCAAATCGGCAATCCCGTCAGCATCGAAAAAGCCATCCGCACGCTAAAACAATTCAACGGCATCGTCGAACAGGCATCCGAAGAGGAACTGGCCGATGCCGCCGCCCTCGGCGACCGCACCGGCATGTTCAATTGCCCTCACACGGGCGTAGCCTTGGCTGCTCTAATCAAATTGCTCAAAGCAAAGAAAATTGATCGATCCGAGCGCGTCGTCGTCATCTCCACTGCCCATGGCCTCAAATTCGTCGAGATGAAAGTCAGATATCATCAGCGCGAACTCGAATTCCCCAGTCGCTACGCCAATCAGCCTGTCGAATTACCCGCCAGCCTTGATGCCGTGAAAAAGGCGCTAGCCAAAGCGCTTGAAAGACCTGCTGTCGCGCAGGAACCGGTTAAAATCTGATCTGCAAGGAATCTTCTTCACTGAGCTCCAGCAGGCGTGGAATTAGTCGCCTTCGCCGCAGCCTCCAGCTCAATAATGTTCTTCGTCAGCCTTTGCTTCAAGGTGGCGTAGTGTTCGTTCGTAATCGCGTTCAGATGCGCGCGCGCCTCGTCAAAACGGCCGGCGTGCAGCTTGATTCGTGCGAAATGGACATACACACCCTCGCGCTCCAGTTCATCACTGGCGAGGCGAAGCGCATTCGTCCACGCATTCAACGCCTCCTCTACTCGAGTCGGCTTGATGCCGTAATATGTCTGGGCGACATCAGATGCCAGCGGAAAGTTTGTCGGATCAAGTCGCACCGCATTGCTATATAGAACTAGTGCCTTGTCAAAGACCTCTTGCTCGCTGATTCCGTAAAATTCTTTCGCATCCTTACGGAAGAGAAAAACCGTTGTCCCAAAGTTGTGATAATAAACTGGCTCGTTTGGATTCAGATCTATCGCCTTCGCGTAGAACTCGAATGCCTTTTTCACCGGCCCATGGTGGCCATATATATTCGCCAGGTTATTGAAAACGGCCGGATTGTTCGTCTCAATTTCGAGCGCCTTTTCCAACTGCTCTTGCGAACCGTCTTCGTCATTGAGATCCCCGAGGAAACTTCCGTAAGCAATCCGAGCCTTCGCGTGCTCCGGATGTCGCCTCAGAAAATCTTCATAAGCCTGCCGTATGGGCGCAAACCGAGCGCGGATCTTTCGGCTCATTTCCTCTTGCGAGATTCCGGCGCCTTGCGCGGCAAACTTTTCGTTGTCCTTAATCCATTGGTCCACTTCCGCCTGCGCCGCATCGTCGTCCTCCATCAATTTCTGATATTCCTTTTCGATGGCGTCACCGGACTGGGCCACGTTTATTGTTCCTGTCCCACTCGAAGCACTCTCAGAATTGGTTCGCACGTCGGCGTTACCAGCCCTGCTGGCCGCGAGTTCTGTTGCCGGCTTGCTTGCCTGAGGTGAACTGCACCCGGCGGACGCGATCAGCGCCATCAAAAGACCAATGAAAGTTCTACTCACCCATTGAAGCTAGCATGGTCAGTTCCAAATTCCAAAGTCCAAGTCGAGCGGCAGCGTAGCTCCTGAATCCTTCGCCGGCAGGCTCTCAATTCCAGAGACTGCGGCCACCTTCCCATTCGGCCCGCTCAAGTTGACCTGCTTCACCCTTGTCGCTAGAAGTCTGCAATGGTGGTCGGATTAGAACAAAACTGCTTGACAAGGACATACCGAAGACTCAAAAGAGGCTCAGCTTCCCCGACGCCGGTATGTGAATAAACAAAAGCACAAAACCGCAACTGCAGCGCAACCCAATCTCAACTATGAAATCTCTTGTTCTCAAATCTTCCGTGCGGGGTCCATCATCCTTCGTCATTGCAACCGCAGCAATCTTCCTGGCCGTACTGCAAGCCACAGCCAGCATTGGCATTTCGTTGCAAATGCAACTGGGCAACCCAAGCAATGCCAGCGCAGACAGCAATAACCATGACCATTACCTTGTCCAACGCACCGTTGAAGCACTGGATTTCAGCGATAATCTAGGCGAACCGAACTGGGCGAGCTGGGATCTGACTTCGAGCGACATTGGTTCCAGCGGGCGTTCCGCCTCATTCTATACGGACACGACGCTCCCCGCGAATTTTTACCATGTGACCACCAGCGATTACACCAGTTCAGGTTATGATCGCGGTCATATGTGTCCATCGGATGACCGGACGGACAATACGACCGATAATAAACTGGTGTTTTACATGTCGAACATCGTTCCGCAGACGCCGGATAATAATCAGGGGCCTTGGGAAAGTTTTGAAAGTTATTGTCGAACGCTCGCACAGGCCGGCAATGAACTACTGATCACGTGCGGGCCAGGCAGCTTCAACGGCTCTCGCATTCAGCCGAGCGGGAAAGTTTCCATCCCGGGATACACCTGGAAAATCGCGGTCGTGGTCCCGCCGGGAAGCGGCAGCGCTTTGAGCCGAATCACGACGTCCACCCGCGTGATCACTATCAAGGTGCCAAATATCTCCGGCATTCGCAGCACGCCGTGGTCGAATTACGTCACCTCGGCAAATCAGATACAGAAGGATACCGGCTACACGTTTTTCACCGCACTCGCAGCAAACATCGCGTCAGCCCTCCGAGCAAAAGTCGACGGCGCGCCCCCGCCTTTCATCACCAGTTTTTCGCCGGGCAGCGGTGCTGTGGAAACGAGTGTTACGATTAATGGCTCGGGTTTTACGACTGCTGCCACTGTTGCGTTCAATGGAACCAGCGCCTCATTTTCCGTAAATTCGAGCATTAAAATAACAGCGACGGTTCCGAGTGGCGCGAGTTCCGGTAACATCAGCGTCACAGCAGGTGGAGGCGTTGCGACCAGTTCGTCGAGTTTCACGGTCAGCGGCGGCGGCGGCGGGAATGGCACCGTCGTCATCAGCCAGGTTTATGGAGGTGGAGGCAACAGTGGCGCAGCCTACAAAAACGATTTCATCGAGCTATACAATCCAGGCACAACTGCCGTTGACTTGAGCACGTATGCCGTTCAATACGCCAGTTCGTCGGGAAGCACCTGGCAGGAAACGGCTTTGGGCGGCACCATTCAACCGGGCCATCATTATCTCATTCAGGAAGCGCAAGGCAGCGGCGGTACCCAAAATTTGCCCACGCCTGAAGCGATTGGCAGCATCGGCATGTCGGCAACTGCGGGCAAAGTCGCCCTGACCAAAACGCTGACGTCCCTCACCGTGGACAATCCAACAGGCAACAGCAATGTCGTGGACTTCATCGGCTACGGATCAGCCGACGCATACGAAGGAGCGGGCGCAGCTCCTGCACCGTCGAACACGACAGCCGATTTGCGTGCTAATGCCGGAGCGACGGACACAAACAACAACGCGGCCGATTTCTCGATTGGCTCGCCCAATCCACGTAATTGAAATGGGACGTCCGATTCCACATCTTCCTCGGCAGAAAGTTTTGTGGACGGCGCTGCTGTTGCTAGTCGCGATTGCTTCCGCTCCACTGTTCTTGTCCGATCATCAGCACATGAGCCAGCCTCCCCGAGATAGCGATACATCTGGAAACGCCCTGACCGTCACGAATCTCAAGTGGTTCGTGGCAATCACACCGATTGGAGGATTAAGCTTTCTTACCGGCTGGCTCCGGCTCATCATCGCGCCCGAACGAAAGGCCAAACCTCAATGAATCGAAAGCTCTTTCTCGTAACACTCACACTCGCCGCGTTCGTTCTTTCTCCGCGAGTTTTCGCTCAGAAATCTTACACGCTCGGGATGATCGCGAAATCGCAGGGCAACCCATTCTTTGAAGCGGCTCACGCGGGCGCAAATGACGCCGCCCGCGAACTTGGCGCTAAACACGGCATCACGATCAAAATTGATTGGCGAACTCCCAATGAAGAGGACGCTCAAAAACAGGCCGAAATGCTCGAGCAACTCGTTCTTCGTGGCGCAGACGGCGTCATTATCAGTTGCTCGGATGCTCTTAAACTCACCGATGCCATCAACAAAGCTGTCCGGCAGGGAATTCCCGTCGCGACTTTCTCGGGCGACGCCCCTGCCAGCAAACGATTCGTGGCGCTCGGCATTGACGATTTCAAATGCGGCGAGCAGACTTTCAACGAGCTCGCCAATCTGCAGGACGGCAAAGGAGTCGTCGCCGCGATCGATGGCAATCCCAACGCAGCCAATCTGCAACAACGCGCGGCGGGCTTCCGAGCTGCCGCCAAAAAATATCCCAACATCACGTTGCTCGACATTTTCTATCATAAAGAAACTCCGGGCGATGCCGTCGCAAAAATCGAACAGGTCATGCAGGCCCATCCGGACATTACAGGCTGGGGCCTGCTCGGCGGTTGGCCACTTTTCACCGACGATGCTTTGCGCTGGAGTCCAGGCACGATTAAGTGCGTATCCGTGGATGCCTTACCGCAGGAACTGCGTTACGTGAGAAGTGGCCATGTCCAATTGCTGCTATCCCAGGACGTCTATGGTTATGGCTATCATGCGGTTGAGCACTTGATCAATAAGCTGCACTTCAAAAAAGATCCGCCTCGCGCAATCGACGATACGCCATTAACCGCAGTCACGAAGGATAACGTTGAAGAGTTCGCCAAAAACTGGGAGAAGTGGCTGCCCAAATGAAGGCCTCTACCTATAAGCTTCATTTTCCCCAAAGTCTCGAGTTGTAAGCAGCCTTGGCCATAGTAGTTTACGGTCATTCGGACGGTTCTTCGCTATTTTCGGTGGAATACTTGGCTGAAGTCTGGCATCCTGTGACGGGTGGTGTTACGCGTTTGTGACGGGTCCAACCTCATTTTCACTCCCATTTTACCGAGGTGTGACGGGTGTGACGGCTCCAGGGGAGGGATGGGTATCCCTTGGGTACGCCTGCCCCTTCTGATTGCCAATTACCGGTTACTCATTCACCGATTGCCACCCCAATCCGAGCCCAACTCCGCCGAACTCCACCCATCTCCAACTAAACCGCGGTGATCTTTTCCACCTTCCTCTGCTTATTCCATCGAAAATAGCGAGGAACCAAAATTTGCTCTATCCTGCAACGAACTTGCGATGTTTCGTAAATACGCCGCGCAGACCGAGCGAAAGTTCGTTCTGCAATTCCTGTAATTCCTGGTATGCGGCGACATTTTGTTCGTCCGGTTCAGCGGATTCGCCAGGATTCAGTTCGACGAATTGATCGGTGATGTCGGTGATGGAGACGCTCTCGCCCTGTTGTTGACGCCAGCACCAAAGCGCTTGCAAGGCTGCGCCATAAGCAGCCCCTTCGGCGACTTTCAAGGTGACCACTTCAGTGTTGAAAATATCGGCCATGATTTGACGCCAGACTTTGGATTTCGCGCCGCCGCCGGTCGCGCGAATTTGGGTTGGCTCCACGCCGAGTTCAGCGAGCCGTTGCAAACCGTAATTCATGCCGAGCGTAACGCCTTCCATTGACGCGCGGGCGAAGTGGCCGGCTTCGAACGTCTTTTTGTTGACGCCGAACCAGACGCCCGTTCCGTCGGGAACGTTTGGAGTGCGCTCGCCTTCAAAGTAGGGGAGGAGCAACAGGCCATTCGAGCCAGCCGGGACGCGGGCGGCTTCGGCCGCAAATTTTTCGTGGGACCACCCGAAATCGTCGCGGACCATCTCGGTGGCGACGGTGACGTTCATCGTACACAGCAACGGGAGCCAGTGATTGGTGGAATCGCAAAAGGCGGCGATTTCGCCCTCGGGATCGACCACCGGTGTATCGGCGCAGGCGTAAATGGTTCCGCTGGTGCGATT
>Ga0193709_1000076_pt1 | contig 43667 bp, 41 predicted proteins | sample H3c2metaG_FD_160571 | JGI IMG/M metagenome (GOLD analysis project Ga0193709, IMG submission 160571) | Soil microbial communities from a riparian zone of the East river system, Colorado, United States - H3c2 | ecosystem: Environmental > Terrestrial > Soil > Riparian zone | place: USA: East River...
CTTCGGAGAAAACTTCCTCGGTGAGTTCGCGGATGGGACAGGTGAAGTGCTGCCAGGTGCCGAAGGTGTCGACGAATTTGATGTCCACCATCTTGGCCCCGCTTTTCTTGGCCAGTTCTAATACGCTCTTAGGTGTGCTCATCTACTGATTGCTGAAAGTTGATAGTCTTTGGTTGATAGTTGATAGCCGAATCTAAACTGCTTGTTCGCCAGTTTCTTCGGTGCGAATGCGAATTGCGTTGTCGATGTTGCTGACGAATACCTTTCCGTCGCCGATTTTGCCGGTTTTCGCAGCTTTAACGATGGCCTCGACAGCCTGCGCAGAGAGGCTATCGGCAAGAACGACTTCGATTTTGATCTTGGGAAGAAAATCGACTGTGTATTCGCTGCCGCGATAAATTTCGGTATGTCCCTTTTGGCGACCAAAACCTTTGACCTCGCACACTGTCATACCCTGGACGCCGAGGCCCGAGAGGGCCTCTTTAACGTCTTCCAGTTTGAAGGGTTTAATGATGGCCTCAATTTTTTTCATGCAAAATTTTTCTGAGTCGCGAAAGGCGATACTAACAACCGGGTAGAGACTGTAAACAGGAATGTGAAAATTTTGAAAAATATTTAGAGAGACGCTGTGCGAGGAAAATTGCGGGAGTTCAATCATCGGCCTGCGATCAATGTTGTCGGAATTTCCAACAGCGCCGTATTCAAGGTCCTCAATTGAGCAGATCCGTGCTTGAAAAATCAGATTCAGGCCGGAATGTTCAGCCAGATGAACGCAAAGAATATTGTTTTGATAACGGGTGCCACACGCGGATTGGGGCGCGCGATGGCCGAGGAATTCGCGCAACTTGGGCACACGGTTGTCGGTTGCGGCCGGTCGCAAAAGGAAATTGCCGAGCTTCGCCGTCAATTCGGGAAGCCACACGATTTTGCGGTGGTGGATGTCGCCGCAGACGACGAAGTCAAGGCTTGGGCGACTGAGGTGCTGCGCTCGCTCGGAGCGCCAGGTCTTTTGCTGAATAATGCCGCCGTCATCAACAAAAATGCCTGGTTGTGGGAAGTTGGAGCGCAGGAATTTTCGAAAGTGATCGACGTGAATATAAAAGGCACGGTTTCGGTCATCCGCCATTTTCTGCCCGCGATGATTAAGCAGGGCAAAGGGGTGGTGGTAAACTTCAGTTCCGGCTGGGGGCGGTCTGCGGATGCCGAAGTTGCGCCTTATTGCGCCAGCAAATGGGCGATCGAAGGCTTGACGCAATCGTTATCTCAAGAGTTGCCGTCCGGAATGGCAGCTGTGGCGCTGAATCCCGGAATAATTAATACTGACATGCTGCGGAGTTGTTTCGGCGGCTCCGCCTCAAGTTATCCATCGGCAGATCAATGGGCGAAAGCAGCGGTGCCGTTTCTATTGAAGCTCGGTGCGGGGGACAACGGGAAGCCATTAACGGCCCCGGGCGGATGAATAGGCACTTGATTGCGGAAAGTCGCTCGCTCAATCTGCGTGTGTGGATTCGCAAACAATCCAAAAGGGCGTGGCCGACATTTCGGAGGAACAAGATCCGACGCTGAAAAGCTTTAAGCTGGCGTCGCTATGCAGCGCACTTTGGCGAGAACGGGGTGTCGAATTAGTCGTCGTTGGCGGCTCGGCAATCGAATTCCTGACGGAAGGCGCCTATGCATCAGGTGATCTTGATTTGTGTCACAGTACGGGTGCGACATTGCCCCTTCGAGATCGACAAGAGCTAATGGGACTTCTCGGAGCCAAGGGCGGGCCAAGGAATTGGCAAGTCGCGGGGATGTTCCTCGATTTACTCGGGCCGGCGGAGAGCTTTGCAAGAACGCAGTATCGGAAACTGGAAGGGCCGTACGGTCCAGTGATCGTGATGAAAGTGGAAGATTTATTGGTCGAGCGGGTCTTGATTTCAGTTTATCCAGAACGCGATTCTGTGGCCGAAAATTGCGCGCGAATGTTGATTGCTGTGGCATTGCGAAATCAAGTGGCAATGGATTGGAGTGAGGTTGGCCGTGTTGCGCAACTGCCTGAATATCGTAATCTACATGAGTGCGAAGCATTGATTAAACAAGTGGCCGATGAAATCGAAATCCCAAATCCCTTGCATCCCCCTTGATAGGTCAATCAGTTGGGAAGATTGGTTGCGCGGACGCAAGGCGCGGCGCGAAACGAGCAAGTTAGTGGCTCCGGGTGTTGTGCGCCGCCAAAGCAGTTCCAAAGACGAAAAACTGCGGAAACTTTTCGGCGGAGAGCGCGGTTTGCCATTCACGCCCACCGAAAAACTCTGAATCGCAGAACAGCGGACTCACGGGTTATTTCAGCAAGGCCTTGCAAAACCGCTCGATCCGTTCGAGACCCTTCTCAATATTCGCCATACTCGTTGCATAGCTTAGCCGGATGCAATCATCCGCTCCAAAGGCGATTCCTGGCACAGCCGCGACTTTTTCTGCCTCCAACAACCGCGCACAAAAATCAGTCGAATTCAGGCCGGTCTTGCTGATATTTGGGAATAGATAGAACGCGCCTTTGGCATTGACGCAGGAAATCCCAGGAATGCTGCTCAGCTTTTTCCAGGCAAAAGTTCGACGCTTATTGAACTCTGCCAGCCAGCTCTTCAAATGATCCTGCGGTCCCGTCAGCGCAGCAACCCCGCCTTTCTGGGCAAACGAGGTTGGATTGCTGGTGCTATGGCTTTGGACGGCATCGATGGCTTTCGCAATCGGTTCCGGCGCAGCGAGAAATCCGAGCCGCCAACCGGTCATGCTCCAGGCTTTGGCGAAGCCGTGCACGACAATCGTGTGCTCGTAGTGCGCCTGCGAAAAACTGGCGACACTCTTGTGCGTGGCGCCGTCGTAAAGCAGATGCTCATAAATCTCGTCGCTCATGATGAGCACGCCTTTCTCGACGCAAATATCGCCGAGCGCCTTGATTTCTTCTGGTGTATAAACGCTGCCAGTCGGATTACTGGGTGAATTTAGAATGAAAAGGCGCGTCCGTGGCGTAATCGCCGCGCGCAACTGTTCCGGTGTGACCTTGAATTCGGTCCGGTCGCTGGTTTGGAGAATGACCGGTTTGGCGCTGGCGAGCTTGACCATTTCGGGATAACTCAGCCAATATGGCGCGGGGATGAGAACTTCGTCACCTTCTTCGCACGTCGCGATAATTACGTTGTAGCAGGAATGCTTGCCGCCGCACGAAACGATGATCTGGGAGGGTTTGTAATTCAGCCCATTCTCACGTTTGAATTTGTCGGCGATGGCCTGGCGCAATTCTGGCGTCCCGCTGGCCGGCGTGTATTTGGTGAACCCTTCGTTTAGCGCTTTGATGGCAGCATCTTTGATGTGCTGTGGCGTGTCAAAATCTGGCTCTCCTGCGCCAAAGCCGACCACGTCCTGTCCCTCAGCCTTCATCTGCTTGGCTTTGGAATCTATCGCCAAAGTCAACGACGGCGAGAGCGCTGCGGCCCGGCGTGAAATCTTATAATTCATATCGGCGCAGACAGATACTTCGTCTGCCAGTGGACTGCAAGTGGGTTTGAGCGGGTAATTGGTGATCGGTAATCGGTAATTTGTAACGGATAATCGGTAGTCGAAACCGCGCAGTTCCATCAACCACCGATCACAAATCTCGATTCACTTTAATTACCGATCCCGTGTTACTAAATCAATTATCGGTCCATACCTTCATTGCGCTCTGAAGACGGCGAAAATCGGGCATTTCACCCGGTGCAATTCCTTGACCGGCATAAGCAGGTGTCTTCGGGACAGCCCAATGCCAACGTTCTGCGTGCCCATCAGCAAAGGAAAGATTGCACCCTTGATTGTGACGATCGGCGGGTTTATCAAACCACATATCTGGCCAATACTGGTACATTTGAACCGGATTTCCAAATTGAGCGTCAAGCAGCGTATCCTGATGTTCGTCAATGAATACGAACAACCTGCTCGGTGTTGGACGCAGAATATCGGTAAGCCTCTTCCAACAAGGCAAATCACTCAGAGATGGTTGCCCAATCGTCGCGAGATAATCCGGGTATCCATTGACCGACTGGCTCATATTGTAACTTCGATTTCGAAGTTGTGTAGTGAGTTGGCCGTCCGGAGTTTCCACGACGGACCGATCGGCTGGACAATGATAAATCGCAACCGACGTGTTGTAGGGGAAAAGCATGCCGCTGGTTAGATCTACGGTATTCGTATCCGTGCGCGCATGATCCGGGCACCACGAAACACCGACCGCACCGGTCGGACCGTTGAAGAACATAATCGAATTGTTCGGCGCCAGTAAATCCTGATTATCCACCGCATACAGATGCCAGCAAACCTCCAATTGTTTCAGGTTGCTCAGACAATTGAGCGCACGCGCCTTGTCCTTCGCCTTGCTCAACGCCGGCAACAGCATCGCAGCCAAAATGGCAATGATAGCAATAACGACCAGCAATTCGATTAATGTGAAACCTGATCCGCCGCGGCGCATGCGCCGCTGAGCCGTGATCAAGGAGTCATTGATCTGGGCAGAGCTCACAGCCGTTTTCATTAAAATACTACCGGCATTTTTGGACGCATAAATATTACTGCGCAAACCCGCCTTTGCCAGCGCAATCTTGGCCTGGGTGGTTGAATTCACCCAATCGCGCGCCTTCCTGGTGTTTTCGCTAAAGATTTGGGTGAAACCGCGATTTCACGGTTTGACTTTGGTCGCGTTAATTCCAACACTGTTTTTCGCTTTGTAAATCGATGAAATCTTATTCGCTTCTCACCATAATGCTGGCAGCGTCGATTTTCACCTCGACTTCTGGCCCAGTCGTCAGCGCCGAGCCGTTTGTTTATGAAACAGTTCATGAATTCTTCGCCAACGGCGATTTCGATGGCGACAGCCGTCTGGATGTCATCATCGTGGATAAAGACACCGGCAAATACCGCCTCGGCTACCAATTGGCAGATGGCCAGTTGACGTGGGTAGATTGCCGCCCCAGCAACATCCGCGGCGTCACCGGTTTCACTATCGGCAAATTGCTGGTGGCTGGACATGAGGCATTCGCATTTACCACGCCCGACGCCAACCAAATCAGTATTGTTGATGCCTCGACCCCGGCGACTCCTCCGCGACCTGTCACAGTCCCATTCAGCGCCGGCCTGGGTCCAAATGTCATGGTAGCAGTGAAATCGGGCGCGGGCGACAAAGATGACCTGTTCGTAGGCAGCATTTACAATTCGCCGGAGGCAAATGAGATGATGCTCTTGCGCAATGATGGCGCAGAGTATCCCAAAATGGCCGAGGAACAATTGGCCGGCCCACCCGCAAAAGCCAATCGGTTTTCAGTTAAACCCGGCGGGGCTGAACTTGTTTGCGAATTGGTGACCGAAGATAAAGGCGCTACGTTTCGCCTTGAGGATTTGAGCAGCGGCAAACCGTTGCTCGCGACTAGCGTTGCTGGCCTGGCTGTGGGTTCGGATTATGCCGTTGGAAATTTCGGCGCGAAAAGTGTCGCAGAAATCATCTTTTACAAGCCGGGTGAAAATAGTGTGAAAGTGAGCGCGGTCGACGGCTCCAGCGCGGGAAAATTTCAGCTCGGCAAACAGGTCGCCTTCGATTTGAAGGAGCCGGTCCAAAGTGTGTTCACACTCGCTTCACCGAAGGGTCAAAAACTCTTTGTGATTTTCGGCAAGGGCGAAAAGGCGGGGCTGTTCGATTTCGATGGCGTCAAAGCGCCGGCCTTGATTCAGACTATCGTCTCCACGAATGAATTGCTTACCGGCGCAGCCAGTTTGGGAGACGGTATGGTAGCGTTTTCCCATCCCAGTGACGGAAAAATTTCGACGCGTTACCTTGCCTTCAAGTCGAGCGGCTCCGCTTACGCCTTCAATGCTTTCGGCAGTCTCTCGTCCCTTGCCGATAACGACAACATGACGATTCCGGACATTCATGATCGCATTGCCGCAAATAACAAGGTGAAGAGCGAAAGCGAGATGAAGCCCTACACAAATTCAATTCCCGGCACGAGCGTCACCTATGCGATGGTCCCGATTCATGGTGGCGAATTTGTCATGGGCAGTGCGGATTCCGAGGCCAATCGCAAGCCCGATGAAGCGCCGCCGCACCAAGTAAAAATCTCTCCGTTCTGGATGCAGAAATTCGAAATCACCTGGAACGAATACGAGCTGTTCATGTATCCCGATGAAGAAAAGCGCACGCGCGAAAACGCCAGGACCGACGCCAGTGGCGATAAGCTTGCTGACGCAGTCACGCATCCTTCCAAACCGTACGTCGAGATGAGTTTCGGCATGGGCAAAGATGGATTCCCGGCCATCGCGATGACCCAGCACGCTGCGAATAAATACTGCCAGTGGCTTAGCGCCAAGACCGGTGAGTTTTACCGGCTCCCGACAGAAGCCGAATGGGAATACGCTTGTCGCGCGGGCACGACTACTACTTATTTCTTTGGCACCGATGGCTCCAAACTGCCCGAATACGCCTGGTTTGAGCAAAACAGCGATTTCAAATATCAAAAGGTCGGCAAGAAGAAGCCCAATCCCTGGGGCCTTTACGATATGTACGGCAATGTCACCGAATGGGTCCTCGATCAATACGATCCTGACTTTTACAAAAAATGCGCAGGGCAGGGGACCGTCCTCGACCCATGGAACAAAGCCACTCAGCCCTATCCTCATGCTGTCCGCGGCGGTTCCTGGGATGACGAAGCGGCCATGTGCCGCAGCGCCGCCCGTCGTGGCTCCGAGCGGGCCTGGAAAATGCAGGACCCGCAATTGCCTAAGAGCGTCTGGTTCTTCTCGGATGCCCAATTCGTTGGCTTCCGCATCGTCCGGCCACTGGTCGTTCCCTCGGCCGAGCAGATGCAGAAGTATTGGACCAGTGGCGTCGAGCGGGATTAACAAACCGTAGAAGTCAAAACCAACATGTGCTGTTACGGACCCGTTTTCCGTTTTGATATGTTGGTTCTTGGAATTTGGAGCTTTTTTGGTGTTTGGGTTTTGGAGCTTGCGATTTTTACCCGCCGTTTCCCACTTGCATGATCAGTGGCCGAAGCGCTAAATTCGCCCTGAATCGTCTGACCATGCTTTCAATTATCAATCCGCAAACCAAAAACTCGAAAGGGTCTATGCAAGAGCATCCAAATTCCTCCGCGTCACCGGTTTCACGCCGGCAATTCATCAAAAGCTCATCGCTCGTGGCAGCCTCGGCGGCCGCAGCCGTCAGCTTCCCCTATGTCGCACGGGCGCAAGCCAAGCCGCCCATTAATGCTGTAATCATTGGCGTCGGCGGACGCGGTGGCGGAGCAGGCGGCAACTTCCTCGAAGCTGCCAAGAATGTCGGCGTCGAAGGAAAAATTGTCGCCGTTGCCGATTTGTTCCCCGAACAAGCCAAACGTGGACGCGACAATTTCAATGTGCCAGAAGACAAATGCTTCAGTGGATTTGATGCTTACAAGAAGGCGTTGGATGTCCCTGGTGTGAACTACGCGATTCTTGCCACCCCTCCCGGATTCCGCAACGCCCACTTTAAGGCTGCCGTCGAGGCAGGCAAAAACATTTTCACCGAGAAACCCGTCGCTGTGGACGGCCCTGGCATTCGCAATATGTATGCCGCGGCTGAACTCTCGAAGAAAAAGGGGCTCAAAGTTGCTGCCGGCACACAACGACGCCACCAGGCCGCTTACCTCGAGACGATTAAGCGAATTCACGACGGCGCAATTGGCGACATTACTTCGCTGCGCGTATATTGGGTCAACGGCGGGCCAATCTGGCACCGGGGCGATAAGGGCGATACCGATTTGGAACGGCAAATCCGCAATTGGTATCACTACATCTGGTTGTGCGGCGATCATATCTGCGAGCAGCACGTTCACAATTTGGATATCGGCAACTGGATTATGGGCGACCATCCCACTAAGTGCTGGGGCATGGGCGCGCGGCAACAACTCGACGGACAGTCAGGGGAGATTTGGGACAACTTCGCCGTCGAATACGAATACCCCGGCGGCGTGCGCATGTATAGCTACTGCGGCCAGATTAAACGAGACTGGTCATCCGTTAGCGAAGCCGTTCAGGGCACAAAAGGCACTGCGAACCCGGGTGGCAGCATTCAGCCCAAGGGCGGGCCAATGTGGCGCTATCGCGAAAAGGCGATTGATCCATACGTGCAAGAACACATGGACCTCATCAATGCCATCGTCAACGGCACTGAGTTAAATGAAGCCAAACAGGTTACTGACACGACCTTGACCGCGATCATGGGTCGCGAAGCTGCTTACAGTGGCGCGGGGGTGGATTGGGAAACGATTCTCAATTCCGATTTCACTTACGGACCTGAATTGCTGTATTCGGATTGCTCCAAAATGGAATGGGGCCCCTTCCGCACGTTGCAATCGCCAATGCCGAGCCGGCACAACATATTCAAAAGCCCGCCTGAATTGCCGATCGCAAAAGTATAACCGGTGCTCGCGAGCTCTCAACGAATTCGCGAATTGGTGAAAGTCTTTGAGCGATTCGAGCGACAGGCTCGAATCGCTCTTGCGTTTGTTTCTTTGACTGGCGTGTTGCTTTGCGCCGGTTGCCATACACCGTCTCCGTCCTCGCATCTCAACCGTTTCACTTTCAACAGCCCGCACATGGGCACGCTCTTCACGATCACTCTCTACGCGACCAACAAGACCTCCGCCGAAGCCTCCGCCGAAGCCGCGTTCCATCGCGTCGCAGCTCTGGATGAGACCATGAGCGATTACCGCGCCGACAGCGAATTGATGCGCTTATGCGACCAACCCTTCGGCACTCCAGTTCCCATCAGCAAAGACTTGTTGGACGTTTTCACTCGCTCCCAGGAAATCTCAAAACTCACCGATGGCGCATTCGATGTAACCATCGGCCCCTGCGTGCGGCTTTGGCGTTTTTCGCGAAAACGAAAAACTTTGCCCCAACCTCAAGAATTGGCGGCGGCGCGAGCAGCAGTGGACTGGAGAAATCTCCGCCTTGATTCTCGCGCCCGCACCGCAACCTTGCTTTTACCCAACATGCGCCTTGACCTGGGAGGAATCGGGAAAGGGTACGCAGCGGACGAGGCGCTCAAAATATTGAATGGCAGAGGAATTAATCGCGCGCTCGTCGCGGCCAGTGGGGACATTGCAATCGGCGATCCTCCGCCAGGTGAGCCGGGCTGGAAAATCGGAATGACCGCCATTGATATCCGAACGAATGATTCCGCTGGCACACTCTTGCTTCACAACTGCGGCGTCTCAACCTCCGGAGATACCGAACAGTTTGTCGAAATCGACGGCATCCGTTACTCTCATATTGTTGACCCCGTTACCTGTCTCGGCCGCACCAACCGCATTCAAGACACGGTCATTGCGCCAAATGCCACAACCACGGACGGCCTTGATACGGCTTTGAACGTGATGGGGGTCGACCGCGGCCTTCGCCTGATCGATTCTTTAGCCTATAGTGCGGCTTATTTCCTCACCAAAGAAAACGGAGAAACAAAAGCGTTCCCCTCTCGTCGCTTTCGGCGGATTCATCCGGCTCCCATTCCCGTTCCATAACTATCAAATAGTCAAACCACACAAAAGGGGACTTCTTTTCGTGTGTTTCGAGTATTTCGCGGTTTCATTGCTTCATTCCTCCTTTACACGTGCCTCGGCAAAGTCTAAAAACAATGCATCATGCGCGGAGATTTGTTTGTTTGGTTGATTGTCGTCTTAATCGCGGTCGGCATCGTGATAACGTTGGTTTCCCAACTTTCGCCCGATGCGCGGCTCAGGCGGCGACGACGCAAGAGTCATAGCCGCATTGTCTCCAAATCAACGCGGCACTCGGTCAAATTCAGCGTCAAGCCGCCCAAAGAGTAATCGTAGTCAATGAGGTGACTGCAATTTCCACTGCCCTCCAACCTGCTGAAAAAGGATAAGTTCTCCGGGAACGTCTGGTGCGATTTGGACTTCAAGCGTCACGTCATCGTCGTCACTTTGTCGGCGTCCGGCAATTTTGAAGAAGGGCGGTAGATGTCTATCTTTGAAGAATTCCGGGGCAGAGCGAGATTCTTTTCTGAGCGAATCTGCAATTTCTTTCGCCACGTCCGGCCTGATCGTCTCCAGAAATTTTGCCAAATCCTGGTTCTGCACTGCCCAAAATGCGGATTGCAGCGTATCCTCAGGAGTGTTGCAACCGACCCATTTGGTTTCCGACACCCTGATGTAACCCACGCCGGCTAACTGCGCCCGTGTGTCGTTCGTCCGCCGATTTTCAAGCTGTAACCGAAGCTTCCCATTTTCGCCTCGCACGCCGGACAATTCCCTTTGCTGTTGCGACAGTCGCGCAACTTCGGCTCGCAATTGAAGCAATTCGCGAGGTGCTTCCGGCGTCGGAGATGGAGTTGCGATGGTTTCTGGAACCGGAGTGTTTGCTGCCAATTTTCCAGCTTCGAGCTGTCGCTGTTCTCCCCGCAATTCCGAGAGTTGGCGTCCCTGCGAAATGGCTCCCCAAAATACTCCGGCGAATGTCACAACCAGCAGAATTGTGATTAACCAGCGGGCGCTCATGGGTTTTGGTTGGGAGCTGTCGCGTCTGGTAGAATGCCGTATCGTCTGCGATACATTTCCATCTGCTCCTGTGTCATTCCAGGCGGTGGCGCGGCTGCTTGAGGCGTAGGTGATACGGGCTGCGGCTGCGGCGGCATTTCGAGGTAAAGTTTCCCATCCCGATCGACCAGCCAGTCCGGATGATTCTTGCCAACGTTGCCTTGAACACTTCCGTCACACATACCGATGTGCCCATGAATCGGGCAGCGCACTGAAATACGGTTCGGCTCGCGGTCAGCCTCTTTTTCATTCGGCACCAGAAATTCGTAAGAACAATTCGCCATCGTGAACGACGACCAATCAGTCGCAGCCTGCCGGCTCGTGTCCGCAGGGCAAAACAGCACCTTCGGAGTGGACAATTCATTGCTCATACAAAGCACGTTCGGCGGATTGCTATCATTGTTATCCAGAGCCCATGTCCGGACTGCCAGCCCGAACTGTTTAAGATTGTTGATACACGCAATTGAAAGGGCTTTCTCTTTAGCTTTGGCCAGCGATTCTGTCTCTTCCGGCGTAAGCGCTAATTGAGGCGGGGCCGCCACCTGGGCGCGTAACTTTCCGTTCTCAGTTTGTAATTGTTGCAATTGCGCGATCTCAGTTTTAAGCTGGGCCACCAGTTCCCTCAGCCGATTGATTTCCTGCTGCATCTCGGCGGAAGGCTCAGCCGGAGTAGCCGTTTCCAGTCCGTTCCCCCGAGCCGCATTCGATTCAGCCGCCGTTGCCGCTTCAGACAACGCCTGGTTGCTCGCCTTCAGCTCGCGAATTTCTCCCTGTTGCACCGTCAAGACAACCGCGCATGCTAACGAGGCCGCGCCGGGGACGAGCGCCGGCCACCACCGCCGCAGCCAGCCGCCCGAAGCCGGCCTGGCCGTTGCGTTTCTCAAATTAGTTTCGGATCCCCGCGCAGGTATTTGTTCAATTAACCGCTCCTTCAAACCCGGCGGCGGTGTGAACCCTTGCGGTTTCCGCAAAAGCTTTTCGATATCTGTGTTCATCTGTGTCTACCTGCCCCGAATGCTTTCGGGGTGCGTGGTTAAAATTTTGTCTGCTCCCAATTTTCTCTGCAGTTCATCAAGCGCCTGTCTCAGCCGATACTTCACCGTGCTCGTCGCGATCCCCATCGCATCGGCCGTTTCTTGCAAGGTCAATTCCTGGTAATAATGGCAATGGACGGTCGCACGGAGGTCCGATTCCAATCGCTCGACCTGCCTGTATAAGGTGGCTCTCATATCTGCCGAAGCTGCCTCTTCATCCGGCTGAGAATTGGCGCTTTCATGCGTGTCCCACCATCCGCTCGGACGTGCCTCGGTGCGCCCATTGGCCCGGCGCCAATCCACATAAACGTGATACGCGATGCCGTGAATCCACGACGAAACCGAAGACCGCTCGGCGAAACTCGATAATCGTTGCCACACCCGGCCAAACGTTTGCTGAGTGAGGTCCGCCGCATCCGCCTCGTTGGCGGTAAGCCGGCGCAAAAAGTTATAGACGCGACCATAGAACAATTCGATCAGTTGGACCGCAGCAGCACTGTCGCCACTACGGAACGCTCGCACCAGTTGACTGGCATCGGGTTCCATCACTTATCACCTATTTAGTCGTTTGAACGGGAGCAAGTGGACAATAATATCTTCGGTTTTTGGGATTCGTCCGGCTTATTTCGACAGGGACGCGGCTCACCTGTCACGAAATGGTAATGGGAAATCGGGAGATTCGAGAGGGCGTCACCACGGGGTGCTGCAAGCGCGATTCTCGAGCGGCGGTGAACTTTTTGGGTTCCTGGTTGATTTAAGTAGAATGGCGATTTGAGCCAGGAAAAGGTTGGTGGAGATGGGTCGTAGATGGGTGGAGGGGTGGAGATGGGTGGAGATGGGTGGAGATGGGTGAGTTGACGAAGTTCCAGGTTCGAAGCCCGAACCTCGAATTCCCTTCTCTGCTCGACTGTTTCCAGTGTTCATCATTCTACTTCTCTTTCTCGTCCGACCGGCGGTTGAGATCACGGTCCTTCTACCTTAAGGAAAGAATTTCAAATTTAGAGGGGTTGTAAAAAGTTAAGTCGCGTAATGAGAATGGTTTAACCCGGATTTTCGATTTCAAATTATGCCTGATAAAGAACGGCTGGCGCCCACGCGCCTCCTGGTCAAAAAGCGGTTCTTCGCTGTTTTCAGGGTACGGTCTTCGCTTTCGTTTGCGTACGCAGCCATCGCAGACTTGGCCGACAGTCGTCGCTGAACAATTCATTCAGCAACCCCTGAGCGTCGACCAGTTTACCGTTGATTTTTATTTCATTTATCGCGCTCCCGAATCCGGTCACCGCCGGAGGCTGTCAAACCCATTTCGGCCCGGCGCGACTGCTCGCAGCGCAGCCAGGCAGCCAAATCAAACCGTTTGAAGATTCGTGCGACTTGATGCAAACTCGCGACTCCATGCCCAGCGCAACGACCAATTCAGGCATCCGGGATAACCACCGCCGCGGGTTGGTTGCCGATTTCCTGAAAGCGAAGATCAAAGGAGGTTCCCGCCTCTCAGTTGTCTCGGCTTATTTCACCATTTACGCCTACGACGCGCTGCGCGAGCACCTCGACCAAATTGACCATCTCGATTTCCTGTTTGGGGAGCCACGTTTCATCGCTTCGCTCGACCCGGCAAAGACCGACAAGAAGTCCTTCAAAATTGAAGACGAAGGGCTGCAACTCGCCAACCGCCTTGAACAAAAGCGGGTAGCCCGCGACTGCGCGGAATGGATTCGCCAGAAGGTGGACATCAAATCCATCCGCCGCGCCCAACTGCTGCACGGCAAAATGTACCACATCGCCAACAACGGCGTGGACGACGCCATTCTCGGCAGTTCCAATTTCACCGTGCGCGGCCTTGGCCTGGCCGCCGGGGGCAACAACATCGAGTTAAATCTGGAAGTTGACGGCGGGCGCGACCGCCGCGACCTGAAAACCTGGTTCGACGAGCTCTGGAACGACCCCGAGTTGGTGGAAGACGTGAAGCAGGAGGTCCTGCTTTACCTCAATCAGCTTTACCAGAACCGCGCCCCCGAGTTCATCTATTTCAAAACCCTCTTCCACATTTTTGAAAGCTTCATCGCCGATCAGGAAAAGGGTGGCTTGCTCGACCAGGACATCAGAATCGTTGACACGGACATCTGGAAAGCCCTTTACGAGTTCCAGCGGGACGGAGTCAAGGGCGCCATCAACAAGATTCTTAAGCACAACGGCTGCATCCTGGCTGACAGCGTCGGCTTGGGCAAAACCTTCGAAGCCCTGGCCGTCATCAAATACTTCGAACTCAAAAACGACAAAGTACTGGTTCTCTGTCCAAAAAAACTCAAGGAGAACTGGACGGTTTACCAGGCGCACATCAACAGCCAGCTCAACCCCTTCCTTGGGGACAGATTTGGATACACCGTACTGGCACACACCGATTTGAGCCGCGAGACCGGAGACGCCGACGGTATCAATTTGGCGACTTTCAATTGGGGCAATTTCAACCTCGTTGTCATTGATGAATCTCACAACTTCCGCAACAACACCCCCGGAAGACGCGACGAGAACGGAGTTCTCATCAGCAAGAGCCGTTACCAACGCCTGATGGATGACATCGTCAAAAGCGGCGTGAAAACCAAAGTCCTCCTGCTTTCCGCCACCCCGGTCAACAACGACCTCCGAGACCTCCGCAACCAAATCTATTTTCTCACCGAAAATAAGGATGACGCTTTCAAGGACACCATCGGCGTTGGCAGTTTGAAGGAAACTCTGGCCGCCGCCCAAAAGACCTTCACCATCTGGGCAGGAAAACAGTCCGGCGATCGCAAAACCAAAGACCTGCTCGATAAACTTAGTTCCGCGTTCTTCAAACTGCTCGACGAACTGACTATCGCCCGTTCCCGGAAGCATATTCAGCGCTTCTACCAGAGTAGCATCGCGGAGCTTGGCGGCTTCCCGAAGCGCCAGAAGCCCATTTCCATTTATGCCGAAATCGACCTTCAGCGCCGTTTCCTCAGTTACGACAAACTGAACGACGAAATTGACGGTTACCAGCTTTCGCTGTTTGCACCATCGCGTTACCTCAAACAGGAGTTCAAACTGCTGCCGCTTTACCAAACCCACTCCGGCGATCCGTTCAGCCAGGCTGACCGCGAAAAGTTCCTCGTCGGCATGATGAAGGTGAATTTCCTCAAGCGACTCGAAAGTTCCGTCGAGTCATTTGAAATCACCATGGGCCGGACCATCGGCAAGATCGAAGACCTGGAGCGGAAGATTCGGAATTATCAAGCCACGCCCAGTCAGAACCCGGAATCGGAAGAACTCGAGCTGAACATCGAAATGCCCGAAGCGGAGGAAGGAGCCGAGGACCCGAGGGAAGTGGGCGGCAAGTTCAAGTATCGTTTGGAGCATCTCCATCTCGACAAGTGGCTGAAAGACCTCCAGCGGGACAAGCAGCAACTGAGCCTGCTCCACTCCTCTGCCGAGGCCGTTACTCCGGAGCGCGACGCGAAGCTCAAAGAGTTGAAACAACTCATCGAGCGCAAGGTGAAGGACCCGACCACCGACAAGAACAACAAGCCAAACAAGAAGGTGCTCGTATTCACCGCCTTTGCTGACACCGCCGCATATCTGTTCAATGCGTTGAAATCCTGGGCGCACCAGGAACTTGGCATTCACATCGCCTTGGTCACCGGCGGCGGGGGCAACCACAGCACGTTCGGCAAAACCGACTTCAACCAAATCCTCACCAACTTTTCCCCGCGCTCGAAAAACCGCGACAAAATTCCGTCCATGCCCCAGGACAGCGAGATTGATTTGCTGATCGCCACGGACTGCATTTCCGAGGGCCAAAACCTTCAAGACTGCGATTTCCTCGTCAATTACGACATCCATTGGAATCCCGTCCGCATCATCCAGCGCTTTGGCCGCATTGACCGGATCGGCAGTGTGAACCACACAGTTCAACTGGTAAATTTCTGGCCCACGCAGGATCTTGAGAAATACGTCAATCTCAAGAACCGTGTCGAAGCCCGCATGGCGCTCGTGGATATTTCCGCCACTTTCGACGACAACCTCCTCAAGACTGATGAGATTGAAGAACTCATTCACGAGGACATGCGGTACCGCGACAAGCAACTTCTGAAATTGCGCGAGGAAGTCCTCGACCTTGAAGATTTCAGCGAAAGTGTGGCCCTGAACGAGTTCACCCTCGACGACTTCCGCATCGAACTCAGCAATTACATCGAAGCCAACCGCCAACTGCTCGAAGACGCTCCGCTCGGTCTATACGCCGTCGTGCCGCCCCACCCCGAACACCAGGTCATTGCTCCCGGCGTGATTTTCTGTTTGAAACAATCCGGCGAAGCCAAACGCGGCGACACCGTTAACCCCCTCCAGCCGTATTATCTCACCTACGTTCGCGACGACGGCACCGTTCGTTTCGGCTTTGCCCAACCCAAACAGATTCTCGAAATCTATCGCCTGCTCTGCGCCGGAAAGACCGCCGCGTACCAGCAGCTTTGCAACCTCTTCGATGCCCAAACGATCAACGGCGCCGACATGGCGCCCTACACCAGGCTGCTCGATGCCGCCGTGGCCTCCATCGCCAGAACATTCCAGAAGCGAGTCGCCGCCGGCCTGCAATCGGGGCGGGACTTCGTCATCCCCAACCAGCACGAGCAAGCGCGGGAGACGACGGACTTTGAACTCATCACCTGGCTCGTCATTAAAGCGCCATTATGAATCCACCCACCGACATTTTGCCACCCGACACGATTGCACTACTCATTCGCTCCATTCGCGGTCAACGGGTGATCCTGGATGCGGACCTGGCGGGTTTGTACGGTGTCCCAACCTTCCGTTTCAATGAGGCCGTCAAAAGGAATCTCGCGCGGTTTCCGGAGGATTTCATGTTCCGCCTCAACAAAGACGAATGGACAGAACTTCAGTCTTTAAGATCGCAATATGCGATGTTAAAGACTGGCCGAGGGCAACACCGCAAGTACGCTCCGCTGGCCTTCACCGAGCACGGCGCGCTTATGGCTGCAAACATCCTCAACAGCCCTCGGGCCGTGTCCATGAGCCTCTACGTCATCCGCGCCTTCGTCAAAATGCGCGAGGATCTCGCCGCCAATGCCGCCATCCTCAAGCGCCTGGCCGAAATTGATAAAACCCTCCTGCTTCAAGACGGCGCCCTGCGCGACATCTACCAGAAACTCCGTCCGCTGCTGGACCCGCCGCCCGTCCCGCCCAAACCTGAAATCGGGTTCCACATCAAAGAAGACGCCGTGCCGTACCGAATCAAGAGAAAGCTGCTTCGCCCATGACCCCGGAGCCCACCAACGATCCATCCTCCTCCCCCTCTGTTGGCTCTGTTTCCTCCTGTAAAATCCGTGTCCATCAGCGTTCATCCGTGGTTGAATTCATTCGATTGCAGTTTTCCACTGTGCGAGCTTTGCGTTCTTTCGCGGCTAAAATTTCCCTTCCGAAATGAACGACCTCGAAACCAAGCGCGGCATCGAGAACTCGCTCAAGAGCTTTGCCAACAAACCGCTTGTTCATGCCGCCACCGCGCTCTTTGAATCGCTCGGCTACAAGAGCCAGAAGCGCATCATTCTCGAACCGAACACGGCGCAAACCTTCACCGAAACCTTCGCCAAAGGGAAACCACTTAATCCCGGCCACGCGCTCCTCACCGACTGGCAGTCTGTCGATTTTCTTTTTCAGCTCACAGACGAGGAGGTTCACGCTGCCGCGCAAGGCAACCAGCAATTCCTTTTCGAGAGCAAAGGCAAATACAACGGCGCGGCCATCGAATCCTACCTGTTCTTCGCCATCACGCTCACCACGCGGGACTACACCCGAACCGAACTTTCCGGCATCACCCGCGCCGTGAACCGCCTGTTCCCCATGCCCGCCATGCTCCTTTTCCGGCATGGCGAAACCCTCACCCTCGCCGTCATCAACCGCCGCTTGCACAAGCGCGACGAGTCCAGGGACGTGCTGGAAAAGGTCACGCTCATCAAAGACATCCGGTTCGCGTCACCGCACCGGGCGCACGTTGAAATCCTGCATGACCTTTCGTTCGACGCGCTTCGCGAAAAGCACGATTTCGCCAACTTCGTCGCGCTTCACGCCGCGTGGCAGAAGGCGCTCGACAGCTCCGAACTCAACAAACGTTTCTTCCTCGAAGTCGCCAACTGGTACTTTTGGGCACTTCATCACGCCGAGTTCCCCAAGGACGCGCCCAAGCAGGACGGCAAGGATCACATCAGCGTCATTCGCCTCATCACCCGGCTCATGTTTGTTTGGTTCATCAAGGAGAAACGGCTCGTTCCCGATGACCTCTTTGATGAACGCAAACTCCCGCAAATCCTCAACGGATTTGCTCCGGCCAAAACCACCGACAAGGAATCCGTTTTCTACCGGGCCATCCTGCAAAACCTTTTCTTCGCCACGCTCAACACCGAAATGGATAAGCGCGGCTGGACAAAGGAAGAACAGAATTTCATGGCCCACAGCCTTTATCGCTTCCGCGAATCCTTTCAAAAGCCGAACGAAGCCCTTGACCTGTTCAAAAACATTCCGTTCTTGAACGGCGGCTTGTTTGAGTGCCTGGACAAGGACAACGGCGAGAACGCCAAGCCCCGTTACACCCGCATTGATGGCTTTTCCCGTCGCGAGGACAGCCAGCCCGTCATGCCAGATTTTCTTTTCTTCGGCCCGGAACGCGACGTGGATTTGAGCGCGGAATACGACGACAACAAGTTCAAGAAGGTCAAGGTGCGCGGCCTCATCCACACGCTGAACCACTACAAGTTTACCGTTACTGAAAACACCCCCATCGAGGAAGAAATCGCGCTGGACCCGGAGCTATCCGGTAAGGTCTTTGAAAATCTGCTCGCGGCCTACAACCCTGAGACCGGCGCCACGGCCCGCAAACAGACCGGCTCGTTCTACACCCCGCGCGAGATCGTCAACTATATGGTGGACGAGGCCCTGATCGCCTGCCTGAAAACAAAATTGGAAGCCGCGCTGCCGTCGGCGAAGGACGTGGAAGACCGCCTCCGCCACTTGTTCGCCTACAACAACGAACCGCACCAATTCACCCCGGCGGGGCGGCGAATACATACATTACGGTGATTGGCTTTGGTGTCACCGTGAACGCCGCTTTTTCGATGAGCCGAAGATATTACTGCACGCCATGAGGAACAAAGGTCTTAAGCGCCGCCTTGTTGGTGTTTACGACGACGAGGCGTATTACAATGCACACAACTTGGCTAACATTATCGCGCGCAAAGATTCCGGATACGACCTCAAATACATTTTGGGAATCTTTAATTGTTCCTTGATCAATTTCTGGTATCGGAATCACTTTCCAAACGTAAACATCAATCCTGGTGACTTTCGCGAAATCCCTGTCAAAAAAGCATCCGAAGGTCAGCAAGCGCAAGTGGTCAAAGTGGTTAATCAGATTCTTTCCAAGAAGAAGAACCCGGAAGCCGACACGACCTCGTTAGAGCGAGAGATAGACCAAGAGGTTTACGCCCTCTATGGTCTGACGCCGGAGGAAATCAAAATCGTGGAAGGAGCGAGCCAATGAGACAGAGCCGAGAAACCGGAGCGGAAGCCGCCAGATTCGGCCACAAGGCGGCGGCCCTCATCGCCGAACAAATCGGCGCAAAGAAGCTGACGCGCAACAGCAACGAATTTCATTGGAACGGCAATCGCGTCACCATCCGCACCGCTAGGCAGGGCAACAACCAGGTCGGCGTCCTCTACGACATGCTGAAGCGTGTGCAATCCGTCATCGGCGCATTTGAGACCACGCCGAACGATTTCGAGCTGCTTTCCCTGTCGCCGGAGATTTTCCAATCCGAAATGCGCGACTCAAAAACTGGCACCGGTCGCGTCGGGTTGGTTCGGAAAAGCGTTTTCGCTGAAAAGGGAAAGGCCGTTGGCCGCGTGAGTCTCACAAGCAGCCCCTAAACCATCTACCCTATGCCACGCCTTCACAAATACCGCGAACGGAACGCCTGCTATGTCCTCACCGCCATTCGCGGCGCGGTCATCACCTACCAGCTCACGCCCGAAGGGGAGCGCAGGTTGACCACCGCCGGCGTTGCGCCCGGAAACCAATTCCAGCGAGCCCTGCTCCTGGACCTTTACCGCACCGGCGACGCGTTCACGCGCGGCAGCGGTGTTGACGATCCGGCGCTGGCCGGCGCCAGCCAGTTGGAAATGGACTTCGCCAACGATCCTGACCCCGAAACCGCTTTCCCCGCGTGCGACGTATGCAAGAGCGTCAACGACCTCCATCTCACCCTCACCGGCAGCCCGGAGGACCTAATCGCCCAACTGCAATGCGCCGTCTGCCGCGCCGTCGTTCCTGCCGCCAGGCCGGACACCAGCATCCCCGTCTCGCTGCTTTCCCGGCCAATCCTCTCGCGGCTCCTCCAGATGAAGCCCGTAACCGGGAAGGGGAAGAACGTGAAGCAGTTCGAAGAATTGCTCCACGCCGAGTTCGAGTCCAAATGGGAAGCGTTGCGCAACAAGCCGCGTACATCGCAGGGCTCGCTGCTCGCCCCGCCCTCCGGCGGCGAGCTAAAACTTTAGCCCCGTCAGGCATATATGGCCCAGACCATCACCCAACTCGTCCAAGCAATAACCCCGGACCCCTGGCGCGGCAAAGAAGGCTTCACCCAGGACATTGAGTTCTCCAATCGCCAGATTCTGGACGCTGCCAAGTCGGACGAAGACATCTCTCGCGCGCTTCGCGATTTGCTTGAGGAAAATCAACCCTGCCTCTTCGGCCGCCTGGCCGCCGGCAAATTGGACCTCCTCAGCTTCTGCATTCTCACCGAGTTGGACCTCTCCCAAAACGACGCTTACATCAAAGCGAAAATTGAGCGACACAGGCTCCTTTGGAAAATCGAAGCCGTCCAGGGCTTGCGCAGCGGGTTCATCATCCTGGCCGCGTCCCCCGCATTCTCCGAGCCGAGCCAAACGCCGCGATGATTGCACTCGCGAAGCGCCTCTGCTTCCTTTACCTCCGCGAGGAAATTGTTGAGGACGAAATCTACACTGACAGGCTGACACTCGAAATCCCCGAGAACCCAGGCAAAGCGAGCCGGAACCCCTGCTTCGAATGGCGGGTCGGGGTGAATTTCTTCGCGCCGGCAGGCGACAAGCGCTGGTGGCACGACCACCGGATCCCGGGAGGGCTGGCCTTCTACGCCTCTGCGCTTGAGGTAGTCGTGCTTTGCCACCATCGCTGAAAGTCTCAAGATCCGTTCCGCCAATTTTTTCGCTCGCGTGGCTTCGGATTAAGGCGTGGTGTCGCGCAATCGATAGGACCGGTTTGAATAAGAAGGCGCGGCCGTATCGGTGTAGGTAATTGCGCCTGTGGAATCGGCTGTCACATTGCCCAAAACCGTCCAGGACTTGAGATCCTGACTGCCCTGCACTTCATACTGATGTCCCGCTTGCCCCACCGCCAGGAGGCTGATGGTCCGGTCAGGCAACGCAATGGCCTGCAGGAGCGAAGTGGGAGGCGCAATTGTGAAAGATTGCAATTGTGTATCGGGCTCGCGGCCACGAACGTAAAGTTGATGATCCCCAGCCGTAAGAGTGAAGATTTTGGGCGAAAACTGTGAAGAAGTCGGCGTCCCATTACCGCGCCAGTTCGCGGTCAGATTTGTAAATCCCGAGGTTACCGGAATGTCCCAAATCATATACGGATCAGTTGGTTCGCCGTCTATATTGACGTACAATGAGTTTTCCGCATCGCTGGGCGCGTCTAACATGGCAGAGACGGTATAGTTTCCTGGGATATCGATTGTAAAAACGTAGACCCCTTCGCCACTGCCCAACAGAGGGGTGAGCAGAGGTTGCGACACAATTCCGTTCAACGCGACAAATGGCGTGGTGAGAACTCCGGAATCCGCGGCGAAAGTTCGAGGATGATGCACCGGGCGGCCGGAAGTTACTGTGACGCCAACGGCCGGTGTGTCCAGAGTCAGTCCGGCATCATAGACGAGCCGGGCAGAATAGGAGTAAGCGCCCGCTTTGACGTTCTGCAAATCGGTCGCAAATGGCGCGGCTGAAACCTCGGTAGCGACCGTCCCATTGCCGAGAAATTGCACTTTCGTAATTGTATGGCCATTGGCAGTCACATTCGCGGCGAGATGAATGGTTGCCGGAGCACTATAGGCCGCACCATTGGCGGGCGAAGTCAATGTAATCACCGGGCCACTGATCGCCGGCACCGTATAACTAATCTCCGACGAGTCATCACTCTCGACGCCGCTGCTATTGTATGCCGTTACCGCAAAATAATACGTCTTGCCGACAGTCAGCGTTGAGACGGTCTCCTGGGTTGCGGCGCCGGCATCAGCGGAATTGGTGTAAACCCGAGTGGCCCCGCCTTGATAGACTTTGTAGCCCGCGACGCCGCTGACCGGGTCCCAGGCTAAAGTGACTGACTGCGCCTGCGCCGCGCTGGCGAACGTGGTGGCCAAAAGAACCAGCATTGAGCAAAAGTTTACGACGAACCGATTGCCTGTCCGAGTAAACAGTTGCTCCCGAGTTTGAGAAAACAACTTCATTCCCCCATACTGTCGCGTAGTTGGGGTGTGGCCTGCGACTAGGACGTTCCTGGAGAATCCTAGGAAAACTCCTAGGAGAAAATCTTGAAGCGTTAAAGCGTTGGACGAACCTGGCGGCCAGGGTCACAACGTCATGGAGATTCTGAGCGGGATAAATCCGAACGAGCAGCCTTACTTAAAATCGATTTCAACAAGACTAAGCCGCCCGGGACTTTTCAGATAACCGAAAACCAATTCAATGGCCCCATATTGCGCGTGATAAATTCCCGAGGCGGATTTTGGCGTTTGCAAACCCAGTTCTTTGATGGAGGCGAGTGTGATCGCATCCGTGCCGGCGCCCACGAACTGATTGTTGATTTTCAAGGTGCCGACGAATGCGTTCCTGGTTCCAGCAGCGCCGTCACTGGCATCGAAATCCAGGACGATGGAATAATGTCCTGAATCTTTGGGCGAATAAACCAGCAATCCGCAGGTGTCGTAAGCATATATGACTTGATTGACCTTCTCGACCTGGTTGGTCCGCGTTGGCGCGCCAAGGACTGTGAAGATGCGGGCTAAAAAGTTTTCGCTACTGATCGAGTTGCCGCACAAGCGCAATCCATCCGCCTTAACTTCAAGTGAAATGGACTTCGGAGCCAGGCCTGGGCGTGATTCCACCTGCTTGCTTCCAGTCGCAGCAGTGCCCGTGTTATCGGCGGCTTGTGAGTGATCTTGCTCGAGCGAGTCAGCCGTGTGGGACTTCCGGCTGATCAGGACGAATGCAGCGATGCATACAGCACTGGCCGTCAGAGCGACTATTGTAAACCACGGAAATGCACTTGCTTTGCGCTGTTTCGACCGCGAGTCCTCCGAGCGCTTGGCGGGCAAATCTGTCCGGCTGTGTTTAGATTCGACGGCTGTGCCCTCTTTTGCAGCCGGGTTTGGACCGAGATTGATCTTGAGGGGCTTGTCAGGCTGTACCGCTTTACCGGATTGAAGATCGGCAACCAGTTGGGTGGCACGGTTCGAATCAATACCGCGGTAAGTCAATGCGGCGACAATCTCATTCGTGGAGCGGCCCGCATCGAGTAATTGGCGGGCCAGGTCAATGTCGCATTGGAGGATGTCGTGAGTCATTTCGCCACAGTCTCAAGTGCAAGTTGGACGGGATTGGAGCGAAGCGCGAGTAAAAACGGCCTTATGCGGGGCCCCGTCACTTACCCGTGAATGAGCATCTGAATGGTATCGGGCAAATGCTTGGCGACTTCCGTGACGACGTCACCGCGCAACAACGCAGCGAGGGCGCTGCGCTGCGGCGCGCCGAGAATGAGCAAATCGATTCCGAGCGTGGCAGACAAATCAAGCACGGAGGTGGCGACGTCGTCACTGACGGCATAGACCGGAAGCATTCGCACCCCGGCCGCGGTTGCCAATTCCTTCATGCCGTACAGGATCTCGGCGGCAGGCCGATCGTTTTGCCACTTCGCCGGTTCGGGCCGGGCTGCCGGACTGGGCATGCTAACTGAGACGAGGCGAACGTACAGGACGTAAAGGATCGCGCCGCGCAGCCGGGCTTCTTCGAGCGCAAAATGCAAGACAGGAGTCCAGCCGCGCGCGGCGACCATGATGGCCTCGACTTGAGTCTGTTGAGGGGGGGGCGGAGGGGGAGCCGCTGGAGTGGCGGGATTTTCTGGCGCGGCCAATTCACCCGATGGAGCAACCACGCCTCGTTGAGCAACTGCGCGGAGTGCGAAGCCACTCAACAGAATACAGATGATGAAGAACAGTGCGTTGGGTTTCGTTTTTGCCAGGGTCAACTCGACTGCCAGGAGTATCAACGCTGTGAAAATCATGACTCCCCGCTCGTTCCAGCGCAGCCCAAGACTGCGGTTGAAAATGCAGGAACCGAGGTTGACCGTGATGGCTCCAACGACACCGATGGCATAGAGCTCCATCAATGAAATTTGATCGGGCGAAAAAGCCACGACCAGGAGCGGCAAGGCGGTGGCAATGAGGACCGGCACCCACGGGACGCCGTAAGGATTGAGCTTGGCAAAATCGCGCGGCATTTCACCGTCCCGCGCCAGAAGGTACAACAGCCCGATCAGAGCGACGATGGCGGTGTTCACTGCGCTCAAGAGCAGCAAACCGACAATCAAAGCTGTGAGGATGCCGAAGACTCGTCCAAACACAGGGCCGAACGCCATATTTCCGTATTGTTCGGCGAGGACCGTGAGCATGTCGTCCCAGCGCTCGAGTAAAACTGCTTTCAAATCGGGCGAGAGCGAGAGCATGGCCCAGCCAAGCAAGGAGGTGCCCAGGACAACCTCGACCGCTACAAGAAGGATGGCCTTGCTGGCGGTACGCCTGACTACTGGAAGGTCCGTCGTCGCGCCGGGGTCGAGCTTCATGACACCGGTGAGGTTCGCGATGGCCTCGACGCCGCTCAACGCGAGGATCACGCCCACAAATGCAGTCCAGTTGTGCTCGAAGCTTTTATGAGAAGGTTGGAGGTGGATGAAAGTTAAATGCGGAGCGCTGAACATTGCGATGAAGAAGACGACGACCACAGTAGGAATTGCCAGCGCAACTGCCATGCTGCCGCTATGTTTAGGGCCGAAAAAGTTAATGGCGCCGACGGCGATGATTAGGCCGGCGGTGGCGATCGCAATATGCTGTTTGGGAGCATGGAAGTAAGCCATAGCGGACCAACCGCTGAGGGAGGCGGTTACGGTCAGATCCGCGACCAGGAGAAGTGAGCCAAGGACGGCCAGGACGCGGCTCTGCATGCGGGCGGACGAATAGACGCCGCCGCCGTCGGGGAAATGCCGGCAGACGATGACGTAATTGTAACCGACGAGAGCGGTTAGTGCGCAAACAGCCAGAATGATCGGAAAGGAGGCGTATTGGGTAGCCAGAAAAGCCGCGCCAATGACGTAGGCTTTGCTGGTGCCCCAATCTCCGTAGAGCAGCGCGGCGGCGCGGGCCCAACCGACGTTGCGCGGACGATGGTGACCGTCTGGGTTCATCGAACCAAGCCGCTGGCGACCGCTTCGAAAGGACGAAGTGTTTTGATGGGCGAAGATGTTCCGGTGTTTGGGGGGTCTGTCAAGGTGGGAAAGAGATCACCGCCGATCGGTTAGGGATCGGCTGGAATGGGTGTTGATTGGATTGGTTGTGTGTTTGAGGCGAAGACACAAAACATCGAACTCTAAACGGGGACGAGGAAAGGGTAGCCTCCCCCCTGTACAGGGTGCTACCCCGAAACCCTTCTGGGCTACAACGCCACGCCCGCTGTGATGAAGTCGAGATCCAGGGTGCTACAAAGTGCAACACGGGGTGCTACAAACCATCGAGCCCGGAGTTTTCAGTTCTGTTTATCGTTTAAGACTGGCCTGGCGTTGGCGAAGTTGGCGAAACAGGATTGTGCCGTAGCCGAGCACAACTCCGCCGGAAACCCACCATTGGCTGCCGTTAACGAAGAATAGCGGGCAGATGATCTGGACGAGGACCAGAGCGATTAGGAGATAGGCAACACGCTGCCCGGAACTGGGCATGAGAGACCAGCCATTGTTTAGTTTGCCCTCTTCCTGGCGCTTCTCATTGCGACGGAGGGCGATTTGTTGAATTGTGCCAAAGGCGTACCCGATTAAGCCGCCGGCGGCGAGGGCAGCGAGGCTTCGAAAGATTTCAGTGATTTGAATATTCATGGGGATAAGCTGTTTGTTTGTTTTCGTAAGGCTGCGCGAGGTTGTGGCCCTCGCGCAGCCGTTGTAGTTATTCGGGATTAGTGGTTAATCAAGCAGTTCAGGCGTTGACCATCGGTTTTGAACTGGGTTTGCCGCTGGGCACCAACGTATCGCCTTTGAGCATCGGCGTTTCAGACTGTTTGTCCATTACCATGCCCGAGTAGCCGGGAACGCCCATTTCAGGAACATCCAGACCTTCGATCTCGTTCTCCTGGGAGACGCGGTTCCCGACCAGCGCTTCAGCGATGTAGTAGACGATGAGGGAAAGGACCGCCAGAGTGACGAAGCAGGTGGTGACGCCGATGAACTCGGCTGTCAGTTGCCCCCATCCGCCGCCATAAAAGAGTCCCTTGACGGTTCCCGGGACACCGTTCCAACCATCGCCATACGTACCATCGGCGAAAAGGCCAAGCGAGAGACAGCCCCAGGCACCGTTGACGCCGTGGACTGAAATTGCGCCGACGCAGTCATCAATGCCGATCTTGTCGAAGAAGAAGACTGACTCGACGACGAGAATACCGGCAATCAAGCCCAAGAGACTCGCACCCCCTGCGCTGACGAAAGCACAAGGCGCTGTAATTGCGACAAGGCCAGCGAGCATGCCGTTACACATCATGGATGGATCGGGTTTTTTGGTGCGAACCCACCACATCCAGAGGGTCGCGCCCACGGCGCCGGTCGCTGAGGCGAGCATCGTGTTGACTGCCACGACTGCGATGCGGAGGTCAGTACCGGCGAGGCTTGAGCCTGGATTGAAACCGAACCAACCGAACGCGAGAATAAACGTTCCGAGCATCACGAATGGAATATTGTGGGGAGTGATCGGATGCACAATTTTGCCGTTCTTATCGTATTTGCCGTAGCGAGGGCCGATCAGCCAACAGAAGATCAAGCAGATGACACCGCCTTGCATATGGACGACTGAGGAGCCGGCGAAATCCACGTGACCGTGGCCGATACCGAAGTTAACGCCCAGTTCCGCGAGCCAGCCATTACCCCAGACCCAATTGCCAAAGAGTGGATACATGATAGTTCCGATGCAGCAGCCGTAAATCATGAAGGCTGAGAACTTCCAACGTTCTGCAGCGCCACCGGTTGGAATCGTTGCCGTGGTGTCCATGAAGACCATCTGGAACAGGAAGAGCGCGAAAGCCGCCGTATCGTAACCCGCGCCCTGGAGCAGGAAGCCTTTTCCACCCAGAAGGCCGATGAATTTGCTGCCGATATGGAATCCGAGTTCGTGGTTCAAGCCCAGGTAACCACCCATTGTGGCGATGCCCCCGCCGCTCGGGCTGTTCGAGTCGGCCATGCCACCGAACATGAAGGCGAATCCACACAGATAGAATCCAAGCATCCCCATGGGATAGATCATGAAGTTCATCGACATCGTATGGCCGGCGTTTTTGGCGCGACACAAACCGGTTTCGACAAGTGCGAAACCAGCCTGCATGAACATGACGAGAAAGCCGGTGACTAACGTCCACATGAAGTTGATCGCCACGCGGTTATGGCCGACCGAGTCAGAAAGCTTTACGGCGAGCGGCTCCAGTTTTGCCTGGGCCGTGTAGTCGTCGAATGCTTTTTTGTCGTCGGCGTACTTTTTAACCTTGGCGGGATCCTTTTTGTCGTCGTCGCTTAAATCTGCGGGTGCGGTTGTGACAAAGGTTCCAGCAGGCGATTGGGCGTCGACCGACATGCCAGTAGCCGTGCCCGCCGGGTCAGGTTTTGGAGTGGTATCAGCCGGCGCGGCGTTGGTTGCCATTCCGGGCATGGCCGCCATGGCGTTGGTCGCGGCTTCGGGTGCGTTGGTAGTTTGGGCGCGTAGAGTAGCGCAGAAGCAAGCCGTGAGCAATGCTCCGGCAAATATTATTCGTTTAATCATAGTTAATTGTTTTTGTGGGGTTTGCGTTTGGGGTTAAATGGCCATTTCTCCTTTCTCTTCAGTTCGGATGCGGATGGCCTCTTCAATGTCTGAGATGAACACTTTGCCATCGCCGATCTTCCCGGTCTTGGCGGCCTTGACAATCACTGCGACGGCGTTGCCCGCTTGTGAGTCAGGCAGGACAAGTTCAATTTTAACCTTCGGAAGGAAGTCCACCGTGTACTCGCTGCCACGGTAGATCTCCGTATGGCCTTTTTGCCGGCCAAAGCCTTTGACCTCGCTTACCGTCATACCGGTAATGCCGACTTCTCCAAGAGCGTCTTTGATCTCTTCGAGTTTGAAGGGCTTAACTATCGCTTCGATTTTCTTCATGTGTTCGCTTAGCTTTCGTTTGTGAGCGAACCCCAGACCTGGCTGCTCGGGTTCCCGGGGGTGCGGGTTTTACATCGGTCTGGCACGCGTCCTTTAGCAACGGCGATGCCATGGTTTTCCGAGGTTTCCGAAGAGCTTGAATTGCAGGCATTTATCAATTTTTAATACTTTATTGAGGCATCTTTACGCCATTTTTACTTCGTTTTTCCTGTAATCTTTTATACAGTGAGCCCTTTATTGAACATTCGAATGAGCCGAGTTTGGCATCTTGATACTGGTTCCTGGCGCGGCTACGGACTGGCGTTAAGCGTATTCGCGGCAGTTACGCTGCTTAATCTGTGGCTGTTCCCGTGGATCGGTTGCGACGCAGTTGGCCTCATTTATTTGCTGGCAGTAGTATTCCAAGGATTATTTTTAAGGAGGGGGCCGGTTCTCTTCGGAACGCTGCTGACATCGTGGGGACTAAATTACTTCTTCATTCCACCCCTCTTCTCATTCGACATCCTAAGCGTTTACGACAAGATGATGTTTCCGGTATACGTCGTGGTCGGGGTGACGGTGGGCCAATTGACAGCGCGATTACGAATGCAAAAGATTGCGGAGCAAGAGCGTGAGGTAAGAACGAATTCCTTGTATTTACTTGTTCGTGAATTGGGGGATTGTGCAAACGAAACGGACATTCTTGAAAAAGCGATTTCGAGAACAAAAGAGCTGTTTAAGGCAGAAGTGGCGGCGCTCCTGACGACGAAGGACGGTAATGAATTGCTGCCGCATCGGTTGAGCACCTGGAACCCAAACGAACGCGAGCGAAAGATCGCTTTGGATTTTTTTGAGCGCAACCAGGCTGGGGAGTGCCGCATCGGTGGGGCAGTTGGATTATTTGTGCCATTAAGCGCTGGAGGGGCTCCGACCGGTATGATCGGATTGCGATGGGAGCCGGAAACGAACTTGAGTCCCGCTCAGCGAAGTCTGCTGGATAATTTTGTGCGGCAAATCGCGCTGGTGCTGGACCGACAAAGATTGCGCGACACGGAGTCGCGGACGCGGCTCTTGGCAGAGTCGGAGCGGCTTGGCCGGACGCTGCTCAGTTCGGTATCGCACGAATTGCGCACGCCTCTGGCGGCAATGACCACGGCAGCTCATACCTTGTGCGCGTCCGGACCGCTTACTGGCGCGCAGGAGAAGCTGGCTGTGGAGATCGAGACGGCTTCGGGGCGTTTAAATCGGGTGGTGGAAAGCTTGCTAAGCGCGGCCCGGTTACGATCAGGACATTTGCATCCGAAGATGGACTGGTGTGACGTTTCAGACGTGGTAAGAGTCGCATTGCGCAATGCCCGCACGTGGCTCGCTGGCCGTCAGATCCTGAATCACGTCGGTGCCGACTTGCCGCTGGTGAAAGCGGATTTTGTGCTCCTGGAGCAAGTGCTTAACAATTTGCTCCTGAACGCAGCGATGCATACGCCGGCTGGGACGCCCGTGGAGGTCAGCGCCCGAATGGAAGATAAGCAGTTAGTCATTGAAGTTGCGGATCGTGGCCCCGGAATTCCGGTCGGCCAATTGGAAAAGATTTTCGAAATATTTCAGCGTTCGCCAAATGCGAGACCGGGAGGAATGGGATTGGGCCTGGCGATTGTGAAGGGGTTTATCGAGGCGCAACGTGGAAGTGTGAGCGCGACGAATCGCCCCGGCGGAGGCGCGGCTTTTCGCTGTTCATTGCCGGCGGTGGAAAATCCGAAATTGGTGGAGGAACGTCCGTGACGACCGAAGCTGCTCCAAGTCCGCTTCGAATCCTTGCGATTGATGACGAACAGCAGATTCATCGATTGTTGACGATCGCATTGGAAGCCGAAGGTTACCGGGTGATGGTCGCGAGCGCTGGGCAGGAGGGTTTGGCTTTGGCGGCGCGGCATCGTCATGATTTGATCATTATCGATTTGGGTCTGCCGGACATCAGTGGTTTGCTCGTGCTCAAACAAATTCGGGAGTGGACGAATGTGCCGATAATCATTTTGACGGTGGAGAATTCGGAAGCGGAAAAAATTGAAGCGCTGGATGGCGGGGCAGATGATTACGTGACGAAGCCGTTCAATACCGGCGAGTTGCTTGCGCGAATACGCGCCAACCTTCGGCGATCGAACGAAACGTCCGGTGGAGAACCGATATTTCGCTCAGGCGGAGTGGAGGTGGATCTGGCGCACCGGCGGGTGACGTGCAAAGGGCAGCCGGTGAAGCTGACGGCGACAGAATATCAACTGCTGCGTTTATTTATCAAGCACGCGGGCAAGGTTTTGACCCATCGGCAAATCCTGCGGGAGGTTTGGGGAAGCGCGCACGAGGAGAGCACGCAGTATCTGCGCGTTTATTTGGCGCGGCTGAGGGAGAAATTGGAAACCGATCCCGAGGACGCCCCACTATTTGTGACCGAACCGGGAGTTGGTTACCGTTTGGTGGAAATCCAGTGCGGGTCAGATGCCGGTTGAATTGATGTCTGGATTCGAAGGATGACGAGCAAATCGGTTCAGCGGGTTGAGGCCTTTGGCATCAAGGCTCGCCAGGGCTGTCTCGCCAATGAGTTGGGCCGCCCTGTCAAAAGGCATGAGGTCGGTATTAACGACCAGATGATAGAGCAGTGGGTCGTCTAAATCGCGGTCGAAGTATTTCTTGATATAGCGCTTCCGCCCCCGATCCTCTTCACGAATTCGCCTGAGCGCGGCTTGCGATGTGAGGCCATGCGATTGCTGGAAATGTTTAACCCGGTGTTCCAATGAGCCGACGAGTCTTACGTGAAAGACATGGCCGAGATTTTCGGTAATAAGGTTGGCTCCGCGCCCGATCAAAATGACATTTCCGTCCTCGGCCAACTGGAAGATCGTCTCTGCAGTTTGCCGCACGAAAGTGGAAAAAGGAGGGTGTGCACCAAGCAGTTCCTCCATGACATCGCCGAATTCCGAGAATCGATCTTCAGGCATGAAACGGGCAAAGCGGATGGGAAGATGATGATCTTCAAGAACCTTTTCGGGGAGATTGCGATCCAGCACGTTCCAGGGGCGGGTTTTATCGAGGCCGCGTCGCTGCAAGTAATTTGCGAGCAATTCTGCGATGTCATGGGCCCCGCAACCGGATTGCCGCGAGATGGTAACGGCCAGCTTTGGCGGGGCAGATTTAGCCGCGGAGAGAGGAGGAATGACAGGGCTGAGTTGGGAACTGATAAACGGCGCACATTTATCCAGGGCGAATTGAGTATTCATTTTTTGACAAGCTAAGTGTTGGCCCCGCGCCGGATTGACCGGCGCGGGGCATGTTCAAGCTCGCAACAAACACTCTGGCTCAGTTCTTCATCTCAAAAAGCGCCCGCTCATTGAACCAGGTTTTGTTGCCGTGTCGTCCTGGGGTAACATTGATGGTTAGCTGGCCATCGCTTTGGCGGTGGCGGGGATCGTATGAGCCGAAGCACCGTGCGAAGCGGGTTTCGGGGTCAACAGGCTGCCGCCGAACGCGTCACCATGGTAACCTTCTTCACCATGCTCGGTCGTATCCAGGCCGGCGATCTCGGTTTCCGCATCCGGACGCAAGCCCATAACGGCTTTCACCGCGAATGCGATGATTGTCGTGCCGATTACGGCGAGCAGAAGCGTCAGGACGATCGCTTTGAGTTGTTCAAACACCAGCGGTTGGAAGAATGTGTCTTTCACATAATCCTTGAGGTTGGTTGCGAGATTGGCATTCGCGGAATTGCGAGCCAATGCGCCCGTGAGGAACGCGCCGAGAGTTCCACCGATCGCATGCACGCCGAAGGTGTCGAGCGCGTCGTCGTAACCGAACCAGGCTTTGACCTTGTAGCAGAAGAAGAAGGGAACGATGCCTGCGGCAACACCGATGATAAGTGCGCCTGCAGGAGTGACAAATCCGCAAGCCGGAGTAATCACGACCAGTCCCGCAACGGCTCCCGAGCAGAAACCCAGAACGCTCGGCTTGCCCTTCAACATCCACTCGGCCATTGGCCAAACAAAGGAAGCAACAGCGGTTGCAAGCGTGGTGGTGGTGAAGGCATTGGCAGCGACTACGTCGGCAGCAACTGCGCTGCCTGCGTTAAAGCCGTACCAGCCGACCCAAAGCATGCCGGTGCCGACCATGCAGAGAACCAGATTGTGAGGCGCCATGTTTTCTTTGCCGAACCCGATGCGTTTGCCGAGGATCAAGCAAAGGATGAGAGCGGACCAACCGGAAGACATGTGAACGACGGTCCCCCCGGCGAAGTCAATCGCTTTGATTTTGGCGGCCGAATTCCAGACGCCGTTCATAAATCCATCAATGCCCCAGACCATGTGGGCCAACGGAAAATAGACTACGAACATCCACAGCGTCACGAAAACGAGAATGGCGCTGAATTTCATCCGTTCGGCAATTGCACCCACGATTAGAGCGGGGGTGATGATCGCAAACATCAATTGATACATCGAGAAGACGTTGTGCGATACCCAGCCGCCGTAGTCGGTATTGGGAGTTGAATCCACACCATTGAGGAAGCTCCACCCCAAGTTTCCAAAAAACGGTTTGCCGCTGTGGAATGCGATGCTGTAGCCGCAAACGACCCAGAGAATGGTCACCAGACCAGTAATCCCAAGGCATTGGGCAAGGACTGAGAGGACGTTCTTGCGGCGCACCAGGCCGCCGTAAAACAGCGCTAGACCTGGCAGTGTCATAAACAGGACCAGGGCGGCGGAAGTCATTTGCCACGCGTTGTGACCCGGCCCCGGAGATGTGGCGAGCGCGGTAGGGGCATTGGTTTGGCGCGCGCCGTTAGTGACGTAGGCCTCCAAATCAGTCACACGGTCTTCCATTGTTGGTTTTGGCGCGGCGGCGACTGCGTTGGTAGTCGCGACGGCCGCCGGCGCATTGGTTGTGGCGGCGATAGGCGCGTTAGTATCTTCAGCCCGCACGGTTGTGCAGAGGCAAGCCGCGAGCAATGCTCCGGCAAGAAGTATTCGTTTGATCATAGTTATTGGTTATGTGGGGTTGCGTGTGTTTGTGGTTAAACGGCCAGTTCTCCTTTTTCTTCAGTACGGATGCGAATGGCTTCCTCAATGTCTGAGATGAACACTTTGCCATCGCCGATTTTGCCGGTTTTGGCGGATTTAACGATGACTGCGACGGCGCTCTCCGCTTGAGCGTCGGGCAGTACGAGTTCGATTTTGACTTTCGGAAGGAAGTCCACCGTGTACTCGCTGCCACGGTAAATTTCTGTGTGACCTTTCTGACGGCCAAAGCCCTTTACTTCACTTACCGTCATGCCGGTAATGCCGATTTCTCCAAGAGCGTCTTTGACCTCTTCGAGTTTGAAAGGCTTAACTATCGCTTCTATTTTTTTCATTTATTTAGGACTTAAGAGATTGATGCAGCGCTAAAGCACCGGCTGTGCCACGCTTTTTGTGCTGTGGCGTAAATTATTGCTGCACAACGACTTGTGTAAATGTTATTGGTTGGCGTTTATGGTCTGTTTATACCCAAAAACTCATCGTTTATTTTGTTTTAATGTGCGCTCTGTTCTATTTTATCCAGCGGGCTTATTTCGCTTCAGCCGGAGCAAGAGCGCATAAGTTTGTGGACGAGCAAGATCGCTGAATTTATGGAGGGGTTTTTGATTTCCCGTGGGCGATTCTGGCGCGGGCGCACGATTTGCTTACAAGAATGGTTTGATGGAAAACCCCTCTGTGCCATTGCTTTCCGCGGTGCCATTTGTGGCGTTGCTAGCAGCCATTGCGCTTGCGCCACTTTATTTTTCCAATTGGTGGAGCCGGCATTTTCTGAAAGTGACAATCGTGCTCGCGGCAATCCCACTCATCTATTATCTGGTTGGTCTTCACGCTCACGAACGCGTTTTTCAAACCACGAATGAATACATCAGCTTCATCTGTTTGATTGGTTCGCTGTTCGTGATTTCCGGAGGGATACATATCAACGTTAAAGGCGAAGCAACGCCGGGAGTGAACGTGCTGTTTTTGATCATTGGCGCGTTGGTCTCCAATGTCCTCGGCACGACGGGCGCTTCGATGCTGCTGATCCGCCCGTGGCTGCGGATGAACAAGTATCGGCTCACGGCGCATCATGTGATTTTTTTCATTTTTATCGTGTCGAACGTCGGAGGCAGTTTGATGCCGGTTGGAGATCCGCCGCTTTTCCTGGGTTATCTGCAAGGGGTACCGTTTTGCTGGACGGCGCGGGAGTTGTGGCCGATGTGGTTGACCGGCCTCGGGATTTTGCTGCTGATGTTTTACATCGTGGATTCGGGAAATTTTTTGAGAGCGCCCAAAGCCATTCGGGAAAAGGAGACCCGGCACGAGGATTGGCGGTTTGAGGGATTGGGGAATGTGTTTTTTCTGGCGGTCGTGCTGGGCTCGGTTTTCCTCAAACGGCCACCGGGCCTGCGAGAAGGACTGATGGTGGGCGCGGCAATTGGCTCGTGGTTTACGACTCGAAAGCAGGTCCACGAATCAAATGATTTCAACTTTGGCCCGATCAAGGAAGTGGCGATTCTCTTTGCGGGAATTTTCGCGACGATGATGCCGGCGCTGGATTGGCTTCAGTCGCATGCGGCGCATCTTGGGCAACCAACGGCGGGCTTTTTCTATTGGGGCAGCGGGGCGCTATCCAGCGTGCTCGATAACGCACCGACGTATTTGAGTTTCCTCAGCACGGCGTTTGGCGCATTTGTGACGCCGGAAGCGATAAGCGCGAAACTTCAATGTGCGGGCGTTACTGCGGAAAATGTGCAACTTGCGGTGATTCTCGGCGATCCGACCTATGCGAAGTGCTTGAAGGCAATCAGTGTTGGCTCGGTTTTCTTCGGCGCAAATACTTATATCGGCAATGGCCCGAACTTCATGGTCAAAGCGATCGCGGACCAGCAAAAGGCCCACACGCCAACTTTTTTGGGCTACGTTTTTAAATTCACGCTTCCGTTCATGCTCCCGATGCTGCTGATAGTGTGGTTGCTGTTTTTTCTTATATGATCGTACGAATGAATGTGAAACTTGGAAATCTATGGACAACATGAAATCGAAATACCTGCGAATTATGAAACAACCGAAACCGATGGCTTTAGGGTTCACTCCGGAAACGGATTGCGCCCCGATCGTCGTGGCCCACGAAATGGGCTTGTTTAAGAAATATGGAGTCGCGGTCGAGTTGCAGCGCGAGTTGAGCTGGAAGAATATCCAGGACAAGGTTACTCGCCGTCAACTCGATGCCGGGCAAGCGCCGGGGGCACTGCCGTTCCTCAGCAATCTCGGGCTCACGCCGCAGAAATGCGAATGTGTGAGCAGCATGGTGCTGAGTCTCCAGGGGAACGCGATTACGATCAGCCGCGCACTGTGGGACGAAGGAGTCCAGGATGCGGAAAGTTTGCGCGAACATATTATTCACGATAACCGGACATATACGTTTGGAGTCGGTTCCCCGCTCGGCTCGCAGTATTCGTTGCTTTGCCAATGGCTGAAGGCCGCGGATATCCCACATAATGTGAAGGTGCGGATCATGCCCGCGCCTGCGCCGCAAATGTTTCCGCTGTTGAAAATGGGCTACCTGGATGGCTACTGCATTGGCGAGCCGTGGAATTCAGTGGCGGTGCAGGCGGGCGTTGGAGTTTGCGTGGCGACGAGCGCGCAACTTGCGCCGCTGCATCCGGAAAAAGTGCTGGTGGTGAGGAGAGAGTTTGCCGAAAAGCATGCGGAAAAACATGAAGCGCTCATTGCGGCGCTGCTGGAAGCCTGCGCTTTTTGCGACCAGCCGCAAAACCGCAATCAACTCTGCGATTTGCTGGCGCTGCCGCAGTACGTTAACGCGCCAATAGAATGTTTCGAAGCGAGTCTCCTGGGACCTGCGGAATTGGGGAACAAGTCGATCCATTCCTTGCACGGATTGAATATTTTTCACCGTTACCGCGCCAATGATCCAACGACTTCAAAGGCGGCCTGGATTACCGGCAGGCTTTATGAATTTTTGAGGTGGGATGCGCGTCCAGCGGCTTTGGACACGGTCTTCCGGCGTGATATTTTCCTCCGGGCGAAAAGCAGGATAACTTCCAAGCAGGCCTCCGAAGAGATTCTCGAAGAGACGGGAAGGCGGGCGGGGCGGGTAACTGCGTGAGGGAGTGATTCAGCCTTTTGGCTTGAAAATACGAGAATTCGGGCGTATACGCAGGATATGACAGTAATGGCAGACCAACGTCGGCGGGTCACATTGCCGAAAGGCGTCCACGCCGGGGACGTCTTCAATCTTGAGGAAAAACCCGATGGCAAATTGGTCTTAACGAAACTTGCAAGTTCCGGGAAATCGAGGGTGAAGTTAATTCGCGATAAAGGCCTGGTGCTCTTATCGTCTCCCGACGTTATCACGTGGGAAGAAACGCGCAAAGCCATGGACGAGTTTCCATGAGGTATTTGCTCGATGTTTCGACGCTACTCGCGCTTCTGTGGCAAAACCATGTAAATCATTCACGCGTTCGAACTTGGGAAGCGAGCGAGCAATTAGCCGTATGTCCGATCACCGAACTCGGATTTTTACGCATTTCCACGCAGGCTTTTGGTGCAAAGATGGATGATGTGCGAAAAGTGCTCTCCACATGGCTGAGCAAGCGAAAACCGGAATTCATTCCATGCGATGAGCGCGCGCTGGCGGGCGAGAAAGCCTCCACCGGTGGAAAGACGACCGATATTTATTTGGCCAATCTGGCCCACGCCCACGCAATGATGCTCGCGACGCTCGATGAAACCATCGATCATTCTGCGGCATTTTTGATCCCGGAAACTCCTTCGACCCCATCAGGATAGGACGTTCCCATTACAAAAACTCATGGCCGTTCGTGGGCTACTTTGGGTTTCATATCCGGAATACCGAGATCGGATTTGCCGTTGCGCAGTTCGTTGAGGGCTTCTTTCGCCAAAATGGAGTAGCCGCGTTTGATCTGGTCGAGTTCGTCCTCAGAAAGTTCTTCGATGTCCAGCACAGCGTTGTGGCAGCCTTTGGCGGCGCGCAGCAGTTCGTCGAGTTTGATTTGGATGGCTTCGCTGTCACGGTTTTGGGTGTTCTGAATCAGAAACACAATCAGGAAGGTGACGATTGTGGTGGCGGTGTTGATGACGAGTTGCCACGTATCGCCGAAATGAAAGATGGGGCCAAGGATTGCCCAAATCAATATCGCGCAGAGGGCAAGGCCAAAGGCGACGGGACGCCCGGCGGCGCGTGCGGCCATCCGGGCGAAGCGCTGAAAACCGGTTCGTTCCTTTCGGGGCCGGCCATTCGGATCGCGGCTGGATTTTTTCATTGAATCATTTGTATTACGACAATCCGCTTTTGCCGCTGGTGCCGTAGCCGCGCTCGGGGGTGGGTTCCTGTTCGCGCGGATTATCTGCCTCCCCTTCGAGGAGAGCGCGAAAGCGTTCGAGGTCGCCTTCGATTCGACTCGAGAGAAGTCCCAGTGCGTCCGCAGCTTTTTCCAATGCGCTTTCCGGATCGTAATTCATTTGCAGCGTGATCAACGTATGTTCGGCATCTTTGGGCCGGAAGAATACCGCGCCGGAATTCGAAGTGTCGCTGGTGCTGCGCCATGTGATGTGATCGTTCGGGACGTGTTCGGTTATTTCCGCGTCCCATTCCTTCTTTTTTCCAGCGATTTGGGCGACCCAATGCAGACGTTTATCGTCCAATTGCTTCACTTCTTGGATGCCGTCCATAAATTCAGGAAACGCTTCGAAACGTGTCCACCGGCTATAGACGTCACTGACAGGAGCGTGAACTTCGATCGTTTTTTTGATAGTCTCCATATCAATTTACGAAAAAGGCGACCGGCCGTGCACTGGTTGCCCTGAACCTATGCGTTCGCGTGTGTTTTGTGAGAATCAAGAGTTCTCAGTCTTTCGTTTTGGGGAGCGTCTTGTCGCCCGTTCGGCCCGTCGGCTGCAATCGACTGCCAGCATCGAAATACGCCCGCCTGCCGTAATATTGATACACCTGGGATGCCCAGGTCCGATTAGACAAATTCCCCCAATTGTCCTTCGCGAAGTAAGGCGCGCCCGCAAGTTTCTCTTTGGTCAGATCGGTTGTGAGCGCTTTGCGATCCGTACTGGCCATAAGAGAACTCGGCGGCAGTGCGAGGTATTGGCTTCCTAATAAGTTTAGGATCGAATCCGGTGAAAGGATTACGTAGACGATATGACCTTGGGACAAGTCAACGGCAAGGGTGTCGACTTTCCCGAGCTCCGCGCCGCTTGAATTTTTGAGCTTCATCCCGATGAGGTCATCAGCTTTGAGGACGTTCTTATACTCCATCGTGTCGCTCGATATGGCACTTGAAGCAGCGCTCGACGCGCGGTCTGAAATGCTTTGAGCGAAATACTGATGCACCTGATTGACGAAGCTCGCTTTGCCCATTTCCTGGTCCTTATTGATTTCGCTGGTGAACTGGGGCGCGCTTTGCAGCCGCGCTTTATCCACTTTCAGGGTGATGTTGTCGTTCTGCGGCTCGTTGAAGGCTTGTGGCGCAACTGCAAACTTCTTTTCCCCGGCGCCGAGCACTCCTCCACTGCCGACTACGGCGTAAAGGATTTTTCCGGAGTCGAGATCGACGACGAAGTTTTCGAGCTTGCCGATTTTTTGATTGTCTGAGCTGAGCACTTCTTTGCCGATGAGTTTGTTGGCGCGTGCGACTTGCCCGAGCATTTTGCCGCTCTGCATGTCGGTCGTGCTGCTATAATCGGAAGAAGTGGTGCGTTCGTGATCCGCGGCGCAAACTGGCAGGCTGGCCATCGCCAGGCCCAGGGCCGCGACGGTTCCCCATTTGGTCAGTTCAGGTATCGTTTTCATGACTTCATTTGTTGAATTTGTTCGTTATTGATTTTCGTTTGAAGTTGCCGGACTCGTAGCCTGGCTGGTCGAATTGGAATAAATATGCGTCTGTCCATAAGGGCGATCTGATGTGGGCGAGAGGCGTTGCTCTGCGGGTGCGCTGCTGTAAGTGGATGGACGATTTTCGTTGCTGGCGGTTCTGTTCTGTGCGCAGCCGGCAAGCACTGTGAGGAAAAGGGAGAGGATGAGTAATGCTTTTGTGGTTCTCATAATTCGAGGGGCGTGATGGAAACTCACGTCCCTTAAAAATATCTCTCCCGTTGACCCACCTCTTCCATGGGGTTTTGCACCCAAGATGCATTTTGGTGACCGGTCAAGGCTGTGCCGATACTCCAGACTGGCGGAGGTGAAATTGGCCTGCCATGCTTTGACGAAGTTCACTCATGAAAATAGCAATTGGTTCAGACCATGCGGGATTCCTTTACAAAGAAAAAATCCGGGATTTTCTCGAAGAACGCGGCCATAACGTCACGGATTTTGGGACGCATTCGGAGGAATCGGTGGATTACCCGCTGTTCATCCGGCCAGTCGCCGAGGCGGTGGCGCGACATGAATTTGAGCGCGGCATTGTTTTGGGCGGGTCAGGCAACGGCGAAGCGATTGTGGCCAATCGCGTCAAAGGAATTCGCTGCGCCCTTTGTTGGAATGTGGACTCGGCGCGGCTGGGCCGGCAACATAACGACGCAAATGTGATTTCGCTGGGACAACGAATGATCACGCTCCAAACGGCATTGGAAATTGTGCAAATCTGGTTGGACACGCCTTTCGAGGGTGGCCGGCACAAGCATAGAATCGAGCTCATTGACTCGGCCGCGGCAGATGGAGCCAAGTCCTGAGCGCGCGTCATTGACCGGCAGCGCCATCAATCATTTCGACTGCCGCTTTGAATTCGGCGTCTTCTATTTCAACGAGATTTCCGGGTTGCGGAAAACGTCCGCCTTTCACGTCAGCGGCATATTCCTTAAAGGCAGCGATACGCTCGTCCTGCAAACGTTGGTATTCTTTGAGAAAGTTTCGGTAAGCTTTAGCGTGGCGTGGAATGCGTTCGTCGTAGTCGCCGAGGATGTCGTCGGAAAAAAGAAATTGCGAATCGCAGCCGCTACCAGAGCCAAGGGACATCAGGAATAGCGTGGTCTTCTTGCAGAGATAGGAGGCGAGCTGGTGGGGCACTAGTTCAAGTTCGGCAGCATATGCGCCTGCGTTTTCGAGTTGTTTCATTTGCTCATACAACTTTTTGGCTTCAGCAGCGGTTTTGCCAATAGCGCGAATGTTCGTCCAGGTCGCGTGGCGCGGGACCATACCCAGGTGCCCGACCACGGGAATGCCTTCGCGAGCCATCGCTTCAATGATCCATGGACTGGCAGAGCAATAGACAGAGCTGGCGCCGAGTTCGAGAGCCTGGAATCCGACGCGGATGGCTGCCTCCTGCGAAGGCAGTCCGTGCGGCGTCGAGCCGGAAATGAAACTGTTTGGCGCGGCTGCGACGAGAAGTGGCAATCGCGCCTGAGCTGCGGGTGAATCGAAACTGCAACTGAGCAGATCGATTCCGGCTGCCTCGGCCGTCGCGGCCTCTTCGGGTGATTTGATGTGAATATGGGTCAGGCAATATTTGCCTTTGAGTTGTCGCAGGTCATAAATGGAATATTTCTTGCGCGGTCTGAGCATAAATTGACGGTGTAAGTTGAAGGCTCGCGATGCAAGTTGCAAATGGGAGAAGTTAAATGAGTTACACGGGTTAAACAGGTTGAAGGGGTAAGAAGGAGGACCAGGGGTTGTAGGGAAAATGCTTACGGATTTGGCAAATGAAGGTGATTGATAAAAGTATGTGGACCGAGAACAATTGGCATTCATGAAAAAGAAATCAGAAAAAAAGAAGCGGATACTGCTGGTCGACGATGAACCAGCCATTTTGGAAATATTCTCGTTATTGTTACAGGAAGCAGGCTATCGAGTGGACACGGCTGAACATGCTGTCGCCGCGATGTTCGCCGCGGTGAGGGCCCGCCCGGACCTCGTGCTGGCGGACATTCGCATGCCGATTGTGGATGGGAAAGCTTTAGTGGCTGAGTTGAAGAGTTCCCGGGATATGAAGGACATACCCGTTGTTGCAATCACCGGCTATGACGGACCGGGAGCTGAAGATGCGGCATACCGGGCGGGTTATGACGGCTATCTGACTAAACCGATTGACGTTCGGAAATTTCCGCAGCAGGTTGCAAAATTCTTCGTGAACGGAAAAACAAAACGAGCGGCTTAGCATATTTATTGGCCGGTCACAGATACTTGGCGAGTTCGGCCTGGCTTGCTGCGAAAACTTCCTTGTGCAGGGAGTTGCCGTGTGCGTCGATCGTGACGACTGCGGGCAGTTGCACGACTTCGAATTCCCAAATCGCTTCGGGCGCTCCAAACTGTTCCATGAAGTACACGTTGGGCACCTTTTTGATGCATTGCGCGAGGACCTGTGCCGCGCCGCCAACCCCGTGCAAATAAACACAGCCATGCTCTCGGCACGCTGCGAGAGTTTTATCGCCCATGCCGCCTTTGCCAATCACACCGCGCAAGCCGAAATCGCGAATGATTTGCCATTGATAAGGTTCTTCGCGAATTGAAGTGGTCGGCCCGGCGGCAACGCATTTCCAATTGCCTTGTTCGTCTTTAATCACGACCGGCCCGCAGTGATACAGAATTCCACCGTTCAGATTTACGCCGGCCGGAAGCTTTCCGCCTTCATGAAGATATTTGTGCACCGCATCGCGGCCAGTGAAAATAGTGCCGGTAATCACGACTTCGTCGCCGACTTTCAGTGAGCGGATCGTTGATTCGGATACGGGAGTGGAAAGGTCAATCATGATATGAGGTAGAGTAGAGCGATGAAGTGGTGCAGTAATGGAGTGTTGAACGGAGCGCGGCAGCCGCGCTCCAATTCGCCAAGGATTCAGGTCGCTTCATCACCCCAACTTCTTAGTAGAGCCATTTCTCAATCTTGCCTTCGGAGTCGAGCTTCACGCCTTGCCGCCGATACGCCCAGCACATGTAGCTGACGCTGACGAAGTATGAGGCGGGCAAACGGTTCAACACGCCAATTTTCGTCCCGAGCAAAGTCGTTTTCCCGCCAAACCCCATCGGCCCGATCCCTAACTTGTTCGCAGTGTCGACAATGTCGTGCTCCAATCGGTTGAGTTCTGCATTCTCATTATGGTCATCGAGATTTCGAAGGAATTGCTGCTTCGAGAATTCGTAGCCAGTGGCGCGGTCGCCGCCGATGCATACCCCGAGAATGCCGGGGCCGCAGCCTTTGCCTTGCGCCTGGAGGACCGCGTCCAAGATAACTTTACGGCAACCATCGAGATCGCGATTGGCTTTGAGGCTCTCATTCGGCAACGAGTATTGTGCGCCCACATTTTCACAACCGCCGCCTTTGAGGACGAGCCGAACATTAATTTCCGGCGAGCGATGCTGATGAAAATGAATGGCCGGAGAGCCAGGCCCGAGGTTGGTGCCATCGTTTTTGCCGGTGATTGAATCTACCGAATTTTGTCGCAAATACCCTTTCTTCGTCGCCAACTTCACGGCTTCGCGCGTGGCCTCTTGAAAAGCGAGCTGATCGAATCCAATCGGGCAATCCACGTAGAAAATGATGCTGCCGGTATCCTGGCAAATGGGCTGCGATTTGCTTTTCGCCAAGCCGATATTCTGCTCGATGATCTTCATCGCGCTTTCGGCAATCGTCCCTTTCTTCTCTCTTTCCAAAGAATCCAGAATGGCTTTGTGGACATCATCCGGGATTTCCGCTGAAGCGCGCCGAATCAGCTCCAACAGCGAATCTTGCAATACGTTCATCAACGCACAGGCTAAGAACGAGGCGATGCCAAGTCAATTGGCGTGCGAACAAAAGCACAGGCCGCGGCTGTTCTAAATTCTTGGTGCTCTTTACGTTCTCTGCGGTTCATCTTCCCCATCACGCACCTGTCCTCCGAAGTGCTTTTGACGAAGGAGGATCACGCTTACGTTTTACGGTTTACGTTTTCCTCCCATCAACGAAACTCTCCCCCATGCCCAAATCAAAAATCAAAAATCGAAAATTCACTGGGAACGCCTCCTCCTCATCCACCAACGCATCAAATCCGGCTCCTGCCCCTCCGCCCCCGCGCTCGCTGCCGAACTCGAAACCTCCCGCCGCACCATCCTCCGCGACATCCAATTCATCAAAGACCGCCTCCGCCTTCCCGTCCAATACGACCCACTCCGCTACGGCTTCTTCTACAACGGCCCGGCCGACCACCTCCCGCTCCCGCCACTCTCCGAAGCCGATCTCTTCTCACTCCTCGTCGCCCACAAAGCCATCGCCCAATACCTCGGCACACCCTTCGAAAAACCTCTCCGCCTCGCCTTCGACAAACTCACTCGCCAACTTGACACCCAACACCGCTACGGGTTCCAGAACCTCGACGCCGCCCTCTCCTTCCGCCCCTTTGCGCCCGAAGACACCGACCTCCACGCCTTCCAAACCATCACCAAAGCCATCGCCAACTCCAAAGCCCTCAAATTCCTCTACCGCAACCGCACTCCGCTGGTAGCCG
>Ga0193709_1000077_pt1 | contig 43561 bp, 35 predicted proteins | sample H3c2metaG_FD_160571 | JGI IMG/M metagenome (GOLD analysis project Ga0193709, IMG submission 160571) | Soil microbial communities from a riparian zone of the East river system, Colorado, United States - H3c2 | ecosystem: Environmental > Terrestrial > Soil > Riparian zone | place: USA: East River...
GCCTTGATGTGTCTGGAAACCTTCTGGCGCAATGGGCGTTGGTCACTCTTATTCCCTCATGTGCCTCCCAATTTCGACCCTTCCAAAAATTGAGATGCTCCCCTCATACTGCTTGCATGAAAATTATTATTGACAATCAAAAATCATACCGTTACCTCCGGCCAACCGAGCACCCGCTCAGCATCGAAATCTCAAATCTCAATTCTGCAGTCCCTCCTATGATCTTGCCCCCCATGATTTTGCCTTCATCCGTGTTCATCCGTGTGTATCTGTGGCCGAATTTTTGGTTGCGACTCGGCCGCGATGTCCATCCGTCGTTTCCTTCCCCTAGAACTGCAAATTCCTAGCCGAAAACCCCTGAAATTTAACTTTATTTAACTTTCTAAAACTCTTTTTTCTTATGAACACTGAAAATACCGCAACTCCTCCGCAGCCCAATCCAGCCTCCAACATCCAAACCGTTGACTTCACCTCCGAAGGCAAACAAATCCATCGCAAGATCGCCAGGCTCCCCAAACCCCTCCGCGACCTCATCAATTTCTCCCTCGATGACGGCCCCCCGCTCGCGAAATCATCGAAAAACTCCAGGCCTCCACCAACCCACCCCTTCCTTACCCGATTAGCGAGGCCAACCTCCAACGCCTTAACCATTTACGCCTTACGTTTCACCTTTGACTCATCTCCCCCACGAGCATGCACTACGCCAAATCGCTCCCAGAAAGAATTTGCCACAGTTGGAGGCTTGGCTTTACTTAGTTCGCGGGGTGGTCCGCTTGGCCAACGCACGACAAAGAATATGAAAACTCATGACCTTATCAGTTTGGCGGTGCTTCTTCGTTCTCTGCGGGTCCGTGTCTGGTGCCCGGTGGTATTACTCGCGCTGGCTCTGGCGAAACCTCTTGCTTGTTCGGCCCAAGCCGGGTTCGTCGATCCAAGTTTCCTCAACGGTATGACCGGGCCGAATTCCTGGCTTTGGGCCGCCGCGCTTCAACCGGACGGCAAACTTCTCCTCGGCGGCCAGTTCACGAGCTTCAATGGCGTGCCTTGTAATCAAATCGTCCGCCTGAACGCCGACGGAAGCGTGGACACGAATTTCTCAGCCGGCGTTACCGCAGGCGAACCGACGATCCACAGCTTGGCCGTCCAACCCGATGGCAAGGTGCTGATTGGCGGCATGTTCTTCGGAATTAACGGCGCAACACGCATCCGGTTGGCGCGTGTGAATGCCGATGGCACGCTCGATTCCAACTTCGTTGCCTCGGCGACCAGTAGCCAATCGTTCACCACCGTCAGCCACCTTGCCCTGCAAACCAATTCACAAATCGTGATCGCCGGCTCGTTTGAAACCGTCAACAGTGCGCCTCATACCAATATCGCGCGACTCAACAGCAACGGCACGCTGGACGCCACCTTCTCCGCAAGCGTTGACACTTCACCCAATGCCCTGGCGTTGCAGACGGATGGGCGAATCCTGCTCGGTGGCGCTTTTAGCACGGTTAACGGCCAACTTCACGATCACATTGCTTGCCTGAATACCAACGGTGCCCTCGACACGAATTTTATCACGATTACCGACGGCAACGTCGACTCGTTCGCCATTCAACCGGACGCCAAAGTGCTCATTGCTGGAAATTTCAATACCGTCAATGGACAACCCCGTCATCACATGGCCCGCTTGAATCCCAATGGCAGCCTCGACACCAACTTTCAGAACGGCATGGCCGGCGCCGACTCGTACGTCGGTTGCGTGGCGTATGACCCGGCCGGAAAAGTTCTGATTGGGGGACAGTTCGCCGCGGTGAACGGGGTTGGTCGCACCAATGTTGCGCGACTGAATACCAACGGCGCCCTGGACACCAACTTTCTCGCCAATGTGGATTCCTTCCTTGAGTTGGCGCTCGTCCAACCTGATTCACGCGTGATTATTGAGGGGAGTTACATCACCAGCGTGGATGGACGAAGTCGCAATCGCGTTGCGCGACTGCAAAACAGCAACGCTCCCATCATCGGTCCTCCCGGACGCTCCGCCGGTGTCTTCTCCTTCGACGTAGCTGCCATTGCGGGAAAAACTTACGGCGTTGAAGCTTCGACCAATCTCGTGAACTGGAGTCTGGTATTGTCTACCAACGCTGCGGTTGACAACTTCACCTTCCGGGATGCAGCGGTGACACAAATTCCCCGACGCTTTTTCCGGTTCTATAAGTCCCCTTGATCTGCCGACTGCGGCCATAAAGCCAAGGCCTGCCATCCCAATCAAAACAGAGTGTCGTCTTGCTTGTCGTATGTGCCATTGCTACACTGATCATGTGTTGCCCTGTCGCTTACGGTTTCTGTCGCGTTGGGCGGCTCCGCAGATAACCTGGGCTTTTCTGGTTCTGCTCGCCACCACTCTCGCTCCCGAAGTTCGCGGAAGCTCAAACTACTTCACCCACCTTTGGCAAACCGAAGACGGCCTTCCGCAGAACGCCGTTACCTCCATCATCCAGGCTCGCGATGGTTACCTTTGGCTGGGGACTTACGGCGGCCTGGCGCGATTCGACGGCATTCGGTTTACCCGCTTCGATCCCAGCAGCTACCCTCAGCTCAAAAGCAGCCGCGTTACCAGCCTTTTCGAGGATCGTGAAAGCTCCCTCTGGATCGGCCACGAAACGGGCGAAGTGGTTCGATTCAAAGGCGGACACTTCGAAGAAATGGCCGTCCCGTCCGTTTGGAAAGGCAAAAAGATTGTCGCCATCTGCGAGGATGAACCGGGCGACTTCTGGCTCGTCAGCGACGAAGGATTGATGTGCCGGCTGCGAGACGGCCTCATTTTGGTGCCGCGCGCGGGTACAGCGCTTGGCCTTGTCGGAATCGCCAACGATATCGCCGGCCATGTTTGGATTGCTCGGCATGGAGCGCTCTCGAAACTACAGCACCATAAGTTAATGGCGATCAACTTTGACGACACGAGCGCGGATCGTTATGTGCAGGGCATATGTCCCAGCCGAGATGGGGGTCTCTGGGTTTCCCTGGACGGGCAGATCCGAAAATGGAAGGGGAATCACTGGGCGCAAGATCTCGGTGAGGCTCCGTGGGGTTTGAAAGGTGTCACGCGAATGATTGAGACCCAGGAAGGTCTCGCTGTCGGAACCATCGATTCCGGGCTGGACATTATCAACTGCCGCGGCGGAGTCTTGCATTTCAATCACACGAACGCGCTTCCTCAAAACTGGGTCAGAGCCATTTGTGAGGATCGCGAAGGAAATATTTGGGTGGCAGCGGGCAGCGGTGGGTTGGTGGCTCTGCGGGCCGGCAAAGTTGCCGCCATCAATCCGCCGGACGGCTGGCAGGGGCGCGCTGTGCTCTCACTGACAGCAGCCCGTGATCACACCCTCTGGGTCAGCACTGAAGGCGCGGGATTGTATCACTTGACCGACGGTCAGTGGGAACATTTCGGCGAAAATGAAGGGCTGCAAAACCAGTTCGTTTGGTCACTGGCCGAAGACCCGCAAGGCACGCTTTGGGCGGGGACGTGGGGCGGCGGTATGTTCGTCAAACGCGGCCATCAATTTACGCGCCCGCCGGGACTTGAGGAGAATACCGCGCCCATGCCTGCGCTGTTTCACGGCCAGAATGGCACGACCTGGATCGGCACAGCCAATGGGCTGATTCGTTGCGAAGCGGGAAAACTGGCATCATACGGCGAGCAGGAAGGTTTGGAATTGGCCGACGTTCGCGCGATAGCACAAGCCAGAGACGGCACGATTTGGTTCGCCATGACCGGCGGCGGGCTGGGCCGGCTCCGCGAAGGCGCGCTGAAGCAGTTTCGCAAACGTGATGGCCTCTCCAGCGATTTTCTTCAAACGCTCAAATTAGAGTCTGACGGCACCTTATGGATCGGCACATCCGATGCCGGCTTGAATCGAATGCGCAATGACCACTTCGCGGCAATCACTCGCACAAACGGCCTTGCCGATAATGTGATTTGTCACATCGAAGATGATGACCGCGGCTATTTCTGGATGAGCTCGCACAATGGAATAATGCGGGTTAGTAAAGCGGAGTTGAACGCATGCGCCGATGGCCGGACCAATTGGGTCGACTGCCTGACTTACGGCAAAGGCGAAGGGCTTCCGACCCTTGAATGCTCCGGCGGAATGCAACCGGCCGGCTGTAAAACGGCCGATGGGCGCCTCTGGTTCCCAACCAGCAAAGGCCTGGTCGCAATCGACCCGAGTGAAGTAAAGAGGAACCAGTTGCCGCCGCCAGTGGTGATCGAAGAAGTCCACGTTGATGGCCGGCCCTTGCCTGAAATCCGCCAGGCGCAATCACCGATTCAAATTCCTGCCGGACGTCATCGGTTCGAGTTTCATTTTACCGGCCTCAGTTTCACCGTTCCAGAAAAAGTTCGTTTCAAACACCGCCTCGATGGACTCGAACAGGAATGGAGCGACCCGGATTCAAAACGATCTGCCGACTACAGTTACATTGCGCCTGGCGACTATAAGTTTCGAGTCATGGCTTGTAATAACGATGGTGTTTGGAACGAAGCGGAAGTCTCACTGCGATTCATGGTGCTTCCGCACCTTTGGCAAACCTGGTGGTTTCGTGCGCTCTGCTCCATGTCGGGCGCCGCTGCGGTTGCGACCATCGTGATGTTTACCATGCGCCGGCGTCTCGAGCGCAAACTTGAACGATTGGAACAGCAACGCGCGCTCGAACGGGAGCGCGCGCGCATCGCCAAGGACATTCACGACGATCTCGGCGCGAGCCTCACGCGCATCAGCATGCTCAGCCAATCCGCCCGCTCCGAGTTGGACCATTCTGCTGCTGCTTCGGATCTCGACCGCATTTACGACACGTCACGCGAGTTGACCCGCGCGATGGATGAAATCGTCTGGGCCGTCAATCCCCAGCACGACACGCTCGACAGCCTCGCGACTTACCTCGGTAAATTCGGGCAGGACTTCCTGGCAGCCGCTCATATCAAGTGCCGTCTCGACGTTCCGATGCAGCTTCCTAGCTGGCCACTGACGGCGGAGATGCGTCACAACCTGTTTCTCGCGTTCAAAGAAGCGCTCAATAATGCTGTCAAGCACGCCCACACGAGCGAGGTCCGGATTTCCCTCGCCATCAATGGCAAGGGCTTTACCCTGCATCTTGAAGACAAAGGCTGCGGATTCACGCCGGATGCGACTGGCAACGGCTCACCGCGTGAGCCGGGGCGGCTTTCCGGCGGCTACGGTCTGGCCAATATGCGCCGTCGTTTGTCTGAGATCGGCGGGCGCTGTGAAATTCAAAGCACGCCAGGAACAGGAACGCGCGTCGCCTTCGTCGTGCCAGTGAAGGTCGCGAGGCCATAACTGTCATTAGAATTGACGACACCCAATTCAAAAATGCGTACGTATAATGAAAAGGTGAGTATTTCGGTTTCGATCGTCGAAGATGACGCGCAAGCCCGCCAGATCTTGTCAGATTGGATTCGTCGCGCAGACGGATTCCGTTTTATCAGCGAGCATGGCACTACTGAAAGTGCGATTGTTCAACTTCCAAAAGAGAATCCGACCGTCGTTCTGACAGACATCAACCTGCCCGGATTAAACGGGATCGAGTGTGTCCGCCGCCTTAAGTCCGTTTTGCCCCAAACGCAATTTGTGATGCTCACGGTCTATGAAGATGCAGACCACATTTTCCAGGCATTGTCTGCGGGCGCGACGGGCTACTTGCTTAAACACACGCCTCGTGGCGAATTGCTGGCCGCGCTCAAGCAAGTCCACTCAGGTGGTTCACCAATGACCAGCAATATCGCGCGAAAAGTTGTTCAATCGTTTCAGCAACAAGCCCCGCCCGCTTCATCATCAACGGATACTTCCGAATTGTCTCCACGCGAAAGTGAAGTTTTGGATCTGCTCGCCCGCGGCTATCTCTATAAGGAAATTGCTGATTCCCTCAACATCAGCCTTCCGACCGTCAGCACCTATATTCGGCGCATCTACGAAAAGCTTCACGTTCGCTCGCGCGCTCAGGCGGTCGCCAAATACGCCCACATTCCTTTCGGAAAAGGCAGCACACAACCAGCCTCACGTTAAAAAGCTCGAAAGCCGCTTCGGCCTGCTTTAGTATCCCGCTTCAAAACGAAGCGCGTTCCATGATTGAATTCAAACACAAGTCGGCTTCTATCCTCGAATTAGTTGCTGTGGTATCTATCTTCGCCAATTGCATGCCTGCCTCTGCTTCCGATATCCGGCAGCATCAGCCGTCCTTTCAGGACTATACGCTAGACTTTGATTCGCAATTTGATGCGCCCCTTCAGTTGCAAGTAGAAACGATTGATAGGGAATTGCGCACGAAATATGGGATGACCTCCGAACAAACCGCCGTTGGGGTTCTGGACCTAATGCGCTTGCGTCTCGCCATGATCCATCCGGATCGTGAGGAATACGCCGCCAGCGTGGCAAAGCTCGGCATTCTGCTGGCCTACTTTCATTTGCACCCGGAAGCATCAACGAATCTGACCCAAGAGACTCAACACGATTTGGGACTGATGGTCAAAGCTTCCAGCAACGAAATGGCAGCAAAGTTTTCTCACGAGCTTGGACTGAAACAAATCCAACAAGTTCTGAACTCGTATCATTTCTACGACACCAATCACGGCGGTGGCATTTGGGTGGGCAAGCACTACGGCCAGGGTAGTGAACGGGTTGGCGATCCGGTTGCCGACAACTCTCACGCCGCCACCGTGCGCCAACTGCTCCGCTTCTATCTCTTGCTTGAACAAGGCAAACTCGTCTCAGCGCAGGCCGCGAAAACGATGCTTGAGATTTTCGCCTCGCCCGACATTCCCCACGATAATATAAAGTTTGTGAAAGCTCTGACTGATAGAAAGGTCGACATCATTCGAAAATGGGGCACTTGGGAAGACTGGTTTCACGATTCGGCCGTAATCACCGGCGCTGGTCGTCATTACATTCTCGTCGCTCTTACCCATCATCCCAAAGGCGATGATTATCTGGTCGAGTTGGCGAAGGGAATAGATGACTTGCTTGTCAGCACTCCGATCGTGAACGGGGAGAAACGCTAGCTCATGCCGGGCGCTCTTTTCGATTTGGAAGCGCGAGCGCGTCGCGCGATGCTCGACGCAGGATTTCTTCCCGATTTTCCACCCGAGGTCCTGGCCGAAACACAAGAGTTCAAAAGCGCTGTACAGGCCAGTCCGAAGCCGCAAGTCCGTGATTTGCGGCATCTCGCCTGGTCCTCGATTGATAACGATACTTCGCGCGACCTGGATCAAGTCGAATACGCCGAGAGATTGTCTGACGATAGTATTCGTTTGCTCGTTGGAATTGCCGATGTGGATTCGTTGGTTTCAAAAGGCTCAGCCATTGACCGGCAGGCGGGATTGGAAAGCACTTCCGTTTATACCGGAGTGAAGACTTTTCCGATGTTGCCCACTGAACTGTCGACCGATCTGACTTCATTGTCCGAAGGCGCGCATCGCTCTGCGCTTGTGATCGAACTGCGAATTATCGGCTCGGGGGAAGTCGATTGCCATGATGTTTATCCAGCATGCATCCTCAACTGCGCGAAATTGGCTTATAGCTCGACTGGTGCGTGGTTGGAGGGACAGGGTCCAACACCAGCGCCTGCGGCAAAAACGCAAGGAATGGAGGCGCAGCTACGGCTTCAACTCGAAGCCTCCGGAAGGCTCCGCAATATCCGCAAGCAGCACGGAACTCTAAGCTTCGGCTCAATCGAGCCCACGCCAGTCATTGAACACGGCGAGGTGAAGGACCTCACCGTCCGCAAGCACAATGTCGCCGAAGATATTATCGAAAGCTTCATGGTCGCAGCGAATGTCACCATGGCCAAATTTTTGAAAGAGAAGGGTTCAGTCTCCATCCGGCGTGTTGTCAAGACGCCGAAACGCTGGGATCGCATCCAGGCGATTGCGGCTCAATTTGGCGTTCAACTTCCCAACACTCCAGACGCGCGCCCCCTCTCGGATTTTCTTGAGCGACGCAAGCTGGCAGACCCCGTTCACTTTCCCGACCTTTCGCTGTCGATAGTCAAACTGCTCGGCCCGGGAGAATACGTCGCCGAATCGCCCGGCGCGGTGCCTGAAGGCCATTTTGGACTCGCCGTCCAGGACTACACACACTCGACAGCGCCGAACCGGCGATACGCCGACCTGGTGACTCAACGTTTATTGAAAGCGGCCACGGGCAATTTGTCAGTGCCCTATTCCGAAACCGAATTGGGCCAGATCGCCGCCCATTGTACGGAGCGAGGAGACGCTGCGCGTAAAGTCGAACGGCTTATGCGAAAAGTGATTGCTGCGACTGTGCTTAGCAAGCGCATCGGAGAAATCTTCGAAGGCATCATTACCGGCGCCTCACCCAAAGGAACATACGTCCGCTTGTTAAAATTCCCTGCCGAGGGACGAGTCACGCGCAATCCTCAAGGCATCGATGTCGGCGACAAAGTACGCGTGCGCCTGATCTCCGTGGAAGTGGACAAGGGCTTTATCGATTTCGAAAACATCATTTAACCCTCGCTGTTGCATTCTCTTCGAAGTTGTTCTACAAGTAAGGGGCTGTTACGAATCCAACAAGGAACTTGCAGAAAACAATGTCAGGCAGCGGCATGGCGGAGATACTGTTAGTGGAAGACGATCCGCGGGATGCGGAGCTGACTCTCCATGCTCTTAAGCGCTGCGGCCTCGCCCATCGCGTCGAACATGTCACGGATGGTGAATCGGCTCTGGAATACGTCTCTTCGGCAAGTCAGTTTCCAAATGCTCAGCCCCAAAATTTGCCCCGCATCATCCTCCTTGATTTGCGGCTTCACAAAATGGGCGGCCTCCACGTATTGCGCCAACTGAAATCGGATGATCGGACAAGGAGCATACCCGTCATTGTTCTGACCTCGTCAAAGCTGGCGATTGAAATTGTTGAAAGTTATAAAATGGGCGTAAACAGCTATGTGATTAAGCCGACTGAGCCCTCACAATTTGAAGAAGTCGTCAGCGCGATTGGACACTACTGGCTGGCGATTAACGAGCCGCCGGGCGCATAACCGCCGCGTGAGCGGGCCTTGCCTGCCCTACGCTTACTTTTTCCCAGCTAATTCCTTTTGACTTTCCCCGTCAGGAATCTTATCTCCGTGAATATTATGTGGCAGGACGAGCGTGCCATTCGTCCCGGCATCCTCTTCCGGAATTCGCATTGCATAGAAGGAGCGATAGACAAAGATAAGCGCTACAAGGAAGAAGAAGACGCCAATACCAGTCTTTGCCTTTGTGTTGGTCATGGTCACAGCAATTTCCACCGCGAGCAGACCGAAAAGAGTCGTAAACTTAATCACCGGGTTCATGGCCACGGACGAGGTGTCTTTGAACGGATCACCGACGGTATCACCGACGACCGTAGCGGCGTGAAGCTCCGTTCCCTTTTGGCGAAGGTCCACTTCGACAATCTTTTTCGCGTTGTCCCATGCTCCGCCCGCGTTAGCCATAAATATGGCTTGAAACAGGCCAAAGAAGGCAATTCCTATCAGGTAGCCGATGAAGAAGTACGGGTTGAAGAATGGCAACGCGAGCGCGAAGCAAAACACTACGATGAAGATATTCCACATTCCCTTCTGTGCATACTCGGTGCAAATGCGCACCACTTCTTTGCTGTCCTTGTCCGAAGCAGTGCTGGCATCCAGATGCATGTTCTCTTTGATATAGACCACCGCGCGATACGCACCGGTGACCACCGCCTGGCAGGAAGCACCCGTGAACCAATAAATAACCGAGCCGCCCATGATCAAGCCGAGAATGATTTCGGGTTGCACAACTGAGAGTTTTTCAATCACGCCGCCAAACTTGTTTTCCAGCAGCATGATGATGCCGAATACCATCGTCGTCGCACCAACGACTGCTGTCCCGATAAGGACGGGTTTGGCGGTCGCTTTGAACGTATTGCCTGCGCCATCACCCTTTTCGAGCTGGTATTTGGCATTCTCGAAGTCAGGCTCGAAACCAAAAGTGCTCTTGATGTCCTGCTTAATGTTGGGGCGACCCTCGATTTGGCTCAGTTCGTACACCGACTGAGCGTTGTCAGTCACCGGGCCATAGCTGTCCACAGCAATCGTTACCGGCCCCATCCCAAGGAAGCCGAACGCCACCAGACCGAATGCGAAGATTGGCGCCGCGAACAGGAATTCCTTCGGCATAAGTGAAAGCAGCGCCGGATTCTGCGAGAAGTGATAGGAGGTAGCCATCAGCACCATGATGATCAGGCCCATCCAGAACGCTGACATATTCCCAGCGACGAAGCCCGAAAGAATGTTCAGTGATGCTCCACCATGCTTCGAACAATTCGTGACTTCCCTCACGTGCCGGGACGTGGTGCTGACGAAGATCTTCGTGAATTCGGGGATCACCGCCCCTGCTACCGTCCCGCAACTGATGATAACCGAAAGCACCCACCATAAATCCGTTTGGGAGACGGCGTTGGCGTCTTTGAAATCTCCCAGAAGCACCTTGCTCGCTAAGAACGTAACGAGGATCGACACAGCCGAGGTAATCCAAACCAAGTGCGTCAGTGGAGCTTCAAAGTCGAAATCTTTCTTACCGCCAAATTTGGCTTTGCTGATTGCTTCGTTCACGAAATAAGAGACGAGCGAAGTGACGATCATTAGCGCCCGCATGACAAACAGCCAGACGATGAGTGTTGCGCAAATGTCTGGGCTGGCAGCCAATGCTAATGCCAGAAACGCGATCAGCGCCACACCAGTTACCCCGTATGTTTCAAAACCGTCCGCGGTCGGTCCGACTGAATCACCCGCGTTGTCGCCGGTGCAATCGGCGATAACTCCTGGGTTTTTAGGGTCGTCTTCGGGTAGCTTGAAGACGATCTTCATCAGGTCGGACCCGATGTCGGCAATTTTTGTAAAGATACCACCACAGATGCGCAAAACCGAAGCACCGAGGGATTCCCCGATGGCAAAGCCTATGAAACAGGGACCGACCAACTCGCGAGGCAGAAACATCAGGATGGAAATCATAAAAAAGAGTTCCACAGCGACGAGCAGCAAGCCCACACTCATGCCCGAACGCAAAGGGATGCCAAGAGTCGCCAGCGGATTGCCCTTGAGGGCGGAAAATGCCGTGCGCGAGTTGGAAACCGTGTTGATACGGATTCCGAACCAGGCGACGCCATAAGAACCAAGGATGCCCAGGATCGAGGCGAGCAGAATGACGATCACGTTGCCAACAGAGTTGCCCTGCAAAACCTTAAAGTAATAGACCATACAGCAGGCAATCAGCACCCATAGGATGGCCAAAAACCTGCCTTGCGTGAACAAATAGGTCTTGCAGGTCTCCCAAATTGTATTCGAAACCCGGGCCATGCTGTCATGCACTGGCAGGGCCTTCGTTTGCTGGTATTGGACCAGGCCGAAAATCGCACCGATCAGACATATCCCGAGTCCCAAATACATCAGGGTCGCGCCGCTCACACCTCCGAGACCGTCGAAGCGCACCGCGTCCAACGATGGAATATGGATGTCGGCTTCGCCCGCGTAAACCCCGGTGGAAGCCACCAGAGTTAGCAAAAAGAGCGGCAACCAGACCCAACGTTTGTTATATTTCATAATTTAGAGGCGTGGCAATATGCTGAAATCCACTCGACGATGCCAATACATTTTTTGGCGTAATATACCCCAGAAGACTATACGGATTTTGCCCGACGCTATCCCAGAAAATGACCAATCTGCTGCTTAAAAACCAGATGTTCTAATCGCCTCCATCAATTTCGCACCGTCGTCCGCTCCCGGATCCAGTATATATCCTGATTTCCGGGCGAAGGGTCGCGATGATCATGGTAGCGGGTCGAAAATGCCGTGATCGTGCGTTGATCGCGCCAGCGATGATATTCCGCGTGGCCGTCTGCAAACGAAACAACCGCACCCCGGTTATGCGAGCTGTTTGGCCAATTAAAAAAATAATCGTCAGTCATGTAGACGCCAAAGTACGGCCAGCAGATGCTGTCAGGGTGGACATCCATAAAGAGGAACATTCCCGATGGCATGTTACGGATGATGTCCGAGTACTTTCTGAATATTTTGTAAACTGGCATGCTGTTGCTATCCAAAGGACCGAGCCGATTATCCCAGGGACCGACCCATCCGGTGTAAACATTGAGTGAATAGCTCCGAACTTTGGGATACGTCACAGCGCCAATTCTAACCGTAGGTTTGTCAGTTGGGCACATGTAGATTTTTTCGCTCTTCAGGTAATTGCCAAAGAGGGCATATTGCGGATCGAGCATCAATGAAAGATTGGTTTGATCCGCGGCATTGTAAAAGTAGCCCTGGATCCACAGTTTTTCAGTCGTGCTGGGTGATAGATGCTGGGCATTGGCAACAAGTTGGTCGTTGTTGTCGACGGTATACATCATCCAAACTCCGGCGAGTTGCTTTTCGTTGTTGGTGCATTGAATTCGTTTGGCGGCTGCCTTGCCTCTGGCGAGGGCTGGCAACAGCATTGAGGCGAGAATTGCTATTATCGCGACGACTACCAGTAATTCTATCAGGGTAAACGCCTGAAGGCTCTTGCGTCCGGCACGCATATGATAGCTATTGAAGGGCGTAGTCATCTTTTATCAAATTACTCTCCGGTCTGGCAAGGATAACTTTGGCATTTCGGCGTTTGGTCTTGCGCCACAACTCGCTTTCCTCATTCTGATTAGCAATGGCTGAGAGAGCAATTTCGGATGTTTTGACGAAACCGGACGTCGCGCTGGAGATGACGTTGCGGCCGTCTATTTTCTCGGAATTTACCGGCCAGGCTAAGGTAAAAGAGCGTCTTGAGATTACGGTGGCCGCGGCCAAACAGCGCGGTGAGCCGATCGACCACACGCTGCTCAGCGGTCCGCCCGGCCTGGGCAAAACAACATTGGCACATATTCTCGCCAAAGCAATGGGCGCAAATCTCAAAAGCACCAGCGGACCGACTATCGAAAAAGCCGGAGATCTCGCAGGGTTGCTGACCAACCTCGAAGAAGGTGACGTCCTGTTCATCGACGAAATCCATCGGCTGCAGAAGACAATTGAGGAATATCTTTATCCGGCGATGGAGGATTTCAAACTGGACATCATCATCGATCAGGGACCGAACGCCCGCAGCGTTCGGCTCACCCTGCCCCGGTTCACGTTGATAGGGGCCACGACGCGCAGCGGCTTGCTCACAGCGCCGTTGCTGACTCGCTTCCCGATTCGGGAGCGGCTCGATTACTACCAAGCCGATCAACTGCAACAAATTGTCACTCGCTCGGCACTATTGTTAAATGTCGAAGTCGAGGAGAAAGGCGCGAGAGAGATTGCGCGGCGCAGTCGAGGCACGCCGCGAATCGCCAACAACCTTCTCCGTCGTGTCCGCGATTACGCGCAGGTTCGGCACGAAGGCCGGGTCACGGCAGAGGTGGCCGACAAAGCGCTCGCGATGCTCGAAATTGACGAAAACGGGCTGGACGAAATGGATAAGCGGATTCTCGAAACTGTGATCGTGAAATTTGGCGGCGGGCCGGTTGGAATCAGCTCGATGGCGGTCGCTGTTGGTGAAGAGCCAGATACTATCGAGGAAGTCTATGAGCCTTACCTTATAATGGAGGGCTACCTGCAACGCACGCCCCAAGGACGAGTTGCCACGGAACTCAGCTATAAGAAACTGGGGCTGAAAGCTGCCAAAGGAAATCAGCCGACGTTGCTATGATGGGAAACGCCGGGATCATCACAAATAGCGACCCATCTTGACGAGGCCCATTCACACCTGCTTCGTTTGCTGAACACCCAGCTTGAGTAGTTTTTTGACGTTAGCCTCGCTGCTGGATTCGGCGTAAATGCGCAAAATGGGCTCGGTGCCGGAGCCGCGAAGCATGAGCCACGAAGTGTCCTCGGCAATGAATTTGACGCCGTCGTAAGTTTTCATGTCCGCGAGCGGAAAGCGAAGAAGTTTCGCGGGCGGATTTTTTTGCAGGAATTCCATCAGAGCTGCGCGTTTCTCAAGAGGGAAATGGATGTCGATACGTCCATATTGATGCGGGCCAAATTCTTTCACGAGCCGGGCTATCAGTTTGTTTACGGACATGCGCTCAGTTGCGAGAAGTTCGAGCAACATCAAACCCGCGGCGATCCCATCACGCTCGGGAATGTGGCCAGGGAATCCGATGCCACCGCTTTCTTCCGCGCCCAACAGGACATTGCCTTTGATCATTTCGCTCGCGATATATTTGAACCCAACGCTGGTCTCAACCAGTTCAAGACCGTATGCGGCGCACATTTTGTCCAGCATCGAAGTGGTGGTAAGCGCTTTGACGACACGTCCCCTGCCCTTGCGATTGACGACGTAATGATGCAACAGAAGACAGATCAGTTGGTGGGTGCTGAGATAATTACCGCGGCCATCCATGCCACCGACACGGTCGGCATCGCCATCGGTCACGAGGCAGATGTCGTGCGAATGTTTTTTAAGAAATGCGGAACTGCGCGCGTAATTTTTTTCGATGGGCTCGGGATTGATACCGCCGAACAGCACGTCATGCGCTCCATTGAGAGTCGTGACCTTGCAAGTGGTGTTGCGGAGGAGCTGTTCAAAGCAGCCTGCGCCGACGCCGAAGAGGGCTTCGTGGGCGAAACGAAGTTTCGACTTTGCGACGAGCTTGAAATCCACCAACTTTTTCAGCGCAGCATAATGCGACAGACGAACGTCTTCGACGGTAATTTGATTGCCCCTGGCTGTGGCCAACGGAATCGCTTTCACGGGATTGCGATCGAGGAACGATTCGACCGCCTGGCAGGTCGAAGACTCGGACGAGCCGCCGTAATGCGATTTGAGCTTGAAGCCGTTGAACATCGGCGGATTGTGGCTCGCCGTGATCATCACGCCGCCAATTGCGCGATGCTCTTTGACCGCGAAAGAGACAGACGGCGTCGGCGTCGGGTCCGGGGTGAGGATGACTTTGAAATCGTTCCCTGCCAGAACTTCGGCAACCCGTTGGCCGAACTCGTTCGACAGAAATCGGCGGTCGTAGCCGACGACAACTTTTCTTTCGGTTCCACTGACTGGATTAGTGCTCCAGTAATCCGCGGCAGCCTGGGCAACACGTTCGACGTTGGCGAAGGTGAATTGCTCGGCGATGACTGCGCGCCACCCGTCGGTTCCGAATCTGATCGTGCTCATAGAATCTAATTTGTCACCGCGTGGAATGTTTTACACGGAATCCGTATTGAGTTCTGAGAGGGCGTAGGTTTGCAAATGGTCAATGAAAGCGGCATAGGGCTGCCGCACTCCAGGAAGCTGGCGCGCCATCAAAAGCGCCGCTGTCTTCCGCAAGGTTTTGGAGTGCGGCAGCCCTTTGTCGCTTTCGACGCTGGAACGAAAGCTGGAACCATTTCTGTTACCGCACATCAGTTTGGCCTTTCCTCTGGCGACGCCGCCTCAGCGATTTTTCGCATCCTCTTCACCCCAGCTTTCATGCTGCGCAAATGGAATAGAGTTGTGCCGCTGATAAAGCTGTTTGCGCCAGCGTGCGCGCAATCGGCAACGGTTTTGAAATCCACGCCGCCGTCCACGCCGATGTTGTAATTGAGTTTTTTCTCGCGCCGCCAAGCATAGGCTTGTTGAATTTTGGGCAAAGTTTCGTAAATGAATGCCTGGCCGCCGAAACCGGGATTGACTGTCATGATGAGGAGTGAATCGATTTGGTCGAGGTACGGTTGAACCTGCGAAATGCCAGTGGGCGGGTTGATGGCAAGACCGACTTTTTTTCCGAGAGAGCGAATGCTCCAGATGAGTTGAGTCACACGCTCGCCGAGCTCGACATGGATATTTATCTGATCAGCGCCGGCCTTGGCGAAGGTTTCCAAAAGGATCTCTGGCTTGGAGCACATCAAGTGGACGTCGAAAAAAAGCCTTGTTAGTGGACGGACGGTCTTCACAACCGCCGGACCAAACGAGATATTTTGCACGAAATGACCGTCCATGATGTCGAGGTGCAGCCAGTCGGCGGTTGAAGCATCGGCACGCCTGGTTTCTTTTTCCAAGCGTCCGAAATTGGCTGCGAGCAACGACGGTGCAATATTCATGCGGGCGGACGATATAGTTTAGAGCCGTAAGTCAAAAGTCCAAAGTCCCGGTCCTCGGCCCTTTTTGCAGCTAACTGGATAAGTTAATTGAGAGCGCGCCAGTAAAATCCCGGAGTTAGTGTGATTGATCAAGGAAGTCGCTCATACGCCTTGAGGGTGAGGAATTCGTCGAGTTTTTCGTTGGCGGCAAATTCGTCGAACAGTTTAGCCGCTTCAGCGAAGTGACCGTTTTCAAAACGTTCGTCGCCGCGCTCCTTTCGGATGCGTTCCATTTCCTGGTGGGTGAGTTCGCGGACAAGGGCGAGCGTGACTTTTCGGCCATCGTCAAGAATGCCGCGCGGGTTGTGAACCCATTGCCAGATTTGAGCGCGAGAAATTTCGGCAGTGGCCGCGTCTTCCATCAAATTGTAAAGCGGCACACAACCGAGCCCGCCAAGCCACGCCTCGAGGTATTGAATGCCAACTCGAATATTGGTGCGCAAACCTTCTTCGCTGAGTGTTCCCTTCGGGACTTCGAGCAATTGCCCGCCTGTGACAGAAACATCGTCGCGCCGGCGGTCGACCTGATTTGGTTTGGAACCGAGCACTTTGTCGAATTCTTCCTTCGCAATTGAAACGAGTCCGGGATGAGCTACCCAGGTGCCGTCGTGGCCGTCCGTCGCTTCGCGGCGTTTATCCTCGCGAACTTTTTGCAGCGCTTGTTCATTCGCGGCTGCATCGGCCTTGATAGGGATATACGCAGCCATTCCGCCCATCGCGAAAGCGCCGCGATTATGGCAAGTCTTGATGCACAATTGCGTATAAGCACGCATGAATGGAACGGTCATGGTGACCTGGGCGCGGTCAGGGACGATGAAGTCTTCGCGGCGGGCGAATTTCTTGATGTAGCTGAAAAGATAATCCCAACGGCCACAGTTCAGGCCGGCGCTATGGTTGCGCAGTTCGTAGAGGACCTCGTCCATCTGGAATGCTCCCAGGATGGTCTCGATCAGGACCGTGGCCTTGATCGTCCCCAGGGGAAGACCAAGGAGGACTTGAGCGCGGACAAAGACGTCGTTCCAAAGGCGAGCTTCGAGGTAATGTTCGAGTTTCGGCAGGTAGAAGTAAATGCCGGAACCGTGTTCCTTCCGATAGCGGGCGTTGTGAAAGAAGTAGAGCGCGAAATCGAATAGACTGGCTGAAGCCATTTCGCCGTCGACTTCGATATGCTTTTCAGGCAAGTGCCATCCGCGAGGACGAACAAGGAGAGTCGCGATGCTTTTGTTGAGACTGTATTTTTTGCCTTCGAGGCTGGTGTATTCGATTGTGCCACGAACAGCATCGCGCACGTTGAGCTGGCCATCCAGCGTCGCCTCCCAGGTTGGTGAATGAGCGTCCTCGAAGTCTGCCATGTAACAATTTGCGCCGGAGTTGAGGGCATTGATGACCATCTTGCGATCCACAGGGCCGGTGATTTCGACCCGACGATTCTGGAGATCCGCTGGCACAGGCAGAACCTGCCAGTGGCCTTCACGAATTGCCTTGGTTTCAGGCAGGAAGTTTGGCATTTGACCGCGATCGATGACTTCCTGGCGGCGTGAACGCTCGCGAAGGAGTTCGAGACGGCGCGAGTTGAATTCGCGATGGAGGGTTGCATAAAACTCAAGCGCTTCGGTAGAGAGAATGCTGGATTGCTGTTCGTTTACCGGTGCAAGAATTTTCACGCCAGCCGGAGCGGGGATGGATGTCATAGGCATACGTCGGGTGGCTACATATAGAATCTGAAGCGCGGCTGCAACTCATGAGAACTTGGCCATCGTTCGGAGTGCATCTGCTCACTGCTGGCGTACGAGGCTATCTGCCGGTTTCTTGTATGCGGTGCCGGAGCCGCCCCGTAAATTGCGACGACTGCAATAACTGTTCGAGGGTCAAATGCATTCGGTATCGCCAGTAATTTTTTGGATTCGCTGGAACATTGATCCGCTCATCCGCTGGATTTTCACGGCGAAGCTGCTCATCCATGCCGAGAAGGTCTTGGATTTGAAAAATGCTCCACATCGCCGGTGAATTCAAATGCTGTGAAATGATTGCATCTACGAGTGATGGCTGGCATTCTGCGGGAGCGGCACCCGAACGGCCTAATTCCCGATTGTAGAACCTTTGAGTAACGGCCCGGTCCTCTTCCCACCATCCACGAATGGTGCTCATGTCGTGAGTGGATGGCGTTACGACGCTGAGATAGGGAGCATCTTTTGGATGGAAGAATTCGCGGCCCGGATTTTTTGGCATACGCTGAATTTCGAGGCTCAGCAATCCAAGATCCTTCATCACTTGCGGCACACAAGCTGGAACAAGGCCGAGGTCTTCCCCGCAAACCAGCATGTTCGTGACACATTTCAACGCCGGCAGTTTCTGCATCGCTTCCTTCAACCAAAAATCATCCTGCCGCCGGAAGAAATAATCTATGTAAAGCTCCCGTAAGCACGGCTGAACCTCACGCGGGAGATTTTTGAATGAAGAAGAACTCTCGATACCAAAACGGAAATGAAATTGCTGGCCGCCGGGATCCTCGACCTCGAATAGAATGACATTGCTGATTAAATCGAAAAGTCCGCTCTTGAGCTTTTCGTTGTGCTCCGTTTTTTCCCAGGAGGCGAATTGCGCTTCGGCCTGGCGCTGTGTGGATAATTCCGGTTTGAATTGATACTGCCCATGGTGAGCCGGCTCGAGGAAATGACTTTTAACAAACTCGCTGTTCTCGCCAAACCACTCCTCGAGAAGTGAGTCCGTGATGAACGGTTCGAGGTAACGCATTCGTTCAAACGAGATTCCGCGATTTCGAAAGTCGCTGATGTCAACGGGAATTGCCGGAACAAAGTATCCGAGAATGCCTTCGACGGCGTGCGTTGGAATGCTCCAGATTCTGAAAAAGCCTAGAATATGATCGATGCGGAAAGCATCAAAATATCGCGCCATTTGTTCGAAGCGATGCTTCCACCAGGCGAAGCCAGTTTCTTTCATTCGCGGCCAGTTGTAAGTGGGGAAGCCCCAGTTCTGGCCTTTTATGCCGAACGCATCCGGAGGCGCGCCGGCCTGAAAATCCATCCGAAAAAGATCCGGCGCTTGCCATGCATCCGCGCCATGGCGCGAAACGCCGATTGCGATGTCGCCTTTAAGAATGATTCCCCTGGAGTGAATGTATTCCGTGGCATCTTTGAGTTGCCGGTGCAGGTGGTATTGCAGGAAAAAGTAAAAGGACAATTCGGATTCAAAGTGCGAGCCAAACTCTTTCGAGATGGCGTCTCGAGCGTAGTGCTGATGACCAGGCCATTGAGTAAAATCCGCCGTGCCATATTTTTCGCGCAGACAAGAAAAGGCGGCATAGGGCTCCAGCCAATGTCTGTTTTGTTCGAAAAAGTTTTGATAATCCCTGTTCTTAAAAGTGGCAGCCTCTTGCGTCGGATATATCTGCTTCAAAAAATCCAACTTAGTGTTCAGGACGGCCTCGTAATCCACAGTCTCAAGTGAATTGAGCCGCTTCCTTTCATGCTCCAATGCGTCAAGGAGCTGCTTGTTTTGACCGGATGCGACCTGAGAGAGATTCAAATAGAGCGGATGCAACGCAAAAGCCGAAATCGCCGCATACGGATACGAATCGGTCCAGGTATGCGTGGAAATCGTGTCGTTAATCGGGAGGATTTGGATCAGTTTTAGTCCGGCCTGTTTACACCAATCGGCCAGGAGTTTCAGATCGGTAAATTCACCAACGCCAAAACTGTTTTCACTGCGCAGACTGAATACGGGAATAGCAATCCCGGCGCCTTTCCAGGTCGTACACGGCAGCGCAGCAAATCCGTCGTTCACGATCGTGTGCCGGTGCGCGGCGGCACTGTCGGAAAGCAGTCTATTTGTTCCATCCTCAAATCGAATAAAGCTTTTCGCGTTTAGATCGTAGACGCCGTACTTATATTCAATCGGAAAAACTTCCATGGAAAGATCCAGTTGGGCGCTGAAGAAATCGTCCTCCGAATGACGATGCAGAAGTACCGGCTGCGTCGTATTCCAATTCTGCAGGGCGGAACCCGCTCCTAGAATGCAGAGCGTTTGATTCGGAGCAAGCAGAGGTGTTTTGACTTTGAGAGTGTGGGTGTGAAAAGTAGTCTGGGGAACTGCCGCCGACAGGAATGCCGGCGATACACCCGAACGGTTCTCCTTTACACCCGCATCACGGTTCTTAAGCAAAACTTTTTTGAATGGCTCCGTATAAAAAGCATTTTCGAATGCGCCGGCATAATTCCACGAATCAATGACGACCACTTCCTCTTTTCCCCAGGACGCCGGATTTAACTTTTTGTCCCTCCCCCAATCATAAATCAGCGAACCATCCGGATTTCGTAGAACGTAATTGTAAGTGATCGTGGCGTCCGGAACCGCGGCCTTCGGCATGAAAATCGTAATCTGCCAGAATTGCTTATCCAGGTAATGAAGAGGAATTGCTCTGCCGATGTCGCCATCGCCCAACATCTCGTGATCACCCGTGAGCAGCAACGACTGCCCGTAATTTGTGTGATAGCGAAGTTTAAACGTCAGGCGCATTTCGGTAATCCGTTAATTGGCGGCAGAGTCAAACAGATGCGTTAATGCTTGTCGGTGAAATTCTTGACCGCAAACACTCGCCGGCCATCCGGCCACTGCGCCTCGGCCTCGATCCATTGCGGCCCTGCTTTGCTCGCCGCAAAACTGAATTGGTTTCCAAAGGCCGGCTCCTGCTCTGCCGTTTCCCAAACTACTTTCGCCGAATGAACATCCAGGCCCTCGACACTTAGCCCGAAAGACAAGGTTTGTTTGGCCAGCGCTTTGGTCGGCAAGGCGCGGATTTGGCCCACCGCAGATTTCCACTGTTGTGTCCTCAGTGAAGTTCCCGCCATTAACCAGGCCTGGTATGCCAGAGCCCGGGCCTGATTCACGATAACGAATTCCTGTGTGAGGTTGAAAGTGTCACCCCAACGATCATAGAACGGGTAAGGAGATCGACCCTCGCCATCGCTTGGAAAGCTCAGTTCGGCAGGCGCCTTTTTGTAAAGATCGAGCCATGCCATTCCCGCTTGAATGTTTCCCAGAGGAATTCCCGACGGTGGCAATATTCGGCGATCGTTCTGCGCGTATTGGTGTACAATTTCCCGCTGCCGTTTGAAGCCGAGACCCGTCAGGTAAGTGACATTCACCGGGTTACAGCCTTCTTCGTAATTTAAATTGCTGATGAGAGCCTCAATCAACTTAGGCCTGGGGTCATTTTTCGGAGGCTGATCAAGCTGGCAGGCCACGGCCAAATCAAAAGCAGCATCGCTCGAAAAATACCAGCCCGCGGTGCGCGCCTTTTTTGTTTCCTCGGGGAAGCTCGTGCCGTAGGCGCTGCTTTCGGCGCGGCGCATTTGATCCTCGCCCGCGGCCGCGATTTCGGCTTCGCATTCCTCCAGCAATCGCGGTTGGAGTTGCTCGCGCTTCAGCTTGCCCGCCTTTGCCGCGAAAGCATAACTGCGAATCGCGCAGCCGTAGGATTCAAACAGACGCCACCAGCCCCATTTGCGAATCGCCGAATCTTGAGGGTTCAACGATTCTTCAAGCCTCTTGTGATACTTCGAGTCGCCCGTCGCAAGGAACAACTCGCAAGCCGCCCACGTCAATTCGTCATCGTGCATAGACTCGTCGCCGTAATGCGTGATTTTCTGGTAGGCCCCATCCTTCCCAAATTTGGCAATCGCACGTTCAAGGAAGTCCCACCCCTTTTTGGCCTTGTCCAAATAAAGCGCCGCAGCCTCCGGGAATTGCTTTTTGAAAGTCGGTGACGAGGCGCACTGCGCCAGTGCGGCAGTCGCTGCGGCGGTTGCAGCGGTCGTTTTCGGGAAGACGATTTGTGGATCGCCATGATCGGGCGTGACATCGAATTCATATTCCCGATCCCGCGGGTAGACGAGGAAGTAAAATCCACCATCCGCATCCTGCATTTTCGCCAGGAAATCAGCTTCCCATTTTGCCTCCTGGAGAAGGTCGCTTTTGCCATCGCCACTCTCGGGCAGACCAAGATTGTCGAGTTCGGCGACGCCCGGAAATACATCCGCGGCGAAAACGAGATGATGAATGAACGCCGCGCTGTTGATTGTGTATTTGCTGTAGTCGCCCGCATCGTGATGTCCGCCGCGAACATCCACGGGCGCGCGATTCACAAAAGGATACAACGAATCTGCGACGCTCTTTACCTGCGGCGCGATATGCCTCGGATTGTCTTTATAGTTCGCAGTTTCTTTTTTCAACGAATCATTCACCGAACTGAATCTGCGGCTGGTATCGGGAACATCCGCAGGCGACGTGTGACATTCGCCGTGAGTAAATCGCGTGAATGGAAGTTCGTTGGCCATCCCGCAGCGCTGATGATAAATGCCGAGGGCGGACGCCCGCGCAAACGCTCCGGCCACGTCTTCGCCAATGAAAAATGGAAACGAAGTTCCCAGGCCAGGAACAAACAGCCGATATTCACCGGGCGTTTTGAACACCGTAAAATCGGCCTCCAATACGCGCTGATAACTTTGGTCTGGAAACCCTCGATCGCGCCGAATCACCAGTGGGCCGTGAAAGACTTCATTCGTGGATTGCGCCTCGACCAGTGCGAAATTGGTGACCGAAAGCTGGCCATCAGCGGGTGATACCGATGCGAGCTCCATCTCCCCGAGGCTTCCAAGATAATAACCAACCATCGCCTTTTTTGGATAAGCGGGGAGATAGCCCGTTTGGTTTACGTGTATGGCAGGGCTCCAGCGGTGCGGGTCCGCTTGGGCGGTAAACTGGACGGGCGGTAGCCACAATTTTTGATTTGCGCTCCGTACTTCGACAACCTTGTTCTCTTGAATGGCAGTCGCAAGTTGCAGGGACAAATAATTTCCGACGCGCAAATCCCAGTGCTTGAAAGGCGCATACAGCACGCGCCGTTTAAATCCGACCGCTTTGACGGCTACTCCTTTGCCGTCGGCGGAAACGATAAACTGATCCGGCCCGGGCACCTGAGCCTGGCCTTGTCCATTTACAAAATCCCATTGTTCAGGCCGTTCCGCGCCTTGCTTCACCGCGGTGACGTAAGTCAATTCCAGCAGCCCGGGAGTGATGACACGAAGTTGATACGAACCGGCTGCGGGGAGTCGCAAGGGTTGATCATCCGAGAGCTGCAAATCGACCGCCAACCCTGTGAGGCCCGACAACAATGTCGTGACCAGGAGAACGCTACGGAGTATCGACATGCGCGCTAAACTGCCCCATGAGTGCCGGTCAGGCAAGCTGTGCAGCACTGGGCAGAATTTTCCTCTGATCCAATTCGGGCTTCGTTTTTCGGGTTTCGAATTTACTCCATGGTAGGTCTTCACCCTAATTGTAGTGGGGAATCGTCCAGCGTAGAACGATGCACGGGCGCAGAGATATTTACGGCCAGGACCAAGTAAATAATTCTGGCGCAGCCGGAATTTCGTATTAAGTTGCAAACATTGAAGAGACGTAAATTTAGCCGAAATATGCAAAAAATTAGAGTCTTATTGGTGGACGATCACACTGTGGTACGTCAGGGATTGCGAGCGCTTTTGGCGGCAGAGGATGACATTGAGATCATCGGCGAAGCGGAGAATGGTCGGCAGGCATTGCAACTGGTTAAAAAACTTTTGCCGGACGTCGTGGTTATGGACATTGCGATGCCAGTGCTGAATGGCGTTGAAGCCACGAGACAAATTACCCGATACGTACCTTCAGTAAAAGTCCTGGTCCTCTCGACATATAGCAACGATGAGTATGTCGAACAATTGACCGAAGCGGGAGCTGCCGGCTATCTCGTCAAGCAGACCGCGGCCAACGACCTTCTCAAGGCCATCCGCGAAGCATTTAAGGGCAACGCTTTCTTCAGTCCTGCGATCGCCAAGCGCTTGCGAGATCAATGCCGGCAAACCTACAATGTCGGCCAGCCCATCAAACGGCGCTCAGATTATCTCACCACTCGCGAGGCAGAAGTGTTGCAACTAATCGCCGAGGGCCGCGCCAACAAACAGATCGCGGCCGAACTTTGCATCAGTATTAAAACGGTCGAGAAGCACCGCCAGCAAGTGATGAACAAACTTGGCATTCACGATGTGGCCGGGCTCACCCGTCATGCAATCTCCAAAGGGATCATTGAAAGCAACGCCGCCGGTCTTCAGCCGGTGGCCTAGCTTGGAAATTTCATGCTGGCAGTAGCCGCCGATGTCAGGGGCGGGCTGTAGGCTTTGGGTTAAATCCGCGTTTCCAGGAACGCTCCACCGAAAGCGGCATAGGACTGCCGCACTCCACGACCTCGCGGATGGAGCCGCACGCTCGAAGCTCACGGCCACAGGGCGAGAACGCCTGGCCACGTGACTCGCCCTTTCGCATCCCTTCAGTAATCGCCTTACCCGCGGAATCCAAGCTCGGGCAGCGTTAAACCCCATGGCAGTTGAGACGACCGTGTCCAACCGTTTAATAGGTCCAGTTGGCACCCTGAAAAGACCATCGAACGCAGACAAGAAAAGGCAAGTTATGAGTCTAGGAACAATCTTAATCATCCTTCTGGTACTGGCGCTGCTTGGCGTTTTGCCCACGTGGGGTTACAGCACATCGTGGGGCTATGCACCCGGCGGGATCGTCGGCTTGCTGCTCGTCATAGTCATCATTTTGGCTCTGTTAGGGCGGCTTTGAGCGCCGCGCGCGCTCGATTCCACAACGGTCCTAGGGGTTTGGAGGGCCGTCGACGTATTGGTCGTGATCATTTAAATCCTTGCGGAGACGCTCCAACTCCGTTTTAAGTTCCTTTACCGTCGCCGCGTAAGCCGGGTCAGCGTAGACATTTTTCAACTCGTGCGGATCATTCTGCAAATCGTATAACTCCCATTGATTGATTCGATGGAAGAAAATCAGTTTATACCGCTCAGTCCGAACCCCATAGTGCTGCTGAACCTGGTGATCCCCGGGATAATGATAATACCGGTAATACATGGCCTTTCTCCAATCCTTCGGCTGTTCCCCATTCAGTAATGAAACAAAACTGCGCCCCTGAATCTCGGAGGGAATCGGCAGGCCGGCATATTCAAGAAACGTCGGCGCGAAATCAACGTTGAGAATCATGTCCTTCTGCACGGTTCTCGGTTTGATTTTTCCCGGATAACGAATCACGAACGGCATTCGTAACGATTCTTCATACATGAATCGTTTGTCGAACCAATCGTGATCCCCAAGAAAGAAACCCTGATCGGAAGTGTAAATGACAATCGTGTTCTCCTTCAACCCCGCCTGGTCAAGATAGTCGAGCAATCTGCCCACATTGTCATCCACTGACGCAATGCATCGGAGATAATCTTTGATGTACTTCTGATATTTCCATTTCTTGAGCTCCTGGCCGGCGAACGTTTTCTTTTGCCCGTTTACTTCCACCTCCATTTCCATGTCCACCGTCTGATTCCACTGCGCCAATTCTTTCGGTTTCAGCCCCGGTGGCGGTGGGATTTTCAAATCACTACGATTCAGATTTTTGTCGATGCGCATCGTCGCTTCAGGCGCGGCAGCAGATCGGGTCTTGTAGTCGTCATTGAATGTCTCGGGTTCGGGAATCTCGACAGTGTCATACATGTGGTCGTGTTTTGTATCGGGTTCCCACGGACGATGCGGCGCTTTATGATGGCACATCAGAAAGAAGGGCTGATCTTTGGGCCGCTCCTTCAGAAAGGCGATCGACAAATCCGTGATGATGTCAGTCGCATATCCATGAATGGTTTTACGATTACCCATTTCGATAAAATCCGGGTCGTGATATTTCCCCTGCCCGGGCAAAATGTTCCAGTAATCGAAGCCAGTCGGATCACTCGTCAAATGCCATTTCCCAATCATCCCGGTGTGATATCCGGCTTTCTGCAACATCTTGGCGACAGTGGGTTGGCTGCCATCGAATCGATTGAAAACTGTGACTCCATTGATGTGGCTGTATTTCCCCGTCAAAATGGCCGCGCGGCTGGGCGTGCATATTGAATTAACCGCGAAGCAATTCAGAAATCGCATCCCCTCGTTCGCAATTCGGTCGAGATTCGGTGTCTGGTTGATCTTGCTTCCATAACAACTCATCGCATGCGCCGCGTGATCGTCGGCCATGATGAACAGAATGTTGGGGCGATTTTGGTTGGCGCTTTCTGCCGCTGACGCCGTGAGGCAAGCAAAATATGGCAGAGCGGCGAATAGAAAGATCTTGTATGCTGAGTAGATCGGTCTCGAACTGGAAGTCATCATGTGAAGAGAATATTCCAAATTCGAATTAGCTCGTAAAGCGAGCCATCGAAACAAAGCACTCGTTTTAGTTTCCAAGGAACCACACATAGATTTCTAACGCATTGAATCATTCAGACGGCAGCGTTCCCTCGTCCGGAAATCAGGCCAAAGACCTACCTCATATGTAAAACCTTTTGCCTCCGCGGTCCCTTGGCATTCGATTCCATTCCTCCTCGCTGACCGGATTCGCGCGAACTCGAATTTTGCCCGAAATTACTTCTCTGCTTCGTCCTTCTCTGGCCCTTCAGGCGGAGTGACCTTGGCGATCGCGTCGCGCAGATTCTCGAGCAAAAACGGCTTGCTGATGATCCAATCCACGCCCTTGAGCGGATTCCCGGAAGATTGCAACATTTCAGCATACGCCGTAATCATCACCACTGGCTGCTTCGGCGCGCGAGCTTTGATTGCCACTGCCAATTCGTCCCCTTTCATCGCGGGCATCGCGAAATCGGTAATGACCAGGTCGAACTTCCCTTCCTCGAACATCGCCAGCGCATCCTTGGCATTATTAGCCGTTTCGACCACGTGGCCGTCGAAATTGAGCATCATTTTGACCGCATCGCAGACGAACGGTTCGTCATCCACCACCAGGATGCGTTTTCGTGATAATGCGGCCATCTTCGGCAAACCCATCGAACGAGTTTATCCGATCACATCATAAACGCCAACTATTGTTTAGACCAAATCGAATGGCTCAATTTACGGCGAGCGTTCTGTAAAATCGTTGAAATAAATCTCTGGTCATCCAATTCGCGCGCCCGGCAATGTCATCCAATCGCGCAGCAAACAAGATTTGGCTAAGAATTCAGAATTTCTCTGGAAGGCATTTCCTCCTTGACTTAGCCCGACTTTCGCAACTGGCGAGGCATTTTGACTTTTTTGGGGTATCGGTTGGCGATTTTCCGTGGGGATAGAAGGATTTTTTTGGAGAATCGGTTTGGTGCAGACCTAGCCCCTTCCAAGATAGCGGTCGGCTGCGGTAGAGTCAGAGCCGTTGCTATGGCCAAAGCGTTTCTGCAATGTCATCACCGATTCAAGAACGGCAAAGATCACTGCTACTGGAGCATCGCTGAGAAGGTGCGAACGCGCCGAGGCTGGGTGCAGCGTCATCTATTATACCTGGGCGAAATCAATGACAGCCAGAAGGCGAGCTGGACCAAGCAGGTCGAAGTGTTCGATGCGGCGCAGCAACAAACCCGGGAACTGGCGTTGTATCCGGCGGACCGGGCGGTGCCCGAGCACGCCAGTGAGTATGGCGTGCAGGTGCGGCTGAGCGAGTTTGAACTGCGGCGGCCCCGTCAATGGGGCGCTTGCTGGGTGGGATGTCAACTGTGGGAGCAGCTTGGGCTGGATGAGTTTTGGCGGGAGCGTTTGGCCGATTCCCGCGAAGGGACCTGTTGGAGCAACGTGCTGGCGACCCTGACGATCTATCGTCTCATCGATCCGGGCAGCGAATGGCGCTTGCATCGGCAATGGTTTAAGCACAGCGCCATGGCCGATTTATTGGGGGAGGATTTTTCTCTGGCGCAGAAGGACAATCTGTATCGGTGTCTGGACAAGCTGCTGGCGCATCGCGACGGGCTATTCAAACATTTGCGAGCGCGCTGGGAGGATCTCTTCGGAGTGAAGTTTGAGGTGTTGCTCTACGATCTGACCAGCACGTATTTTGAGAGTGAGCCGCCCTTTCCAGAAGGAGATAAGCGCCGCTACGGCTACAGCCGGGACAAGCGTTCGGATTGTGTGCAGGTGATTATTGCGTTGGTGGTGACGCCGGAAGGTTTTCCCCTGGCCTATGAAGTGATGCCGGGCAACACCTCGGACCGCACCACGCTAAAGGGTTTTCTCCAACGGATAGAGGAGCTTCATGGCAAAGCCCAGCGCGTCTGGGTGATGGACCGGGGCATTCCCACCCAAGAGGTGCTGGAACAAATGCGCCAGAGCGAGCCGCCGATTCATTATTTGGTCGGCACTCCCAAAGGCAGCCTGAGCAAACACGAAGCGGCCTTGCTGGAGCGGCCCTGGCAGGCGGTGCGTGAGGGAGTGCAGGTCAAATTGCTGCCGCAGGAGGGAGAGTTATTGGTGCTGGCCCAGAGCCACGATCGGGTCAACAAGGAACGCTCCATGCGACGACGCCAGCTCAAGGGTCTGGTCAAGCGGCTCAAAGAGCTGCAGCAGATGGAACTCACGCGCGACCAACTCCTGCTCAAACTGGGCGCGGCCAAAGCCCAGTTCCCAGCGGCCTGGCGTTTGATGGATCTCCAGGTGCCCAAAGAAGCTGAGCCCATCAGTGCGCTTAAGTTCAAGTTGCGACTGAAGAAATTGCGCCAGGTGCGGCGTCGGGAAGGCCGTTATCTCTTGCGCAGCAATTTGAGCGGTGAGGACCCGGCCAAGCTCTGGCAGCTCTATATTCAATTGACCCAGGTCGAAGCGGCCTTCAAAGACTTGAAGGGTGATTTAAGTCTGCGTCCCATCTTCCATCAGTTGGAACGTCGGATTGACGCTCATATTTTTGTGGCCTTCCTGGCTTACTGCCTGCACGTGAGTTTGCGAGCCCGCCTGCGTGTATTGGCGCCGGGGCTTACCCCTCGCTCAATGCTGGAGAAGTTCGCCAGCATTCAGATGCTCGATGTGCATTTTCCCACCGCCGACGAACGGGAATTGGTGTTCTGTCGCTATACCCAGCCGGAGAAAGACCATAAAATGCTCCTGACGCAACTGGGCTGGGAACTGCCGCCCCAATCTCCACCTCGAATCACTCAAAAGGGCCAATTGCTCAAAGAATAACTTTGGTGCAGACCTTTTGGCCTCAAGGACCAGTTTCCAGCCTTTTTTCCCTTTGCCACCCTCGAGTAGCGAAAGTCCGGTTAGTACCTCGCTTTTCTCTCGCGGCTGAGGCAAGATAAACTCATGAACCGACGAGTGCTGCCGCGACTACGTGAAGGATTCACACTCATTGAACTCCTTGTCGTTATTGCAGTCATCGCAATCCTCGCAGCCCTGCTCTTGCCAAGCCTCGGCAGAGCAAAGGAAAAAGGAAAACAAACATATTGTATCAATAGCGAGCGCCAACAAGCGATGGCCGTCTTTATGTACGCGGATGACCATACGGAAACATTGCCTCCGGTCGCATTTCGTGACTCCAATGGATTCGTTACCAATTGGCCTGAATTGCTTGACCCGTACCTCAAGTCTGCTCGCGTTCACTTTTGCCCGACGGATCAGCAGGCAAAAACGAACTCCTACGGACTCAATGAATTGGCGTTTGTCGACCTGACGGATGACGATTCCTTCGCGCCCAATCGCTTGAGCGCCTTTCGCACGCCAACCGCCACAGTAATGGTGGGCGACCTCGGCACGGCAGACGATCTCTCTGCCTTAAGGCCAGACACTCTCAAAATGGTAGCGCCTTTGTCTGATATCAACGACGACAAAGACGCCCGACCGGTCGCGCGTCATTTACAGAAATGCGACCTTGGATTCATGGACGGCCATGGCGGCTTTTTGCCGCTCGGCCGATTCTATACCAACCAAACACCAGCAGACCTGTGGTTCACTCCGTGAGGCGAGTTCGCTTCCACCCAGGTTTTTCCGATATTATACCGATTGCCAAAAGAAACTTCCGGATGAGGCACAGGACGGCGCGGTGAGAACACCGCGCCCTACCTCGATAAGTGTAAATTGCTTTTGGCAATCACTCTAATTGGACCTACAACAGTCAGCGTGTCATGCAAGCCGGGACCGTCGTTGTTCGCCCTCTCGGATGAACAATGTCAATGCAATGCCGAAATTTCCTTCGGTGCCGAGGCAATTGAAAGATCTTCACTCATCTTGAGTTCCAGGCAATTTGACCAGCCACGCGGCAAGACCAGTCGCCACAACAACCGCCGCCAACAAGTAGAACACGGCCGCGTAGGAACCGGTCCAGGCATAACATTTGGCCAGCAGCAGCGGTCCAATTGCTGACGCCAGGACAGTCATCATTTGGGCTGTGCCCTGGATGCGGCCCAGGTGAGCACGCCCAAAAATCTTCGCCCAGAAACTGAAGAAGATGACGATGACAAATCCGCCAGCAATGCCCATGGCCACCGCAAAAATATAGACCTGTCCTGAAGTCTTCAGCGAAGGCAATCCAATCAGCGCTCCGGCCAGGAGCGCCATCGCGAGGGTCATTAAACGGTTCACGTTCCATTTTAACGAGAGCCAACCACCGAGGAAATTTCCAGCCAGTGACGTCAGGGCCGTCACAACGAGACTGCGATGATACATGCCAGCGTCGAATCCGCGCTCAACGAGGATGGATTCGTTGAAAAGTCCAATGCCGGACGCAATCAAGTTGTAGAGCGAGCTGGCAATGGCGAAGATCCAGAATGCCGGTGTCCAAAGCGCTTCCAGCCATGTGAAGTCGGGACCAGCCTCTGCGTCTTCCGAAGTTGTGCGTTGCATTTCGACGCCTCCGCCTTCCGGAGCGCGTCGTACGAGGAGCAACGCGATCGGAACCAACGGCAACACCAAATACCAACCGATGCCGGACCATGCGTTGCGCCAGCCAAACGAGACGACCGCGCTGCCTACGATCGGAAATGCCATCATGAAGCCGATGCTCAACAGCAGCGAATACGCTGCCATCGCCATGTTCAGCCGGCGCGCAAACCATTGGCCAACCATTGTGAGGCTGACGACCGACAGCGCACTTTGGCCGAGGCCGCGAGAAAGAATCAGCCAGCAAAACATAACCGAGACAGCACCAGTCCAACTCATCGCCAGAACCACACCACTAAGGCAAAGCGAGACCAGCGCAAGGACAACCCGGCTCCCTAATTGATCGACGAGCCGGCCAATGCCGAGGCAGAACAACGAACCTATCATCGTCGCCCAAAGGTTCATTTGCGCATAAGTCACGCGGTCGAGCTTCAGATCCTTAAGGAGCGATTCGGTGATGAGACCCAGGCCCTGGGTGCGTCCGGGCAAAGTGGCCACCATCGCCAACGCTGCAACGCCGAGCACAATCCAACCGTAGTAAAATGGCGTCCGCGCCAGTGTTCGATCCCATCGGCGTGTTGCCGCCAAAACATCGTTCATCGGACTCAGGATGATTTTGGCGATGGCCGCCCGTCAATACTTCGCTTGAGTCGAAGCCACCAGCAGAGCAAAAGGAACAAGCAAAGAAACAAGCCGAACCAACGGACATTGCTGCGAACGAAGACGAACGCGCCGTTGAAGATCATAAACAGAAAAAATACGCGCACTGTCCACGTCCACCAGATGGAGCGCGATAAATAACCAACGGCAGTAATCCGAGGCCAAATCACTTCACTCACCCAGACAAGCGCAAGAAGGTAATTGAGATACAGTCCGTCGCCGGAATTCCAGCCCGTAAGTTCCTTGGATTGGCGCGCAGTATCAGCGTAAGCCGCAGCATGATGCCAAGAGTAAAAATAATTAAAAACGGCGGCGATATGGGCGAGAAAGAACACGCATCCGGCCGCCTTCAACCCCCAGGAAATCGTCACTTTTTCGTCATCGCGCTGCACCGCACTAAACGCCTCGGACGCGACGTAGCTTGTCAGGGCCACCCATACCGTACCGCGCGTCAACAATTCGCCCGAGTGCATGTTAGTCGCAGATATGGAACACCGAAAATAGACGCAGAGCAACGGCTGCAATTCAGAGCACGCTGAAATTTCAATTGCCAAGTCGCCGGGCAAATATGCACCTTTGCCGCTGATTACCACATGCAGGTCGTTTGATTACGTCATGAAAACAATCTCGGGTCCAATTTTCTTATCCATCATTGCCATCATCTGCTTGAGCGCTTTCGCTCAAGATCAGTCCAAGGACATATCAAAATCCAATGGCGCGATACAAAAACCGTTGCCATCCGATCCGGAAGAGCGTTTCAAAGCGCTGTTCACCAGAGCGACTTTGATAGGCCGATGGGCGCGCATTAAAGACGGTATCCTGGGCGAAGAACGCGATGGCGACAAATACACCATCCTCAGCGTCGTCAAACGCGATGGCGACAATTGGACCGTGAATGCGAAAATGAAGTACGGCGAGAAGGAATTAATCCTCCCTGTCCCAGTGCAAATGAAGTTTTCCGCCGACACGGCCGTCCTGATGGTCGAAAACCTGGGGATTCCGGGCGGCGGCACTTACACCGCCCGCCTGCTGATTTTTGAACGGACATATTCGGGCACCTGGAAAGACCAGCGCGGTGGCGGCATGCTATACGGTACGATTACGAATGAGACGGAATAGGTCTAGCGTTGTGGTTTGTTGCATAACTTGAATGCCCACCGGGCTTACAGCGGCGCCCGAAGCATTCATCAACTTTTGGCACAGACTCCGCCAACCTTGGTGCGCGAAAGTTCAATTCACTTGTGAGGCGGAAACCGCCGAGGAAAATCAACAATGCCATCCTGTTCGACACGCTCCGCGGTCCATTCAACTCGTCTCTTTAGATGGCAAGTAAAGAGTGTTGTAGAAGCTGCAAACCCGGCACCTAGGATCACTGTCGCTTCACTGCCATTGCTCTGAATGCTGCCAATAATAAGGCAGAATCCTGTATCTCCGGTTTCAGTGTCGCGCAGCAGATCGTCTTCGCTCGACGTGGCCGTAGCGGCCGAGCGAAATCGGCAGCCAGGAAGTTCCGCACCCAAGGCCTGCATCTCGGTGTTAGTTAGCGAAACGAACGCGATTCCGTTGGTGAGACGCTTATATAGTGAAACGAACACGATTCCGTTGGTGAGATGCTTCAGGTCATTTCGGAGGATATATTCACACGCTGCGACCCTGATCTCCCCTTCATCCGATAAGCCGTTGGATGGCTTGGCATCGGTTTTAGCTGGTAAGTTAGAGACTCCTGTCACAGCAGTGGTCGGAGCGCAGAGATTTGAGCTTTCTTTTACAGATCTTGAGTCGCCAGGCCGTCCGCAGCCGCTGAACAAAAGAATCGTAAGTACAACAATTGCTCGCTGCAAATCACGTTCTTTTGCCACCGATTTCATATCTCGCCAACAGCTAGCAAGACTTCGCGCACAATCTTTGGGTGTAGGATTATGCCGCGATGAAAACGGACAACAACCCGTTAGTGGTCGCGAAAGTAAATACGATGGCTGCCTTTGGAGCGAACCAGGATAAATCCCGCGGCCGTCAACTTGCGTTCCGCCTCAATAGCGGTCAGGCGAGGCAACTTAGGCACTCGCTACCTCTAATGAAGTCGCTAGAATGGTTTTTGGCTTCAGTCGCCGCAATTCAGCGGGCTTCATTGTTTCGAGGTAAAGCTCTGCCGCTTCGCGCAAATTTGCCAAAGCTTCTTCAACGGTATCTCCTTGAGTGTGGCATCCCTTCAGATCCGGGCAGTAAGCAAAGACACCGTCCTTATCTTGCTCCAAAATGGCGGTCAGCTTAAAGGTCATATCGTCAGGATACGCGGGCGAAATTTGGTTTTCAAGGCGTACCGGGATATTTTAAAATCTAGGCCCAATGCCTCAGTTGCGAGCCACACGCACTTCCAGGCTTCGTAACGTGGCAAAAGGGTTCAATTGGTTGGCGTTATTGCTTCTCATGGCGTTGCCCATTCCGGTAGCCGCCGCGACCCTCACCATCGATGGCTCTCAAACCTACCAAACCATTGACGGCTTCGGCCTCAACGCCAACCACCGTAGCTGGACCAGCAACGAACTAAAACCGTCCTCGACGCCTTGATCGACCAGGCTGGGATGACCCTCTTCCGCGTTCTTTACGCGGATTGGGAATCCACCAATGACAATGCGGTTTCCAACGCATTTCTGCCAATTTTCCCAGGGAAAAGCGGTTTTGCGCGAGACGGTTAGCCTTGGGGTCTTTACCTGCTTTTGCCCCAAAAAGTTTGACAATCGAACGCTTTCCGGCGAAACGGGTCTAATTGAAGTAAAGATTATTCCGGGAGACGTTTTTACCGGTTGGAAATGGAATAAAATGAGAAAAAGCATTGAAGACGAATTCACTTATCTGCCTGTTTCACGGCAGCGAAAATATCAGCTCCGCATGCAGCGGGACAGGCGCTGCACGGAGTGCGGTGAGCCAGCCGTCCAAGGGTCGCGTTGTTTGAAACATCTGGTAAAAGCCCGCGAACGCCAGCGAAAGAAACGGGGCCTCAAACGCCGTTATTACGGCACTCTCAGCTACAAACTGCAAGCGGTTGAAAAACCCTAACCGGCCGGACAACCCTCGCCGGCCTCGGAGGGATGGCGACGGAGCCCGAGCGCGCCATCGATTGGCTTGTCGTCAAGACTGAAGGCGCAGGCCGATTCGTCGGCATGATGCTCCACATCTGGAATCCGCGCTGTGGATGGTGGGGTGATAGCCCCGTTTTCGGCTTCACCACTTGAACTTACGCAAACGTCTGCGAGCTTCTGGTAAGATGGTTGGAAAGGCAAACACTATGAGGACAGACGTACTGACCGAACATGACAAGACCCTGCGCGAACCGCTCACACGCGAAGAGATGGTTGACCTTCTAAACGAAGACCTCGCTCGCGAATATCAGGCGATTATTGCCTATACAGTTTACAGCCAGGTTCTGAAAGGCGCAGCCTACACCGATATCGCAGGCGAACTGGAAATTCACGCCGCAGAAGAGCTGACTCATGCGTTAAAAATCTCGCGCCAAATTGATTACTTCGGCGGCATGCCCGCCGTCGAGCCGAAGGAAGTCAAGACCTCAGACGATCCCAAAAAGATGCTGCAATTCGACCTGGAAAACGAGCGCGTCACCATTCAAAATTATCGTGACCGCATCCGCCAGGCCGATGCCATGGGCGAATTCGCGCTCAGCGAAGTGCTGCGTGGCATCATCGTCCAGGAACAGGAGCATCTGATCGATCTCGCTGATGCCCTGGGAGTCAAAGCGCCGATTAACCAACGGGATGATTGACTTGCTCCGGTGTCAACAGATCTTCGATTTCAGCATACGTGCTGACAACATGCGTTGCATGGCGAAGCTCTTCGGCCGAATGTGTGTTGGTAATCGCGATTACTTGCATGCCGGCAGCTAAGGCAGCGGCCACGCCCGGCTTTGAATCCTCAATGACGAAACAGTCCTTCGGAACCACTCCAAGCAATTCGGCAGTTCGCAGAAAAATGTCAGGGGCCGGTTTGCCGCGCACAACTTCCGAGCCGCTAACAACAACCGGAAAGTACCGGTGCAAGCCTTCCAGATTCAGCACTTCCTCAATCACGGCGCGTTCGGAGCCCGAAGCCACTGCCAGCCGGTAACATTCGGCGAGCTTTTTCACGAGGGGCACGAGCCCATCAAAGAGTGGCTGTTCACGGCGAATGATTTCGATGACTCGACGCCGTTTCATCGCCACCAATTCCTCCAAAGATTGCTTCGGGTTATGCTTGGCCACGAAGTCGATCCAAACCTCCTTGTCCGAATGTCCAATGTAATCCGCGAACTTTAACCCGTGATCTTCATAACCCAATTCGTGAACGATTTCCATGAAAGCGCGTTCATGACGCGGTTCGCTGTCGACGATGACGCCGTCCATATCAAAGATGACCGCTTTCGCGGAGATCGCGGCGCGAGGAGCCGATGAAGCCGAACTTTCTTCTGCACTCATCATGATCAAACGGAAGTCATGCTCAATTTGAGCAGCTTCTCAAATTGCGCTTTGCTGACGGGAACAACCGACAGTCGCGAGTTTCTGACCAGTAGCATCTCTTTTAAGACGTTATCGGCTTTGATTTCTTTCAACGTGACCGTTTGGACAACCGCCTTGATCGGAACCAGATCGACACTCGACCAATCCCCTTCTTTTGCCGTCGGATCCGGATAAGCCGGTTTATCAACCTGCGCGATGCCGACCACCTGCTTCTCCTCTCCGCTATGATAATAAAATACCAGGTCGCCTTTGGACATCGCACGGAGATTGTTCCGCGCCTGGTAATTGCGAACACCAGTCCATGAGGAATGTCCGTCTTTGGCAAAGGCTGACCAGGCGTAATCCTCGGGCTCCTGCTTTACTAACCAGTATTGCATATCGGTGAAGGGTGATAAGTGATGTGTGATTAGTCACGAATTTTTGGATACAAGGCCCGAGGCAATTGAAGAAGAAAGACACTAAGAAACTGTCTCTCTTACTCTGTGGATTTTGTCAAGTGGCGGAACAGTTTGGCGGGAAGTGTTTGTGGTTCAATAGCTTACGAAGATCGATAACGTAACGGAATTCGCCAAAAAGTGGCGGAGGCAGGAGAGTTTATCTGGAGGGCAGTTTTTGTAAGTCGTTATGAATCAACAGGTGAAGCTCGAAATAACTATTTACGGTGGCCCCGAGACGGTGGCTTGGTGTTCCAAATGTTGAAGGTTTGCGGGATTCGACCCATTGTTGGAGTTTTAGAACGGCAAATACATTAAGTGGGGCTCTGCCTGAAATGGAACCGCAGGTGGCAAAAACAAGCCCCGCCAGACCAGAATCGAGAATCACATGGAAGGGAAAGAAAAACCGTTCGACCGGGGTCTTCTAGCCAACATTGTTGACTATTCCGAGGATGCCATCGTCAGCAAAAATGTGGACGGTATCATCACGAGTTGGAATAAGGGCGCGGAGCGAATTTTCGGTTACAAGGCCAACGAGGCCATCGGCCGGCCGATTTCGATTTTGATTCCCCCGGACAGGGTCGATGAAGAACCAGGAATCCTGAGCCGAATCAAGCAAGGCGAGCGAGTTGAGCCGTATCATACGCTTCGACGAAGGAAAGACGGAACGTTTGTCGATCTTTCCCTGCAAATATCGCCAATCCGCGACGAGACCGGAAAAGTGGTTGGCGCCTCGAAGATCGCGCGAGACATTAGCGAGCAGATGCGTTCGCAGGAAAGGTTGCGGCGGAGCGAGGAGCGTTTTCGCGTCACGCTTGGCAGCATTGGAGACGGCGTGATTGCTACGGATACGCAAGGGCGGGTCACATTTATGAATGGCGTAGCCGAGAAGTTGACTGGCTGGAGCCAGCAGGACGCGCTGGGAGTCGCGCTTGATGTTACGTTTCGCATAGTCAGTGAACTGGATCGTGGGGTGGTTGAAAATCCGGTGATGCGGGTGCTTCGGGAGGGATGCGTGGTGGGTTTGGGCAATCACACAATCTTGATTTCGAAGGACGGGACAGAACGGCCGATTGATGATAGCGCAGCGCCGGTGCGCGACGCCGGAGGTGAGATAGCAGGGGTAGTCCTGGTCTTTCGAGACGCCAGCGAGAAACGCGATGCGCAAATTGCGGCAATGAAGCTCGCAGCAATTGTGGAAAGTTCGGATGAGGCGATCATCAGCAAGGATCTCAATGGCAGAATTACGAGTTGGAATAAAGGGGCCGAGCGGATTTTTGGTTACACGGCGAAAGAGGCTATTGGCAAACCGATATCCTTTATGTCGGCAGAGAAGGAAGCGGAGGAGCGCAAAGTCCTGGCACGCATCAAGAATGGGGAACAGGTAGAACATTATGAAACGACGCGGATAACCAAGGACGGACGGGAAATAGACGTGCTGGTGAGCGTCTCGGCCGTGAAGAACCCCTCGACCGGACGCGTTATTGGCGCGTCGAAGATCATGCAGAATATCAGCGGACGAAAGAAGACGGAACGAGAGTTGGTCGAGGCGAAAAGGCAGCTCGAAGTTCACGCGCAGAGATTAGAAAGCGAGGTGGCCGAAAGAACGGCGCAGTTGCGAGAAACTGTGGCGGAGTTGGAGGCTTTCTGTTATAGTTTATCACACGATATGAGGGCGCCGGTGCGAGCGATTCAATCGTATTCGGAGATGGTATTGGCTGATGATGAGAAAAAAATGACGGCAACTTCGGTCGATTACTTGAAAAAAGTAGTTAGCGCGGCGGAGCGGATGGACCAACTGATTCAGGACGTGCTGGCCTTCACGCGTTTGTCGCGAGAAGAGATCGAGCTTGGCCCGGTGGATGTGGATAGTTTGGTTCGTGATATTATTGAAGAGCGCCCGGAGTTGCAGCGGGCGAAGGCAGACATTCAAGTAGAAAGCCCGTTGCTTCAAGTGAAAGGGCATGCCGCCTCTCTCACGCAGTGCATCACTAACCTTTTGGATAACGCACTGAAATTCGTACCGAAAGGCGTCAAGCCGCAGGTCCATGTCCGCACCGAAGCACACAATGGCAATGTGCGGCTTCAGATCGAGGACAGGGGAATTGGGATCGAGCAGGAGGCGCAGCGGAGGCTCTTCCAGATGTTTCAACGCATTCATAGCAGTGAAGAATATGAGGGCACAGGCATCGGATTGGCCATAGTGCGGAGGGCTGCGGAGCGAATGGGAGGCGCGGTGGGGTTGCACTCGGAAGTTGGCCGCGGAAGCCAGTTTTGGGTTGAATTGCCCGGAATAAACACATGAATGCCAAGGTTGTGCTCATTGCCGAGGATGATGACAATGATTTATTCTTCCTCCAGCGGGCGTTTGAAGCGGCGAATGTGAAGAATCCGCTTTGCATTGTTCGCGATGGCCAGGAGGCAATTGAATATCTTTCCGGGACGGGCAACTTTGCCGACCGGATCAAGTTTCCGCTACCGCATCTTTTTCTGTTGGATTTGAAGATGCCGCGGAAAACGGGCATCGAGGTTTTGGAATGGTTAAGTGGTCAGCCGAAGTTGCGTTGCCTGCCGATAGTTGTGTTTTCCTCGTCGGCCAACCGGAAAGATATCGATCGAGCCTATGAGTTGGGTGCGAACGGTTTTGTGGTCAAGCCGTCCAGCATGGTCGAGCGGGCGGAGTTGGCGAAAGCCATGGGATTGTTCTGGCTCGAGTCCAATGAGCCGCCAACTATCTGTAGCGAGGGTCTTGTGGCTGCGCGGAAATTGCGCACCGAATGCATTGAGCCGTAATCGGCGGTCGAGGTCGGCGGCTGCGAGCATTGCGGATTGCATTCGCCTTGTCCTTCACAATATTCGCCGTATTTTCTGCGAGTGGATCTGGCGGAAAATATTGCGACCGTGCGAAAGCGGATCGCGGATGCTTGCGAGCGAGCAGGTCGTGACCCGGACTCGGTCGCGTTACTCGCCGTCTCCAAGAATCACCCGCCGGAAATGGTCAACGAGGCGGCGAAATTGGGGCTGACATTGTTCGGCGAGAACAAGGTGCAGGAAGCAAAAGCGAAAATTCCATCATGCCCGGGCCGATTGCGATGGCACATGCTGGGGCATCTGCAAACGAACAAATGCCGGGACGCAGTCGAGCTGTTCGAAATGATACAAAGTGTGGACGGCTTGCATCTGGCCGAGGAAATCAACAAACGCGCCGAGCAGGCATCGAAAACGATGCCGATCTTGCTGGAAGTGAACGCAGGTGGAGAAGCCAGCAAATTCGGCTATCGCCCCGAACAACTGCTCGCGGATTTGCCGCGGATTAATCAATTGGGTCGATTGGAGATACATGGACTGATGACCGTCCCGCCATGGGCGCCGAATCCGGAGAAGGTCCGGCCAATCTTCCGACAATTGCGGGAGTTGAAAGCGAAGTGTGAGGAAGTTTTGGGAGCGCCATTGCCTCACTTGAGCATGGGGATGACGGGAGATTTTGAAGTGGCAATTGTGGAGGGGGCCACGATGGTCAGGATTGGGACGGCGTTGTTCGGGGAGAGAAGGAAAGCCAATGATCCGACAGCGTAATTAACTGGGCGGCCAGAATTCTGTCCTATCCTATCCACGCCCGTCGGACCACGCACCTGTCGTCCATCCATTTTCCTGACTTCCCTGTCCTGCGATTGAGCAATGCAGGCAGCGCCCATCCTCGGACGCAAGCAGGGCACAAGATAAGCTGAACTTGCGTCATCGAAAGACGTTATATATCGGCCAATCCAAAAGCCTCTAATTCAGGCCCTCGTTTCACCTGCGTCAATTTCAATTCCTGTAAGTCAAACACTGACACAAAACAGTCGCTGAACCCCGACAGGATTAAGGGACACGCGCCGATTTTATCAAAACGCTGCAACGGCCACTGTAAACGCAATATGCGAAAAGTGTTCAGCGTCGTCAGCGTTGTGCTCGTGGCCATATCAGCCCACACAGCGCGCGCGGTCGAAAAAACGGCGGAATTTTGCGTACAACTTAGCGCGGCGGTTCAGGAGAATCCTCCGCGAATCACATTGCACTGGCCCAAGGACTCCTGGCAGCCAAAAAGTTATGTGATTTATCGCAAGTCTCTGGGCGCAAATTCCTGGGGACGAACAACGACTCTCTCCGGCACCGCGACGCAATTCGTCGATAAAAACGTCGCGGTCGGCACAAGTTATGAATATGAGGTCGTCAAAAACACGCCGCATTATACCGGCTACGGATATTTATATAGCGGGATCGACGTGCCGCTAACCGATTCACGCGGAAAACTTCTGTTGGTGGTGGACAACACTTATGCCACGCAGTTGACGAACGAACTCGCTCGCCTCCAGCAGGATCTCGTCGGTGACGGCTGGCAAGTGGCTCGGATCGATGTGCCCCGAAAGGACCCGGCAGCCAGCGTGAAGAGCCGGATTAAGGCGCAATACGATTCTGACCCAAAAACTCTTAAAGCCGTATTTCTCTTCGGGCACGTTCCGGTCGCTTATTCGGGAGACATCGTTCCTGACGGTCACTGCCCTGATCATCGCGGCGCCTGGCCTTGCGATGGATTCTATGGCGACATGGACGGCGATTGGACGGACGACACTGTCAACGACATCAACGCGGCCGATGCGCGCAATCGCAATGTGCCAGGTGACGGCAAATATGATCAGTCGAGTTTTCCCGCTCCACTCAAATTAATGGTTGGCCGCGTCGATCTTGCCAACATGCCTGGACGACTCAGCTACGGTGGGCCCCCGACTTTTCCGAGTGAACTCGAATTGCTCCGCAATTATTTGAATAAAGATCACAACTTCCGCCAGAAGCAGTTTGATTTGCCGCGTCGAGGAATTGTCGGCGACTACTTCGGCGTTCGCGACGGCGAAGCTTTTGCAGCGAGCGGTTGGCGAAATCTCTCGACCTTTTTCGATGCGGACAATGTAACCACGCTACCCGAGGAAGGCACATGGATCCCGACGCTCCGTTCCAATTCGTATCTGTGGGCGTACGGCTGCGGTCCCGGCAGCTTCACCAGCATCGGCGGCCTCGGAAATACGGATAGCTATCGCGATGGAGTGACGACCGAATTGGTGAAGGCGGACATAAAGGCCGCATTCACGATGCTGTTCGGCAGTTGGCTCGGTGACTGGGATTCTGAGGACAATTTCCAGCGCGCGGTGCTGGCTTTGCCGACCTACGGCTTGACCTGCGCCTGCTCAGGCCGTCCGCATTGGTTTTTGCATCATATGGCCCTGGGCGAGCCGATCGGTTACAGCGCCCGCCTGACCCAAAATAATCGTCCCGGGGGTCTTTACGAAAATGAACAGAATAACTGTGCCTCCCAAATCCACATCGCCTTGATGGGCGATCCCACGCTCCGAATGCACGTCGTTGCTCCGCCAGCAAATCTCAGCCTTGCTGAAGACGGCAAAAACGTCAGCCTCAATTGGAGCCCCTCGACCGAGCCGGTTATTGGCTATCACGTTTATCGAGCCACTGATCCCAACGGGCCGTTCACTCGCCTGACTTCGAGTCCGGTGACAACGACCAGTTACACCGACACTGAAACCTCTCTGGCGCGTCAGTGCAGTTATATGGTGCGCGCGGTCAAACTCGAAACTTCTGCGAGTGGCACTTATTACAATGCGAGCCAGGGTGCGTTTCTTGCGCCGGTCGGCGCGGCAGCAGGACCTATCGCCGCAGCCGGAGAGGCTGGTTCACCTCCACCCACAGGCAGAGATAATAACCGAGCCCACAGCCTTGGGACGGAAGATTTGACTCCAAATACGGTCGCGCCTGCCGGGGGCACGACGAATTCAGCGCGCGCGCTTAGTCCAACCGGTGGTTCAGCCATCACGAATAACACCATCTGGGTCGATGACAATTTGCCCACTGGCGCTGTTGTTGCGTCGAATGGCGGTGACTCCTGGAATTGGGTCTCCAGCAATCCAAATCCTTATTCCGGCACAAGAGCGCATCAATCCAACATCAACGCCGGCCTGCACGAGCATTACTTCGCCTGGGCTTCGCAAACGTTGGCCGTCAATTCCGGTGAGACCATGATAGCTTATGTCTATTTGGACCCGGCCAATCTTCCCAGCGAACTCATGCTCAGTTGGTATGATGGCACCTGGGAACATCGTGCGTATTGGGGCGCAGATTCGATTGGTTATGGCACTGCGGGCACTGCCGGTCACAAGTACATGGGTTCGTTGCCTGCTGCGGGCCAATGGGTGCGGCTTGAAGCTCCCGCCAGCCAGGTCGCTCTTGAGGGAAGCACGATTAGTGGAATGTCTTTCTCGCTCTACAATGGCCGCGCGACCTGGGATAGCGCCGGAAAATCCGCCGTAATCATTACCAACGATCCCACGTCGGGCGGTACCAGCAATCCGCCTGTCGTCGTGAACACCAATTCGCTGCCGGGCGCCAGCGCGGTCGATTACATCAATCTGGCTCTGCCTCCGGTTGGCTCAAACGCGCTTCATGTTCTGACACCCAACGTGTTGGAATTGAAGTTGATCAACAACACCAACCCGGCGCTGGCTACGCAATGGAATCTCGTTGACGGCAGCGGCGTTCTCGCATTGCCATCTCTCCTCTCGTTCACTGTCACAGCCAATGGCCAGGTCGTCCCGGTAACGGGTGTCGGGTTCAAACGACGGCCCATCTATGCGCCATTCGAGATGTATGATCTGCGCATCGAGAATTCGATTTATTTGCAGCTCGCTTCGCCGATTTCGGATAATCAGGTGGTCGAAGTCCGGAATCCGCTCAGCTCGCTCTGGTCATCAAGCATGAAATTCGTTAGCACGGCCGACCCGTTGCGATACAGCCCGGCCATCCATGTGAACCAGGAAGGCTACATGCCCAATTACACCAAGAAGGCAATGGTTGGATACTATCTCGGCAGTCTGGGCGAAATGGTTGTTCCGACCTCCGGCGGTTTCAAAGTCGTGGACGCGACGACAGGAACACAGGTCTTTCAAGGGACACTCAATCTCAGGGCAGACGTTGGATTTCCCTCCG
>Ga0193709_1000079_pt1 | contig 42800 bp, 39 predicted proteins | sample H3c2metaG_FD_160571 | JGI IMG/M metagenome (GOLD analysis project Ga0193709, IMG submission 160571) | Soil microbial communities from a riparian zone of the East river system, Colorado, United States - H3c2 | ecosystem: Environmental > Terrestrial > Soil > Riparian zone | place: USA: East River...
GCCTCCACTGCGGGTTTGCCTTGCGCGGCCAAACGAACGTCCATCATTGGTTGGGTCTCGCGTGAATTCCGCGCCAAAATACAGGAGCAATGCGGAGTAATAGATCCATGCGATGACCACCACCAAAGAGCCGGAGGCCCGGTAAGCGGAAGCCGCCACACTCTTCCCGATGTAGAACCCAATGAAGAGGTGAGTGCCGCTCCGATCCAAACGTCACTCCAGGCAATCTTGGTCTTGGGTAGAAGATTGAAGATCATTGCGAATAGAACAGTGATAGAAAGCAGAGAAAGGAGAAAATCGAGGGATTCAAAGATATTTTGTCACAGCGGCTAGAAGCGCGCTAAACAACAGCGAAACCAAAAGCAAGAATCCGATGCCCAGCACCGTATCAAAGCTCAGAAACCGCGCCTTAAGACAGGCGGAGGTTCTTGAGCGACGCACGAGCGACTCCGCCACTGATATTCGGATTGATGATCAATTCAAGCATCGTAACAGCTGAAAGCCCTACTTGATATTCTTCCACCTCACGGACCGAGCCAGGTGGACTGAAATTCCATTGTTGTCGGACAATTTCTTTAACTGAGTTTCCGCCATCCGGAGACCAGCGCAAAACGAACTCCTGCGTGCGGGCAGTTTCACTTTCCTCAAACACAAGCGATATGCACCGGAGCCGTTGCGGATGATCAAAGACCAGCCGAATCGTTTGGCTCCCCGGCGCTGCCGCACGCCAACCTTGCGCAGCTCCCGAGACGAAGGCAGACTCAACCGGGTAATTTTTGTCTTCCGACGTGACCTCTACGACGGCTTGACCCTCGACATCCAGCCAACTTTCGCCGCGAGTCCGAATACTATCCGGGGTCGGAGTGATCAGGCGCTTTCGCATACGCACAGTTTACTACCGTTCAGGAGAGCACGGTGCAAGGCAATCCATCAGACTTGGGAACATTCAGAGAAGGATTGGGACGATGATGCTCGAAGGCCTTAAGAAGCTTTTGGAGCGATAAGTCTCCCGGCGACGAACGCGTAAACCCCGACTTGTAATTTCAGATGTCGGGTATGGCGATACTGCCCGATTTCCTCTCGATAGCATCAATAGCGGCAAACCTCCGGTCTACGTGAGGTCTTGAGCGTGCAGCCCCTGAATTCAGCACACAACTCTTCCTGATAGCGACACCACAGGTAGGACAAGGGACGGAGGATACTTGTTTGGGCGTGAGTTGGCTCTTTTTCATTATTACAGGATGCGAATACACGCACTCGCGAATCTGTTCAATTTTGGACTTTGCCTGAACTTTAGTCGCATCCCACACCCACGTAGTACAATTCCAAAACGAGGAGGAACAACGAATGAGTGAAGTATTAGAAGGGCTGTTACAGAAGAGGGCTTCATTGGCTGCGGAGCTTGGTGCCTTGGACGCGGGTATAGCCGCTTACCGTCGTGCGCTGGTGCCGACCAAGAGCGCGTCGGTGCAGGTCAGCGGCACCAGACCGACAATGAGCCTGGCCGCGAGGAAGAAGCTTTCTCTGCTTGCTAAAGCGCGTTGGGCCAAGAAGCGCAAAGAAGACAAGAAGTAACGGCTAGGATACCCTAAGGCACAAAGCCTCTCATCCTTGAATATAGGGTGAGAGGCTCTTGTGTTTACACTATCCTTAGTATTCACGGTGAGGTAATAGCGCAGCGTGCCGATTGGATATCAACCATCAACTCAGCATCGGAACGAATTACGATCTTGGTAATTACTGTAACTCCGCGCCCGTGATCTGTTCAAACCACCAGCAAGATCTTCCCGCCAGCGCCTTTTTCAGCCGCGGAATGAGCCTCGCCCGCGTCGCTCAGTGGAAACTTCCGGCTTATGGGAATGCGCAGTTTGCCTTCTCTGACTGCTTCGGCCATGTACTCTAGGATCTTCACATTGGGCGTTGCGAACACCGGCATAACTTTCACCGATGGGTACTTCCCGGCATTCTGAGGGGCTCCGAGCACCGATGCAAACACGCCGCCAGGCTTCACTTTCGAGATCAGCGTTTCAGCGGTTTTGCCGCCGACTGCATCGGCAACCGCATCGAGCGGCGGGAGATTGTCCATGGCGCTCCCGTCGTCGGTGGCGATTATCCGATCCGCACCGATACCTGCCGCTTCGCCTATCTGCCTCTTCAGAACACCTGCAATCACGACCGCTCCGCGCTGTTTCGCAGTGAAGACCGCCGAACGTCCCACGCCTCCTGCAGCTCCCGAGACGAGCACCGTCTGGCCAGCCTTGATCGCAGTACCTTCGGAGATCAATATGTTCCCAGTCGTCGTGACTAGCGGAAGAGCAGCCGCCTCGATCACATCGAGTCCCTTTGGAACCTTTGCAAGATTCGCTGCTTTCACGACACCAAGTTCGGCGTACGCGTCGGCCGCCATTGCAAACACCTGCTCACCGACACCAAAGCCCTCAACTCCGGGCCCGAGGGTAAGGACCGTTCCCGAGACATCGACTCCTAGCAGTCCTGGAAATTTGATGGGATAGAAATCTTGTGTTTTGCCCGCGCGCCGCTTGTAGTCGATCGGATTGACGCTGCTGGCAGCGACCCGTATGAGCACTTCGCCTGGCCCCGCCACCGGATCACGGTACTCTTCGAACTTCAGCACTTCAGGACCGCCATATTGGTGGACAACGATCGCTTTCATAATTCATTCCTCCGTAATGCGAACGCAGAAACTCAGGTTAGTGGATGGTTGAATGAATGGCGATAGGTTTTCATTCGTCATCCGTCCCCGCTCCAACACCCGCTTGTCTGGCCATGTCGAACTAGATGAGTGGCGAGTGAGCAGCGACAATCGCTATGATCTCCGCGCTCGGTATCGACTTGGACGGAACGGGCATGCCATGACCGCAGGGGCGCTGGAGCCGCTACATCATGACTCGCTCGGAGGGCGGTTTTCCAAACGCCGCGCAGCTTGGACGCACCGCGATCCCAAACTCTAGCGGCGTGTTTCGACCGATCTCCGAGAATATGCGTCGCGGTTCAAGCCTGCAGTTTGCTAAATTTTTCTCAGGCCTACGCTTACAATTTTTCCTGCCATGCTTTTATTTGCTTTGAATCATTTAGAGTGCGCTCACTTACACAGAATCATCCCATTTGCAGAGTGTTGTGCACCATGTGTGCACCAAGCAGCCTGCCCAAAGAGAGCATCCGGATTCCTTGCATTACATGTGCGAAGCAATCTGCCACAGATTGCCCCATGGGTCCTGCACCATCGCCCTCCTGTCGCCATACGGTTGATCGGCCGGAAGCTCAAGTGTCTCTGCTCCCGCTTCGACTGCTCGCCGATAAGTCTCATCCACATTTTCCACGTAGACGTAAAGAAAGGCCGGCGCGGGCTCCCGAAGACCATCCCCGTCGCTAATCATGATCAACGAATCGCCGATCCGGATCTCCGACGGGCGGTTGACGTGGAACTCACCCTGCCCACGGAAAACCTCTTTAACGAAACGAACCATCTCTTCCGGCTGCGGCGTGATAATCCGGGGAGTCACTGTGTGCCGGTCGTCTGGCTGAAAATGTTTCACAGGCGTGGCCTTTCGTTCCCTAACCTCAGCGAGTCTACACCGATTTTCAGAAGCCTTCATCGGAAGTCGATAAGCCGAAAAAGTTTTGATAGGCGGGAACCGGGAAACTGCGCCGAGAATCTGACATTGTTTTGTGAGACTGCAGCGAATAACCAGAACGAATCCAGACCCAATGCTGCCAGATGGTGGTTAAACGGTACGGACGAATGCCGTTTGATTTGGCTCAAAACCATTACGGGAGAGGTCAGCGAACTTATGCTTCTTGTACTTGCAGATGCCAGTCGACGGCCGTTTGCATCTTCTCAGCTGCCAGCGAGACGGCAGATTCGAAATTCGATGATTGCGAGGCCTCCGCCGCATCTCGCAACGTTCTGCGAGGATCGTCACCTTGCTGGCGGCCAATGGCAACGCCTGCAGTTTCCCGCTCGGCAACACGAATTTTCTCCCTGGCACTGTCAACAACCCTCTTCAGCCCCGATTGCGCCACGTAGGCGTCGCGCGTGATAATCGTTCCCTGTTGCAGATTTGTGAAGCTCATATGCTCGCTCCTAAGGGTGGTAATTCCGGGGTGGGTAAGAGTGCACCTGGGATGTTTCTGGCGGAAGACCATTGGTGCTAGCCGTCGCCCCTCAACTCAAGGCTCAAATATCGATGTACGCATTGCGGCGTCATCTCCAACCGGAACCATCACTCTGCGAATCGCTCGGCCGTAGAGCGCCTGCTCGGGAGGTAGGTGGACGAGCGGACCCCAACGGTTTCCCAGGTAGACAATCTCAGGCCCTGTTGCCCGAAATCAATGACTTACGCTGGATCGCAGCCTAACCTTCGGGCCGAAATCGCATCGGGAAAGTAAAGCCGTTCTTCGCCCAAGTCGCCGTCAGCGCAGCTCGCAACTTTATGAGCAGCTGGCGGACCATCAAGAAATTTACGAATCAGCGCCACTGTGTAAGCCGGTTGTTCTTCCATCAGCCAATGTCCTGAACCTGCGACGACCTCCTCCTGCACGTTTATCGCTACATGCCGCATGATCACAGCCTGGAGGGCACCGAAGGACTTCTCACCACCTACCGCCATCACCGGCATAGTTAGCTTCGTTTGTTCGAAGACCTTGTTATCCTTCGCATCCTGGGAGAACGCGGCAAACTGCGCGAACCCAGCCCGCATTCCACCTGGTTGCGCGTAAGTGGCGGCAAAGAAATTTCTGGTGGCCTCGTCAGGCTTACCCGGATCGCCGGTAAAGTCATTCCATATCCTGTCGAAGTAAATACGCTCCCGACCTGCCACCAACCGTTCTGCATCAGGTCCATGGAAGTTGAAGTGCCAAACCCCGGGACTTTGGAGAATCTCGCTCCAGGGATCGATCCCGGGGATCGGTGCGTCCATAACAACCAGCCGCTCAACCTTATCGGGGTAAGTCGCGGCGTAGGCGTATGCGACCATGTTGCCGATGTCGTGAGCAACAACAAATGTCTTGTCGTATCCCAACGAGGTCACAACGGCACGAATATCGTTGGCCTGAGTCTTTTTGTCGTAGCCGTCGGCTGGCTTGGAGGAGTGCCCAATGCCACGAAGGTCCGGCACCACTACCGTATGGTCCTTCATGAGATCTGCGGCCAGAGGAGCCCACGAATCACTATTTTCCGCATACCCATGGATGAGCACCACTACGGGGCCGCTTCCTCCCCAGCGCACAAAAATGTCTGCTCCTTGCGAGCTGTGTATCATCTTTGCGTGAAAGCTGGACGGCAAGGAAGGCGGAGTTTGGCCTGAAACTGTTACCAGGGTGAAAAGGGTTATCGCGAGTAAATATGGAATCATCGAGATCTCCGTGCACGGTAACAATCGGTTTTGTTCGGGATTACACGAGTTGAACTGCGTTTGGCATTACGGATTGTAAACCACAATGCATATTTTCTCTCGGTTTTTGTAATGATCCCGAGGGTCTCAGATCAGAGCCTCTCGACTCAAAGCAATCTTTGAGTCGATGCCAAGTGCGGAGGTCACTTCCTAGTCAAATGCTTCCCCGCGCTTCAAGACCGGACGTTCTAAATGGGTAATCCCCACAATAACGACAAGAAGCCCTCGCTGGATGTTTCGATTTGACATGCTTGCCAGATAGTTGCCAGATCGTGCGAACGGACGTCCCACCGGGAAGCAGGGGTGAGAAGACTTCCTGACGGTAGGCTGTGATCGACAGACTCGGCCCTACGTACTTATCCACTCATCCTGATCCCGAACTGTCCGTACGACCTCATTGCGGTGTTAAAGATATTTTCGTACAGACAAATTTCGCAGGTTTCACATGGAGCCGAATACTCTCAGTACTGTTTTCGCGGCAAACTAACGATTCGTGTGTAAGTCTCGGTTTTTGCGAATGTCAAGCAACGGGAATCGGATTCAAAGAAATGAAGAAGCACCGAGTACGTCCCACGGATTGGGTTGGCAATGATGAATGCAGCGTCCTCGTTACTTCCGGAAAATTACCGGCGTTCCCTTTGCAACCAACCGCGCCAACTTCACCGCATCCCAGTTCGTCATCCTCACACACCCATGCGACTCCGTATGCCCAATCCGCCCAGGCTCTGGCGTCCCATGTATTCCGTAATGCGGCTTATTGATGTCGATCCACACATCGCCCACCGGATTATTCGGTCCCGCCGCAATCTTCACTTTCGTCTTTTCGGGATCAACATTCCAAAAAAGCTCCGGATCATACTGAAACGCCGGATTGCGCGTTACCGAAGTTACCCGCCATGTTCCCAGCGGCAGGGAATCTTGTGTGCTGCCGGTTGTCGCCGGCGCCCAAAAAATAATTCGTCCTCGCGCGCTATACACCGTCAAACTCGCGGTCCTCTTCGATACCACCACCCGCACCAGCCCAGCATGCAATGACTCTCGCTGGCCTCTCGCGCCGGTCGTCGGCACTCGTTTTCCTGCCATCCCCGCCGACGGCTCATCGGCCGCAGCCTCATGCTGCGCATTCAACACGTTCGGCACCTTAATTTCTTCTCCCGCCGCAAAATGCGCGCCGGGATTCAAACGCTTAAGCAGCTCCGGCGCACAGTGAAATTTCTCGCCCAACTCTTCCACCACCGACGTGTAGTAAAGCCCCGCCAGCTTCGCCTTCTCGTCCATGTCCTCAGGAATCGTTGCCGCGAATGGTCCGCCCGCATCTTCCGCCGTAATTGTATAGGAGACGATCGCCTCAACACTCCCTGCATGCAGCGCCTTCAGCAGCAGCTTGCGTCCTCGCGGCCCCGCAGCAATCCGATGCGCCGCCTCAAATGTCGCCAAAGCCCTCCGGCTGTTCGCTGCTCCACTCCCGTCAATCTCTCCAGGCGAAAATCCCGCCCGATCAAGCAACACCTGAATTTCCAACTCCGAAACTTTATGCGCCACGCTCGGCCTCATTGCAGGCGCCCGCCGCTGCGCCACAATCCTTCCGGGAACGCCCAGCCCAATTACTGCGCTCAACCCCAAACTCAGCAACATTTTCATGGTCAATCTAACGGTCCCGTCAGAGCGCCGCCACAAGCTCTTCCGCCTGTATCATGGCTTACTACTCCGCTCCGTGCCAACAGGCCACTTCCTGACCCTCTTCCACACAACTACTCGCATCAAGTGCAGCCAAAGATGCCTTGATTGAAAAGAGTCAGAACTAGCCGGAGTTGGTAGTGGAAGGTTCTTCGAACCTTTTGCGTTCTAACAGCTTGTTCAAGAATCGGCATTCGAGTATCCCTTGGCTCTAAATTTGATTTTTTATGGCCAGCAGCCCGACGCGAAACGCGCCGTCAAGTAAGGGCCGCTCCCTCCCCTCTTGGCTTCGTTCCTGGGCTTGCTCAGGTTTGGCGGGATGCAATTGAACCTGCGAAACTAACGGAACATTCCCCCGGCATGGGCGGAAATGGTGAGTAGAGGGATGTAATTCTTCGTCTTCGAGATCACTCCCCGGCCGCTGCGTTTTCGATCAGCCCTCTTTGTTCCTGGCGGCTTGCTCTCCCGTGAATTCGTAATTCACGCAACTCTGGTCCTAAAGATCGAGCATTATCCATGTTGGCGCATGGTCGCTGGCGTTTGCCTGCCCACGCACCCATCGGTCTACACCGCCGTCCACGAGCCGGTCCGACACTTTCGGTGAGAGCAGAAAGTGATCGAGTCGCATGCCTTTGTCCTTCGGCCACCGTTCATACTTGTAATCCCAGAATGTCCAGAGCGGCCCGTCCGGATATAGCCTGCGCATCGCGTCAGTCCAGCCTTGAGCCAGCAAACGCGCAAAGGCTTGGCGGCTTTCGGGTTGGATCAACGCGTTGTTGTCCAACGATCGAGTGGGATAGATGTCCTGCGGCGTCGGCACGACGTTGTAGTCACCGGCCAACACCACGGGGGCGCCGCTCGCCATGAGTTCGACGGCATGGACAATGAGGCGCTCAAACCAGGCCAACTTATAGTTGAATTTCGGTCCAGGCTGCGGATTCCCGTTGGGAAGGTAGATGGAAGTGATCAGGACTCCCTGAACAGCCGCTTCGATGTAGCGGGCTTGGTGATCTTCAGAATTTCCGGGTAAGCTGGCGCAGGTCAGCACAGGCGTATGGTTTCGCGCGAGAATGGCCACGCCATTCCAGGAACGCTCCCCTTGCCAGACCGCTTCGTACCCGAGAGTTCGCAGGGCATTCACGGGAAAGGCTCCCTGCTCCGCCTTGAGCTCCTGGAGACTAACCACGTCCGGCTCAGTTTTGCCCAACCAGGCCAAGAGGTTATCAAGCCGCTTATTGATGTTGTTAATGTTGAAGGTCGCGACTCTCACCAAGCCCCGCTCTGTCCGTGTACCTCTGGGTGTGCCTCCCAAGAGAAGCAACCGAGTTCGTTGTTCCGATATTCATTAGATTGATCGGCGCACTACGCCGCTGTCTCGTCTTTGGCTCAAACACTCTCGATTGACTCCGGTCCCCAGACTCTCGGCGCGCTTCCCAATCTTTCTCAAAGTCGTTTCAAGAGCTCGCAACTCTTTCGGGCTGGCGTCGGCAAACACTTTCCTGATTTCGGCTGCGGGTCGCGGTGTGTGTTCCGTGTTCACAATCCAGATCCCGCACGCTTGGAGCGGGTGAGAATCAGTCTGTGTTCGCAATTGTTCAAGTCGTTCTCCGGCCATAAAACACCGTTTCCAGAATGCGCCGGGTAATGACTGCTCTATTCAACAGGATTGACGTTGCCGTTTGTGCGTTTTCCGATCAAGGGGCGGTTCAACTCCGTTTGCCACGCGGTTGCATCGTCACCCGATTCTGGTCCGAGAAGATATCGTTCCCAAATCTCATTCGTCACGTTTTGGTCGTTCTTTTCGATCCATTCCATGAACTCGCCCCACGCTGTGCCGAGACCCTCATACCCGCCGTGATAGATCGTCCGCACGGCGGACATCGCCGGCCACTCGCCGGGCTGCACCCGGCCGCTCGCCTTCACCACTGCGGCAACCGGAAAACAGACTTCGAAATTGAAGTTCTCGCCGGGAGGTTGCAAATGATGCGTGAACCAAGGGCCCGTCACCGCGATGCCCTGGGCCAGAATTGCCGCTTTCAGTTCCCCGAGGGCCTTTCCCATCTCCTGTTGTATCTGCGAACGAGGAACCACCTGATAAATCTTCGCGGTGGTCTGGGACTTCAACGTCACGATCTTCGGTGTCTCAATCATTTGCCAGTCTCCTTATGTTGTTGTTTTGGAATCTGTTCTTACGCGGTCCCTCGCCGTCAACGCGTGCGCGCAACTGCATCACGCGAAGTCTGCCGCCCGCCCATGCGCACGGCATCGCGAGTGCGATGATGGCAAGGGGATACCAGTGGGACGCAAGTCCGCGATTCCACGTCGCGAGGGTGCCCGCAGTCGCTAGGGCAAGGCTCACGACACCGCTTGCCATGGCGTGTTGCATGGGCCGATTTGGCGCGAGTTGCGTTTCCTTCATGATCTTTTGCCCGCTATAACCATCTCCAGTTTGTTGAGCTGGCTCTCGTGGCCCATAACAGCCCGTCGCGTCCATTGCTCGTCATGCATAGGATCAAATGTCAGAACCATGCGCACAGTCTGCCCGTTCGAGTGAAACTCCACGAGGGTTCGGACATCGTAGGGCTCAACGCCGGGAATAAAATCGGCCAGGTGTGTGTATGCGAGCCGCCTCTGAGTGAGCGCCTCCCTATAGGTGATCCGACCTTGGTTCGTCACAGGCATCCCCGCTTTCTTCATGAATTCCACCTGCGCGGGCGCAGTCGCGGTCATTGCGTAGCGCAACTGCCCGCCTGAGCGTAGGTCAAGCTCCAGAACCTTGGTGGTGAATCCATCTGGACCCCACCAGGATTCGATACCGTCCTTCGTAGTCCACAGATCCCACAGGTCTTCGATGGACGCTTTGTACGTCCGTTCCATCGTGATCCTCCGTCCTGTCTTGCTCCCATTCATTTGGGAATCTCCTTGCGTTTAGAACGCGTCGCTTTTTGTTTGTGGCTCAATGCCTCGGCGAATTTGTCGAGGCGAGCTTCCCAGAAGCGTCGATAGTTGGTGACCCACGCGTCGAGCTCACAGAAAGGTTCCGGACGAAGCGAATAGAGACGCTTCTGCCCTTCTGGACGAACTTGGACGAAACCCGCCTCGTGCAGTATGCGGAGATGCCTCGAAACTCCCGACTGGTGAATATCGAGTTTATCTACGAGACCATTTACCGCGTGCTCGCCAGTCTGAAGCGTCTCGACGATGCGCAAACGCACGGGGTCAGCCAAAGTTTGAAAGACTCCAGCATGCATATGAGTGTATATACACTAAAGAATATATATCTGTCAAGGGGATCGAAAACTACGAGACTGCTGTTGCTGCGTTCGCTGGTCCGGATTGTGCGTTGTCTCTCTCCGGGCATCCCAAAGGGCCAGCTCTCGTCATAACGGCGCGATCTGTCAATCCCCTCCTGATATACGTGAAAAGTGCAGATCCGGGTGCGCTAAGCGAAATGAACATGATTTGGGGGCGGGTAAGTGAACGGATGGAACCGGAAAGGAGTAAGGTTCCATCGTGTTTTTAGTGAGGTTCTGGTAGAGTGTTCCGCAAATAACAACCCTGTCCGGAAAGCTGGAGGATCTATGACGCAGTGGGAATTGCGACCATTGTCGTTGGGCGAAATTCTGGATCGTACTTTTTCGCTGTATCGGCAAAATTTCCTGCTGTTTGTGGGAATCATGGCTATCCCGCACCTGCTGACGTTGGGGCTGAATTTGGCGCAGGTTCTGCTCGTGAGACCCACAGCCAACACTGCCGGAGTGGTCGTTCGGCACGCTCCGAATATTCAGGGCGCATCGGCGAGCGGAGGATTTTTGGCGTTCGGCCTGATCGGCGCACTGGTGGGGGTGATCATCTCTTTAATCGCGTATTTGTTTTCGCAGGGTGGCACGATTTACGCAGTTTCGGATTTGTATCTTGGACGACCTACGACAATAGGCGCATCGCTGCAGCGCATGTGGGGGCGTCTGTTGAATTTGTTCGGGGTGTCGGTACTGAACGGACTGGCGATCCTCGGGGCGACGCTTTTTTTGATCATTCCGGGAATTTATGTGGCGTGCCGCTTGATTACCTGCCTGCCCGCTGCGCTTCTGGAGGACCTTGGGGCACGCGAATCGCTGTCGCGAAGTTTTGCACTAACGAAAGACAATGCGGGCCGGGCGTTCGGAATCTATGTCATCTATCTAGTGATGCTGTACGCAATCATCATGGTGTTCACCTTTCCCTCACTATTTCTGACAGCGATGCTGGCTAAAGATCCGAGCATGGCCTGGATTTCACTGGCGTTGGTGCAGGCCGGAACTTTCGTTGCCGGAACTTTAGTTGGCCCCTTTTTCCTGATAGCGACTTCAGTGTTTTACTACGACCTGCGCGTGCGGAAAGAAGCGTTTGACCTGCAGATGATGATGAATCCATCTGGCACCGTGGCTCCAACGGTTTCCACCGCTCCGTCGCTGCTCTCCTAAGCCGGCAAGAGATTGCGAGAATAAGGAACAGTAAACGCGTTGATGAAGCGACTTTTTCCACTGGTCTTGCCGCTGACGATATTCCTGGTCGCGCAATTCGCTGTGGAAGCTCATCCACAGAGCGCTTCGACGTCGAGCAGTTCGGTAAACGTTACATATCATGTTCAGTCGTTTGTGGTGGAACAGCAGCGTCTGGCGGTATTGCTCGGAAAAAAGATATCTGCCCAAGAGTTAGCCGAACTGCGGGATTCCCTGCCACCGGTTTGGAATGTGCAAACTTCAGAAGGCAGTTACTCGATTTCGAGCGAATTTCTGAAAACTCAACTGGCCAGTGGAAACGTGGAGTCCGCAAAAACGTGGGTGGACCATGTGATTCAACACGCGCAGGCTTACTCTGGCGAAGTTTCCGGGACGTCCGACGGTTCGAGGGCTGAATTGAACAGGATTTTGGCTGGATCAGAATTTGCGGCGGTCCATCAACCGAGCGGGTGGGATATTTTCCGGCAGCGACTGGCGGCCTGGGTAAATCGTCAGCTGTTGCGGATTTTCAGAGGCCTGGCGCGGTACCCGATTGGCGGGCAGATTTTGTTCTGGGTGGTGATGTTGGCAGGCATGGGATTCCTGGCGCTGTGGCTATTCCGTTTTGTGGCCAGCCGCGACCGGATCAATTCGATGCCGCTGGGCGAGATCGTGAGCGCTTCGAGAACGTGGCAGGAGTGGATAAGAATGGCGCGCGAGGCAGCGAAGCGAAACGATTTCCGCGTGGCGATTCATGCAGCGTATTGGGCCGGAATCAGCCACCTGGAAGATGCCGGGGCCGTTCCCAGAGACCGCACCAAGACGCCGCGCGAGTATTTGCGACTGATAACCCAACCAGCTGAGGGCGAAAGCATGCTGACATCGGTCCCTGTGTATCGCCAGCCCCTGACGGAGTTGACGCAGCGATTCGAACGTATCTGGTACGCAAACCGCGGCGCGGGACCGGAAGATTTTCAGCAGGCGATGGAACAGCTGGAGGCCATGGGATGCCAGCTGGGATAGCCGCGGCTGACCGCAAACTGTTGATGGCCGGCGGCGGCCTTGTAGTCGTGATGGCGCTGACCATTGGCGTTCTTTCACCGCCCGGTGATTCCTTCGATTCGAAAATACCCTCAACCTATTCCGTACAATCGAGTGGTGCGGCGGCAGCATACCGGCTGCTTAACGCTTTGCACTATCCAGTGCGGCGTTGGGAAAATCCTCCGACGGAATTGAATGAGGAAGCGGGAAATACTCTTTTAATCCTGGCGGAACCGAACGAGCCGCCGACTGCCAAGGAAAGGCAAGCGCTGGATGACTTTGTGAAGGAGGGCGGCCATGTTCTTTTTACCGGTCCGAAGATCAAGGACTATTTCCCTGAAGCTGACGTTTCGTTGAACCATGCCGATCCGAAGCTGCAGATCTTCGATTCTGCGCTGCCGAGCCAGATCACGCGTGAGGCGAAACAAATTTGGATGCAGCCGCAGGCGTATTGGGAAACGCTGACACCCGCGCAACTGTCACTATACGGCGCGTCGGATTCGGCTGCCGTCGTGAGCTGGCAGAAAGGCGACGGAGAAATACTTTGGTGGGCAGGTTCCACTCCGCTGACCAACGCCGGGATCACGCGCAACGACAATCTGAGGTTTTTTCTGAATTCGGTGGCGAAATGGCCGGATGCGTCGACGTACCGGATTTATTGGGACGAATATTTCCACGGGCAGCGCACATCATTGTGGAGCTATGTAGGGAAGACGCCGCTGTCCTGGATTGTCGTTCAATTAGGGATTTTGGCGCTGTCCGTTCTTTTCACCTTCAGTCGCCGGAGTGGACCGATCTTTGTGCCAGCGGAAGTTTCGCGGCTATCTCCCCTTGAATTCGTGGACACGCTGGGTGGGTTATACGAGCGTGCTGGAGCCGCTTCGCTAGCAGTTTCGGTTTCGTACTCCAGGCTGAGAACATTGCTGAACCGGCAACTGAGCCTGCCCTCAGACACAGGCGACGCACAATTGGCAACGGCGGCGGAGCGGCGGTTGGGATGGAAAGACTCCGGGCTGGACACGTTATTGCGCCGCGCACGAGCGGCAACGCTAGACGAGAAGTTCTCGGGCCGCGAGGCCCTCACGATTGTTCAAGAACTGGAGCGGTTTGCAGAAAAGTTGACGGTACGCGCTTAAATTCATCCCGGGGGAAAACTCTATCGTGCAACATCTCTCCACATTAGGAACGCAGGTTCGCAAGGAACTGGCGAAGGTGATTGTCGGCCAGAAAGATGTAATCGACCAGCTGATTCTGGTGCTGGTTTGCGGAGGCCACGCGGTGATCGAAGGTGTGCCTGGCCTGGCCAAGACGCTGGCGGTGAAAACGCTGGCACGTATTTGTGGGCTGAATTTTCAGCGCGTGCAGTGCACGGCGGACTTGATGCCCGCGGACATCACCGGAACAAATATTTTTAACTTGAAGGACAGCAGCTTCAGCCTGCGCCGCGGACCGGTGTTCACGGATCTGCTGCTGGTTGACGAAATCAACCGGACTTCTCCGCGAACCCAGGCCGCGCTGTTGGAAGCGATGGAAGAACGTCAAGTAACGATTGACGGTGCACGATGGCCGCTTTCGGAAAATTTCACGGTGCTGGCCACGCAAAACCCGATCGAGTTTGAAGGTACATATCCGCTGCCGGAAGCGCAGCTGGACCGGTTTTTGCTTAAGATTCGCATGACTTATCCCTCCGCGACGGATGAAGCGGAAATCCTGGCGCAGTACGAAAACGGTTTTAATCCGCGACGGCTGGAGGAAATTCCATTGGAGAAGATCGAACCCGAGCTTCTGGCAAACGCCCGGCGAGAAATTGAGAGCGTGAGAGTTGAGCCGGCGCTGCGGTCTTACATCATTTCGCTGGTGCGGCGCACGAGGGACTGGCCGGCAATTTCTTTGGGAGCGAGCCCGCGAGCTGCTGTTGCGTTGTTTGCCTTCGCACGGGCTTTGGCCGGCATGGATGCGCGAGATTACCTTCTGCCCGACGATGTAAAAGCAGCAGCACTGCCTGTTCTGCGCCACCGAATTTTGCTGAAACCGGAAGCAGACCTGGAAGGACTTACGCCGGATCAGGTGATGACACAGGTCATTGCAGCCGTAGAAGTTCCCAAATGACCGGAACATCGTGAAGGTATTCGAATGAATTCGCCGCAAGCACTGGTTCCTCCGGAAGTAGCTGGAAGAGGACGATCGCGCGGCCGAGTCGCGGCCGGATTTGGACCGCGATTTTTTGTCGCGCTGCTGCTGGGATTTGTGTGGCTGGTGCCAGCCTGGTGGGTGCCGCAGTTGGTTGCAGCCATGATCCTGTGGGATTTGATAGCCGTGGCAGCATTTGTGTTTGATTTCGTGCGACTACCGAAGCCGGCGGAATGGGAAGGACGGCGCAGTTGGGAGCATGCTCCGGCACTTGCGACGCGGTCTGAGGTGGTCTTGACGGTCCGCAATTTCGGGAAGGTTGCCGCCAGATGCGCGCTGACGGACGAAACTCCGGTTTCGTTTCGAAGTGCGCCACCGACTCTTTCTGCAACCGTTCCGGCGCGACAGCAAGTGCAGTTGCGATACGCAATCATGCCTCGTCAAAGAGGCGACGTGCAGATGGGGCAGCTCTTCTTGCGTTATCAAAGCCAGCTGGGATTCGCGGAGCGGTGGGCTGCGGTGGAGATTTCGCAAACCATCCGGGTTCTGCCTGACCTGGAACAAGCGCGACAACAGGCTTTGTACTTGATTCGCAGCCGCCAGGTCGACATGGAAAAGCGGCGGCGGCGCCAACGCGGACAAGGACGGGAATTTGACAGCTTGCGGGAATATCGCCAGGGAGACGAACTGCGCGATGTGTCCTGGACGGCAACCGCGCGAAGGCATCAACTCACCACGCGAATCTTCGAAGTGGAACGAAGCCAGGCCGTGTGGATCGTTCTTGATGCCGGCAGATTACTGCGCGCGGAAGTGCGCCAGGAAGGAAATGATCTTCGGCTGGCGAAGCTAGACTATGCGGTGAACGCGGCGCTTTCACTGGCGCAGGTGGCCACGCAATGCGGCGATCGCGTAGGGCTGCTGGCGTATGGGCGAAACGTGCAACAGAAGGTGGGGACAGGCCGAGGTCCGGCCCATCTGCGAAACATCGTTGATTCACTGGCGCAGGTGCGAGGCGAGGCTGCTGAAGCGAATCACGCAAAAGCAGTGCGGATGTTGCTCACGACACAGAGCCGGCGCAGCCTGGTGGTTTGGCTGACGGATTTTGCCGAGACGCCTAGCACTCCTGAGGTTATCGAGTACGCGATGCAAATGCGGCAAAAACATCTGGTGGTTTTTACGGCGATGAATCAACGAGACCTGGCGGCCGTGGCGGAGAAGGTGCCCGAAACCCAAGAAGAGATGTACCGGCATGCGGCGGCGGTGGAAATCGCGAGCCGGCGTGAAGTGCTGCTGCGAGGACTACGACAGCACGGAGTTTTTGCGTTCGAATTGCTTCCGGGATTGCTGGCTTCTTCGATTGTGAATCAATACCTGGACATTAAGGAGCGGAACTTGCTGTGACGGGCGCTGCTGCTTTGCCAGTTCCGAAAAGATAGGCCAGCAATGCAGCGAAAAGGACCGCGGCCAGACTGAACTTCGCAATCGGAGGCGCAGCGCTGGGCGAGAAAAAACCTTCAATTACGCCAGCGACAATCAGCAACGGAATTGTCCCCAGCAACAGCTTCGCCGCGCGCCCGCCAGCTTGCACCAGGGAAACTTTTCGCGGAAGCATTCCGGGAAAGAGCATGCCTCTGGCAATTTCCATGCCTGTGCCACCAGCGATAAAAATGGCCGGCAGTTCCAGCACGCCATGCGGAGCTACAAAACTCCAGAACTGCGTGGCCATGCCTGCTTTCGACGTTGCGGCGCCGATCGCGCCGATCAGCAGGCCATTGATCATGATCATCCAGGCGGTGCCGATGCCGGCGGTAATCCCCATGGCAAAGGCGCTGAAGGAGACGGCCAAATTGTTGGTCATGATCCCCGAAGAGGCGAGCGGTTTGATGGTGACGATCGATTCGGTCCACATTTTTCGCTGTTCGATCGTTTCCATCATCCGCGGACCTAAAAGGCGATACGCAAAAGCAGGATCTTTGGCGGTAATCAAACAAGCCACGATGCCGGAGACAACAAAAATCGCTACGGCCAACGATGTTTGTGGAAGTGTTTCGCGAAAGATTTGCGCGTAGGTATCGCGGTAGAAGCGCACTATGCCGCTGACTTTGGGTTTGTGTCCCAGATAAATCAGGTTGTGGCTGCGACCGAGAAGTTGATTGAGATAGACGGACAATTGACGGTTCGGAGCATCTTCACGGACGGAGGCCAAATCGGACGCGGTTTGGCGATACAATAATCCCAGTTCCTGCAATTCGCCGTGGCTCAAGGAAGAAATTCCCCGGTTGGAGCGCGCCACCAGACTTTCCAGGCGTGCCCAGAACGGTTTGCGTTTTTCGATCCAACGATTGGATATCATGGCTTTGAACCTGCCCAGCGCCAACCTGCCGTCCGAGTCATCGGCGGACAAGCTTACCATCGAAACGCCTGAGCAGACCGCGTTGGACTTCGAGTTGGCGGGAATCGGCAGCCGTTTCTTGGCAGTGGCCTACGATTCGTTGGTGCAAATCTTAGTGGGTTTAATTGTTGGAATCGGCGGTGGATTCGCGTTGGCGGGGATGTCGACGCTAGCTCCCTGGGTAGGAACCTGGGGCGTGGCAGCGCTGATACTTTTTTATTTTCTGCTCTATTTCGGTTATTACGCCTTTTTCGAAATTATCTGGAACGGGCAAACCCCCGGCAAGAGAAGTGTGGGCATTCGCGTCATAAAAGATTCGGGCCGCCCGCTCACCGCGTCGGAATCAATCGGCCGCAACCTGATGCGAATTGTAGACTGGCTTCCCTTTTTGTATGGAGTGGGCATTGTGAGCGCATTTTTGACCAAGGGGAACAAGCGGCTTGGTGACTTGCTGGTGGGATCGCTGGTAGTACGCGAGACCTCTTTGAAAGACCTGACACCGATTTGGCAAACCAGGGTTCCTAGTTCCGCAGCGGCGGTTGCGGCCAACGGTCCGCTGGGCGCACACCGGCTGTCGGCAGAAGAGTGCGCATTGATTGAATCGTTTTTGGCCCGCCGTTCGTCGTTGGAGTTCGACGTGCGACGGCGAGTGGCGGATGAGGTCTTTCGCAGGATCAAAGACCGTCTTACGATGCCGGCCGACAACACGCTTTCGGTGGAACAGGTCTTTGAAGGTTTGAGTTACGAACGACGCGCAACTGGCCACTTTTCTTAAAAGGTATCAGAGGGGAAAACCCGATTCGTGGATTCTTTGACTCAGATCATTTGAGACATAGGTGAAGATCGCCCGCACGATCCGGTGCCCGACTCCTGTGATTCGGGCCGCGGAATCAAGCTAGGTCACTGGCCACAGTTCTTCTTATTTTTTCCGCGAGCTGGCAGTCAAAAACTGCACGGTAACTCTAAGACCTATGGGCAATGATCGAGTGTTGTCCTCCAAGCCGATCACCGCCTCCAGGATATCGCGGTCGCTCTTATCAGATGGGTCTCCGGTGCTTATGCTTTTCCTGCCCATCACCGCAGAGATCCTGGTAACCGAGCCTTGGAGCTTCTTGCCCTCGAGGGCATCGGCTTGGATAATCACGTTCTGCCCTATAGAGAGCTTATCTACATCCCTTTCATCCACTTCTGCCTTGATGTGTCGAGTCGACGTATCCGCGAGACTAAACAGGGGACGGGGAGTGACTGTGCTAAAAGATTCGCCAGTCCTGGCATAAACCCTCAGAACCGTTCCGTCGATCGGAGCAAGGATTGAGCACTTCGCGATACGTTCCTGGACCGTTCGCACGCGGCCCTCGGCTGCAAGCACCTCTGCATCTGCTCGCGCCTTTTCTTCCCGCAAGGGAGGTGCGGCAAGTAATTCCTCGGTTCGAACAGCGGCTTGGAGGTTAGCATCTGCAACCCCGAGATCACGGACAGCTTGCTCATAAGAGGCCCGAGAGACCTGCTCCCTTTGATAAAGAGCGCGCTGCATCCCCAGTCGCGACTTAGCTTCTTCGAATGTCGCACGGGCTGCTGCCGTCTTTTCCGTCGCTATTTTCTTCTCCTCATCGCGTGCACCTCGCAGAATCCGGGTTCTTGTCTGGCGAGCGACATCGGCTTCGGCGATGGCAGTTTGTAAAATCGCTTGCAATTCATCACAGGCGATCTCGCCCAGCAGTGTCCCTCTTTTTACAAACTGATCTTCTTTCACGTAGACGGCCTTCAGGACGCCATCTGCAGCAGCCCCTACCTGCGTGGTTTCCGAAGCTCCCTCGACCCTTCCGGGGGAGGCAAACGCAACAGTCGCGACAGCGCTTTCAGAAGGTATCCCACGAGCTTGAACCGAATTCCTGTTCCGTGTAGTCCCTAAGAACGCGGCAGCCACAATGACCACAACCATCGCGGACCCACCAATTGCCCATCTGCTGCGAGCCGTCATAAGTTTTTCTCTTCTTGTTCCACTTGGCCATCGCATAGAGTGATTGTGTGATCTGCGAATTCCTGCCAACGTGGATCGTGGGTCACGACCACAACCGTTCTTCCATCGTCATCAACCTGATTTCGGAGAATTTGGCAGATGTTCCTTCCGGCCTGGGCATCCAGAGATGCGGTCGGCTCATCCGCGAGAAGAATGGGAGGATTTCCGGCCAGGGCCCGCGCAATTGCAACTCGCTGCTTTTCCCCGGGACTGAGTCCGTTGGGCTCTTGATTGAGCTTGTCTCCCAAACCGAATCGAACGAGTAGATCTCTTGCCATTTCCATTCGGCCAGGCAGGGTTGCATCGCGAAGTTCAAAGCCGAGTGCGACATTGTCAATCGCGGAAAGGGAGTGAAAAAGTCGAAAAGCTTGGAAAACAAAACTGATTTTCTTCTGACGAACAGCGGTCCTCTCGGTTTCACTCAGTCCGTTTACCGCGATACCCTCTATGAACACTGTCCCTTCGTCGGGCGACAACAAACAGCCAAGCAGAGACAATAACGTGGTCTTCCCGCTGCCGGAGGGTCCCATAACTAACGAAAGCGTGCCACGCTCGAAGGATTGTGAAACGCCCCGCAGCGCACGGACTTGCGCCTCCCGCTTGCCGAACGAGACACTCGCACCTTCAACGCCCAGGAAGTGATTAGGCACGGAACACTCTCCCCGGCTCAACTGTGAGGGCGCTCCGAACGGAAGCAATCGACGCCAACGAGCACATGGCCAAACTTGGCACGACCATGACTAGAAGCAACCACCATGGAGTATAGATCCAAGGAATCAGAGATTTTGCATAACCAATACACGGAACAACCGTCAGCAGCCCCAAAATGCTACCGACTGCCCCGCAAATCAGGGCTTGTGTAAGCACAATGCGCGCCACGAAGGCTTGGGATGCTCCAAGGGCTTTTAATGTCGCGTATTCCTCGATGTTCTCCATTGTGTTGGCATAGATGGTTTGGGACACAACCACAAGGCCTATCAGAAACCCTAAGACCGCTGCGGTTAGAATCGCGCCTCCGGCCCCCGTCTTTATCGTCCAGTACGTGCGAGATTTGCGTGCAAATTCATCTCGCGTGAGAACATCGACCTCTGGAAGACGCTGCCTAAGGCTCTGCTGCACATCCGATGTTGAATATCCCCTGTCGACACGCACGAGAATGTACATGGCCTCTTCAGGGCGAAACCCCATGTACCGAGTGGCATTCCGGTACGAAGTAAACAGAAAAGGGACACCAAGGAATGCTCCATAACCATCAATCTGGCGCTCGATACTGGCACGGTGCCGGTTTACCTCCACTTCTGCCGGCATTGCCGTCACTTGAATCAGGTCCCGGTCACTTACATCGTAGAGCACCGCATCAGGCGACATCCCGTCGGGTGACCCAGGGGCATCGGGAACCGGAAAGCGCTTTCCTACATTGCGATCCGCACCAACCAGAGCTACAACCTGCTGCTTTCCGTTTGGTGTGCGGTACACGGCAAAAGCCATGCAAACTCGGCTCGTTTCGAGCACTCCGGGTATGCCGGCAGCCATCTCCCGCACGCGGCCTTCGATCGGAGTTCCAAACTCAAAGGCCTGCACTCCTCTCGCGGTAATCCAGATGTCGGAGTCGCTGGCATCGATCAGCCTGGATGCTGCCCGCAAAAAGCCCACCAAGAGACTCCCTTGAAAAACCATCAGGAATACAGCAAAAGACACGCCAAGCACCGTTACCGAGAAGCGGGCCCGATCGTGAATGATGTTCTGCCAAGCGAGTTTCATAAGAGTTGATCTATCGAAAAATTTAGCGAGTACGTTATGTGATTCATCTACTATAGTTTTGCGCGACGGCGCAGCGGCGCTCTCCGTTCCTGTTCTCGCCGTACCGGCCTCGGCTGAGCTACTTGGTTTGCTCGCACGCTTGCCACGTAAGGTCTCCTGCCAACAATGTCGCGATCCCCTCGGCGGACAGTGGTCTGGAAAAGTAATATCCCTGGCCATATTTGCATTGCAGTTTTTTCAGCAAGGCGACCTGTTGAATTGTCTCTACCCCCTCGGCGACTACATCCAACCGCAGATTATTGGCCATGGGCACAATGCTCCGCGCAATCTCCATACCTTCTCCATCGTCCTCCATGACACTGATGAAGGAGCGGTCGATCTTCAATGTATCGAGAGGAAAACGGTGTAGGTAACTCAGTGAAGAATAGCCCGTACCGAAATCATCGATAGCCAGGCGGATACCCAAGGATTTAATTTGCTGCAACATCTCCACGGCTGCCGAAGGGTCTGCCATCACCGTGCTTTCCGTGATCTCGAGTTTCAAAGCTTCGGCAGGGAGGGCGAGTTCAAGCAGCAACTTTCTAATATCTTCGACCAGGTTGGGCTGTAGAAATTGTTTGGCGGACAGGTTGACGCTAATTGTTAGATTGGAATGGGCAATTAAGCATGCTCTCCATTCACTGATTTGCCGACAGGCCTCCCGTAAATTCCACCAGCCCAATTCGCGAATGAGGCCGGTTTCCTCAGCAACTGGGATAAATTCAACTGGTCCGAGCAGGCCGCGAGTTGGATGCTGCCATCGTAACAGAGCCTCAAAGCCAGCAATCTCTCCGGAAACCAGAGCAACGATCGGTTGATAGAAATTGCGAAATTCCCCGCGTTCGAGGGCGTGACGCAGATCAGTCTCCAACTGCAATCGAGCCATCACGCTGGCTCGCATATCCGCGTCGAATACCTCATAACGGGCCTTGCCCAGTGACTTGGCCCGATACATTGCGGTGTCGGCATCGCGCAGGATATCTTCCGGTTGCTCGTAGGCCGGGTTACTTAACGCAATTCCGATGCTCACGGAGGTGAACACCTCTTTGCCACCCAAAATGAAAGGCGGCGCCAGAGCTTTCATCATCCGCTCCGCGGCACGCTTGGCATCGCTTGGATCTTTAATATGGTCGAGCAGGACTGTAAATTCATCTCCCCCCAGGCGTGCGACTGTGAAGGTTTCCCCTATACGCGCGACTGTATCCGTTGACCGCAAACACTTCTCCAAACGATGGGCAACTCCAAGCAGGAGCTGATCCCCAATCAGGTGGCCCATGCTGTCGTTGATCATCTTGAACCCATCAAGGTCCAAAAAGAGAACCGCAAACAAATGGTCTTTACGGCGCTTCGAATGCTTGACGAGCCGACCTACCCGGTCAATAAACAGCAGCCGATTGGGTAAGCCGGTCAGCGGGTCGGAGACTTTTCCTTCGGTGATGTCGGTTTGTGATCCGGCCATGCGCAAAACATTTCCGGAAGCGTCATGCACGGCGACTCCGCGGCTCAGCATCCAACGGAAGCTACCTTCTTTGTGCAGTACGCGGTGCTCACTCTCGAAATGAGGAGTCAATCCCTTTTGATGGGCGGCAATCTCTTCTTTGACTCGGTCTCGGTCCGCGTCATGGATCCGGTCAAACCATTCTTCAGGCTTGTCCCCCATTTCTTCTTCTTCATAGCCCAACATGGCCTTCCAACGAGGGGAGAAATGCACAACGTTGGCCGAAAGATTCCAGTCCCACAAGCCATCGTTGGAGCCACGGGCTGCCAGGGCATAGCGCTCTTCGCTTTCCTTTAATGCTTCCTGCGCTTGTTTGTGTGACAGCTGGGTACCTATCCGAGCCACCGCGACGGGAAAATCGATCGGCTTGGTCAGATAATCGTTGGCCCCTAAATCCAGCGCTGCAACAATGTCGTCGCTCTGGTTTTTTGCCGTGACCATGATGATTGGCAGTTCGGCCTGAGAATAGTGCTCGCGCAGAACTTTTAAGGCGTCAAGACCGCTGATTTGCGGCATCTCAATGTCCAACAACACCAGATCCACGGCGTCTTGTTTGACACGTTCCAGCAAGTCTTTGGCATTCTCCGCCAGTCCGATGGCATAGCCTTTGCGCGCCAACCGACGGGCGAGCATGTCCCGATTCATTTCATTGTCATCTACGATGAGCAACCGCCGCGGCCGCTGATTGATCGTCATTTCTTCACCATAAGCAAGTTTTCAATCTTTTCGCTGAGACGTCCAAATTCAACCGGTTTGGTATCGTAGTCATCGCAGCCCGCCTCAATTGCTTTCTCGCGATCGGTTACCCAGGCGTGCGCAGTCAACGCGATGATGGGAATGTGTCGAGTCGACTGATCAGCCTTGAGGTGACGAGTTACGTCCCAGCCGCCCATAACTGGAAGACTTATGTCCATCAGAATGAGGTCAGGCATTTCCGAACGCGCCAGCAAAAGTCCTTTCTCGCCATCCTCCGCGGTGACAACGTTATAGCCCTTGCGCTGAAGCCGTCTCGACAGCATGTCCCTATTCATTTCGTTGTCTTCGACCAGCAAAATCTTTGGCATTCTAATTTCTCCTGGTTCTGGAAACTCGGGTTCCGGCTGTCTTGGGCCCCACCATCTGGCCGTCTTCTACATAAGCAGAAAGGGGGACCGCAGTGGCATCCGTGACCATGGACCGGGCGACCCGGTGCTTTTCTACAAGAATTGCGAGGCGATCCCGCTCAACCGGCTTGATAAGATAATTGGAGGCGCCCAAGTCCAAGCCCCTGGCTTCGTTGTCCACGACGGTGACCATAATCACCGGAATCTCCGCCAATTCAGGATCACTCTTGAGCCTATCGAGAAGGGTCCAGCCATCACATTCAGGCATGACTACGTCGAGGGTAATAAGGAGCGGACGAATTTGCTTGGCAAGGCGGAAACCTTCTTCTCCGTTGGCGGCAGCAACCACATGGAAGTCCAGCTTGGTTAGAAAACGTGACATCAGGTCGCGAACGGACGGGTCGTCGTCTATCACCAGAATCGTCTCTTGGCCCGTTTTGGTTTTTGAGAATGTCGCCGACGCATCGCTGGTTCCGTTTGACGACGCGGATTCAGTTGTCTCGATAGCGACTTGAGCCGGCAGCTGCACAGTAAAGATGGCGCCCTGCCCAGACTCGCTTTCGACGCTGATTCGCCCTTTCATCAACTGTACGAACCGGTAAGTAATGGCGAGTCCCAGGCCGGTCCCGCCATACTTCCGGGCAATCGAGGCATCCGCCTGGGCAAACTCTTGAAACAAGTTCTCCTTCTGCTTTGCGGAGATTCCAATCCCAGTGTCACTGACCCGGAATTGAATCCAATTTCTGTCCGCTACCTTGATTTGCTCCACGTTCAAAGAGACCGTGCCATGATCCGTAAATTTGCAGGCGTTACTGAGCAGGTTGTATAGGATCTGCCGGATTTTCGTAATATCCGCGCGCATCACGCTCACGTTCTCCGCTAGATGCACTTTAATTGAGTTGGCGTTTTTTGCTGCTGCCGGCTGGAGAGTTGTGACCATCTCCTCGATCACTTGTGCCACATCGAACGTCTCCAGATGGAGGCCCATCTTCCCAGCTTCGATCTTCGAAAGGTCAAGCACATCATTGATCAGCGCTAACAAGTGTTTGCCAGCCGCCTGAATTTTCTTGAGGTCTTGAATGTTCTCAACCTTTCCCGAGTCTCGGGTTTCCTCCTCCAGCATTTCGCTATATCCGATGATCGCGTTGAGCGGTGTCCGCAACTCGTGGCTCATATTCGCCAGAAACGTGCTCTTGGCGCGGTTGGCTTCCTCGGCGGCGTGTTTGGCATTGAGCAGTTCTTCTTGTGTCTGTTTGCGGTGGGAGATTTCCCCTTCCAACTCATGCGTCCTGGTCTGCAGTTCGCCGTTGGTGCTCTGCAGTACGCTGTCCCGTTGCTGGATCTCGGACAACATGGTGTTGAATCCATCGATCAGTCTTCCAATTTCATCACCATAGGTTTTGACGGCGCGAACCTCGTAGTTCTTATCTGCGGAAACCATCCTCATGGTGTCTTCCAGATGCAGAATTGGCCTGGAAATCAATCCCTGAAGCTTCGAGGCGACAAAGAATGCAAATAAACCGGAAACCAGCACGAAAATAATGAGGATATTTGCGTATCGTTTTGCCCGCTCGCTCCACTGACGCAAGTCCGACTGCAAAAATAGCGTTCCTACACGCTCTCCATTCAGGGTGACGTCGTCAAAGACCTCCAGGTGTCCTCGTTCGAAGCGGTAGCCTCTCTCCAGCAACTGGGAAGGAAGATACGCGGGTGCTGTTGTGCGACCACGATAATAGTGGGCAAAGATCGTTCCATCGGGCTTGTATAAGACGGCCGTGACAATGTCTTCCTTTGCCGTGAGAGCAGACAACGTTGCGGTTGCAGCGGGCTCGTCTCTGAACTCCATAGCTCCGGCGCTGTTGTATCCGATAATCTGGGCTTGGATCATCAGATCCTGACTGAGCAGCTGGCGAAAGGAAACCAGATCGTAGATAAGAAAGCTGGCGGAGGAAAGGATCAAAGCGACGCTACTCGTCAGCATCGTAATCAGCGTGAGCTTCCGCTTGATGGACAGATTCTGGAGGATCATCCCGGCTTCCTTGCATCTGACGTGGCTTGTTGGACGATTCTCGCCAAGGTGAGCAGCCTGGAACTGATCGTTAGGTCTGCTTGCTGTGCTGCCGCGACGTTGACTTCAAATCGTACTCTGTTGTCTTCGAGAACAAATCGAATGACGCCACCATGCTCGGCAAAGCCGGGTGCTTCGCCGACCGTCAGGATTGGTAAGCCTCTTACCATCTGCACCAAATCATCCATGTGCGCTCTTTCTGACGAGCCCACAAACAGGATCTTGCACTCCTTCAGGTCCTTCGGGTCCGCTCCCCACTTCAGTCGTTTGACGACAAATCCCCGCGTACCGACTTTCTTGTCTTGGACGATTTGATCGATGATTGTCCCGAAGGGATCCGTACCCAAAATACCTATCACAATGGGAGAATCAGGCTGGGCGAAGGCCGCCGACGGCCATTCTACAAATTTCGCAAAATTGAAAATGAAGCCGGCCTTGATCAGATATTCCGAGGAATCGGACGAGTCCCGGGCCTGCGTAAAGGCGTCGGGAGCCCAACTCAGCGAAACACTGAGCGCAACCATCAGAATTCCTAGTCGTCTCAACATCAAATTTCCCGCCTGCTGGTGGCCGTCAATCCGGCGTCTCACCCGCAATCAACTTAAAATGTCACCGTAATACTTCCAAAAATGCTGCGCTTTACCACGGTCGGGGAGGTGTTGACGAAATCCGGCAAAAATTCCAAGTGTTGGTTATCCAGCAAGTTTTGCCCGCCAATCGAAAATTGCAGATTTCTCGTCGGCCTCCAGCCCACATGCGCGTCCAAAGAGTAGTAACCAGGCAAACCCAAACTGGGAAGGTGGTCCACAAATCGCAGCGTCGTGTCCTGGTCAAAATGCTTGGGCAAGTCGATCGAAGACCTCGCGTACCATTGATGACGAGGGCTCGAGCCATTCGGGTTGTCGGCAGTTGGATCTAGACTGTCCAGGTTTTTGTGAATGTCCATTTGCAGATAACTGTAGGAACCCGTCAGCCTCCACTTCGGAAGTACTTTCCAGTCGGCAAACAGTTCGACGCCATAAGTTCCGCCGCTCATCTTGTTTGCTGCGACAAAGGGGATGACGATATCCGTTGGCGCGGGACTGCCCTCCAAAGAAGGGGTAGCTGGCTCCGCAGTGCGAAGATTGGAGTAGTTGTTATAGAAGGTTGCAATGTCGAGCGAAAGGTTGCTCGTTGCCTGCACTCGATAACCCAGTTCGTAAGCCAGAAGATCTTCCGAGCTGAACTGAGGACTGCCGAAGACCGCCACTACCGCTGGAAAAGGCGTGGGGTTCGCAGGACTGCCGGGAGGTATAACTTGTGAATTTAACCGCAGGCCCTCCTCAGTCAGGGCCGGTGTCCGGACGGCGCGGGAGACTGCGGTCCACACCGATTGGTTTGGACTCAGCGTCCATAGCAGCCTTGCATTCGGCTCGATCTCGAAGCCGGTGAAAGTGTTGTGCTCGAATTTCGAGCCGAGAGTCAACCGCAGGCGATTGTCAACCAGGCTGATCTCATCCTGCACGAAGGCGCTAAATTGATTTAGGCTGACATGATTGGGCTGAAGCGAAACTGTAAAGCTGGGGTCGTTCCCGTCGCGAATGGATCGGTAACCAAGGCCCCACACAAATTGATGTGAGTCCCAGGCGTGAAACCCATCCTGGAAATCGATGTCGAATGTGTTTTGATGATCTACGAAGAGCGAATTGTCAACCGTGGTGGTATTGGCATAATACATCTGCAGGGACATCGAGCCGCCTTCAGTGGCGTGGTTCCAGCGTGCCAGGATGTTCTCCCCGCTATAAACTCCACTGTTGAGGAACGTGTTTGAATAGGGAGAGGCCAAGGAAGGGATTGTCAACGTTTCATCGTAATTGCTCCGGTAAATATCTCCTTCTAAGGTCAATGAATTAGCTCCCGCGGGCGTCCAATCCGCGCGAAATCCCCCGCGCATTGCATCCCAGCCGTCATGTGCGGTCGCGCCCGACGCGTAGTTGGATGGTCCCCAATCGAAATACTTTCCATAGATTCGGTAGTGGGTATGGTCCCCGATCTTGTCTCCGTAACGACCGCCGACGCTAGCTCGCTCTTCTGTTCCACCTCCAGCTGTAACAACGCCAGACTGTGTGGACGTAGCCGGTTTGGTTATGATGTTGATGACACCATCTACCGCATTCGCTCCCCACAGCGTCGCCCCCGGACCTCGGATCACTTCAATGCGGTCCAGATCTTCAAGCATCACGTCCTGGATATTCCAGTACACGCCGGAAAACAAAGGGGTATATACGCTCCGGCCGTCGATGAGGACCAGTAGCTTGTTGTCGAAGCGTCCGTTAAATCCTCGCGAGCCGATCGCCCATTTGTTCTCATCGATGCGGGCCACTTCGAGACCGGGAACCAGCCGCAATGCTTCAGGTATGCTGGTAGCTCCCGAACGCCGTATGTCTTCTTGCGTCAACACGAAAATGGCCGCCGCGGCATCCGCCAATTTTTCCGTGTGCTTGGACACAGACGTAACCTGCAAATTCATCAAGTCTTCGACGCTCATTGCAGTAACGTCAGGAACTTTTTGCGAATTCTGGGCTAGCGTGCTACCCGCAAGCAGCACTGACAGGAAAACAGCTAAGAGAACACGCCCAGCTCGCATCGCTGAGCCGGTCTTGTGGTCGCGATGGAACAACATGTTTAGCTTTCTTTCTTGATGAAAATCATTGGCAAGGCGCGCAATTCCCGTCGCTGAAACCATCTGCGACGGACGAAACGGGTCTCTTCCTCGTTCCAGATGATGTTGATTCTTTCTGTCTTTCATATACCCACCTCTGACAAACACAGTCGGCAATCAGAATTTAGTTATTGGCCCGTTTTTCCTGCAAAGCCTTGAAGCACGTTCCCAAAAATATCCCGAACGGATGGTGAGAGCTCCCGCAGTACAAAGCTTGGTCAGTGATTAAACCGATCTCCACAGCCAGCGAAAATCGTTCTGGTGCGAACCAGGATCTCAAACTCATATGGCTTTCTTCCCTGCTACTGTGAAGACTGTCGAATAGGTGAGTGTGTCGGGCCGGCGAAGATATTCAAGGAACGCCCGTGATTGTCCTTCGGCTTCGCTTTCACTGCCCAGCACCCGAGCCAGCTGCGGTCTGGCAATCTCCAGCTTCAACTCCCACTGCCTCAAGATGTGTGGGTCAGCCTCGCCGGCAATTAAGTGGTAGCACTCGGCTTGCACTTCGATATTCGTCAGTCCCGCATTCCGCGCCAACCAAAAGAGCTTTCTGCCTACGAACGGGTCAAAACCTGTGATACTCAGAGCCGCCACGACTTTTTCAAGCGTTCGCTGTACCGCTGGATTTTCCGGGTAGTGCCACAAAAGTTGGCCATCCAGGTCCTGCAGCAAAACAGTGCCCCCGGGTTTGCAAACTCTCGCCATCTCGCACACTGCCCGTTCCTTTTCCTTTAGGTATTGCAGCAACATGCGGCAGTACACCAGGTCGAAACTGTTGGACTGAAACTCCAGCGACTGCGCATCCCCGCGAACAAAGTGCACGCGCGGATTCTCGTGATTTTTCTCCAACGCTTGCTGCAAGCGGTCTCCGCTGATGTCTATCCCCGTTGCCCTAATGGATGAATCCAGATTGGCGACCGCTCGCAAAATGACGCCGGGGCCGCATCCCACCGAAAGAACCTCTGCGCTTGGGCAGACTCGATGTGCTAGGTACTTCTGCACCCAGGCATCGGGATCGACCTTGACCTCGAGGCGCATCGCCTCGCGCGGATCTTCCATGATGTAATCGGCCGTCGCCGTGCCCCTGTCCATCAGTGTTCCTGACCTATCAGCGCGGGCTGCTGCTCGTGTTTTTCCATACGCGCCAATAATTTTGTATAGAAAGCGTCGACGTGCCGGTAGAACCGAGGATGCCCGTCTTTGAGCCAGATACCCTGGCAATAATGGCGCAGAAACTCCGCACCCAGCTTGTATAGGACGTGCGTCGCCATTTCCTCTGCAATTACCGGAATTTCCTCTAATTCGAAATCGTCGTAGGCTTTCGAACACGCGGTAAGAAGCCCGGACGCTGCGTCGGAAACTTCAGATTCAGGAAGGGTCGGGTGCAGAAGCAAGTCGCAACGATTTTCCAGATAGCTGAAATTCACACCCAAAGGTCCGCGGTACGCAATCGCCGCGCCGATTGGTTCTTCCTTGTTTGCCCGGAAGGCCAGCCACACGTGTCGCGTGCGTCGCAGTCCCACCGCGCGGTAGAGTTCATTTACCGCTGCGAACTCGACGTCGTGCTCCAACTCTTCCGCTGTGATGTAAATACTGCCGCGAGCCGCAGCCGCTATCTCCAAAAGGGCCTCTCGATGAGAGGAGTTGTAGGGCACCACGCGAATTCGCTTTTCCGTCGGCAACGACAGTGTTCTGGGCAACGCGAAATATGCGTGTCTCTGAACCGACGAAAGAGATTCTCCGATCGTCTTCACCATCGAACCGAAAACCCGCGCGGGAAATCGGTTCTCCGGCCGAAACCAATTCTGTGCCGAGAGATCACTCCCTTTGCGAATACTCGCCGCTGCCGCGGTCAGCATCACCGCTCGCGATGCATGCGGATTGTTTTCGGAGACTAGATGCTGTGACATCCAGCCGTTTTGTGTGGTCCGCCAAACTGCAAGGGAAGCCCGCCCTCGCTTCTTGTCTCCCGAAGTCAGCACATACAGCAGCGATTCGCCGGCACTCAACATCCGTCGCCAGTTTTCTCGAACCTTTGCCAGGTGCGGGAAGAGGCGGGCAGCTTTTTCGGGATAGAGAAAACCGGCGCGCTCGTACAACGCAAAGATTTCATTCACGGACAAAGCATTGACTTGAACGCCGTAAGCGTCATAGATCTCTGACAGCGCAGGAAGGCTGCTCAGCGTTTTCTGATCTAGCGCATCTAAGGGCATATCGCCTCCGTGCCGTTCATCGCAAGTGCTACCCGAATACGCACTGCTTGAGACGACAGAAATCCCGCTTGCTATTGCGGGCCAGCTTCGTTCCCCTCTAAAGTCCCGAAACTCCCAGTTATTTGTCCCGAGGGAATCCAAGCACGGACTGTTAAAAGTCCTATAACTATTAGTACTTTGTAGAGATTCTTGGTGTCACGCCGAATGGGCCTCTAGTACCGTTTTCAAGGGAATTTCCAACGGATTATTGGCGTCTTGGATACACTTTGAGCCGCCTCATCGTTTCTCCATCCGAAATGGTTCGTCAATAAGCTCCGATTGAAAAACCTGAGAGATTTGTGCTGTGTGGAGGCTTACTCCGTGAGGCGAGCTCGAGTTCGGTGAACGAAGGTCTACCAACATGGAATCTAACAGCGGCAAGCACGCCAAAGAATCTGGTATGCGTAACCGGAGGTACTCGATCGCTATCCCTTAGCAGCCGACGCGGAGATGCTGGAATTGGAATCCGGGAGTCGCGCGAGAGGTGTGGCCTCAGATCTTTCGCTCGGAGGGTGTTTCGTGTGCGCGCGCTGCACCCTCGGAATCCAAGCCCGTGTCCGCGGAACGCTCATGCACGGAAACAAGAAAGTAAAGATGCTCGCAGTGGTCCGCGTGGTGATCCCCAGGTCGGAATGGGTGTCGAATTTCTGGGCATTGATCCAGACTTCGCGCTGTAACCTGCCGGCACATCGGGAAGCTGTATCACATGACCGAGGAGGTTCCTCCTCAGAAGGGCGACACCGCTGCAGTCATGCGATTTGATCGTTATACCATTCAAGTAAGTCCATCGATGACCTACCCCGCTGTGTTTCAAGTTCATACCTCGGTGCGTCTGCCACCCGTACGGAGAGACAGTTACCTCTTTCGGCGAACCAAAGCACAAACGTTTGGATGTGACGCGCTGCGGTTCTATACAATGAAACGTATTGATACGAATTGCGACGTTCACGGACTGGAGAGATACCATGGCTGACGGTCCCTATACAGTAAGGCGCGCCAATCCGCGGTTCTCGTTTTTCGCAGATGCCGAAGTTACCCTTCGCGACGGAACGGGTGTTCGCGCGCAGCTTGCCGAATTGAGCTCGCGCGGTTGCTATATTGACACGCTCGAACCCATCCCCGTTCGTACGAAATTACGTCTCCGCATCTGCGATGGCATGAGCACATGCGAACTGCACGGCAAAGTGCTCTACATGCATTCTGGAGGCGGCTTCGGAATTTTCGGCATGGGCGTGCTGTTTGAAGAGATGGGTGCCGAGCAGCAGTCCGCAATCGACGCGTGGCTTCACGGACTCGCCGGGCATCCCAGGAAAGATTTGGGAAAGAACCCCTTCTCTCAAATCAGAGGCTGAATCGCACAGAAGCAGTAGTGGCCCCGGCCCCAACGGACGTACCCAGATCCTTTCCCATCCGTTCCACAATTATCTTTTCTGATTCAATCATTCGATTCAAGGGATGGCACGGACATTCATAAGGGTTACCAAAATCAGGATTGGGAACCGCCAGCGGACCCGGCGGTATCGGGACGCTGCAAGAGACCCCTCCCGGAACATATTTACAATTCGTACCAGGTGCTGGATCGACGCACGGAATTTCCGTCATCCCCTTCGGCGTCACTGAGAAGCAAATTGGGCCGTTGCCGCTGGGATCGATCCAGTTCAAAGGACTATTCTAGGCGTAGCGATAGAAGTTGATCCCACCGTCGAAGCCCACCGGGTCTTCACTGATGAACCTGCCCGCAGCTGGATCGCAGTATCTGGCGCAATAGTAAGACAGGCCAGTTTCGGAGTCCGATTCGCGTGCGGTGTACCGGAACGGATTGACCAACGAGCCTGTCGAGGTCGTCAGCTTCCCGAAAGAGTCATAACGCTGAAGAAATGGCCAAAGCCGGCCACACTCTGCCGGCTCTGGCCCGTACTGCCCTTTTCCGCTGACTTCAAGCAATCCGAGTTGCGTTAAAAGTCGAAGCGCAATCCCAATTGTTGTCGGCGCGGATCGGCTGCCGCGTTTGGCAAGCCGAAGGTGGTTGATTCAAGCAGTGTGTCGTAGGTTGTGTAGCTCGTCCAATTGAAGGCGTTGTACATTTCCCAGAAAACGCTCGCCTGGAGACGTTCTTTTAACTTAAAGGTTTTGCCAATTCGGAAATCCACCGTTTTCTGGCTGTCGCCGCGGCGGGAGTTTTTTGGAGCCGGACGATCAGGAAATGCCGCATCCGTAGGATTCTCGTTTGTCGTTACGCTCCAGGGTCGAGCACTGCGGAAGACCGCAATTCCAGACAATTGAAAACCTAGTGGGAAGTCGTAGGCGCCGTTGAACACCAGGTTGTGCCGTTGATCGGTGTCATCCGGCCCTATGTCCTGGCTCAAATTGAAAGGATTTGTCGGGTTGCTGCCGAACACGCTGCCACTGACCAAATCGGAATTCGTCTTCGAAAGTGTGTAGGCCAGTCCAAAGTTCGCCGCTTTCTTGCGGTATTGAGTGTCAATTTGCAGTGCGGTGTAGTGAACGTACCCTGTGTTCCGCAGTTCGCTGATGGTCGTGAATCGCGGATCGATGGATTCGACGCTGCCATCCGGTTGCAGCAGTTCGTTCCTATCGAAAAATTCCAGCCCGCTGCCGCGGGAATGAATAAAGTCCGCGGAAACGACCAGGCCAGGAATAAATTCGTGAGAAATTCCCGCTGTATATTGCGTGGTGAATGGCACTTGCAGGTTCGGGTCAAGAGTGTCGATTCCCTGGGTGGGATGCGAAATGATGGAAAGGTCCGGAAACAATGGGAAGTTTTGCGCAAACCAGGATCGGCACTGCGTCCTGCTGGTTGCCGTGTCCGCCGGATTCCAATACGGATTGGTGATTGGGCTGTTGCAGTTAACGACATTTAAGCCATTCGAAAGCAGGGTGTTAATGATGTAGATGGCGTTGAAGTTGCCATGGTTCTGATCGTAGAAAAGTCCAAACGCGCCGCGAACGGCGGTCTTGTGATCGCTCGTGGGGGTCCAGGCAAAGCCGAGTCTTGGTGAAAAATTGTTGTAATCGACATTGGTCTTCTGCAACGGAGCCGTTCCGCCATATTGGTCGATGATTGCTTGATTCTTGGCATCAATGAATTGATTGCCAGCCGTCACACTGCGATCGACATCGTAACGAAGGCCAAGATTAAGCGTCAGACCGCTGCGAATCTGCCAGGTGTCCTGCACAAACAAATTATAATTCCAGATGGGAGCTTTGAACTTGCCTGGGCCGACGTTGCCGATGAAGAAGTAAGGATAGGAATTGGGGTCAGCAAGATCGAATTGCAGATCTTGCGCGAATGCCCAGTAACCGTCGTGAAAGTTCGTGATGTTGTCATTGAGTGTATTGCGGCGAAGTTCGCCGCCGAACTTCACCTGATGATGTCCGCGAACAAAGGCGTAATTATCATGCAAAGTAAGATTCTGTTCGCCTTCGGTTCCGGTAAAAATTGGACATCCGGTCTGCAACGTCGGATAGAGCTGCTCGGAGAAGGTTCCCGGAGGACCTAGTTCGAGATTCCCAATTCCTCCGGTACCCGAAAGATTGCAGACAATCGGCGGCATGTTGGACATGTAGCCAAAGCGAAATTCATTGAAGCTGGTGTTGTTGAGGGTGCTGGTCAGGTTGGCCACGACGTTCCAAACCGGCCCGCCAAAGGTATCGCGGCCGGACTCGACCGTGTATGGGCCGCCTTCATCAATACTCTTCTGGATGGTACGGTCATAGCGCATGGACAGCCGGTGGTTGCTGGTAATGTTGTAATCTCCACGGACAAGGAACGGATGATCCGTCGTCTTGGTGGGAAGAACACTCTTGAAACCAAGTCCCTTCCAATAATCCGAAATGGCTAGCTGATCGCTCGAACCCCGGTCGAGATCTTCGTAACCGGCGAAGAAAAACAATTTGTCCCGGATGATCGGCCCACCAACGTAGCCTCCCCAACGTCGCTGGGTGTAATCCGCGACTTCGTCTTTGGTCAGAAATATGGGTTCGCTGGGGTCGTTATTGGTGAAAGCTCCGGAAAAAGGCGGGCTGTCAAGCGCTTTGGCGCGATAGAACAAGTAAGCGCGCGCATGCCAGTCGTTCGAGCCGCTGCGCGTGATGACGTTCAGAATTCCGCCCGACGCCGAGCCGAATTCTGCAGAATAGGAATTGGTCATCACTTGGAATTCCTGAATCCAGTCTTGGGAAAAAGTGGAAGCCTGGCGTCCGTAGTACTGCCACTGGTTCGAAGAACCGTCGATATAGACGTTGTTTTGATAGCCGCGCTGGCCGTTGATTGCCAGGGAAGAGCCGTTGCCGCCAACGCCCGGCGAAACGCCAGGAGCCAGAAGCGCCAAACTCGAAAAGTCGCGGTTCACAGTCGGCAGGTTATCAATCTGATCTTTGCGCAACGTCTGGCTGACTTCGGCGGTGGTGGTCTCGAGCAGAGATATGTCGCCGCTGACTTCAACCTTGGTCTCAACGGTCCCCACCTGCAGTGTGAAATCAATCGTCAGATCGCTGCCGACGAAAAGTTCGATCGATCGCCTGATGGTTCCAAAGCCAGACGCTTCTACCGTCACTTCATATTTTCCAGCAGGCAGGCTGGGCAGGTAATACTGGCCCAAGGAGCCAGAAACGATGGACGTAGTCGCATTGGTATCGATCTGTCGCGCGCTGATTTTTGCATTGGGCAAGCCGCCGCCCTGAGAATCGTTGATTTTCCCGCGAATGGTCGCGGTAATCACTTGGGCCGACACATCGGAAGCGGGGAGTGCAAACCCCAGTAACACGACAAGCGAAATAAATTTTATGTATTTTGTGAAATAACTCATCCCCAATTCACCCTTCTCGCACAGGCAATCCGTGCTCGCATCCCCGGCCTACCCAGCGAAAAACGTCCCCTCGGCAACGGGCGCCGCCATAAGTGAAGGACAGATATCTCCTATGAAACCGGAAGTCAAGGATTAAAAAACGAACCTGCAACATGTATTGCATCGCGTGCGTGACGGCAGTGATACGTTTTTGCGTTTTTGGCCCGTAAAATCAAAAAGAGAATACAAAACACTTCTTCAGACGAGTATAAAAATTAATGCATTCCCGGTTCTGCAACAATTATTGCTGCGACGCCGGTGCGCTTAAACCAGAAAAAACCTTCGCCCAAACGAGCGATTCCTGGCGGCTAGGCCTAATTACTTTCCGTCGCAAATATAAAGCATCGTAGCCAAGTATTTATGGACTTTCGTTTGATTGTGCGATGTAGAAGTGTAGCTTTTCGTGTTGATGCTGCGTCTGAAACGCTGGCTCCAGGCGGGCGAATTTCACTCGATCTTGTTCGCGAGGGAATCGAACGGCTCAGCAGCGCTTGGACGAAATTGGAGGCCAATGAAACGCAAGATACCTTGTCGGCGGTGCTGGGCAAAGAGCGTCTTGACGGCATTGACTTCTTTGATCAAGTGCAACTCGCGAGTGGGATTAGAGTCTGCCGAAACTCTCGCTCCCTTTCAGATTCCGGACGCAGGTTGTTTGGTGTTTCGCGAGGCCACAAGGCAAGCACCAACGATGCAGATAGACTGAGAAAATATTTGAACCGTTTCGGAATGGGATGGTCGCAGATCGTTCCGGATCCACAAACTCGAAAGTAAACCTAGCGCAGATGAATTCGATCGCCTGCGGGCCGTTTGAGTCTGCTGATCCGCCGAATGTGATCAAGGATTTCTGGAAGTCAACATACGAAGCGATCCGCACCGAATCTTAGGGCTGGCCGTATCGCAGAAGCACTTCATAGTGCATGGAGAAAATCGTTCGGCATGCTCATCAAGTCGGACTCAGCACGGCGCGAAAAACGAAACGCAGCCACGGCTAGCGCGGCGGCACAGGAAGCTTAACGGCCTTACGGACACGTCCAAATACGTTACCCTCGGCGATACCGCGACCTCTTAACTTTTTTAGCGACGAAACGGTCAAGCTCGTCGTCAAGTTGACGTTGCGTGTAGGCATGACCGCGGTCCTCCCCATGGACGTAGATTTCGACGGGGAACCTACCGAGTCCTGATCCTTGGTTGCGTTCGTATCGCCGGCGAGCAAGAGCCCGGTGGAATTCATCAAAGATTCCACCGGTGCAGGAGCTTTTTTCGGTATGTGTGCGAACGCAAGACTAGGGCGACCTTCCTGAGCCCTATACTCTGGCGTGTCCCTACTGTTTCGCCCGATAGAAGATCGTCTGCGGGCCGTCCAGGATCTTGAAGTCTGCCGGTACAGTGAACAACGACGAGCTTGGCTCCGCGCGCACGATGTTTGTGAGGCGAAACGTCTGCTCCCCCATGCGTGGATCGCTCCGTTTGCTGTAAATCACAGTCTTGAGATCGGGCGATGTCCAGACCTCCGTAACAATCGTAATAGCCCGCTCATTCCCTATTTGTCCTGCCGGTATCGTGTGCGTCGTCCGTACTCCGTTTACCAGGACGCCTTCCATGGTTTGAGAACCAAGGTCCTCTGTGTTGCCCTGATCCTGCTCCGCCGTAACCAAATGTTTTTCAAAGAACATTCCCGGTGCGGGAGCAGCTATGGTGGTCGGCATGGCATCTGCCTCCGGAAGAGCTAACGGCGCTCCATGCCCTTCGACGACTCTCATTGTGACTGTCGCACCGGCCACGCCCGGACCACTTACTCCTGCAAGCGGAGGAAGAGCCGGCATTTTCTGCGCCGTCTTTTCCGACAGGTTCAGAGTGTAGGAAGCCTGCGCGACCGAGTCATGGATGAAAACCAGATGTGGTGCATTGGCCGCCGACAAGTTCCCGATTGGCGGCAGAGCCGTATCCTGTCTTGTGCGGCCCTGCGAATCCCGCGCGGTGGTTCCCGCGCTCGTCTGCACGAGGCGATTGCCGTCCGCGAGAGTCTGAATGGATTCGTTCGTGATCGTGGCCGAATACGGCGCACCCAGTACAGGACCAGACGCTTTGTCGAACCCGCCCGAAGCAACGGCGCCCACGGGACCGGTGGTCTGATAGATCACATTCCCCTTTTCCTGTGCGAAAGCGCAGGATGCGGCTGCGAGAACAAGAAGCAATGCGCGTTTCATGGTGGTGATTCTCCTTTTTTTGACTCAACGAACTCACTGCCGCAGACGAACCTGCTTGACCGATCCATCGGGAGCAATGCTCAGCTCCGCGACGAAATTCAATCCCTTCGGCATGGCGCCCGGCGGAAACATCGCTTCGGCGGGAATGGCAATTTGCACGGCAGTCTCCGTTGGCCGCCATTTCACGGCTCGCTCCTGGACGGCGGGAACCGCGTGCCGCCTGTGCATCTTCTTGCGTGGAGCGGGCTCCGGCGCAGGCGGCGCCAGAGCAGGCATTGAAGCAGGAACAGAAACTGTGGCAATCTTCGGAGTGAGAACCGGCGGCGGCTCCATTTGTTTCTCCGGGAAAACCAGGAACATCACGACCGCAGCCACAGCGGCACTTGCAAGCACAGGCACCCAGTGCGGAATCGGGCGACGCGTCTTCGCCGCCATTACCGCATCGCAGTACGCATCGAGAGTCTCATTCACCAGTTCGTACCCTGCTAACCGGTTGCGGCATTCCTCGCACCCCTCGATATGACTCTGCACGCCAGCGACTTCCTCTGAGGGAAGCTCGCGGTCGAGGAAGGCGATTAATTTCGCTTGAAACTCACACATTGCATTTCTCCGCTAATTTCTTGATCGCGCGCTCCACCGTGTCCCCCACCGTCGAGGTTGCTATTCCCAAGACCTCTCCGATTTCGCGATACCGCAATCCTCCCGCTCTTAGTAGGAGGCACTCCCGTTCGGACTCCGTCAGCAATCGGACCGCGGCTGCGAGACGTCGGAACTTTTCTTTTTCAAGCACCCGTTTCTCTGGCGTTGCGTCGTCCGCCAGAAAATCCATTTCGCCGTCGAGCGGCTCACTGAATCGCCGATGGTAGCTCTTCTGGCGATTCCTCGCCTGATTGTGGGCAACGCGAAACAGCCATCCGCGGCTGTTTTCCTGTATTCCATTCGAAGCCAGATGCCGTTGTAGGCTCAGAAACGCATCTTGCACCACATCCTGCGCTTCGTCGCTCGTAAGTCCGAGACAGACCAGGTAGCGCAGCAGCGGCTTGCGTAGTTCGCGATACAGAGTCGTGACCTCCAAGGAGCCGGCTGCCAACCGCAGCAGCGGTAGCGCCAGGGGTACGGAATCGTCACTCACATGAGTCTCCGCATCGCGCCTCTACCTATAGAACAAGCGAGGGTCCCCGTTTTCCGGGTGGTGTGCTCCCGTGCATGGAAAGCTTTCTGCGTCGCAAGATACCTGAATTCTTAGAGGCGCTGCATGTCGGCGAGTTGTACCGCTTCTGGAACACTGCCTGGCATCACTACGCCCCGGCGGAACCACACTCTGAAACCTGCTCTATTCGCACTCGCCCGAGATTGAGGATCAACGGCAAGTTGTTTCAGCCGTTCGGAATTACAACTCTTCTTCCCGGCTGACGATCTTGGTTTGGTCCAATTGACCGGATTTCAGTAGCTTCAATCCAGACCATAATTCTTGAACGGTTTGCATGACCGTTGCAGGCGCCAGACGATTCCAGCGAATACGCCCACAAAGCGTACATATATAAGATCAGCCTTCGTGGCCAATTTATGTATCTAACTGTATCTATGAGGCTTACGATCCTGGCGGTTACTTACTTCGGATCCGCTGAACTTAACGCGCTCCCAACTGATGGTTGTCGCATTTCCTCCTTGCGCGTTACGATGTGCTGCTGTCCTACCCGCGAAACCTTGATTCTTAGCGGCGGTTTGCTAATTCACTCTGACCCGTTCGCACTGATCAATCTTCGGTTGTTTTGTTAGAGTTACAGACTCCTCATTTGCGCTGAGAGCCCTCATTTGCACCTGAATGCTTACCAGGTGCTTACCAGAAATTCGACCGATTCCGCGGCGATTTTTCGGACCTCAAGCCGCGCAGGGCTGCTGCCTGAGTCTTGACAGACTAATTGTTCAACGTCTCGATGGCCGATTTGTAGCTTGAAAAATCCTCTAAAAAGAAGACACGACACCCAGGTCCGCCATATGGGTCTATAATCCGCGCAATGGCATCCTTATGCAGCATGGCTTCGAAGAATCTGGAGATGTACAGGACATTCGCCTCGTAGTCGACACCATCCCTACGTTAGCGTGGTCCGCTCGTCCAGACGGCTCGGCAGAGTTTTTCAATCAGCGCTGGCTGGACTATACGGGACTATCTGCGGAGCAAGCTTTGGGCTCGGGATGGCAGGTTGCGATTCATTCAGACGACCTGCCACGAATTCTCGAAACATTCCGGCAAGCTTTGAATTCTGTAAAGCCGTACGAAGTGGAGGGCCGCTTCCGCCGCTTCGACGGCGAATTCCGCTGGTTTCTCTTTCGCGGTAGTCCTCTGCGCGACCGATCGGGGAAAGTCGCGAAGTGGTACGGAACAAATACCGATCTTGAGGAGCGGAAGCGTGCCGAAGAAGCCCTTCGGAAAAGCGAGGAGCGGTGGCGATCCGTCTTTGAGAATTCGGCTATCGGCGTTGCGGTGACTGACCTGAACGCCCGCTATCTAGCTACCAATAATGTCTACCAGACAATCGTGGGTTACACGGAGGAGGAACTGCGTGCACTTGATTTTCTGAGCCTCACGCATGAGGACTACCGCGAAGCCAACTGGACGCTCATCACCGAGTTGGTGGAGGGAAAGCGACGACAGTTTCAGATCGAGAAAAAGTATCGGCGCAAGGACGGCAGTTTAGTTTGGGTAAGCAACAACGTTTCTCTCGTGCCGGGCACCGAGAGGGTAGCGCGATTCATAATGGCGCTCTCCGAGGATATTACACAGCGCAAACGGGCCGAAGAAGCTCTACAGCGGAGTGAGGGTTATTTAGCCGAAGCGCAGAAATTGACCCGCACAGGCAGTTGGGCGGCGCACGTCCATCAGATGGAAAACCTCTATTGGACAAATGTCTATTGGTCAGAAGAGTTGTTCCGGATCTTCGGCTTTGATCCTAATCCCACGCCACCATCCGAAGTCGAGATAGTCGGGCGGCTGCACCCGGAGGACGTGCTTCATAACAAACCCCTAGTCGACCAGGCCATTCGGGGCAGGAGCGACTTTGAGGTCGACTATCGGCTTCTTCTGCCAAACGGCGCGGCCAAGTACATTCACGTGGTCGGACACCCGATAGTGAATGCTTCCGGTGATGTCATTGAAATAGTCGGTACGGCGATGGACATCACAGAGCGCAAACGTGCCGAAGATGCCCTCCGCGCGAGCGAAGCATCCTTGCTCGAGGCCCAACGGCTGACCCGCACCTGCAGTTGGAGACACGAGGTCTTATCAGGGAAGGTGACAGTCTCCGCGGAAGGGTTTGCAATGTTTGGCATTGAACCCGAAGATGACGCATCGTCGGTTGATTTCTATCACAGTAGGAAGCATCCCAAAGATCGGCCCGAGGCCGAACAAGCTTACGCGGCGGCTTTGCTTGGAAAAACTGATTTTGAGGCAGATTTTCGGATTGTTCTTCCAGACGGAACGATCAAAAACATCCGCAGTATCGGCCATCCCATCCTGGACGAACGCGGCGACCTCGTGGAATTTGTCGGGGCCTCAATAGACGTCACCGAACACCACCGCGCGCGAGCGGACCTGGAGAAGGCGATTGAAGAGATTAAGCGCCTGAAAGATCAACTGCAAAACGAAAACGTAGTGCTCAGGGAGCAGATCGACCAAGCGTTCATGTTCGAAGAGATCGTCGGCACCTCGTCGGGGTTGCAGGGAGTGCTTTCTCGGCTAATGAAAGTTGCTCCCACCGATTCGAGCGTTCTTATTAGTGGAGAAACTGGAACTGGTAAGGAACTAGTCGCCCGCGCCATTCATAAGCGATCTCGTCGGTCGCAACGCGCCTTCGTGAGCATAAACTGCGCAGCTCTTGCCCCATCGCTGATTTCTTCCGAACTCTTTGGCCACGAAAAGGGCGCGTTCACCGGGGCGATGCAGCGCCGCCTCGGTCGATTTGAACTGGCGAACGGAGGGACTATTTTCCTCGACGAAATCGGGGAGCTGCCGTTGGACACTCAAGTTGCACTCCTGAGGGTGCTGCAAGAACGCGAATTCGAACGCGTCGGCGGCACGCAACCCGTTAAAATCGATGTCCGCGTAATAGCCGCAACGAATCGCGATCTCGAAGCCGCCGTTGCAAACGGGACATTTCGCCCGGACCTCTACTACAGGCTGAACGTATTTCCGATCCAGGTTCCCCCGCTTCGCGAACGGCAAGACGACGTTCTGATGCTGCTGGAATACTTTGTTAATCGATTCGCCCAAAAGATGGGCAAGCACTTTAAGAAGATCGATAAGCGAACGGTCGAACTATTTCGGTCCTATCCCTGGCCGGGCAATATTCGCGAACTGCAAAATGTTGTTGAGAGGTCGGTCATCGTGAGTTCAGATGACGCGTTTTCCGTGGATGCAGCCTGGTTGTCCAAGGATCCCCGTCGAGTCACCTTGCCGAAACAACCTAAGCCCGCAGACACCGATGAGGACGCCCGTCGTGAACGGCAGATCATTGAGGAAGCACTCGCGGGAAGTCGCGGGCGAGTGTCTGGCCCGAACGGGGCCGCGGCGAAGCTCCGAGTGCCACCTTCAACCTTGGAGCACCGCATTAAGAAATTAAGGATTCGTAAAAGCCACTTCAAACTCAGCTAGGCCTTTTCCGAGGACTGGTGAAATCGCAATTTTCGCCAATTTCACCAAATCCACGAGCAGCTTTCCGCCCTACTTCTTCTGCCTTTTCAATCTCTTGCGGATGGTCCGCCTCTTGCACCTGAAGTTGCTGAGAGAGACGTTACGTACTGTCTCGAAACCGATGACTCAATTATGTTCTCGGTTCTCAGAAGGCGTGATCAACATGCCCCTCATCTTTAGTTCCGCAGCAAGTGACACGCATAGGGAGGAAGGTATGAAGGATCAAAAGAAAATTCATCTGGGATTGATCGGTGTTGGTAATTGGGCCTTGTTCGCACATGTCCGGGTGCTGAGGCTTTTGCCGGAGTACGAGATCGTAGCTATCTACAGCCAACGCAAGGAAGCGGCGATGGCGGCCGCTAAAGAGTATGGCATTCCTCACGTAGCCGAGAGTTTGGATGCGTTGGTGACGGACCCATTGGTCGGCCAGGTCCTGGTGCTGACCACCTCTCAGCAAC
>Ga0193709_1000080_pt1 | contig 42524 bp, 33 predicted proteins | sample H3c2metaG_FD_160571 | JGI IMG/M metagenome (GOLD analysis project Ga0193709, IMG submission 160571) | Soil microbial communities from a riparian zone of the East river system, Colorado, United States - H3c2 | ecosystem: Environmental > Terrestrial > Soil > Riparian zone | place: USA: East River...
AATCCGACCAAGAACTCAATCATCATGCCCTGTTCGTCAAGCCGGATGACGTACCTGTCGCTCTTGTCCACGTGTTTTCCAGTCCGGTCGATAAAGCCCCACAATGCACTGCTCTTGTCGATTGCCCGCTCCGATCTATGTACCCCCATTTGTCTCCGGCCTTCACCGCAGCAAGACCTCCCGTGAACTCGAATGCTTCGTCGAATCGCGCCGGAACAACCATCCGACAGTTGGCGTCCATGTAGCCGTACTTGCCGTCCACGGAGACCAAATAAGGCAATCCGAAGTGCATCTCCTGTCCGCCGACAGCAGCGGGAAGGGCCAAGAGAATCCCGATAGCGAGTGCACGAACTTTGCACTTAACGATATCCATCCAGTTCTCTTAGACACCGCTGCCCGGTTGTTTGGGCAAAGTCCTTTTATAGGCACACGCACTCCTGCGTTGCGTGGCTGATGTTGGCTTATGCATTGCGAGTGCCGCGACTGCACCGTTGAAGAAGACGGCGCTATAATTCTCCGATGGCGAGCAAGACAGGCGAAAGGAGAAGCTACGATGCCACGAATCATGAAAACCATGCTGTTGGCGGTCTTAGTTGTGGTGCTGGGAGTTTCTGTTGTTTCGTCCCAGACTACACCGCCGCCGCAGGCGGCTGGCAAGTCCGCTGCACCCGGAGCAGCGGTTATTGTTCCGAAAGACCCTGTTGACCTCAATTCCGCTACGCTCGACCAGTTGAAGGAGCTTCCGGGTATCGGTGACGCCTACGCGCAGAAAATCGTGGATGGGCGACCGTACGCAAAGAAGACCGATCTGCTAAACAAGAAGATCATTCCGGCTGCGACCTATAAGAAAATCTCGGGCTTGGTGATTGCGAAACAAAAGTGAAGTCGGAACGCAGCCAAGAAAAATCCTGCGATGAAAATTGCTCTGTGTATACCGCGATCTGCGCGAGCCGAAGACATTCTCCGCCGCTCTGTAGCCGAAAGCGGCGAGACCCGTTCGACTGGGCTCATTTGCTTGGGAAGTGAGCGACAGTGCCCAAGTTTCCGGTTCGGCTTACCGGGACCTGCGGCGGCAACCCGCCCGTCGCCATGAGGCGCAGGTCAGCCGAAAGAATGACTGAACACAAGCACCGCAAATATGATCAGCAAAATTCCAGAGACAGTTTGAATCAACGATAGATGAGCCTTGATCTCGTTGACGGAATGCCCGTCTTTAAGAATCAACTTTTGAAGTCTGGGGGACACTTTGGTTCCCCAGCAAATCGAGAATGCCAAGAAAAGCGGAACGAGCGCGAATAATCCGGGCCGAGCCATGAACCTACGCGAGACTGCGTCATCGAGAAGGAACAGTCCGTTCCAAATAAGGATAAAAAAAAGAATCGCAGTCCAACGAACTGGGATTCCACGCCACTTAATCTCTGATTTGGCTGGTGCGGTAGGCAAGAATCCAGTTTCATGAATTTCTCCGATTAGCGCTTCGGGATTACCGAAGCACCAGAATATGATTTTGGCGGAATAGTCTGGGCGCGCGTGCACAATTCGGATGCCGTTGTAGAAAAAAGGAATGGAACCGTAACGCTCCAGCGAGACCACGTCAATCGGCAGAAAATCGTAGGTACCCAGAACACTAGTCAGCCTCAGCCGCATCGCTGACGCTGCAAGCTTTGCAAATGGCCAAGTGGCATTGACCCAGCCAATTCGCGCTCCGCCTGTCGCACTAACTTCTTTCAAGCTGGAATCCTTACGATGCTGAGGTTCTCGTTACGGCTACGAAATTGTACTGCAAGTCCGAACGACTGACCCGGCCCTGCGAAAGGCGCAAGCGCATGATTAGGCTGCCCTTGACAGAAATGTCAGAACTATGTATATTTCTTCTGACAAGTAGATAACCATGACGACCGTACAGGCCATCCGTAATCGAATCAATGAGATAGGTACGGGGGAGCCTTTCACTTCGAGCCAATTCAACGCTCTTGGCACTCGTGCGGCCGTGGACCAGACCCTCTCCCGCTTCGTGAAACAAGGTGAAATCGCCCGCATCTCCCGAGGCGTGTTTGTTCGCCCTAAAACGAGCCGTTATGTCGGCGAAGTGCTGCCCGAGCCGTCGAAAGTCGCTCAGGCCATTGCCGGCGTTCACGGAGAAACGATTCAGGTGCAGGGTGCGGAAGCAGCCCGTCTGCTCGGTCTTACGACTCAAATGCCGCTACAGGCTGTGTTCTACACCAGTGGCCCGAACAGAAAGCTCAAGCTCGGCAACCTGCAGCTCACACTCAAACACGTCGCGCAACGAAAGCTCGCGCTGGCCGGAAAACCGTCCGGTCTCGCTCTCTCAGCACTTTGGTATCTGGGCAAAGAACAGGTCAGCACAGGCACGATCAAAACAATCCGAGCCAAGTTGACTCCCGAAGCCTTTGCGGAGTTCAGGGCGGAAACACCTGCAATGCCGGCTTGGATGGCGGACACACTGCACCGATACGAACAAGAGAGCGCACGTGCGTGAGGCTTTCGTACAACTCCCGCTCGACGAGCAAGCCAGCATACTCCAAACCTGCGCTGGAAAACTCGGGCGGAGACCGGAGCACCTAGAGAAGGACGTTTGGATCTGCTGGGTGCTCCAGGCCCTCTTCACGATGCCCGGCCGCCTTCCGATGGCCTTTAAGGGCGGCACTTCTCTTGCAAAAGTCTATGGCGCGATCCGACGATTTTCCGAGGACGTTGATGTCACGGTCGATTACAAATCCCTCGACCACAGCATCGACCCTTTCGACGGCAAGACATCGGGAGAAAGCGACTCTGATTCACGTTGCCTGCAATCGCTCCGATCCGAAACTTGACGCCGACCGACAGTCACGCCATTGGCATGACCTCGCGGTGCTGGCCGACCACAAGATCGGAGAAGCTTCCCTCGCTGACCGGGCACTCCTCGAAGATGTCGTAAAGCATAAGAGTGTTTTCTTTCGCGCCTCCTATGCCAAGTACCGCGCCTGCCTTTCGCGCGGCATACGCTTGCTTCCGGGAACGCCTCTCCTCGAAGCGCTCCGAGCCGACTTTATCCTCGTCCATGAATCACCCAATCAGAACTGAGGCATCGTACAATAGAGACATTGTGGCCATTTCCCGAAACTCGAAGACCAGTCCCAACCCGCCATGCGGTAAGCCTGCCAAACCCCATAACCGGATTCCGAAACAAGGGTTTCATAGAATTGTGCAAACTCCGGTCGCTTAAATCGTTCGGCTTGATTCTGGTCGTGAAAGTAAAGGACTCGCGGTGATCGGGTCGATAGACTCCAAAGTCGCTGAGATAAAAAACGGGATTGAGGAAGCGAGGCGAGTACAAACTGAGAAGGAAAAGAATCTCCGCATAGCTATTCCCGAGAGAGTCAGGAACGTAGAAGGTTATGGCGCCCTCGAAAGCTTCCAAGTACCATCCCGATCAACTGGAACGTCAGGCCGCCGCGAGACCCCTTTCTCTTTAGGTGCGCCGTGACGAATCGACGGATGGTCGGGCAGGCCCTTGAGCCAAAGTGTCCAAATCTGTTCCCTGATCTGTTTTCTCGCAGGGTTGCGATGTTGGTTGAGAAAGTGGGCATTGCCGGAACGAAATGGCGCTCACGAGCAAACAAACCCACCAAACAAGCGGCGAAGCCGTTGTAGTAACTATGTGGTTATGTTTAGCAGATATAGCTCGACTGTACCTATGAATCGTGCTTTGATTTCGAGGAAGCCGAAGAAAGTATTGCTTATTTATGTTCTCCGCAACCGATATCGTGAACTTCCTCGCGTGCCGTCATTTGGGCGTCTTAGAACATCGTGCGACGGTCGGGCAACTCAAAAAACCATTTTTCCCCGATCCAAGTCAGGAACTGCTGCGAGAACTCGGTCTTCGGCACGAACAAAACTATTTGCATCAGTTGGAGAGCAACAAGGGATTGAGCGTGGTACGAATCTCGGAGGCGCTTTCCTGGACGGAGGCGGAGGCTGAGACCACAACAGCTCTTCATTCCGGGGCGGATGTGATCTATCAGGGAACCATTGCAGATGGGACTTGGGGCGGACGGTCGGATTTCCTGATCAAGGTCGAAAAACCGAGCAAGTTGGGTTCTTGGTCCTACGAAGCGGTAGAAACGAAACTTGCGCGGTCGGCTAGAGCTAACGCTCTGCTCCAACTTTGCTTCTACTCCGAGGTTCTCCGCAAAATCCAAGGTGTGGTGCCGGAACGCATGCACGTGGTGTTGGGCGATTCCAAAGTAGAGTCGTTTGCGGTCGCTCGCTACGTTGCCTATTTTCGGAAGGTCAGAAATGACTTTCTGAGAGTGGGCCCGGCGCCCGCGGATACCTACCCCGAGCCGGCCGATCTCTGCAAAGTTTGCACATGGTTTCCCGTCTGCGACAAACAACGACATTTCGACGACCATTTGTCGCTGGTAGCAGGGATTACGCGGAACCAACGGAAACAGTTCGTTGCGCGCGATATCCAAACGCTGGAAGCCTTGGGAACTCTCGAGCTTCCCGTCGTTCCGAAGTTCGCGCGAATCGGGGAAGCCGCACTGCTTCGAATCCACCGACAAGCGCTTCTGCAACGAAATGGTCGCAATGAAGGGAAGATGCTGTGCGAGATTTTAGAACCCATTGAAGAGGAAAAAGGATTCGCGGCCTTGCCGGCCCCGTCCCCTGGAGATGTCTTCCTCGATTTCGAAGGAGACGCGTTTGCCTTTGAGACCGGTGTCGAGTATCTCCTAGGCACTCTCACCACGACGGATGGCCAGGATTCCGTGTATGAGCCTCAATGGTCTTTTGAGCCTTCCGCGGAAAAGCAGGCCTTTGCAGGATTCATCGCGAAGATGCTGGAAAGATGGTCAATATTTCCTGACTTTCACATCTATCACTATGCTCCCTACGAACAAACAGCCATTAAGCGGCTGGCCGGGCGACATGGAGTGTGCGTCGATGCCGTAGACCGCCTGTTGCGAGCAGGCATTTTCGTCGACCTATATCGCGTCACGCGCCAAGCATTGCGCGCTTCCGTTGAAAGTTATTCCATCAAGAAATTGGAACCTCTGTATGGCTTTGAGCGCGCCGTGCCACTCCGGGAAGCTCGCCTGGCTCTCGACGCATTCGCATCCATTTTTGCTTTGGGAACTGGACGCGAAGCAACGGCCGAACTGCTCGAAACCGTCGAGTCCTACAACCGGGAGGACTGCTTGTCGGCTCGCTGTCTCAGGGATTGGCTCGAAGAGCGACGACGCGAAACGGAACAAAAGCTGACGCGAGCCATACCGCGCCCCGCGCCAAGATCCGGCGAAGCCAAGGAGAACCTGGCTGAGCAACTCGAACGCGTCGAAGTGATTAAGAAACTGCTCCTTAGCGGGCTGCCGTCAGACCGCAGCGAGTGGACAGCAGAACACGATTCCCGTTGGCTGCTCGCACAGATGCTTGAGTGGCATCGGCGGGAAGAGAAATCGATGTGGTGGGAATACTTTAGATTGTGTGACCTCTCTGATGCTGAACTCATCGAGGACAAAAGCGCTCTTGGTGGTCTCCATTACGTTGGCGAAGCGGCACGAGTCAAGAGATCCGTCCTTCATCGCTATGATTTCCCTCCTCAGGACCATGCCATCGACCGTGCTCTTGCAGTCCACGATCCAAAGACGAAAAAAGCTGCCGGAGAACTTGTAGCGATTGATGAAGCGGCAAGAACCCTCGATCTGAAACGCGGCCTCAACTCGGCAGTCTCACACCCGGGCGCATTGGTCCCGTACGATTTTGTCGGGTCAGAAGTCAAACAAGAAAGCCTTCAGCGGCTTGGTGCTTGGGTGGGACAAAACGGTATCGCAGCGGAAGGGCCTTTCCAGGCTGCCAGAGAGCTGCTTTTGCGGCAGCGCCCCAGAGCGTTGAAGCTACCTATAGAAAGCACGGTGAAGGAGGGGCAGCTGACCAAGGAAAGCAGGGACTTGGTGGCATCCCTATGTAAAGAGCCGTCAATCTTGCCGGTCCAAGGTCCCCCTGGCTCAGGCAAGACGTTCGGCGGGGCTCGTATGATCGTAGAGCTCGTAAAAGCTGGGCGCCGCGTGGGAATTACAGCAATCAGCCACAAAGTGATTAGCCATTTGCTTGGTGAAGCGTGTAAGGTTGCACGGCAGGCCGGAGTTTCGCTGAGAGCAGTGCAGAAAGCAAACGAAACTGACGGCTGTCCGGACGAGTTCGTCGAACAAGTCGATGATAATCCGCCCATCCTCGATGCCTTGAAAAAAGGTAGTGCGCTGGTTGCCGCCGGGACGGGTTGGTTATGGGCGCGGACGGAGATGCACCGGTCCGTGGATGTTCTTTTCATCGATGAGGCCGGCCAGATGTGCCTTGCGGACGTGCTTGCGGTATCTCAAGCGGCCGCAAGTTGCGTGCTTCTCGGAGACCCGCAGCAACTCGATCAACCGCAGCGAGGCGTTCATCCTCCCGGGGCAGATGGATCGGCCTTTCGTCACCTGTTAGGCGATCGAGCCACGATCCTGCCAGAGCAAGGTCTATTTCTGAGTGAGACACAACGACTACATCCCGACGTTTGCGAATTCACTTCAGAATTGTTCTATGAAGGGCGACTTCTACCCGCTGCCGGAAATGAAAGACAAAGCCTAAACGCAAAGGGTCAGTTGTCGGGAACAGGCTTGCGGTTTGTGGCAGTAAACCACGACGGAAATCAGAACGAGTCAAGCGAAGAGGTTCAGGAGATCGTGCGGTTGGTGAATGATCTTCTGGATGGAGAGAGCACTTGGACAAACCGCGAAGGCAAAGTCTTGAAACTCACACTCGATGACATATTGGTTGTGACGCCTTATAACGCCCAAGCCTCGGCCCTGCGTCACGCCCTCCCGAAAGGAGCACATGTAGGGACTGTCGACAAGTTTCAAGGGCAAGAAGCGCCGGTCATCTTTTACTCGATGGCTACCTCTACGGTGGCGGATGCCCCCCGTGGCATGGAGTTTCTATACAGCCCTAACCGATTGAATGTGGCGATCTCCCGCGCACGCTGTCTTGCGGTTCTTGTCGCGAGTCCAGCCTTGTTCGAAGCGGAGTGCAAGAGTCCGAGACAAATGATGCTTGCGAATGCATTTTGCAGCTATCTAGAGAAAGCTCAGAGACTCTGAGCCTGGGGCTGCAAACGGTCGGGGGAACTTGGCAACAAACATTGCCGAATACCGTCGAAAACCGTGATGCATGGCTCAGGAAAATGCCAGACGAACCGACTCCTTAGCGTTTCTGCTCTTACCTTGGGCACAGGCGACCCCAACACTAGAGGAGGGTATTTATTGGAACCCGTATTCTCCCAGAACCGGCCCGGCTTTCCGATTCACGTCCGTTTGACATCGGAGGAGCAGAGGATGTGATTTTATTCTTCGCGGAGGACTTGCATGGGTTCTACGCGGGAGGCGCGAAGAGAGGGGAGGAGGGAGGCGGCTGCGGCGACGATGAGGACGAGCAGGACGACGGCCACGAGCGTGGGAAAGTCGCTGGGGGAGACACCGTAGAGAAGGCCGGCGAGGAGGCGAGTGGAGGCAACTGCCAGGGCCAAGCCGGCGAGGCAGCCCGCGAGGCAGACGGTCAATCCTTGCCAGAGAAATCGTTTAACGATTTGGCCGCGTAGGGAGCCGAGAGCGAGCCGCAGGCCCACCTCACGCTGGCGCAGGTTAACGTTGTAGCTAAGCGTGCCGTAAAGACCGATGCAGGCGAGTGAGAGCGCCGTCGCCGCAAAGAAAGATAGCAGGACGGTATGCAGGAGGTTTTCCGCCAGCGCATCTGAGTAGTGTTGTTCGAGCGGAGCAAAATCGTACCCGGAGCGCATTGGCTCGACGTTGTGAAGCTGCCGGCGAATCGTTTCAGCCATGGTCATGGGAGTGTTGCGGGTGCGCACCAGGAAGTAGGTGCCTGGTTCGGCGAGAGGAGCACACCAGTAGGCAGTGGGAACGGGTGGGTGGTCGAGGCCAGACTCGCGGGCGTCGCCAGAGATGCCGCGAATTTCGGCTGCGCCGGAATATCCCAAACCCACGGGTTGTACGTGATGGCCAATCACGGAGGCTCCATTAAAGTAAACGTCTGCGAAAGCGCGATTCACAACCACTGAAGCAGGGCCTCCGGTTTCGCGGCAAAATTCACCGGCGAGCAAAGGGATGCGCATAGTCTGGAAATAACTGGCGGAGACAAAGCGATTTTCGGCGACGATTTTAGGCTCCGTTTCAGAGCGCCCTTCGAGGAGCTTGACTTCGGTCTGGTATCGGAAAGGCACTCCAGGGACCCCCACAGAGATGGCGGCAGATTCGACGCCCGGCGTGGCGCGTAGTGTTTCGAGTATACGGTCAGTGAACTGGCGAAGTTTTTTCAAGTTACCGGTTTCCCCATAGTTCATGCTGAGCTGGAAGGTGAGAATGTGGCTGGAATCGAATCCACGTGAGACGCGGCCAAGCTCTTGAAAGCTGCGGAGAAGCAGGCCGGCACCGGCCAGCAGGGTGACCGCGAGAGCTACCTGGACGCCAACGAGGAGCCATTGCACGGGATTTCGTCCGGACACCTGTGATCGGCTGGTCTGCGCAAGGGAGCCAGCCAGGCTGCTGCGGGTGCCGCGAATGGCGGGAAATAGTCCGCAAATAAAAGTTACAACAACGGAACAGGAGAGTGAGTAGAGAACAATGCGTGCGTCGAGGTGAATCTCTTCGACGCGGGGGAGTTGCGCGGCGAGGGCGCGAAAAAGGCCGGATGCCCCGGCAGCGACCGAGAGACCAAGGACCGAGCCGATCAGAGCGAGAAGAAACGTTTCCGTGAGCAATTGTGCGACGAGCGCACCGCGAGAAGCTCCGAGAGAGAAGCGAACGGAGATTTCGTGCCGACGCTGGGCTGCGCGAGACAAAAGGAGCGCAACAATATTCGTGCAGGCGATCAGCAAGAGCAGAGAGACGGAGCCGAAGAGCAGCCAGAGAGACCGGCGTGAATCCCCGACGGTGCTTTCCTTGAGTGGCTGAATGCTAACCCTGAGACGCGCGTCGCTTTTCGGAAATTGCTGCCCCAGCTGGGCCTGCACGGTAGCCAGATTGGCGCGGGCTTGTCCAACCATGACGCCGGGCTTAAGACGCCCAATCACAGTAAACCAGTTGTTTTCTCGGGGCTCGCCGTAAGAAATGCCCGCGGGGATGGGGCACCACAAATCCGCCTCACGATTTGGAAAGAGGAAAGAGGGCGGCATTACGCCCACGATGGGGTACACCTGCCCATCCAGTCGCAGGTTTTTCCCGATGACGTGTGGATCAACGTTGAACCGGCGGCGCCAAAAACGGTCGCTAATAAGGACCGCATTCGGGCCGTTGAGGGCCTCCTCCTCGGGCGTAAATTCCCGGCCCGGCGCGGGCAACACGCCCCAGACTTGAAAAAAGCGCGGAGAAACCCAAGCACGAGTCACTTTCTCCGGCAGAGGGCCGGTCGATTCGGAGACGTCCTCGGTGTAGTAGCCGGTGAGCGCTTGAAACGTGGAATTGAGACGATTCCAGTCCTCGAGACGGGCTGGAGCAACCAGGTTGAAAGGCCTCGGATTTTTCGGATCGTATTGGTCGACGCGCGCCAGTTGGTCGGCTTGTGGGAAAGGTAGCGGCTTCAAGAGGATGGCGTCGATGGCCGAGAAGACGGCGCTGTTGGCGCCAATGGCTAAAGCGAGAGTGAGGATGACGGTTAGGGAGAAAGTGGGAGATTTACGGATGAAGCGGAAGGCGGATTTGAGATTGGCGAGAGTGGCGTCCAGGAGGCGGATGCGGTAGACGTCGCTGACTTGTTCCTTGAAGTTTTCGTGGCCGCCGAAATCGAGCGTGGCGCGCCGATGGGCTTCTTCGGGCGACATGCCTGCCGCGATGTATTCCTCGGTGAGCTCGTCCATGTGGAAGCGAAGCTCGGAGTTCACTTGCTCATCCGACGCCCGCTTGGGAAAAATGGATTTCCACCAGGACATGACAGACTCTTATTCCACGGTTTGCAGAATGTTGACCACTGCTCCTGCCAGCCGCTGCCAGTTCGATTCTTCGCTCGCCAGTTGCGTGCGGCCCTTCGCCGATAACTTGTAAAACTTGGCCCGCCGACCCTTTTCGGACTCGCCCCACTCAGCGGCAAGCCATCCTCGTTTTTCCAGGCGGTGCAAAGCGGGGTAGAGCGAGCCTTGCTGCACCTGAAGAACCTCTTGTGAGATTTGCCGGATACGGAGGGAGATACCGTAGCCATGCACGGGGCCCAGAGCGACGATTTTCAGGATGAGCATGTCCAGCGTTCCCTGCAGCAGGTCAGATTTTTCGATGGGCATCACGTCTCCTAGACAATCGACATATTAAAACGAGGAATAGGTAGAATGTCAAGGAGAGAAGAAGCTAGCAAGCTCGAGTCGGAAAATATCGGCCCGGTGCAAAGGATCCGGCCATTGCCGCAGGCATTACATGTCAGTTCGCTAGGTTGCGTTTGGCGCCGCCGGTCGTGCCTTCAACGCTTGTCGTGACGGGCAATTTGACGAATGCGGTGTTGTCCTTGGCGGATACCATTTCGCAAAATCATCCGTGGATGGACAGGCGATGCGATTCCGATGGGATTGTCGGAGATTCGGAAGTACGGCAGGACGCGCCTTCTGAAGGATGAAATGTCTACTGGCGCATTGCGTGCTTTGCTATCTGTCCAGAAACCGGTTCGAGGAGACGAGAAGCTGCAAGATCTGGTGTCAGTTCCGGTGTCACTTGCAGCGCCGTCGTGATCCTGGTCAGGAAAAGGCTTCGGCGGAGATGCGGGGATGGGGACGTTTGCGTTTCCATTCGTAGTCTTTGCGGAGCAGGGATTTGTGCTTTTTTACTTGCGATTCGATTTCGTGGAAGGCTTTCTTGCAGCACGCGCCAATATGTTCGCTGGATGCAGTGGCGTGGAGAGTTCCCGTGGGAAGGGTGAGATTTAATGTCAGCGTGTGTTCATCGTTGCGGGGAAGTTTTGCGAATACGGCGTGGAGTTGCACTAAATCGGGCTGGTAAGTTTTTAAAAGTACGTTTAATTTTTTGACAGCGTTTTCCATCTCCTTCTCGACGGATTTATGGTTCTCGAGATCCTTGAAACTGACTGAGAGTTTCATGTTCGCACCTATAGGTTGAGTTTGTTGGTAAAAGTTCGGAAGAGGCCGAGGGCTGAACCCTTCGGAATTGCTGAGAGTGAACCCTTCGACGTGTCTCAGGGTAAGTGGGTGGGACGCGGGTTGATTCGTGATGCCGCATCGAGTGCAGCTTAGCAAGCGGGGACGTTGGGGGCAATTCCGAAGATAAAATAGTGTGCATAGATTTTTTGGCGGAACAACGGAGGCGCGCAAGCCGCAGAAATACTTCGGTTCAAAGAATCGCCGTAAAGGCAGGCCGCTACAAATGCCACGCGTTGACAGAATTGTGCGTGGGCACTTAGGCTGCGATGGATGAGCGGAGCAAACACTTTGGCACAGATACGAGTGGGGCCGGCGGGATGGTCTTATCCGGACTGGGCGGGATATGCGTATCCTTCGCCCAAGCCTAAGGGATTTCACGAAGCTACTTATTTGGCGGAATTTTTCGACACGATTGAGATCAATACCAGTTTTTATAATCCGATTCGCGCGGAGCATGCGGCCGGGTGGATTGGGCGCGTTGCGGCGAACGCGAATTTTATGTTCACCGCGAAGATGTGGCAGCGGTTCACGCATGAACCGAATCCGAGCGCACCCAATCCGAGGGTTGAGGACGAAAAACTGGTGCGCGCTGGATTCGATGTTTTGCGCGATGCGGGAAAACTGGGAGCGGTGCTGTTGCAATTCCCTTTCTCGTTTCACCGGACGGAAGAAACTTTCGCGTATCTGGATGGAGTGTTGAAGCGATTCGCGGATTATCCGCTGGTGGTGGAAGTGCGGCACGCTACCTGGAATGTGCCGGAGGTTTTTGAGTTGCTGCGCAAACGCGGCGTGGGATTTTGCAATATTGATCTGCCGGTGATTGGAAAATCTCTGGAGCCTTCGGCGCGCGCGACCGGACCGGTGGGGTATATACGGCTGCACGGACGCCGCTACGACACTTGGTTCAGCGATGATGAAACGATTGCGAGTTTTGAGCGGTACAACTATCTGTACTCGGAAGGAGAGTTGCGGCCATGGGCGGCGCGGGTGGACAAAGTGGCGAAAGCGGCGCGCGACGTTTATGTGATCACGAATAATCATTATCAGGGCAAAGGCGTGGTGAATGCTCTGCAATTGATCAGCATGTTGAAGGAATCGAAGGTGCAGGTGCCGGAGCCGCTGCGGGTGAAGTATCCGGAGCTGGAAAGAATTGCGAGCGAGGGGCCACGGGAGCCAAGGTTGTTTTAGATTAGGACCAAAAGCGAAGTAGAGATGCAATGGGGTAACCAACGGCTGGCAAGTGCGTGGTGAGAAGTGGGCCCGAAAGGATGCCGGTTTATTTGCTGCTGAATGCCTTCATTGCAACTTGTCCTTCGGTCTGAAGTCCGGACGTTAAATGAGGAGTCGAAATCCGAGAGAGACTGACTCTGCAATGCGGGGCTGGGTGCTAGCCAAGCTTCAAGGCGACCGCGTATCCGGTCAGCAGGCCATGGAAGAAGGCGCGGCGGACTTTCTGGTTTGAGTCTTTGTAATGGCGCGTGGCATCGTCGAGGGCGCGCAGGAGTTTTTCACGGCGAGCCTGGTTCGATGCTTGTCCGCCTACCAGCTTTTCGACGAGGGCGCGTACTGCGTCATCATCGGCGATAGTGAATTGGTGCGAATGACGGGCCATGGTCGGATCTCCATTCCTGTTTAAATAGGCTGAATCGGGGCGGGACCCACCTGTCGGGCTGTGGCAAACCCAAGCTGCCACAAGACAGAATAACCCGAATGCAGCCGATGGCGACCAGCTTTCGCTGAAGAAAGCGCGGTTGAAGACACCGGATCGCAAAGGCGACTTTTATGAGCGGCGTGTTGAAGGCAAATATTCCGCGCAGCGATTTGAAGATGACGATTCAAGGGATTGCGGACGGGTCATGATGTGAGACGGGATGGGAGCGGTGATGCGCGGGGAATTACGAGTTTGCGGCGCGTTCCGCTGCCCGTTGAGGGGCAGCGGAGAAAAATGTGCGAGCGGCGGGTATAATCGCGCACATGCTTACGGGGCGACGGAAGTGCTTTCGGATGTTTTGGGGCATTGCCTTTTTTGCCATTCTTAGTTCCCTTTCCAATCTGGTGGGCGAGCTTGCTATGGCGCAGTCAAACGGCGAGCAGAACGGCGCTGCTTCGGGCGGAAACGGACCAGTCAAGCAAGAGCAGACTAACTCCGGCCAAGCGAATGCCGGGCAGGCTAGTGGGGGCGAGACGCTGTCGAGCACAGAGGTTTCAAGCTTGCCCCTGAATACGCGGGACTTCAGCAAATTGTTGTTGTTGGCCGCTGGAACGATGACCGACACCAATGGAGCCGCGAATTTTACTCAACAATTTGCAGTGAACGGCCAACGCGGAACGGCGACGGTGTTCGCTATGGATGGCGCGGACACCACGGACCCGGAGCTGGGCGGTGCGACGTTTTCTAATTTCAATGTGGACGCGATTCAGGAGGTGCAATCGAGTTCGGGGGTGATGGCAGCGGAGATTGGTCACGGGGCGGCGGGATTTACGAACGTAGTTACCAAGTCCGGAAACGATTTGCTGCATGGCAGCGTATTCGAATTTGTGCGCAACGCGGCATTCGATGCGCGGAATTTTTTTGACCATGACAGCGGGCTGGATAAACGGAGAATTCCGCCATTTGCGCGGAACGAGTTTGGCGTGACGAACGGAGGACCGCTGGTGATTCCGGGAATTTATGACGGACGCGGAAAGACTTTTTATTTTGCGGAGTATCAAGGATTTCGACAGGTGCTGGGAACTACGCAAGTGCTGCCGGTACCGACGGCGGCAGAGCGCTCGGGAATTGATACGACAACGTTTCCCGGCGACACCCTGACGGTACCGGTAAACGCAGAGATCGCGGCGATTTTGGCGCGATACCCGCTGCCGAACCTGCCTACGGGAGCGTTCGGGGCGCGAACGTTTGCGACTTCATCGAAAGTGGCGACGAGCACGGACCAGTTTTCGATTCGAATCGATCATCACATTTCGGATAAAACTGTCTTGATGGGGAGATTCAGCTTGAATCAAGTGGATGGGCCGACGACCAACCCGGATCAAACAGCGATTGACCCGAGTTTCGGCGTGAAATTCTTTGATCATCAGCGCAATGCGACGGTGCGGCTGGCTCACAGGTTTTCGCCGCGACTGAGTTCGACGAGTTCGTTTGGCTATATCCGCAGCACGCCATTTTTCCCGTCTACCAATCACACCCAGCCGACGCTGGCTTTTAACGACGGACTTTACGCGAATTTCAATAATCCGGATGGATCGATCTTCGGATCGTTTGGAAATTTGTACCAGATGAAGCACGACATGAGTTACCTGCGTGGCGCGCACAGCTTCAAATGGGGAGTGGAGATTCGACTCAATAAGGATGCGACGATTTTCGGAACGAATCCGAATGGCCTGTACGCGTTTGGCGGAGGGACGGCGTATTCGCCCGTTCTCATTCCGTCGACCAGCGGGTTACACGATATTCTGCCCGGCGAACCGCTGCCGGATACGTTGACGGGAGTGCTGACGGCAACGCCGTTCGAATACACGATTACGGCGGCGGCAAGCGTAACCCCACAAGGAGATAAATTCGATGAAGCATCGGTGCGGCGGGAGGCGTATAGCTTTTATTTTTTGCATGAGTGGAAGGTAAATTCGCGACTGAGTGTGAATTGCGGATTGCGTTACGAATTGAACAGCCGAATTAAAGAGTCGGAGCAGCGGACTTCGTCTGCCATACCGGTTGACGCGAATGGAAATGAGACGTCATTTCTGGCGCCTGGAGCCCGGCAAATATTCTTGTACAACCCGCAGCCGGCGTATCCATTGGATAAAAATGGATGGGGACCACGAGTTTCGATGGATTATGCGTTGACGAAACACACAACGCTACATGTGGGAGGAGCGATCACAACGCTGCTGCCAAATCTGTGGCTGGAGAATTTTGTAACCGGCGGATTTCCACTGACGTTTCAACCAGTGGTGACGGCGCGCGCGAATATTCCGGTGCCCTTCAGCGGGTCAGTGGTTGCCACAACGCTGCCTGATCCATATACGACGCAGGGACAATTGCTCTTCCCTGGCGGGGATAGCTCGAAGGTTCCCGGCAATACCGAGATCGATTTGCAGCGATACCAAAATGATTTGGCGGCGATTACGCCCGGACATGAAGTACAACTGTTTTCGCCGGGAGTGATTTCGAGAAAATTCAGGAACGGGTATTTAGCGGCGTACACCGCGGGATTCGATCAAGATTTGCGGAAGGCCAAGCTGAGCGTGGCGTATGTCGGGACAGCAGGAATTCATCTGCCAAGCGTGTTGTCGGCCAATGGATACACCGGGGCCTCACCGGAGTTCGCGCCTTATACGCAATTTGATTCTACTGGGCGCGTGACCGGAGGGTTCGGGCCGGAATCAGTGATCAACAACGGGTCGCACTCGATTTATCATGCACTGCAAACCAGCGTGACGCAGAACCAGTCGAGAATCGGGTTGAGCTTTCAAGCAAGCTATACGTTTTCGAAGTCGTTAGACGATACCAGTGCGATTATCGGCGGGCCGCCCGTAAACACCGGAACGATTTTACAATCGCCCCCGCAAAATCCTCTTGACCCCGGTCGAGACCGAGGGACGTCCACATTTGATGTGACCCACGTGTTTACGCTGAGTGCGATACAGTCGGTGCCGCTGGAGAAAGTTAAATTTCTGCGGAGAGTGAACAGGAAATTGACTGCCGGATGGCAGCTTCTGAATATCACGACCTTGACGAGCGGTTCGCCATTCAGTGTTTTCTCCGGCGTGCAGCAGACCGGGGTAGGTTTGGGCGGGGCGGACCGTCCGGATCAGGTTGCTAAACCGATGCTTTCGACGAGCCGGACGATACGAGAGGATTATTTTGGGCGCGGGGCCGATAACGGTTCATTCTTTTCACTTCCTGTCGGCGTTCCCGGAGGGACAGGACCAAATTTTGGGCGATTCGGAACGCTGGGGCGCGACACGTTTCGAGGACCGGGCTACAAAGATTTCGATATCAGCTTGGTCAAGGATACGTCGTTTGGACGTCGCGGAAAGAATGAGCTGGGAATCGTACAGTTTCGCGCGGAATTTTTTAACATATTCAATGTGGTGAACTTTGCGTTGCCATCGAATGTGCTGCTGGGAAGCGGGTTTGGAATCATAAGCAAAACTGCGGGAACTTCGAGGCAAATCCAGTTTTCTTTGAAGCTGATTTACTGAAAATATGCAATTCGCAGCGCCAGGAGAAGAACCATGAGCATACGGCAAGGTGTGAGAACGAAAGCCGCAGCGATGATCGCGGCCTGCCTGACTCTAGCGGTCATGAGTTTTACGCGAAGTGAAGCTAGAGCCAGACAAACAAACGCGAACACCGCTGGTTCTTCGCGCGCGGAGATCGATGCCTTCAACAAGAAATACATTGCGGCGCACTTGCGGATGGACAATGCGGCGGTGATAAGTATGTGGGCGGAGGACGGGATCAGTTTGCTGCCGACGACCGACCCGATAATTGGGAAAGAGGCGATTGGAAAATTTATGGACGAAGTGGTGGGGAGGATGCCCGGATATCATATGCAGAAGATGGACGTGGATTTTCAGGGGATCGAGGTGAGCGGAGATTGGGCTTCGGAGTGGGCGGAGGAACATCAGGTGGTACAGCCGCCGCCGGGGAAGCGGGTGATTGACAGTTATGGGAAGCTGCTGCTGGTGTTGCATCGCGAGGCAGATGGAAATTGGCGGATTACGCGGGAGATGTGGAATCAGGGGCTGAAGCCTTGAGGCGGACATCTTGGAGTGCAACAGCTTCGGTGCTGATGGTGATGGCGTTTGCGATGAGTTTACCGCCGCACGGTTCTGCCCAGGATCGTGCGGGCAAGAAAAAAACGCCATGGCCGGAGCGAGAGTGGGCGCAGAGTACGCCGGAAAAAGTTGGCCTGGATGAAGGAACACTGGCGGCTCTCGATGCGGACTTGAAGAACGGGAAATATCCGCTGGTGGATAGCTTTGCCGTGTTTCGTTGCGGGAAGGAAGTGTTTGCACGGAAGTACGCGCACGACTACCCGCAGATCTACGGGAAAGAAGCGAAAACGCGCGGGCCGCTGAATGCGCGGTTGACGGGGCCGTACAACTATTTTGATCCGGCGTGGCACCCGTATTATCACGGGACGGAACTGCATAGCATGCAGTCAGTGAGCAAGACAGTGAGCTCGGTGATTGTCGGGATCGCGATGCTGCGTGGAGATTTCAAGGCCGGACTGGATACGCCGGTGCTGAAATATTTTGATGTGGCGCGCGTGAAGAATGTAGATGAACGAAAGCGGCAGATGACGCTGCGGCATGTATTGACGATGACGGCGGGACTGGCTTGGACGGAGGATGTGCCGTATGACGATCCGCGAAGCGATTCCAGCTTGATGGAAGCGACCGATGATTGGGTGCAGTACGTGATTGACAAGCCGATGGCTGCGGAGCCGGGAAGAGTTTTCGATTACAGCAGCGGCGTATCGGAATTGCTGGCGCATATTTTCTTGAAAGAGACGGGACAGGACATTGATTCGTATGGCGAGAAATATTTATTTAAGCCATTGAGGATTGAACATTTCTGGAAGAAGACGCCCATGGGAGTCGTGGATACGGAGGGCGGACTTTATCTGCGCGGCGAGGACTTGGCGAAGATTGGATATTTGTACCTGCATGATGGTGCGTGGAATGGAAGGCAGATGGTGTCGAAGGAATGGGTGGCGGAATCGCTAGCGCCATTTATTCAGGCCGAGGAAGACTACAAATATGGGTATAAATGGTGGCTACTGCCGAGAAAAGATTCGCAGCAATTTGTCTGGATGGCGCGGGGATTTGGCGGGCAGAACTTGATGGTGTTTCCGGAGGAAGGATTGATCGCGACGTTTACGGCGTGGGACATTTTGGGGACGACAGACCCGGAACATGAGTTTGTTACGCGGGTGCTGGCGGCGGTGCGCGCGAAGAGTTGCGGCGCGCAGACACCTTGACGCCGTTGGGCGGCACGAGTCTTGACAGACGAACCTGGAAGATGATCGCTAAGCGTTGAATATATTGCTATTCAGAAAATCGTTGCGGAACTTGCCTTGCGGGTCAAGCCGCCTCGCCAGTTGAATAAAGTCCGGCAACTTTTCGTATAGAGACTTGAGTCGCGCAGGAGTAATCGTAAATAGTTTTCCCCAGTGCGGGCGCACATTGAATGGGGCCAATTCCCTCTCGATAACTGGCAAAAGCGCGCTTACCGCTGGCCAATCCGGTTTCCAGGTGAAATGGATTGTTACGCAGGGCTGCTGGCGACACGGGCTCATCCACAGCTGGTCCGCGGCGATGGTGCGGATTTCAGTAATCATCAAGTGAGGAGAGACCTGGTCGCGCAGGCGTTCTACGGCGAGAATCGCCTCAACCGCATGCTGGCGCGGAACGAAATACTCCGACTGCAGCTCCCGGCCCGCGCTGGGAGTGAAACCCATTCGGAAATGAGGCAGACGATCGTACCAGGGACCGGGCACACCCATTTGCTCGGTACAGTTTTCCGCGGAAAGCTCAGCAATGGGATGAAGATTTTTTGTCGCCAGCTTGGCGCCGAAAAATTCCGGCTCCGGACCATACCCTGGCTCGGTTTCAACAATGCTTTTCAGCCACACTTCGTTGATGCGCTGCTTTTGCCAGTCAGTGAAGAGGCTGACGCTATAGGCGCTGGCTTCGATGGCGTCAAAATGATCCTGCATCTGACGCAGCGGAAGATTTTCATAGACGTACTGGCGCATGAGGAAGGTTGGCTGAAGGTCGAGAGTCAGTTTTGTGATGACGCCGAGAGCGCCGAGTCCGACAACAGCTCCGAGAAAAGTGTCACCGTCTTTTTGGCGGGAAAGATTCACGACGTCGCCTGACGCGGTTACGAATTCGAGCGCTGAAACGGCGGTGGAAAGATTGCCATTCTTTTCGCCAGAACCGTGAGTTGCGGTGCTGCAGGCGCCGGCGACAGAAATATGCGGCAGCGAAGCGAGGTTGTGCAGAGCGAAGCCTTTTTCGTGAAGGTAGGGAGAAAGCTTTCCGTACGTAACGCCTGCGCCGACGGTGACGGTGTGAGCGTGCGGGTCGAGCGAGATCACATCGTCCATCGGTTTCAGCGAGAGGAAATAGTCCCTGCTGTCGGCAATTTTGTTAAAGCAGTGGCGGGAACCCAAGACTTTGAGTTTGGCGTGATGCTTTACAAAACTCTTTAGCAGATCCTGACTGGTTGCGGCGTACAGATTTTCGGTGCTGTACTCAACGTTGCCTGCCCAGTTCTTAAGCTTGTCGCCGACGGCCCAGGCGAGCAGCGGCGAAATGACTGGGCCAGCGGTGAGAGTGGAGATAGCTTTCAGGAATGTGCGCTTGTCCATGATGATCTCGGCGGGCCGAGGGCTGCCTGTTGCCTCGTGAATGGAGATGATACATCCTTCTTCCCTGCAGGCGGCACGGGAATTCGAATCTGCGTAAAGGCGGAATGGAGGTATGCGGCTATGAGAAAAGTGGTGCTGGGAGTTGGCATCAGCCTGGATGGATATATTGCGCGGCCGGATGGGTCCGTGGATTTTTTGTTCATGCCGAAGGACTACTCGATGGCGGCATTTTTCAAGCGGATTGATACCGCAGTGATGGGGCGAAAGACCTATGAGATGGGTTTGAAATTGGGTGGCGGAAAAATAAGCAGTCCCGGAATGAAGTGTTGTGTTTTTTCCCGGACGTTGAACGCCGGAGGGCGCAACGGAGTGACGGTCGTTGTGGATTCGCCAAGAGAATTTGTTAGCGCGTTGCGCAAGAAGAAGGGCAAGGACATCTGGCTGATGGGCGGAGGAGAGCTCACGCGGGAGTTTTTGCGCGAAGATCTGGTGGACGGGCTGTACCTGGGGGTGGTGCCGGTATTGATAGGAGAAGGGATTGCGGCGTTTCCGAGCGGATTTCCGCAGCGGAAATTTGCGCTCACCGAGAATAAGACATTTTCGCAAGGACTGATTGCCTTGAACTACGAGCGCGTCCGGATGAAGAAAAAAGCGAAGAAGTGAGCAGCGGGCGAGCCAGAAGCAAAGGCTTTCGAACCCTTACCCAGCACCATGAACAGGTAGTCCTGAAGTATCGGGACGGCTGTCCCTAATCTGCCCGGCTGTACAGCTTGCAACAGCGCTCCCGCAGAGTAGCCTGCAAGCGTCAAAACATCCCAATTCTCAGGCACTGTTTGGAGAATACATGAGTATGCACAAGATTTTGCCGACGATGATTCTGGCCTTCGCAGCGATGCCACTGGCGATAACGGCTCAGGAGCAGGGCGCGGCGACCCCGGAGCCTGCGACCGTCGCTCAGGTGGTCGATAAGATCGTGGCGCAGGAACATGCGGAGATGAACGCGCTCCGCAAGTACTCGCCACTGGTCGAGACCTACATCCAGACGGTACGACCGGACAAGGAACTGGGTGCGGTCCCGAACGGGGACAGATATTTTCTGGGCCGGGCGGAGCTGGACAAAGGTGTGCAATTGGAACCGCTGGTTAAGGGCGATGGAGGAAACGGGAGCAGCGCAGGCGCCGTAAAGCAGAAATTCTTGGCGAGCCTGGGAAATATGTTTTCCGGGGAGTTCCTGCCGCGCGGCTTTCTGCAGATGATTTATCTGGATGAGCAGGGATTTGACCAGCAGCACTATAAGTTTTCCTATGCGGGGCGGGAATTCCTGGGCGATGTGCGCTGCCTGATTTTCGACGTGGATCCGCTGGCAAATACGGGAAAGGGGCGGTTTTCTGGGCGAATATGGGTGGAAGATCAAGACTTTCACATTGTGCGATTCAACGGTTCATATGGCGGGTCGTCGAGGGGCAGCTTTTATTTTAATTTTGACAGCTGGCGGGAAAATTCCGGAAAAAATGAGTGGTTGCCGGCGTATATCTACAGCGAGCAAGGCAACGTGGAATATGGCGTGGCGAAACATTCCGCGTTCAGGCCGTTCAAGTCACAGACGCGGCTGTGGGGCTACGATTTGAATCGCGAGCAGGAGGCACAGACATTAAGCAGCGTCGAGGTGGAAGGGCCGAGAGTGAAAGATCAGACCGCGGCAGGAAATGGATATTCGCCGTTGCAGGCCAAGCGAGCATGGGGCAGGCTGGCGGAAGACAACGTGGCGGCAAAAATGCAACGCATGGGATTGATGGCGCCGTATGGCGACGTGGACAAAGTGCTGGAGACGGTGGTGAACAATCTGGAAGTGACAAACCAGCTGGAGATCCAGCCGGAAGTGCGCTGCCGGGTGCTGATGACGTCAACGCTGGAGTCATTCACCATGGGCCACACGATTGTGTTAAGCCGGGGACTGATCGATGTATTGCCGGATGAAACCAGCCTGGCGGCGGTGCTGGCGCACGAATTGGGGCACGTGATGCTTGGACATCGCATGGACACAGAGTTTGCATTCTTCAATCGCGTGCGGTTCGAAGAGAAAGATACCTTTCACCATTTCGGATTTGCGCGAAACGCTGGCGAAGAAGAAGCGGCAAATCAGAAAGGAATCGAACTGCTGAAAAAGTCCCCATATCAAGATAAATCCGGGACCGCCGAGGCATTCTTTGCGGCCCTGCAAAAGCGAGAGAAGGAAGTGCCGAATTTGATCAGCCCGCACCTGGGAGATCGCGTTCCGAAGCACTGGACGACTGCCTCGGGAACCAGCGATCCACAGGCAGTGAAGACCGCGAACGCTATTGTGGCGCTGCCGCTGGGCGCACGGATCAAGGTTGAGCCATGGGACGACCGGCTGGTAATGCTAAAAGCGCAACCAGAGGGCGCAGTCGCGGAATACGAAAAGATGCCGTTTGAAGTGGCGCCGTTCCTGGTTTATTTGACCAGGCAGAATGGAAACGCAATGTTGAATGATACCGGCACAATGGCAACAAGAACCGACAGCGACCCGGCGCCTGCGATCGCAAAGCCATAAGCGCTGCAATTGCGCGGAGTTGGAAACGTGAAGACCAAGAACGTCGGCGTCACCGATCTTGCCCTCAGCTGGCGGGCGGCCGTTACCAGATAGAAGGCGCGCGCTGCGACAGTTAGCGGCGCTTCAGCTTACGGGCAACCCGCTTGACGGATCTTTTCGCCGAGGCCACGGCCTTTTTTGCCGACCTGGTGACTTTCTTGGCCTTCTTCTGGGATCTCTTGATGGCACGGCGAGCCTTGGAACGCACTTTGGTCGCGACGCGGACCAGCTGATCCTTTTCTTCGCCGAGCGAGCTAGCAGTGCGCTTGGCCCCGGCGACGACTTTGCCCGCGGCGGAGCCGAGAGTTTCACTGACGGTTACGAGTACTTCTTCTTCGGCGGATGCAGTCATAAAATCTCCATTGGTACGATTTGCGAGCGGGACGAATCATACGCTGCTAAAGCCGCGAAGAACATAGGAAAAAACCCCTGCCCAGCCAGTCGAGCGCCCGACAGGGGTTGCTGGGCGGTTTAGTGAACGCGAATGGCAGATATCCGATTGTTCCAGGTATGTGGCGGTTTTTGTACTACTTTCCAGTTGCGAAGGTCTGCAACATCGCGTCCGGTAGTCCCGCTCGCTCCTTGAAATCTGGAATCGTCATAGACCGTCGTGCGGGCATTACCGAACACCCGAATTGAGGAGATCTTATCTCCGTAATCGCCCAGGGACTCGCGCTCCTCACCACGGCGCATGCAGAAGAAGGCGCCGCCGAATCCTGGTTCCTTATAAAAACAAGCGCCACCTCGATCCCATCGACCGCCGTGCCAATCCCCTCGCGGGGGCCACGTTGCGCCGGGCTCGGGATCCCACCAGCCGCCTTCGGGCCGATCGCGATCGCGGTCACGGTCATGCCGATCGTCGTGGTCGCCGCGGATAATGAAAACGGCTCGGCAACCGCGCTCTACCCAAAGGCCTTGGCGATCAACGCCCCAGGTTTCACCCTGAACGCACCGATGGCCGCCAATCTGGCGGTCAAAGCGGACCTGATCGGGATCGAAGTTGCCGCAGTATTGGCGGTCTTTGTGCTTGGATTCGCAGGTTATCGATCGTTGCGCCAAGGCAAGCGATGGGACAATAAGACAAGTAAACGCGATACCGACGAGGCGAACAAAGGTCGTAGGTTTCATGGGTCTAGCTCTCTCCTGTGCAATTTGAATCCGACTGCGCCGCATGTTCGCTGGGAACCTGGAAGCGACGCAGCATGTGAGAGGAGCCTAGCACAGCGGAAGCAGCGGAGGCAGCTTGAGATTATCTGTCTATGCGCAAGGGCCAACGCTACTGGGGACACGCAGCGCCGCCGTCGATCCAGATTTTCATCTGGGCCACGGTGTCCGGGCGACTTAGCGGAGGGAGAGCACGGCCATCGCCGGGATTCCAGCCCCAGCCGACAAGCTCGTCATTTGCAACGTGTCCGAGGAGTTGTTGTAGGGAGCGGCCGCCGGTTTGTTTGGGGTCTTTGAGTTGCCGGCAGAGTTCGGCGGGCGTGCGGCCGACGAACACCATTTTGTGCTCGGGCGAAGGCAAGCTCCACTTGAGGTTGCCGGGAGGCATGTGATCGCCGGCAAGATTGCTGGTCTGGTGACAAGTTTCGCAGCGCATGGCGGAAACGCCGTGGCCGTCCTTGCCGCGTTTTACGTTTTGCAGGTGAACGTGACTGTCGTCGCCCTGCAGTGGAGCGTCGCCCGGTGGGTGACAATTCTGACAGCGCGGCGAAGTGAAAACTTTGTGGATTTCGAGAAAGGCCTTTGCAGAAGCAGCCGCGTCGGGCTTGGGGTTGGCGGAAGCGCGGTGCAAATTCGCGACGGCGAATATGAGCAGCGCGATTGCAAGGATCGCGAGTATCCGGATCAGCGCAAAGTTGGCGCGGGCGTTTTCTAGCTTCATGACTTTACCTCGTTCGATTCGGCGAGATCCGCGCTTCGAATCGGCAGACTGCGGATGCGTTTACCGGTTACCGCGAAAATGGCATTTGCAAGCGCCGGCGCGACCGGTGGAACGCCAGGCTCACCAACACCGGTGGGATTCGCGTCACTCGGGACAATGTGTACCTCAATAGCGGGTGCTTCGAAAATACGCAGCATCTGGTAATCGTGAAAATTCTTTTGCTGGACGCGACCATTTTCGAGAGTGATTTCGGTCTTGAGGGCGGCGGTGAGACCGAAGATGATGCCGCCTTCCATTTGAGCTCTAACAATGTCTGGATTAATGGCACGTCCGCAATCTACGGCGCAGACCACGCGATGAACTTTGACATTGCCGTTTTTCTCGACGGAAGCTTCGACAACTTGGGCAACATAGCTATCGAATGAAAAGTGAGTGGCGATGCCGCGGCCAACGCCTTTTGCAAGCGGCTTGCCCCAGCCGGATTTTTCGGCGACCAGGTTTAAAATGGCCAGCATGCGTGGCTCTTTCGCGAGAAGTTTGCGACGGAGTTCATAGGGATCTTTTTTGCCCGCGTGGGCAACTTCGTCCAGAAAGGCTTCCACGGAGAAGCCGGTGTGCGAATGGCCGACAGAGCGCCACCATTGCACGGGAACGCCTATTTTGGGCGAGTGGAGATCCACTTGGACATTCGGAATGCCGTAGAGAATATCGGCAGCGCCTTCGACGGATGCGGCGTCAATGCCATTCTTGATGAAAACCTCGAATGGCGTGCCCGCCATGATGGATTGGCCGACGATCGTGTGCGTCCATGCGATGGGATTCCCTTCGGCGTCCAGGCCTGCGGCGAAACGGTCGTGCCATTTCGGGCGATACCAGCCACCGGCGAGGTCATCCTCGCGCGTCCAAACAACTTTTACCGGCGCTTTGGCAATCCTGGCGACGTGCACGGCTTCGACCACGAAGTCCGAGGCGGGATTCGCGCGGCGACCGAAACCACCGCCTAAAAGCGTGGTGTTAAGTTTCACTTTTTCGGGCGGAAGTCCGGCGACCTTTGCGGCATTGCTGCGGTCGACAGTTTCGAATTGCGTGCCAGTCCAAAGTTCGCAACTGTCGGCGCGAAGATCGACCACGCAGTTGAGCGGCTCCATCATGGCGTGCGCAAGATAAGGAACGTCGTATTCGGCAGTGATGGTTTTTGCCGCAGAAGCAAGAGCTCCTGCAGGATCGCCGGATTTTTTGGCAATGGTTCCGGGAGTAGCGGAAAGTTTGGAGAAATCCGCGGTCATTTTTGAGGTCGAGAGAGCGGCGTGTTCTCCCTCATCCCAAGTGACTCTTAATTTGTCGCGCCCCAGTTTTGCGGCCCAGAAACGGTCAGCGATTACGGCCACGCCGGAGGGAATTTGTTTGACAGCGCGGACGCCGGAAACTTTCAGCGCATCGGCAGAGTCGATATTTGAAACTTTGCCGCCGAAGACCGGAGGCCGCGCCACAACCGCATAAAGCATGCCGGGAAGTCTTACGTCGAGGCCAAATTGCCCGCTACCGTTGGTTTTCGAAGGCGTGTCCAGACGCCGAGTGGGCTTCCCAATAAGCGTGAATTGCTTCGGATCTTTGAGGGGAATATTTTGCGGCGGCTGAATATGGGATGCGGCTTCAGCGAGGGAGCCATAGGAGGCGTTTCTGCCGGAAGCTGCATGGATCACGAAACCTTTATTCGCGTGACACGAGGATGCCGGGACATTCCACTTTTGCGCTGCGGCATCAATGAGCATCAGCCTGGCCATCGCGCCCATTTTGCGCAGCCGTTCCCATTCAGAAGGAGTGCTGGTGCTACCGCCGGTCATCTGCATGCCGAAAACCGCGTGATTGTAAGCAGGATCGACGGGAGCGGCTTCGACTTTGATTCTTGACCAGTCGGCTTCGAGCTCTTCATTCAAAAGCATTGGCAGGCTGGTGTAAACGCCCTGCCCCATTTCGGAGTGGTTGGCAACGATAGTGACGGTTTCGTCAGGCGCGATGCGAACGAAGGCATTGGGAGCGAAGACGCCTGGCCCAGCGGCGGCCAGTTCGCGCGCTCCGGCGCTTAGTTCGGGAACATACGCGGCAATGCACAGGCCGCCAGTGACAGCGGCAGAAGTTTTCAGAAATTCGCGGCGGCCTACATTTTTCCTTTTCTCAAGCAGAGCCGAAGTCATTGGGCCACCTTCTCGTGCGCATGCCCTGCCCCGGCGGAAATTTCCGCGGCGCGATGAATTGCGCGCCGGATGCGCTGGTAAGTTCCGCAGCGACAGATATTTCCGGACATTGCTTCATCAATGTCTTGGTCGGTGGGTTTGGGTTTGTCTTTCAGCAGGATGGCTGCGCTCATGATCTGGCCGGACTGGCAGTAGCCGCACTGCGGGACATCGATTTCAATCCAGGCGCGTTGCACGGGGTGGGAATTGTCGGCAGAGAGTCCTTCTATGGTGGTGACCTGCTTCCCGGAAACGCGGGAAAGCGGCGCCACGCAAGAACGGATCGCGACGCCGTCAAGGTGCACGGTACAGGCGCCGCACAAGGCCATGCCGCAGCCGAACTTGGTACCGGTCAGGCCGAGCGAATCACGAATCACCCACAAAAGTGGAGTGGACGGATCGTCATCCACGGAAACCGATTTTCCATTCAAGGTGAAGGAAGTCATGAAACACCTCCGGGGAGTGGGAGTTGATGTGACCAGGCGTGCTAACAGGGCGGGGCGGTAGCGCACCAGCAACGATTTCTATTGGAGCGCGGCAACCAAGCGAAGCATACATCAAAAATCGAATAGGATGGACGAAAATTCGACGATATTCGGATTCAATCTATGCGAAGACAGGGAAGGGTATGCCGCCACCTGCCAGAAAGAATCTGAGAGAGAAATCAGTTGATGGGGATGGGCCGGTCCAGGCGAGGCTTCAGATACCAACAGGGCTGGTCGCCGAAATGAGGGAAGAGCGAGTGGACACAGGTTAGAGTTTCGGTGGGATTGACTTGGTCGAGTTCATATTGGTAGGTGCCGTTTTTTACTTTTATGGCGAGAAGGCGGTTGCGCGTGAGGTGTTCGAAGGGAATGGTTGCGGTAGCGTGCAACATGCTGACGCGCAACACGAAGTAATCAAGAACGAAGGCAAATGCGGTGAGTAAGAGAACCGCCACGATAACCCGGCCAGCGATTTGTTTGCGCGTCACGCAGGGAGTATAGCCGAAGCCGTGCGGGCGAGAGTTTTAACTCCTCTACGATTCCGCCGTTGCCGTTCGCCGCTACTGCTTGATTTCGACTGGCGTGCCGATCTTGTGGGTTGAGCCGAAGCGTTTGTAATTGGCGTATTTGACGGTCATGCGGATGTGGACGCCGCCGGTGGAGAAACGAAGCGTATCGTCGGCGTGCGTGTAAGTGGGAAACCAGTAAGGCCCGTTGATATTTTCGCGATAGGTTTCGAAGTGCGGAAAGATGTTTTCGTTATTCTTTTTCATGATGTCCGGAACCGCTTTGCCGTAACTCTTCACGATTTGCAGGTCTTTTTCGTCAACCCATACCCGTCCCTGAAAATAACGCTCGTTTTTTTTCATTTCCTTTGGCCCCACGTCGAAAACGTAGGCGTGCAGGTCATCGACGATCTGGCGGCCGACATACGTGACGTTATATTTCGGCAAGTCTTCGGTAGTGAGGACGAAAGGTTGAATATTTTCCAGGTCGTTGAGGTCCTGCTGCGACATGGTAATGCGCGTGAGGGAGGGAGGAGGAGCGTAGGTGTCTTTCGCGTAGCGTTTGCCTTCGGGAGTGAAGCTGATGTCGGTGGTCAAGCGGTATTCGCCGTCCGGGTTGCCGTCGGGGTCGACGGTTTGAATTACGAAGGTCTGCGTGTAAGTGTAATTGTCGCGCTCTTTTTTGAACTCGGATTCGTGCTGGGAAAATTTCTGGATAATCTGATCGGCGGGAATGGCCGGCGGATCGCTGGTGATGGCGGACTCGCTGTGAGCCATGCCACCTTCGACGGGCATGGCCGATCCGGAACTGCCCATGCCGGGAGAACCGGAAGAAGAAGAACCGGCGGGAGGTGGCGGCAGAGGTCCCTGCTGCTGGGCGACCGCGGAAATTGCAAACGCGCCTGCAGCGCAGGCCAGGGAGAGAACGATTCTCGCAGCGCGCAGATGGATGCGTGACAAAGTGGCTAGTTTTGCGGATATGTTCATTTTGTTTGCGCTACCGTTCTCAGTTTGGACTCTGAGGATAAGACTTGTAAAGCGGGCAGGAGGTTGCATGGCTTCAGAAGGTGGCGGGATACCCTTCGGATGGAAAGGTCCTGTGGTAAGCTTTAGAAGTTCGGTGGGGCCGTGGCGCAGTTGGGAGCGCGCCTCGATGGCATCGAGGAGGTCGTGGGTTCGAATCCCATCGGCTCCACCAAAACACAGCAAACAAACACCTTAAGCATTCACTTCTGTACTAATCGGCGCATTTGTTCCGATTGGACTCTTCCCTATCTTCTCCATGCATTCTCTGTGAGTCTCGGAGACCAGATGAGAATAGATTCGCAACGTGGTACGCACGTCTGCGTCCCGCATTTGCTGCTGTAGCATTGGCAGCGGTACGGATGCATTCGCTAGCTCCGTTGCTAGACCGTGTCGGAACGCGTGCAACCCCGTTTCGTGTACTGGTATCCCCAGTGATTTCATAGAACGGATAGTCGATGTAACCGCGAGCGTCGAAGGTGTAAAACGTGTCCCGGTCGTAAGCATTTAGAGGCAGCGCAAGCCGGATGCGCTTTGGTAAGTCCGGATTCGCGACGAAGTGCCGTCCGAAGGCGACCAAATCCGCACTGCCCTCTTGCACAGCTGCCTCGGCCGTGTCCGGTTCAAAGCCTCCCGCCGCAATGATCTTTTCCGTGAAAATCTTTCTCAGCCTCGCGGCCGCTATGGGCCCTTGACCCTCGGCGATGAGGACGTTCCCCTTGATGCGTGGTTCGATGATGTGCAAGTACGCGAGTCCAAAGCGATTCAGTTGCTTTGCGACGTAATCAAACAACGCAAGCGGATCGCTGTCCGATACCCCATTCCAGGTTCCACTGGGCGCGATGCGAACCGCGACACGGTTGCCGCCCCACACCGAAACCATTGCGTCTATCACTTGAAGCAAGAAACGGGAGCGATTCTCGATCGAACCACCGTACATGTCGGTTCGTTTGTTGATGCCATCCTGCAGAAATTGATCGGGCAAGTAGCCGTTACCCGCGTGAAGTTCAACGCCGTCAAAACCTGCGGCTTTTGCGCGCTCGGCCGCCTTGCGGTAATCCTCGACAATGCCCGGAATTTCTCTGATATCCAGCGCTCGGTGAGGCGAAGGCTGCTGCCATCCGTGAGGCGTAGACTCTTGAATCGTTGGATCCTGCCAATACTCCGGATTGACCGAAGAGCTGACCGGGGTTATGCCGTTCGTCGCCACATGCGAGGCACGCCCCGTGTGCCAGAGTTGGGAGAACATGTACCCACGTTTCTCATGAACTGCGTTGGTGATTCTTCTCCAACCCGCAACCTGCTCGTCCGAATACAAGCCGGGCGCCCCGAACCATCCGGCGCCTGCAATCGAAATCGGAGTCGCTTCAGAAACTATGAGCCCACCTTGTGAGGCCCGTTGCGTGTAGTACTCGAGCATCAAATCTCCTGGAATGGCCCCAGGCTGAACGGACCGCGAGCGTGTAAGCGGAGCCATTTCGACGCGATGCTTCAATTCGATGGACCCGACTCGGACCGGTGTGAACAGCTTATTTGTACTTTGTGTTTTCATGGATCTCGACTCTCCCAGACTGCTGCTGCTACCAATGTGACGCGCGTTTTTGAAACGCATAGCCGCTCGTGGCGATAGCAGATCACCCTATCTGATGCAGCAACCGGCTCCTGGTAGCCTCTCTGAACAATACTTTGTAGGTTTGGGAGTGATGCTTTTGGCGTATGAGATGGCGCATTGGCGAACCGGCGTTCGTTCTTTCGATGCGGTCGGCCAGACGGATTTTCGATTTATCGGGTCTTGCTTGACGCACGAGCGATCAACTCGTTCACTTTCGAAAGCAAAAGCTTGAGGATGGGAGACTGATTCGACTTTTTATAGCCGAGGACAAGATCGACGGTTGGCGCATCGCCTTTCAGAGGACGACTGGTTACCGATGAAGGGAGAAAGTTCTGCGCGTAGGCAGGTAACAGCCCTACGCCACCTGTCGACGCTATCAATGACATCCCCATGGCGAGGTGGTCCGCCTCGTACTTTGGCGTGATATTAACTCCGGAGCGCTTCAGGTACTTATCGACGACCGAGCGAAGGATCGGAGCGGTATTCGATACGGCCACAAACGTCTCGCCTATCAAATCTTTCGGACTTATGGCTTTCAGGTCTGCGAGACGGTGGTCACTCGGCAAAATCACCATCAAGGGCTCCTTCACGAGAACGCGATAAGCCAGCTCTGGCATACCTCTTTCCCGCCGAAGAAACGCCGCATCGATCTTGCCTTTCGACAGGCCGGCCGCAAGCAGAGGAGAGTATTGACTCGATACCACCACGTCGATGTTGGGTAGTTCGTCGTGCAAGATTCGCAACGCTTCGGGCATCCACTTCAATTCGTGTCCGGTCAAAAATCCGATCGTGAAGCATGGCTTGCCGGGATGAGCGACGCGGCGAGTCGCTTCGGTTGCTGCGTCTGCTTGCGATAGCACCAAGCGGGCGTGATCAAGAAAGGTTCGACCCGCGGGCGTCAACTCAATCCCGCGCGCGCGACGCGTCAGCAATTGCGCCCCTATCTCGTCTTCCAGATCTCGAATCTGCCGACTGAGCGATGGCTGTGACGTGTGCAGCCTTTGTTCCGCTGCCACCGTGAGACTTCCGGCTTCGGCAATCGCGACAAAATACCGAAGATGTCGTAGTTCCATTTCAGCTCCCATGCTTCCGAGGCATTTCTTCGAGTCTAACAAAGTATGCTTGGCCGGCGTTACCGACAGCTAACAATGCAATCCAACGAAGTGTCCTGAATTATCTAAGCCGCTTGGCAGACTCGTCACTCATGCGCCACAGCAAGGGGAAACGGTCTTTACTCAAGGAGAAGAAAACAATGTCAAACAAGCTGGAAGGAAAAATTGCACTCGTCACGGGCGGCTCGCGCGGCATTGGTGCTGCCATCGCCAAGCGTCTGGCGGCGGACGGCGCGAACGTGGCCATCACTTACACGAAAGGTGCGGACGCAGCCGCGTCCGTCGTCAAGGAGATTGAACGCGCTGGTCGGAAAGCGATCGCGATTCAAGCAGACGCCGCCGATGCCAGTGCGGTTATAGCCGCGGTCGAAAAGACGTTTGCAACCTTCGGCCGACTGGATGTGCTGGTGAACAACGCTGGAACGGCCATTCCGAAACCGTTCGAAGAGGCGACGCTGGAAGAGATGGATCGCGTGCTAGCCATCAACGTTCGTGGCGTGTACGTCGCGACTCAGGCAGCGCTGAAGCACATGAAGAGCGGCGGTCGCATCATCATGATCGGTTCGGCCGTGGGTGAGCGCGTCGCGGCTCCCGGGCTTGTCCCGTACGCGGGCACGAAGGGAGCCGTCAAAATGTTCACTCAGGCGCTGGCTAGAGAGATTGGAAGTCGGGGCATCACGGTCAACAACGTGCAGCCCGGTCCGATTGACACCGAATTGAATCCCGCCTCGAGTGACTGGGCGGTGCCGCAGCAGGCCGCCACGGCACTTGGCCGTTACGGGCGTGTGGAGGAGATCGCCGATACCGTCGCGTTTGTCGCCGGACCGGAGTCCTCATACATTACTGGCGCGAATCTTACTGTAGACGGCGGAATGAATGCCTGAACCGACGCGAACAAAGTCACATTGCGAATCTCGGCAAGGCGATTCTGCAGAACAGGGAAGGCAGCTCGATTGCGCGAAGTGCGCGGATGATCAAAACACAATACAAATCAGGTGGAGTAAGGAGTCCAATGGCTAACGTGGTGAAGAAACACAGCATCTCTTCTGAGCTAGCACAGAAAATGGTGGATGCAGCGGTGGCGAAAGCCAAAGAAATTGGCGTTAGCGAGAACGTAGCGATTCTCGATGATGGCGGCAATCTCAAGGCCTTTAGCCGGATGGACGGAGCCCCGATCCCTACCATCGAGATTGCGCAGAATAAGGCGTATACAGCTCTGTTCGGCGTCTCCGCAGGAGTTTTTCAACTTTATCCTACGTGGCCCTCGGTGGCGGGTGGAGTTGACGAAATCTGCCTAGAAGAGTTTGCAGAGCGAGGACCGTTTTAATCGGATGCGTTGCAAATTCAGTTTGTCGTAACTTCGTCACCCGCTGCTGGAGCTTCAGTAGCGCAACCACTCACGATTGCGAATACCAGCATGCAGATCGCTACTTTGGTGAAAAAGCCTGGGATGAGATGAGCCATTTCGTCTCCAGTACGGGTCATGGGTTCTTGATGCTGTGGTCCCAACTATGCGGGTCCGGTATTAAACTACTGACGTACAAGTGTCCTATTTGTTATGCAAATTTTGCCGAATGGCAAAGACTGTTGTTGGCAAACACACTCTGGGCGCGTTTTGTTGAGCAGTCCAGGCGCCCTTATTTGGACTTATAGGTGAAGTTGAGTTTGGTCTCCTCGTTTACGACCAGCGGGCGGATGAAGCGATACGAGGTTCCGGCACGCGGGACGTCCACGGCTACAGGCAGAACGCCTGCTACACGCTGCTGCAAGTTGAAAACGTTGGCCGACGCTGTCGGTGGCGGAGGAGGAGCAGCAGGCAGCTCTTTCTTGTGCTTCTTGTCTTTGGACGGAATCGTTGACCATTCCGTATTCATCTCCATGGCGGAAGCCTCGAAGGTGACGCTATCGCTGGTCGCGCCGACGTTCAGGCCCACGCGGTACGCATGAGGATTTGCGGCATCGTACGAGAGGTTCAGAACGGTATTTTTAAATCCTGACGCGGTTGCCGTGACCTGGTATCTGCCGGAAGGCAGCCCTATGATTCGCCAGGAGCCATCCGCAGTCGAAATGGCGCTCCACGACGCGCCGGTGGCGAGATTTTGGATTTGCAAGTGGGCGTTTGGTATGGCCGCGCCCGTGGGATCAAAAACGTAGCCGCCAAGTTGGCCTTGCGCGAGGGCAACTCCTGGGGCGAGGCTCATAAGCGCCATAGTATTTCGTCCGTTCTCGGGAAGACCGCTGACCACACCGCCAGCAACTCCGGAACCATATCCTGTACCTATACCACCCCGTGTCAGACCGTCTGAATAAAGCTGGTACTCCGCAGGGAGCAGCGATGCGGACATCGCGTCTCCGGTGAAAGCTCTTACCTTGAACCGGTCCGGAAGGAACAGTTCCCATTCGAGGACGTTTATCGGCACGTCCATTTTCGGCAAGGAAATGTCGGAATCGCCTTTTTTCGCGAAGGGCGCGCCGGAATGGAGAAACACGAAAGAAACCGTGTACGCGCCTGCAGGCCTGAAACCCGTCCGGAGCAAAGGCACACGATTGCCGTCAGCGCCCTGCACAGGTTTTACTTTTTCTCCAGCGACTTCGGCGGTGAGGATGGTCGCTCCGGCAGGAAGTTCGACTTTCAGGAATGGCTGCGCCTGATTCTTAATGGTGAGCTTTACTTCGGTGAGGGACTTCCCTTCCGAAGTGACAAGGGTGGTGACGGTAGCGCGTTCAGCGATGGCGGCGAGCACGCTGGAGTCGGGGAAGCGCGTCCATTCCAGAGCCAGCGCCGGGGATTCCGCGGGCTGGCGGTGATAGCGAAACGCAGCCTGTAGCGAGTAACGCGAAAGAGCGCGCAGATAGGGATTCACCTCCTTGATGTCCAGGCGTTTGAGGCCACCGGATTCCTTGGCGGTCAATTCGAGAGTGCCTTGCCCTTCCACCAAAATTTCACCGGTTTCGCGTTGCGCGCCCTTGAAAGCCAGGATGGGCGCAGCGGCATTGGCGTCGTGCAAAGGACGTTCCAGAGAAATCAGAAACTGGTGAGTGGCGGCGCCGTGGCCGGCGATTTTAAGAAGTAGAACACCATTCTGAACTTCGCTGGATTCAAGTGAAGCGCCGTTCACGGCGGTGACTTCAAAACCTTCGGGAACAGGAACGGAGAATTGATCGGCTTCGCCCTGCAGCACATTGAGATCGACCAGAGCGGCAACTTGCAGGTCGGATTCGGCGACCGAGATCAGCGACTTGACCTCGGATAGAAAACGGACTTCGCGCGGCACGGCGGGAGCTACGACTTCGCGCGTGTTCCACCAGACACTGGCGGTTTGGCCGGGCACCAGGGTGGCTTCGATCTCGGTATTGCCGTTGACCGAGGCGCGATGAGTGATGATGCCGTGGTTGAGCTGGACGTTGGTGCGCTCACCGGGAACGGTCAAGGTAATGCGAACGTTTCCTGCCGATGGGACGGGTAAGGAGAAAGACGCGCGTCCGGTCTCGATGGAAAGTGGCAGGCCGGCATCGAGGCTCACGGCAAATTCGGAATCGCCGGGAAGGATGGCTGTGTGGATGCCATTTTCGAGAAGCAGCGGAAGAGGCTTGGCGCCGTGGCGCGCATCGAAGACAGTCATTCCAGAAGCGAGAGGAACCTTGGCGGCGTGCGCTTCGAGGGGTTCGCCATCGAATTGGATGGAGCCGATGACACCGTCGTTAACGACGTGGAATTTTAGATCGGCATGCTTCAAAACGTAGGGGACGGGCGGAGCGTCTGTTTTTTTTCCAGGGCGGTTGGCAAGGGCCAACAGTCGGTTGTATTCATCGAGGGAAAGGGTGACGTTGCCGGGCAGTGGCTGCGGTGCTTCGAGCATTTGCTGTGCGTGGCAAGGCAGCGCGAGAACGACGATAGCGAAGAGCGAGAGAATGCGTTTCACTTGCCACCTGCCTTTTTGTCCTGCTGATAGTTGAATTCCGCGGACGCAGATTGATTTTCACTGGTGAGCTCTGAGACCAAATATAAAGATGGCCCGAACGAAGGCAGGTTGATGCGAACCGGCAGAATTCCGGAGGCGCGAGAACCTTTTTCGGTGGCATGGAATTTGTCGACCAGCGTTTGCGCAGCCTGTTTTGCAGCGGCGGATTTCTGCGCCAGGCCCATACTTTCATCCATTGCCTCTCCAGGAGCGGTTTGCAGAACGGGCCTGAACTCCATCGAACCGCCGCTGCCGGGCACGGCACTGTCCACCGCCGGCTCCTCGACTTCAGCGGTCAGTACAGCGGAAAGTGGATCGGCGTAATCGTGTGAGTGAAATGATCCGGTCTCGGCGGATAAGCGGAACTGCGGCGGATAAAAAACCTGCAATCCAGTGCGGGAGATCGGAAGGTCAAGCGCGGGAAGAGCCAGCTTCATGCGGCCTTTGCCGGTCCAACTAGCACCGGGCGCGAAGTAAATAATTTCGACCGCGAACTCGGGAGCGTCCTCGCCGGAGCGGGCTTTGGAAAGCGGCAGAAGAAGGCTGGCGTCGGGGCCGGAGCCGGGACGAATAGGCTTGCCGGCAAGCGACGCGCTCCACAGCGTGGCGCCTGGCGGCAAGGTGATTTTTACGAAGCTGCGCTGATTGTTCCGCAAAGCGTAACGGGCTTCGACCAGAGATTTTCCGTCCTGGGTGAGCAGCACGCGATAACGTGCTTCCTGGACATTCGCCATGAGAACCGCCTGCTGCGTGTAGCGCGAAACCGCGAGATGCAGCGAACGCTGCAATTTGGCGTCGTTGGCATGAGTGCGAAATGCAAGCAGCGCGGGTGACTGCCGACTGGAAACGGGTTCGCCGAGATCGCTGGCATCGGCGCGCTCTAGACCTTGCGTCTTGACGGAATCTTCCTTGATTTCGCCGGCACCGAGCACGTCTACGCCAACGCCGCCGGTTTCGCGTTCAACATTTTCCAGACGTAGAAGAGGAATATCGACTTGCCCGTCGCGCGGCAGGCTGGCTTCGCCCGTGATTACGAAACTGGCGGATTGCTCGACAGGCTCCAGAAAAGTGATCAGCAGTTCCCCTGGCTTCATCTCCCAATCACCGACCAGCGCTCCCTGCACCTGATTGATGGTGACGTTTTCGGGAAGCTGGATTCGCACTTCCCTGGCTCCGCCCTGCGTGACGTCCAGAGTGACGTTTGCACTGACCGACGTCGAATCTTCGCCGAGGCCGACGAACTGCGTGAGCCCGCCGTGCATGCGAAGCGGTAAAGCGTTGTGACGCTCCTCGATTTTGCGTCGCCACGAGAATACCATTGGCTCGCCGCCTTTTCCGTAGGCGGTCCACTTGGTGCCGCTGGCTGGGTTCTTGCCTGCGGATGTTTCAGAGAAGAGTCCCCCGTAGAGCGAAAGATCGACTCCGCTGCGTGGAATTTCCATGGTCACGCGCGTTACGCCGGAAAACGTTGGCGGAAACGAGACCCTTTCTTCAGCAGCAGAAGTGGCAATGGGGAGTGCAATCGCCAATGTGATTACGGCGCGGCCAGGATGAGAAAGCAGCGCGGAAAGTTGCCCTGCGTCTTTCGAAGCGGACAACGAGGCGAGAGAAAGCTGCTTGCCATCGAGCTTGGCCTCGCGAACGAATAGCCCGGAAGGAATCGGCACGCGCACCCAGCCATTTTTCAGGACGTCGACTGTAAGGGTGGCGGTGCCGGAGGCGAAATCTGAATCGGCTCGAAGGTCGTAATCCACGCGAGTGAGCGTGGCGTCGACAGGCGGAGGTTCGGGTTCCCGATCGGCCGGAAAAGCTTTTACGCGAAGAGCGTGATAATCAGGCACGGAGATGACTACCCAGCCGGGAGAATGCGCGGACTCTTGCGCAAGCGCAAGTGGACTGAACCAGAACGGCGCGATACTAGAAGAAAGCAGCAACGTCAGCCGAGAAAGATACCCAAGCGCTCGCTTGGGGCGTTCGAAGATTGGCATGTTGTGGCCTCACATACAGAAAGAACGTGTGTACACAGATTTCTTGCACGCAAAATGGGTTGCTTAGTCCGATAATCAAATTGTTGGCGAATGCCGCAGCCATGCCGAAGGCCGCGTGAGAAGGCAAGGTTCAGGAGTAACGGGACGTTCGTCAAACGGTGCGGAAGGTCGCCGAGTTACCTTTCGCGCGCTGGAATCACTCCATCAACGAAACCCGCATTTCGCTGAGATCCAGCTCATGTTCGATGCGACGAAGAACTTCATCATTGAGCCGGCCTTGATTGCGCAAACTGACGGCTGTATGGCGCTCGATGCGCATCAGTTGCCTGAGCAACTCTTTGTATCGGGAAACATGCGCAGTGGGTTCGTTACGATCGGAATCCCTTTCCGATTCCTGCAAGGCGCCGAGACGATGGCGGTAGCGCTCTTCGATTTCCTCGTACACATCCTGAAATTGTTCGCCATCGCGCTCCTGCTCCGCTCTGAGTTGCGCTAAAGCCGCGGCGATCATCTGGCGGCGAGCATCGTCTTCCTCTTGGTTTCGGCCAGTAGCACCGGCGAGTCCCAGAGCGCGAATCAAAGGAGGCAAGGTCAAACCCTGTAACACCAGCGTGACCAAAATCACGCTGAAAGTGAGAAAGATAATGAGATTGCGCTGCGGGAAGTCCGCGCCGTTGGCTAGCTTTTCCGGCAAGGAGATGGCCGCAGCCAGCGCCACCACTCCGCGCATTCCGGTCCATCCAACCACAAAAACCTGACGCGCGGAAGGCACCGCCACGTCCTGGTGAAGCCATTTTCTGCGAATCAGGTAGGCGATTTTGGCGCCCGGGAACATCCAGACAAGACGCAGTAAAATGACCACTGTGCTGAAGAGCGCGCCATAGAGAATCAGTTGTCCCAAGCTGTATTCACGGATGCCGGCGAGCACGAACGGCAGTTGCAATCCGATCAGCACAAATACCAGCCCATTCAAAATAAAAGTGAAGGCGTCCCACACCGCCCAGATTTGCACGCGAACATTGGGCGAAAAAAAATGCGAACTTTTGTTGCTCATGTACAAGCCGCAGGCGACGACCGCAAGGACGCCGGAGGCGTGAATTGCTTCGGCAGCGAGATAGGTCGCGTACGGGATCAGAATGCTCAGAACAATTTCGATTGGGCCATCGTCGATCTGATGTTCGAACCACTCGGCGATTCGCGCGACCATGTATCCGAGAGCAAGCCCCGCACTCGTTAGATAAGCGAGGCGGAATATTCCCTGGCTAATGGTGGGCGTTCGCCCGTCGACGACCATGGCGATGGCGAATTCCAGCGCCAGCAACCCGGTGGCATCGTTGATGAGGCTTTCGCCTTCCAGAATGTCCACAATTCCCTGCGGCAGGCCGATCTTTTTGGCGATGGAAGTCGCGGCGATAGCGTCGGTGGTGGCCACGACTGCTCCGAGTACAAATCCGAGCCGCAAATCGAAGCCTGCGAAAACCCAATGAGAAGTTTGCGCCACTCCGAAAACCGTAAAGCCAACCAGACCGAACGCCAACATGCAGATGCTGACCAGGTTAAATTTAAATTCCCGCCACGGAGTCAGCCAGGCAGCGGAATAAAGCAGCGGCGGAAGAACAATCAGAAATACCACATCAGGATTAAGAGAGACTTTGGGAATTCCCGGAACGAATCCCAATAGCAGGCCGGCAACGACCAGAACAATGGGGTAAGGAGTCCCCAGCTTGCGCGCAAGCCAGGCAAAAACCACGACAAAAAGGAGCAGCAGCAAGAAAATCAGTTCCACTTCGCTGACCCAACTGATTGGCTGCTGCATCGCGCCCCGTGCTCTTCGATTTCTGAAGATACCGCAAGAACGGAATGTTAACAGTAACTTCTCTCTGCGCGAGCAGCCTAGCTTGGCTGGCGAAGGCTGGAGAGGAAGGCGTGGTGCGCGCGGGAGAGTGAGCGGCCGCGAAGGGTGAGCGCGCCGATGGTTCGTGTGGCCGTGGGATCGGAAATGCGCACGAAGCGGACTTGCGAGCGACGGTCGACGGCCATCGCCGGTACCAGAGAAACTCCTACGCCGGCACCGACCAGACCGAGCAAGCTGGAGAATTGTCCGCTCTCGAAAACCACCTGGGGAGAAACGCGCGCGCGGTCGCAGGCGGCTATGGCGTTTTCGCGGAAGCAGTGCCCGTCACGTAATAGAAGAAACGGTTCCTTGCGGAGTTCGCGGAGTGCGACGGTCTTGTTTCGCGAAAGCAGATGATTTCTAGGGAGCGCCGCAAAGAGCGGTTCGCTGATCAGCGGCAAGGCTTCAAATTCGTGTCCGCGTACCGGCAAGGCCAGTACAGCGATATCAATGCTGCCGGCGCGAAGGCGTTCGAGCAGGACGGGAGTAATTTCTTCCACCACAGTGACTGTGGACTTGGGGAAAAGCTTCGCGAACGCGGCGAGAACTGGGGGAAGGAAATACGGCGCGACGGTGGGGATCACACCGACGGCGACTTGCCCGGAGACGGATTCCTTGCTCTCGACGACATCGCCCCGGGCCGCTTGCAGTTCACGCAGGACGGATAGCGCGCGAGGCAGAAAAGCCTTGCCAACTTCGGTGAGACGAACGGAGCGGCCCAAGCGATCGAAGAGGCGAGCGCCGAGTTCGGCTTCCAGTTTCAGGATTTGCTGTGACAGAGATGGCTGGGAAACGTGCGAGTGCTCGGCCGCGCGGGAAAAACTGCCGGTTTCAGCGACGGCGCAGAAGTAGCGGAGTTGGTGGAGTTCCATGCCAGCAATCCTGAGTCTTTTGCAATAATTCCTGAGTTGCGCTGGGCCGACTCGCAGTCCACATAGGACCGCGGGCAAACCCTTTCACTCATGCCGCGCCTGCGGTGGTAGAAGTTCACTCGAGTCAGAGAAATCGCATATAGGCTACGCCTATTCATTGTATCTGAACTAGATATTGGAACAATAGGTGGACGAAAGGCTAAGATAGCAGCCTGGCTGGAGAGTTGCAGTCCATCCACATCCGTAGTGGGTGAAAGATCGGGAGGAAAGATGGCTGAAGAGAAAAAACAAGTGATGACAACGGACGCGGGGCGTCCCGTGGGCGACAATCAGAATTCGCTCACTGTAGGACCGCGCGGGCCGATCGTTTTTGAAGATTATCTGTTGTTTGAAAAAATGGCGCACTTCAACCGCGAGCGCATTCCGGAACGCGTGGTGCACGCGAAAGGATCGGGGGCGCACGGGCATTTTGTGTGCACCAGCAAGGACATCGGCAAATATACGACGGCAAAGTTGTTTGCCAGCGTTGGCAAGAAGACACCTACGTTCATTCGCTTCTCGACGGTAGGTGGCGAAAAAGGATCAGCGGACACGGAGCGCGATCCGCGCGGCTTTGCTCTGAAGTTTTACAGTGAAGAAGGCAATTGGGATATGACCGGAAATAATACGCCGGTGTTCTTCATACGCGACCCGCTGAAATTCGGCGATTTCATTCACACGCAGAAACGTGACCCGGAAACAAATTTGAAGTCGCCGACGATGATGTGGGACTTCTGGTCGCTTTCGCCGGAATCGCTGCATCAGGTGACGATTCTCTTTTCAGATCGCGGCACTCCGGACGGCTACCGCCACATGGACGGGTTCAGCAGCCACACCTACAGCTTGATCAATGAGAAGAACGAGTTGTTCTACGTGAAGTGGCACTTCAAGACCAAGCAGGGGATCAAGAATTTTACCGGTGAATCCGCGGAAGAAATGCGCGGCAAGGATCCGGATTACGCACAACGCGATCTGTTTAACGCGATCGCGAAGGGTGACTTCCCAAAGTGGAAAGTTTCCATCCAGGTCATGCCCGAGAAAGAGGCGGAGACCTATCACCTCAATCCGTTCGACCTGACCAAAGTGTGGCCGCATAAAGATTATCCGCTGCAGGAAGTCGGCGAACTGGTGTTGGACCGCAATCCGGTAAATTATTTCGCGGAAGTGGAACAGGCGGCATTCGAACCGCGCAACATCGTGCCGGGAATGGGCTATTCGCCAGACAAAATGTTGCAAGCGCGGCTGATTTCTTATCCCGACGCGCATCGTTACCGCTTGGGAGTGAACTACGACGCGCTGCCGGTGAATAAGGCGCAGTGCCCGTATCACACGTACCATCGCGACGGAATGACGCGGTTTGACGAAAACGGCGGCAAATCCGTGAACTACGAGCCGAACAGCTTTGGCGGACCGACGCAGGATTTGAAATACACGGAGCGGCCGAAGCCGGTTACGGGAACGGTGGCGCGGCACGATCATCGCTCGGACGGCGACTACTACTCGCAGCCGGGGGATTTGTTCCGGTTGATGACGGCGGATGCGAAGGCGCGTTTGATCAGCAACATCGTCGGCAGCCTTGGCCAGGCGCCTCGCACGATCCAGGAACTGCAAATCCAACACTTCTACAAAGCCGATCCAGCATATGGTGGGGGCGTCGCGAAGGGACTGGGCCTGGACATCAGCGCGATTGTCGCGAAGAAGCAGGCCTCGGCAGCGGACTAGCGCGTTGGCGCGGCAATGCCGCGCCCCTACAACCAACGAAACCCAGGACGGGCGGGCGAAATGCTCGCCCGTTTTGTTTTCGCGTGAGGATAAGGTAAGTTCTGTGCGGGAAAATTGGAGACCGACGCGATGGCCAAGCTGACTTTTTTGGGAGCGGCAGGAACCGTAACCGGATCAAAATACCTGGTGCAGGCGGCGGGGAAAAAACTGTTGCTGGATTGCGGGATTTTTCAAGGCTCGCCGGAGTTGAGCGCGCGCAACTTCAAACCGCTGACGGTGGATCCCAAAACCATCGATTATTGCGTGCTGACGCATGCGCACCTCGACCATGTGGGTTGGCTGCCGTGCCTGGTGCGGGACGGCTACCAAGGTCCGATTTACGCCAACCCAGCGACCATTGAGCTGGCAACAATTTCGTTGAAGGACTCCGCGCACCTGCAAGAAGAGGATGCGGAGCGCGCGCAACGAAACGCGAAGCACAGCAACGCTGCGGATCGTGATCCGCTCTACACATCAGCCGATATTGATCCGATGTTGCGGCTCCTGAAACCGATGCCGAGGCGGGGCGGCTTCGATGTGTCTCCGGAGTTTCATTGCGAAGCCTACGACGCCGGACACATCCTCGGTTCGACCAGTTTGGCGTTGACGATTACGGAAAACGGACAGAAGACGATTGTGGTTTTTTCCGGCGACATTGGACGTTACGGCGAGGTGATTTTGAACGACCCGACCACGCCACCCAAGGCGGACATCCTGCTCTGCGAATCGACCTACGGCGACCGTGATCATGAGGAGGGCGATCCAGCCGCATTGCTCGCGGACATTGTGAATCGCGTTATGAAGCGTGGCGGTTCCATCGTGATCCCCGCATTCGCGATTGGGCGCACGCAAACGTTCATGTACTACCTGCGGCAACTGGAAGACGAAAAGAAAATTCCGATAGTGCCGGTTTACGTGGACAGCCCGATGGCGCTGAGCGCGACGGATCTTTATCTGAAGTA